>Ga0116178_10000591_pt1 | contig 32364 bp, 27 predicted proteins | sample AD_STIC12_MetaG_FD_89880 | JGI IMG/M metagenome (GOLD analysis project Ga0116178, IMG submission 89880) | Active sludge microbial communities of municipal wastewater-treating anaerobic digesters from USA - AD_STIC12_MetaG | ecosystem: Engineered > Bioreactor > Anaerobic > Digestate | place: USA...
GAAGGTCCGCTCGGCCTGCGGGATCCGGCCGATGACCCGGCCGAAGTCGCCGAGCGGCAGGGCGCGCCGGTCGTCGCTCGCGCCGAAGTAGATCATGCCCCAATGGACCGGGGCCATGGCCCCCTTGGGGAAGGTCCGGCCGGGGACGACCTGGATGCGGCACTCGCTGCAGCAGTCGGTGTGGGAGGTCATGACCGAGCCGTCGGCGGAGGCCAGCCGCCCGACGCCGATGACCGTGCAGCCCTCGAACCCGGGGGCCTGTTCGGCCGCCCCGAGGGGGAGAGCGGCCAGGGCCAGCCCGCACAGGGCCAGCGCCCATTTCACGCTCCGGGGGATGGATACGGCCTTCTTGGCCTTGAAACGGGGGTCGTCGCTCATGATCGTCCTCCTTCGTCCCGGCCCCCCTGGCCCCGCGGAAGTATACGCCGATTCGCCTCGCGAAATCCATGCGCCGATCGACATCCGGTTTTGCCGATAGGGCGAGGGGTTCAAGGCCTTCTGCCGTTCAAGCTCGAACGGGCCGGTGGGCCGGCCACCCCCCCGAGGCGGGCCGGCTCTGTTCGGCGTTCCGGGGCCCCCGGCCCAACGGAACGCTCAGACCTTCTGCAGCTTCTTGACGAAGGCCGGGTCGATGTCGCAGCCGAGGCCGGGCGTCTCCGGGAGCGTCAGCGTCCCCGCCCTGACCGTCATCCCGCCGATGACCGGGTCCACGGCGTGCTCCGAGTTCCCGTCGAGGTCGGCGTAGACGATGTTGGCCTGCGAGGCGACGACGTGGGCCGCCGCCGTCAGGGCCAGGTTCGACTCGAGCATGCAGCCGACCATGCAGCGCATGTTGGCCGCGCCGGCGACGTGGGCGATGCGGATGGAGTTGAGTATCCCGCCGGACTTCATCAGCTTGATGTTGAAGGTGTCGCAGGCCTCGGCCCTGATGAGCGTGATCGCATCGGCCGGGCCGTAGAGGGACTCGTCGGCCATGATCGAAATGGGGCTCTGCGCCCGGACGGCCCGCATCCCGGCGTGGTCCGAGGCGAGGACGGGCTGCTCGCAGAACTCGATCGCCAGGGGCTCCATCTTGCGCAGGGCGTAGACCGCCTGGGGCACGGTCCAGCCCTGGTTGGCGTCGACGCGGATGGCCGTCTTCGGGCCGACCGCCCGGCGGATGGCCTCGAGGCGGGCGAAGTCCTCGTCGGGGTCGAGCCCGACCTTGACCTTGAGGGTCTTGTAGCCCATGTCGGCGTATCTCTTGGACTCGGCGGCCATGGCTTCGAGTGTGTCGATGCCGGTCGTGATGTCGGTCTCGAAGACGCTCTTCGAGCCGCCGAGGAGGCGGAAGAGCGGCAGGCCGGCGGCCTTGCCCAGGATGTCGAAGAGGGCCATGTCGAAGGCGGCCACGGCGCTGGGGTTGGAGTGGACGAGGGGGCCGATCTTGCGGAGGAGGTCGTCGATGGCCAGCGGGTCCTGGCCGACGATCATGTCGCGGATGGCGCGGGCGGCGGCGGCGTTCGTGGCCTGGGTCTCGCCGGTGATGGGCGGGAAGGGGCAGGCCTCGCCGAGCCCGACCAGGCCTTGGTCGGTGCGGACGCGGACGAGGAGGTCGTTGGCCGCGTTCATGACCCCGATGGCGATGCGGAAGGGCGAGGTGAGCGCGATGTCGAAAAGGTAGATCTCGACACCGGTGATCTTGAGCCGCTTCACGGCGGCGCGGGCGTCCTCCAGGGCTTCGGACGGCAGGCCCCAGGCGTTCGAGCCGGCGGCCAAGGCGCCGAGGCCCAGCGCTTTCAGGAATCCCTTGCGGGTCAGGCTCATGGGACCTCCTTGCGGGTCGCGGGCAGTCGAGGCCCTCATTCTATAGGGCGGCCGGCCCGTTGACAAGCGGCCGGACCTCGTTCAGCCGTCGCCGTTCGGGACGCGGTCGCCGCGGGCCAGCGAGGCGAAGACGCCGACGACGCAGATGACGGCGAAGAACGCGAACGCGATCCTGGCGCTGCGGACGAAGAGCGGATAGGCCGAGGGCTCGATCGGGGACCGGCCCATGACCAGGGCGAAGATCATCATGACCATGCCGGCGCTCATCATCTGGCCGGTCAGGCGCATGGTCCCCAGGGCGGCCGAGGCGACGCCGAGGTGCCGATTCCCGACCGAACCCATGATGGCGTTGGTGTTCGGCGAGGCGAAGAAGCCGAAGCCGAAGCCGAGCAGGACCAGGCCGGCGGAGATCGCCCCCAGTCCCGTCCCCGCCCCGAGGAAGGAGAAGAGGAAGAGCCCGGCCGCGGAGAGGGCCATGCCGAGCGAGGCGAGGATCCGCGGCTCGACGCGGTCCGAGAGCCGGCCGGCCAGGGGCGAGGTCGCGGCCATGACGACGGGCTGGGAGATGAGGACGAGGCCGGCCTTCTGGGGCGGCAGGCCCTTGAGCGATTGGAGGTAGAGGCTCAGGAGGAACGAGACGCCGGCCGTGGCGCTGTAATTCAGGAAGGCGGCCAGGTTGGAGAAGGCGAAGATCCGGCTGCGGCGGAACAGGCGGAGGTCGAAGAGCGGCGCCGGGACGCGCCCTTCGAGGACGACGAACCCGGTGAGGACGAGGACGCCGGCCAAGGTCAGCGCGGCGCCGGCCGGCGAGGGCAGCCGGGAGAAGCCGTACATCAGGGCCACCAGGCCCAGGCCGTAGGCGATCGAGCCCGGGACGTCGAAGCTCTCGCCCCGGGCCTCGGCCCACTCGCCCTCGAGGCGGAAGAGGGCCAGGCCGAGTCCGAGGGCCGCGATGGGGATGGTGGACAGGAAGACCGCCCGCCACCCGGCGGCGTGGACGATGAAGCCCCCCAGGACGGGTCCCAGCGACAGGCCCGTGTAAACAGCGGCCGTGTTCAGGCCGATGGCGTGGCCGCGCTCGCGGGGCGGATAGACGGAGGTGAGGATGGCGTAGCCCGTGCCGAAGATCATCGCCCCGCCCAGGCCCTGGATGCCGCGGGCCAGGATGAGGAGCGGGGCCGACGGGGCCAGGGCGCCGAGGGCGGCGCCGGCGATGTCCAGGCCGAGGCCCAGGGAGAAGACCCTCTTTCGCCCCCGGAGGTCGGCCAGGCGGCCGAGAGGGACGAGGAACATGGCCGCGGCCAGCGTGTAGGCGGTCAGGACCCAGCTCAGCCGGACGGCGCTCAGCCCGAACTCCCGGCCGATGAGAGGCATGGCCAGGTTCATGCTCGAGGCCATGAACGGGGTCAGGAACGAGGAGACCATGGACATGGCCAGGGCCGTCCGGCGGAGGGACCGCTCGGCGGCGGGGGCCAGGGCGGATTCGGGCGTCGCCATAACGCGGCAGATTATAGCAGAAGGGGTCAAACCTTTAATTGTTTAATTTTTACGTTTTGCATGCAGTCGGCCCCGATCCGAATATGCCCCGGATGGTCGGCAGGGAAAGGCGGCGGTGACCTCTACGCGCCGGCTTCTGTGCCAAAAAAATTAAAAAATTAAAGGTTTGACCCCATCTTATTTACGGAGGAAGCGGCGGAGGTAGTCGCGCGTTTCGGAGAGGCCGAGAAGGCGTGACACGGCGAAGAAGACGCCGAGGCCGGCGAGGCCCGCGACGACGAGGCTGGCCAGAGTGGCGGGGAGCGACGCGCCGAGCTCGGCCGCGACGGACCGGTTCAGGAGCCAGGCGGCTCCCCCGCCCGCGACCGACGCGACGGCGAGCTTCCCGGCGTATCCCGCCAGCGGACCGGGCCCCATCGCCCCGATCTTGCGCGGCAGCAGGGCGTAGAGGATGGCGACATTCAAGATCGCCGCGAGGGTCGTCGACAGCGGGAAGGCCAGGTAGCCGATCACCCACATCAACGAGACGTTCAGGACGATGTTGAGCGCGATCGAGGCGAAGCTCGCGTACATCGGCGTCCTGGCGTCCTTGTAGGCGTAGAAGACCGCCGCGACGTTCCTGAGCGCCGACGCGAACGGGATCCCGACGATGTAGAGCACGAGCGCCGCGGCCGTGGCCGCCGTGTCCGCCGCCGTGAAATGCCCCCGCTCGTAGACGGCCCGGGTGACGGGGATCGCGAGACACGCGATCAGGGCCGAGGTCGGGATGGTCAGGAACAGGACCATCTTCATCGAATCGGATAACGTCGATCTCACCGCCGCGACGTCGTTCTCGAGGACGAGCTTCGAGAGCGACGGCAGCGCGACCGTGCCCACGGCGATGCCGAACAGGCCGAGCGGCAGGTGCATGATGCGGAAGGCGTAGCTGAGCCAGCTGACGCTGCCCTGGGCCAACGGCGTTACCAGGATGGTGTTGACCAGGACGTTGATGCGGGTCCCCGCGAGCCCGATGGCGACCGGGACGAACAGGGCCATGACCCGGCGGAACCCGGGGTCGCGGAAGCTCAGGACCGGCCTCCAGCGGAAGCCTTTGCGCCAGACCGACGGCGCCTGGACGAGGAATTGCATCAGCCCGCCGACGAGGACGCCGACCGTCAGGCCGAAGATCGGGTTCTTGCCGCGGGCCGCATACCAGCCGAAGGCCAGGACCGGGAAGAGGATGGAGAAGAGGTTGAAGACGGCCGGGGCCGCGGACGGCACGAAGAACGACTTTTCCGTGTTGAGATAGCTCATGGCCCAGGCGGCCAGGCTGACGAACAGCAGGAACGGGAACAGGATGGCGGTCAGCTGGGTCGTCAGGTCGATCTTGCCCGGAACCTTGCCGAAGCCGAAGGCGATGACCCTGGCCAGGACGGGCGCCAGCAGCAGCCCGGCGAGCGACACGCCCCCGGCGACGACGAACAGGACGTTGAGGACGTTCGAGGCCAGGCGGTTCTGAGCCTCCCGGCTCTTGGATTTCTCCTCCGTGAGGACGGGCACGAAGGCCGCCGAAAGGGACGTCTCGGCGAAGAGGTCGCGGAGCAGGTTGGGGATGCGGAAGGCGACATTGTAGGCATCCACGGCGAAGCCGGCGCCGAAGAGGTGGGCGATGACCATCTCCCGGACGAGGCCCATGACCCGGCTGATGGCCGTGCCGACGGTGAAGGACCGGACGCCCCGCGAGATGTCTTCCATGGCCCCCGATTATAGACCATCGGGGACCCTGTACCAAAGGACGGGTTGGCCGGCTCAGGCCATCCCGCCGCCAGCCGAGGCGGCATCAAGGACGCCGTACCGCCAAGAAGCGGTCATCCGGGCTTCGAGGCCCGGACGCTCAGGCTCACGACCGACGCGAGGTGCCTCGCCAGCTTCGCCCGCGTCATCCCGAGCTTCCCGGCGACGCCGGGCGCCGCTCGGTCGTCGAGGACGAGCTCGGCGGGATAATCCCGTTCGGTCACGACGGCGACCTCCCGGAATCCGGCTTTCCGGATGAGCACGAGATAGTCGTCTTTGAGCAAGGCCCCCCCGATGCAGGCCACATAGGCCTCGGCGGAATCCCGCAGGCCCCGGGGGATGGGCTTCTTCAGGGCCAGGTCGGACACCATCAGCCGCCCGCCGGGCCGGAGGACGCGGAAGGCCTCGCGGAACACCCTCGGCTTGTCGGTCGAGAGATTGATGACGCAGTTGGAGATGATGACGTCGACCGAGCCGTCCGCGACCGGCAGGTTCTCGATCTCGCCCAGGCGGAACTCGACGTTCGAGAGGCCGCTCGCCCTGGCGTTGGCGCGGGCCCGGTCGAGCATCTCGGGCGTCATGTCGACGCCGATGACACGGCCCCTCGGCCCTACCCGGCGCGCGGCCAGGAAGCAGTCGATACCGGCGCCCGCCCCCAGGTCGAGGGCCACCTCGCCGGGCCTCAAGCCGGCCAGCGCCGCCGGGTTCCCGCAGCCCAATCCCAAGTTGGCGTCCGGGGGGATGGCCGCCAGCTCCTCGGACGAATATCCGATCTTCCGGCTGGTCTCGTCCCGGACCCCGACGCTCTCGCCGCACCCGCACGCGCGCGGGGCCGGGCCGCAGCAGGGCGAGCCCGTTCGCGCCGCCCGGGCGTAACGGTCCCGGACCTCCTTCTTGACCCTGTCTCCCGTCGTCCGCTTGCTTCGCATTATTTCACTCCTTCGGAGGCGCGGCCTCAAGACGCCGCCGCGAAATACCGCCGCTTGAAAGAGAGCGCCACGTTGACCAGGCCGATCATGACCGGGACCTCGACCAGCGGGCCGATGACCGCGGCGAAGGCCTGGCCCGAATCGATGCCGAAGACGGCCACGGCCACGGCGATGGCCAGCTCGAAATTGTTGCTGGCCGCCGTGAACGACAGCGTCGCCGCCTTGGGGTAATCGGCGCCGGCCTTCCGGCTCAGGAAGAACGAGACGAGGAACATGACCACAAAATAGATGAGGAGCGGAACGGCGATGCGCAGGACGTCGAGCGGGATCTTGACGATATATTCGCCCTTGAGCGAGAACATGACGACGATGGTGAAGAGGAGCGCGATCAGGGTGATCGGGCTGATGCGCGGGATGAACTTCGTCTCGTACCAGGTCCGGCCCTTGAGCTTGAGCAGGCTGAACCGGGTGATGAGGCCGCCGAGGAACGGGATGCCGAGATAGATGAAGACGCTTTCGGCGATCTGGCGCATGGTCACGTCGACGGCCGTGCCCTTGAGCCCCAGCCAGGTCGGGAAGACGGTGATGAAGATATAGGCATAGACCGAGAAGAACAGGACCTGGAAGATCGAGTTGAAGGCCACCAGCCCGGCCGCGTACTCCCGGTCGCCCTGAGCCAGGTCGTTCCAGACGATGACCATGGCGATGCAGCGGGCCAGCCCGATCATGATCAGGCCGTACATGTACTCCGGCTTGTCGCGCAGGAAGACGACGGCCAGGCCGAACATCAGGAGAGGCCCGATGACCCAGTTCTGGACGAGCGACAAGCCGAGGACCTTGACGTTTTTGAAGACGTCCCCGAGCTCCTCGTAGCGGACCTTGGCCAAGGGCGGGTACATCATCAGGATGAGCCCGATGGCGATGGGGATGTTGGTCGTGCCCGACTGGAACCGGTTGATGACGCCGACGATAGCCGGCACGAAATAGCCGAGCCCGACGCCGACGGCCATGGCCAGGAAGATCCACAGGGTCAGGTAGCGGTCGAGGAATTTGAGCCGCGGGTTTCCGGGTGTCATTCGCTATTCCTTTCGCCGTGGACGAGCGCCGCCTTCCTCATCGCCTCTGCGTTGGGCCCTCCTTTCGTTCGGCCTCACAGACCCGGCCGCGGATGTTCTTTCGGACACAGGCCTCGAGCTTCCGGCGATCCCCGGCCCGAAGGCCCGAATCCCGCCGGCGCAGCCGCTCGAGGCCGGCGAAGAGCCCGTCGACGAAGGCGCGCGAGCGCGCCGGGATGCGGTAGATCATCCAGCGCCCGCGCCGGAGATCCTCGGCCAGACCGGCCTCGCGGAGGATCCGCATGTGGCGCGACACCCTCGATTGCCCCATCTTGAGGATATAAGTCAGCTCGCAGACGCAGAGCTCGCGCACGCCCAGGAGGAGCAGGACCCGCAGCCGGGTCGGGTCGGCCAGCGCCTTGAAGACCTTGACCGTATCGTTCATGGGCATTGGACGATAGCGCTCATCGCATCAACATATGAAGATATATTCATATATCATTCCGGCGCTCCCGTCAAGGCCGGGATGGGGTCCGGCCCGCTTTTTGTCCGGAATCGAGCAACCGCCCGCCTTCTGCCGCAAAAGGCGGGTTCGATCCCCTCTTATCCTTCGGCGAGGAGGCGCTTCTGGGCTTTTTTCTCGGCGTACGGCCGCGGGACATAGACGCTTTCCCCGGTGAAGGGGTCGAGGCCCGTGTGGTACATGCAGGTCGAGCGGGTCATGGGCGTCGGGGTGAAGATCTGGACGCCCTCGACCGGCTTCTCCCCGCTCCGCTCGAGGGCCCGGACGTAGCCGGCCAGCTCGCGCGCGTCCTTGTCCGTCGTGCCCGGGTGGGCGACCATGAAGTAGTACTTGAGGTGCTGGAGGCGCCCCCGTCGCCCGGACTCCGCCGCGCCCTTGCCCGGCCCTCCGGTCCTCTCCCCCGCCGCCTCGGCGAAGAGCCGGCGGAACTCGTCGAGCGCCCTCCGGCCGCCGCCTTTGTTCATCAACCGCAGGACCTTGTCGGAGACGTGCTCGGGCGCGATCTTGAGCAGGCCGCTCACGTGATGACGGACGAGCTCGCGGACGTAATCGGGGCATTCGACGGCCAGGTCGTAGCGGATGCCGCTGCGGACGAAGACCTTCTTGACCCCCGGCACCTTGCGCGCGGCCCGCATCAGGGCCAGGAGGCGGCGGTGGGCCCCCGCGACGTGCGCCCCGTCCAGCCCGTACATGTTGGCCGTCGGGCCGCCGAGGTCGTCGACGAAGCCCTTCCACTCGGGGTGCTTCGTCATCCGCCGGACCTCCTCGAGGATGGAGGCTTCGCTGCGCGAGACGATGCGCTCGCCCTGGTGGAGCGACAGGGCGCAGAACGAGCACCGGCCGACGCAGCCGCGGTGGGTCTGGACCGAGAAGCGGGCCATGCCCAGCTCGGGGAAGCCCTCGGGGATGCGCCGGGTGAAGGGCAGGCCGTAGACGCGGTCGAGGTCGGCCGGCGCGGTGTCGGGCGCGGGATACTGGACGACGAAGCGGTTGGCGTGCCTCTGGGCGATCGTCTTCCTCGTCGTCAGTTTCTTCTGGGCCGCGGCGAACCCGGCCTTATCGTCGCGGGCCTCCTCGTACGACGGGATGACGAGCGCCCCGGCCGGCGGCTCGGCCCGGATGACGGCCGTGCCGCGGATCCCGTCGAGCGGTTCGCCGCGCGCGAGGCGGCGGGCGATCCCGACGGCCTGGAGCTCGCCGGGGCCGTAGACCAGGATGTCGGCCCGGGCGTCGAGAAGGATGGAGCGGCGGACGTCGTCGCCCCAGTAGTCGTAGTGGGCGAAGCGGCGCAGCGAGGCCTCGATGCCGCCGAGGACGACGGGGACGCCCTTGTGGAGCTCGCGGAGGCGGTTGGCGTAGACGATGACGGCCCGGTCGGGCATCCGCGACTTGAAGGGGGCGTTGGGGTCGACGGCCCGCTCGCGCTTGAGCGGGGTGTAGTTGACGAGCATGGAGTCGATGGAGCCCGAGGTGACCCCGAAGAAGAGCCGCGGCCGCCCCAGCTTCAGGAAATCGTCCTTGCCCTTCCAGTCGGGACACTCGATGACGCCCACGGCCAGGCCCTCGGCGTCAAGGACCCGGGCGATCATGCCGACGGGCGAGAGGGGGTGGTCGGCGTAGGGCTCGCCGCTGACCAGGACGACGTCGAACCCCGAGCCCTCCAGCGCGATCATCGCCTTATTCTACAAAATCGGGGACACAATACCTATTCGCCAATTTCGCTCGGACCTCTCTCCGTCAGAGCCGGGCAACGGGAGAGAACGTGGGCCTGAAAAAATGGGGAATGAGTATTGTGCCCCCGTATTAATCGCGGGGCACGGCGTAGAGGCCGAAGGCGGCGTTGGCCAGGAGGATGGCCCCGGCGACGACCATGGGGACGTGGAGCCCGGCCCGGAAGCCGAGCGAGGCGAAGACGAGCGAGCCGGCCATGTGGCCCGTCGTCTGGAGGGCCGTCAGGATGCCGGCGCTGCCGCCGACGGTCCGCTTCTCGAAGAGCTCGGAGATGGTCAGGACCGCGAACGCGCCCATCAGCCCGTCGCCGCCCTCGTGGATGAAGCGGAACAGGAACGACAGCCGGACGTCGCCGACCGTCATCAGCGCGAGCCCGGCCCCGGACAGGACCATCCCCAGGAGGAACAGGCGGCGGTTGCGGACGGGGTCGTATCTCAGCCGCCCGACGAGGAAGGCGGCCCCGGCCAGCGCCATGTAGGCCCCGGCCATGTAGAGCGCGACGCCCGAGTCGCTCAACCCGAACCGGCCCCGGAGGAAGGGCCCGTAGACGGTCCCCTCCGTCCCCCAATGGAGGGCCAGCAGGACCAGGAAGGCCGAGAACAGGAGCGTCCGCCGGTTGAATATGCCGAACCTGTAATCGCGGAAGGAGACGGCCGCGAACTTTTCCTCCCCGAGGCCGGGCACGGCCAGGGCGGCCAGGGCCGTCAGCGCGGCCATGGCCCGGAGCAGGACGTCGAGGCCCGCGCTCCGCATCAGCAGGCTGCCCAGAACGAGGCCCGTCGGAGGGCCGAGCGAGAGCCAACCGACGAACCGGCCGTACTTCCGGTTCGGGTCGCCCGGCGCGTCGTGCTTGTAGTACAGGCTGCAGATGGAGACGTTGACGGCGCTGTTGGCCACGCCGAGGAGGAGGAAGGCGGCGGCCATGGGCACGACGGTCCGGGCCGCGCTCACCGCGACCAGGAGCCCGGCCATCGCCAGCAGCCCCCCGACGATGACGGTCTTCATCGAGAGGCGGTCGTTGGCCCAGCCGGTCGGGAAGGAGAAGACGATGGGCGCCGAGGCCAGGAGGGCGACGATGATCCCGATCCCGACGCCGTCGAAGCCGAGCTCGATGAACCGGAACGGGGCCAGGAAGACGACGGTCGTGACGGCCATCGTCCGGACGAAATTGACGGCGTGCACGCGGCGCATGAATTTTCCGTTCCAAACGTCAGCAGCGGGAAGGAAATGAGGAAACAGGTATCATGTCCCCCATTCAACTATTTCTTCTTCAGGTCGACGTTGCCGCTGAAGCTCTTGAGGACGACCGTCGCGCCGCCCTTGCCGACCGTGCCGCGGATCTCCTTGCTCGAGAGCTTGCCGCCAGTCGTGATCTCGAAATCGGCGTCGATCGTTCCGCTGTAGGTGTTGGCCTCGAGATCGAACCCGGTCCCGGCCGGGATGGCCATACGGACGTCGCCGCTGTAGGTCTTGAACTCGTAGCGGCCGCCTGCCTCGAGGCTGCCGGCGTAGGTGACGTCGCCGCTGACGGTCTTGACGTCGACCGTCCGGGCCTCGGCGACGTCCAGGAGGCCGATGTCCCCGCTCACGGCGTCGGCCGCGATCGAGCCCCGGATCTTCCTGACGACGATGTCGCCGGACACGGCCTTGATGAACGCGTCGCCGGCGATGACCCCCGCCACGAGGTCGCCGCTGACGAGCTTGATCTCGGCCCCGGCCGCTCCGCCGAGGGTGACGTCGCCGCTGACGCTGTCGATCTTGACCTTCCCGCCCAGGTCCGCGACGGCGACGTCGCCGCTCACCGACCTGACGTCGACGGCCGCCCGGTCCGGGACCCAGACCTTGTAGGCCACGGAGACGCTGATCCTGTCGCCGCCCCAGAAGCCGCCGCCGCCCTTGGGGTATTTCGTCTCGACGCGGACGGCGTCGCCGTCCTTGGTCACCTCGATGGCCACCTTGGCCGCGTTCTCCTTGGCCTTCTCGAGGCTGGCCGCTTTCGAGGTCTTGACGGCCTCGATCTTGACCTGGGCGTCCTTCCAGACCGCGATCTCGATGTCGCCCGCGACGTTGCTCAGGTAGAACGCGCCGGTCTTGGCCAGCGCCTCGGTCCTGGCGAACTTCTCCTGGTATCTCTCCTCGGCCGGGGCCGGCGCCGCGGCGAAGGCGGCGACGAAGGCCAGCCCGGCCAGGCCCGTCATGCAGGCCCGCGCTCGCTTCGTTCTCATGAGGTTCCTCCTTGTCTCGCTTCTCGTCCCGTCAGATGACCGCCCCCGCGCCCGCCGGCCCCCGGTCCCTCCGCTGGAGGTCCAGGGCCGAATCGAGCAGGCCGACCTTCTTGGCGTAGGCGGCCATCAAATAATTCCGGGCCTCGAGGTCGTCCGGCCCGTCCAGGACGGCCGCCCGGCAGGCCTGGATCGTGGCGTCGATGACCGCGAGGTTCCGCTCGAAAAGCTCCGCGACCTCGGGGGGCAGCGCCCCCTTCCCGGCCGCGAACGCCTCGCCCAGCGATCTGATGGCCTGCTCGTAGTGTCCCTCCGCCTCGTCGAGCTTGGCCAGCGTGTACGCCTCCCGGGCCTCGGGCGTCATCCGTGCCTCTCGCGCGTCCCGGCGCCCCAGCCGGCCGCCGACGACGATCCCGGACGCGACGAGGGCCAGGGCCAGCGCAACCGCGCCCGCGTACCGGAGCGTCGCCGGGCCCGGCCCGAAGAGCGGTCTCCGGTCGATCCTGGCGCCTTCGGCCGACAGCCGCGGCCTCCCGGCCGCCTCGAGCCCGGCCCGGATGCCGCGCCAGACCCTGTCGGACGGCTCGGGCGCGGCCAGCCCCGGCGCCTCCCCGAGGATCTTCCGCATGTCCTCGGCGAAGGCCCGGCAGTCGTCGCATCCCGCGAAATGGCGCCCGAGACGGGCGGCCCGGCGCGCCTCGAGCTCGCCGTCGACCGACCGGCTGATCCATTCCCGGGCTTTGCGGCATCTCATCGTCGTTCTCCCTCAGACGGCCCCCTTGGCCCGCAGGAACGCCCGGACCCTGGTCCGGGCCTTGAACAGCTGCGATTTCGACGTCCCGACGGCGCAGCCGAGCGCCCGGGCGATTTCCTCGTGCTTGAAGCCCTGGACGTCGTGGAGCACGAAGACGCTCCTGAGGCGCGGGGCCAGGGCCTGGATGGCCTCCTCGAGCGGCCCCTGGAGGTCCCGTTCGACCGGGGCGCTCGTCCGGTCCTCGATCCGCCCCTCGAGCTCTTCGAGCGGGACGCATCTCGCCGCCTGGGCCCGCTTCTGGCGCAGGTGGCTGTAGGCGGTGTTGACGGCGATCCGGAACACCCACCCCCGGAAGGTCGTCCCCCCGCGCACCCGGCTCATGTTCCCGAAGACCTTCAGGAAGACGTCCTGGAGGAGGTCCTCGGCGACGGCCCGATTCTGGGCGTATCTGTAGAGGAGGCCGAAGACCGGCCCCTTGAACATGCCGTAGATCGACTCCATGGCCGCGAGGTCGCCCTCCCGGCCGCGCCGGACGAGCTCCTCCAGGCGGGCTTCATCGTCAGTCCCCCGGACGGACCCCCTCCCCCGCTCGCGTTCCACGGCTAGGCCGGCCTCCGGAAAGCGCCCGAAATCGCCACGGAGGGTATTATCGCCGATTCGGCCGGGGACCGCCAGGAGGAGGCCGCAGGCGCTCATCTCGTTCACACCGGTATAGATGGGATCAGGGGGGCAAAGGTTGCCCGGCCAGGGACCCGAGTCCCTACTCCCCGTTGTCGGCCTCGACCGCGTCCCGAAGCCTGTCCAGGAAGCCCGGGACGGCCGAGGCGACCCGGTTCCAGCTCGGGATCAGGGGGGAATAGAGAGGGTCGTCCATGAACGCTTCGCCCGCGATCCGGAGGGCCCGGGTGAAGGCCTCGACCATGACCGTCTCCTGGTGGTAGTCGAAGACCAGGCCGTTGAAGTCGGCGTCGTCGCGGTGGCGCTTGACGGCGTCCTTGGCCGTGCGCTGGAAGTTGATGATCAAGGTCCGCAGGGCGCTGTCGCTGAGGACGACGCTCTCTATGGCCAGGTTGCGGAAGACCGACTTGGCGATGTCCACGGCCATCTTCATCAGGCCGGTCCGGGGGTCCTCGGCCGACAGGGGCTGGTGCTTGTGCTCGTAGGTCTCGCAGATCTCGGCCTGGCAGATCCGCCGCAGGGAATAGTTCCGGTAGACCTCGGCCAGGGTCTCGACCTCGAGGCCCCAGTCGCCGGGGATGCGGTTCATCCGGGCGAGATCGGTGATCATGGCGAACTCGCCGGCCAGGGCGTAGCGGAAGCTGTCGAGGTAAACGAGGAACGGCAGGTGCCCGAACAGCTTGATCAGGCTGCGGACGAGCGGGGTGACGAAGAGCCGGGTCACCCGGCCGTGCATCCGGTCCGTCACCCGGGCGTAGTAGCCCTTGCAGAAGGCGTAGTCGATGTGGGGCGAGGCCACGGGGTAGAAGAGCCGGCCGACCATCTCCCGCGAGTGGTTGACGATGTCGCAGTCGTGGAGGCCGATGACCTTGCTCTGCTCGCGGGCCAGGATGTAGCCGTAGGCCGTCCAGGCCGAGCGGCCCTTGCCGTCCTCGCCGGCCGAGAGGGCGTTGGCCTCGAGAAGCCTGTAGAGCTCGAGGAAGCGCGGCCCGGAGGCCCAGATGACCCTGTGCCTCTGGGGCAGGACGGAGAAGAGCTTGCGCGCCTGGGCGAAGCGGGCCGGGTCGTCCGTCCGGCCCAAGGTGACGACGATCTCGTTGAGATAGGGGATGTCCTTGATGTTGTCCAGGATGCCCCGCAGGGCCGGCGCGTCGAGCTCCTTGGGCGTCGTGGGCAGGACCAGGGCGATGGGACGGTGCTTGTTGAACTTCGTGAGGTCGCCCTCCAGCCGCCCGATGTCCAGGCCGCCGAGCCGGTGGAAGGTCGCCAGCACGCCGGTCTGATAGAAATCGGCCATCGTGCCCTCCTTGACCGTCGATGTCCGGCCGGGCCCGCTCCGCCCGCGCGGGTCAGGCCCGGCCCTGAAGGAGCCCGAGGACGGCCTCTCGCCAGCCCTCGGGCCCCGCGTAGGGGGCGATGACGAGCTCCGGGAGGCCGGCCATGTCGGCGTGCCCGCCGTCGGGCTTGCGGACGAGGACGGGGACGTCGACCTCCCGGAGCATGGTCTCGTCGTTGAGGCTGTCGCCGAGGCCGGCCGTCCGGACCGGGCCGCGGCTCCGGGAGTAGAGGTCCCGGAGGGCCCGGACGGCGCGCCCCTTGTCGCTCCCGCCGACGAGGTGATGGAAGCGGCCGCCGCTCGCGACCGTCAGCCCGGCCTTCCGCGCGGCCCGTTCGACCTCGGCCAGCGCCGGCCCGTCCGCGCCGACGAAAGGCTCGTCGTATTCCCGCATGGCCGCCAGGGCGGCGTCCTCGCGCGTGAAGCCGCAGCGCGCGGCGATCTCCTCGACCGCCATGTCGCCGAAGCCCCGCAGCGGCAGCCCGGACGCGGCCCGGATCCTCTCGAGCGCCTGCCGGAGGTCGGCGTAAGGCCGGCCGAACTCCAGCACCCCGTAGCCGCCGTCCCGCTTGTCGAAGCGCGCCGCGGCGCCGAAATACCCCTCCGGGACGAAGGCGGCCCCGCCGTTCTCGACGATGAAGGGGTGGACGTTGGCCAGGGCCCGGCGCCAGCGCTCGGTCTCGAGGCGGGTCTTGCTGGTGCAGAAGATCAGGGGGATGCCGGCCTCGAGCAGCGCCTCGAGCGCCGGCCGGGCCGGCTCGAAGGAATACGTGGCGTGCTCGAGCAGGGTCCCGTCGAGGTCGGTGAAGACGACCAAGCGGGTCCTTTCCATGTCGTTCTCCCTGCGTTTATCCCTGAACCGCGGGCGAAGGCGCGAGAAGGCCTTGGCTTCATGATAGAAGGCCGGGCCGGACTTGTCAAAGAAAAACGGCGCCGCGTTGATAATCCCCCGCCCCCGGGTATAATGAAACACGGGCCGCGGATCCCGGAGAATGAGGGGCAAGAAGACGGACCTTCCGGAAGGCGTTCGGGCCAGGATCGCCGACATCCGAGAGGCGGATATCCTCGTCGGCATCCCGAGTTTCAACAGCGCCAAGACGATCGCCCACGTCGTCCAGGCCGTCGAGGCGGGCCTGTCCAAGTATTTCCCCGACCGCCGCTCTCTGCTCGTGAACTCCGACGGGGGGTCGTCCGACGGGACGGCGGAGGCCGTGCGGCAGGCCGGCGTCGATTTCGCCGCCGTCCTGCTCGACCACAGGAACAGGAGCGGCGGCTTCCACAAGCTCGTCACCCCCTACGACGGCATTCCCGGCAAAGGCAGCGCCTTCCGGACGATCTTCGAGATCGCCCGGGCGCTCGAGGTCAAGGCCTGCGCCGTCGTGGATTCCGATCTGAGGAGCATCACGCCGGAATGGATCGAGCTGCTGATCAAGCCGGTCCTGGACGAAGGCTACGACTACGTGGCCCCCTACTATATGAGGCACAAGTACGACGGGACCATCACCAACACGATCGTCTATCCTCTGACGCGGGCCCTTTACGGGAAGAGGATCCGCCAGCCGATCGGCGGGGATTTCGGCTTCTCGGGGCGGCTCGCGTCCTTCTACCTCGGCAAGGACGTCTGGGAGACCGACGTGGCCCGCTTCGGCATCGATATCTGGATGACGACGACGGCGGTCGCCAACGGCTTCGGGATCTGCCAGGCCTTCCTCGGGGCGAAGATCCACGACGCCAAGGACCCCGGGGCCGACCTCAGCGCCATGCTCCATCAGGTGGTCGGCACCGTCTTCGGCCTCATGGAGGACTACGCGGAGGTTTGGCGGACGGTCCGGGGGTCGGAGCCCGTCCCGACCCTCGGCTTCGCCTACTCCGTCGGCCTGGAAGCCATCAACGTCAATCTGGCCAAGATGCTGGGGAAGTTCCAGACGGGGGTCCGGGAGCTCGCCCCGCTCTACCGGTCGTTCCTGCCGGAGGACCTCCTGTCTTTCCTGGGCGATCTCGCCGGCCGGCCCCGCCGGTCCTTCGTCTATCCGGACCGCGAATGGGTCCGGACCCTGTTCCATTTCGCCTTGGCCTGCCGCCGGAGGGTCATGAGCCGTGAGCACATCATCAGGTCCCTCACGCCCCTCTACCTCGGCAAGGTCGCTTCGTTCGTCATCGAAACGCGGGACAGCACGGCGGCCGAGGTCGAAGGGCGGCTCGAGGAGCTCTGCCTTTCCTTCGAACGGGAAAAAGGCCACTTGATCGAGAGGTGGGACGGGACCGACGGGGACCCGGTCCCGCCGAGGAGGTCGCCATGACGGATTTCTTAGACAAGGTCGTCGTCCAGCCGCTGCGGGACGTTTTGCAGAAGCTCTTGGCGTTCTTGCCGGACCTCCTCACCGGGATCCTCGTCTTCGCCATCGGCCTCGCCGTCGCCTGGCTCATCAAGATCCTGGCGGCCAGGATCGTCCGGCTCCTGAAGCTCGAGGCGGCGTTCGCGCGCTCGGGCCTGACCGAGGCCCTGCAGAGGATGGCCGTCAAGGACACGCCGGACAAACTGATCGGGCGGATGTTCTTCTGGCTCGTCGCCGTCCTCTTCTTCGTCCTGGCCCTGAGCGCGATGAGGGTCCCCGTGATCGACCAGCTCCTCGAAAAGTTCCTGCTCTACCTGCCCAACGTCCTCGTCGCCTTGATCATCATGATCTTCGGCTACTTCCTCGGCAATTTCCTCGGACGGGCCGCCCTCATCGCCTTCGTTAACGCCGGCGTCCGGCCCGCCGGCCTGGCGAGCCGGGGCGTCAGGGCATTCATCATGCTCTTCGCCTTCGCCATGGCCCTCGAACAGCTCGGCATCGGCCGGAGCACGGTGATCGCCGCGTTCACGATCGTGCTCGGCGGGGCGGTCTTGGCGCTGGCCCTGGCCTTCGGCCTGGGGGGCCGGGACCTGGCCCGGAGGCTTTTGGAGAAGCGCCTCAAAAAGGACGGGGACGGGGAGGACGACGAGCTCAAGCACCTCTGAACGGGCGCCGCCCTCAGGCCGGGCCCCACTTCGCCAGCACCGGCGGGATGAGGGCCAGGGCGGCGAAAAGGACCCAGAGGATGAGCAGCGGCGCCAGCCACTTGGCCCATTTCTCCCAGCGCAGCCCGGCCAGGCCCAGCACTCCCATGGTGACGCCCGAGGTCGGCAGGACCGGATTGATGTACTCGGCCAACTGAAAAGCGAACACGGCCGTCTGGCGGGTGATGCCGACGAGGTCGCCGAGCGGGGCCATGATGGGGATCGTCAGGGCCGCCTGGGCCGTCCCCGAGTGGACGAAGAAGTTGATGACGCACTGGGAGGCGAACATGATCTCGGCCGAGACGAGCGGATGGAAACGGGCGATGGCCCCGGCCATCCCGGCCAGGATGGTGTCGAGGATCCTGCCGTCCTGGGCCACGATGAGGATGGCCCGGGCGGTGCCGATGATCAGGGCCGCGTTGACCATGTCCTTGGCCCCCTCGACGAAGGCCTTGCCGATCTCGTCGCCGCCGAGCCGGCCGGCGATGCCGGCGAAGATGCCGATGGCCAGGAAGACGCCGGCGATCGGGCCGATCCCCCAGCGGTGCTTCAGGATGCCGAAGATCATGACCGCGAATCCGGCCGCGAAGACGAACAGGACGCGCTTGTGGGCCCCGGTGACCGGGATCCTCTCGACCGCGGGCGTGTCCACCCGGAGCTTGCGCCGCTTCTCCCGGTCCTCCTCGTAGGTCGGGCTGGTCCCGGGGTCCTTGCGGACCCGGGCGGCGTAGCGCATGACCACGGCGACGGCGATGGCCGTGCCGCCGGCCCAGACGGCGAGCCGGTAGCCCAGGCCCGAGTAGAGCGGCAGCCCGGCGATGCCCTGGGCGATGCCGACGGTGAAGGGATTGAAGAAGGCCCCGGCGAAGCCCGCGGCCGCCCCGATGAACGGCAGGGCGACGCCGACGATCGTGTCGTAGCCGAGCGACAGGGCCAGCGGCACGAAGATGAGGATGAAGGGCATGGTCTCCTCGCACATGCCCCAGACGGCCCCGCCCAGGGAGAAGACGGTCATGGTCACCGGGATGAACAGGATGCGCAAGGCTTTCTTCCGCCCGAAGTCGAGCGACAGGTTGTGGATGACGGCCGTGACGGCCCCCGTCCTCTGGACGACGTTGAAGGCCCCGCCGCAGATGAAGACGATGGCGATGATCATGGCCGCGGCGACGAAGCCCTTGGCCGGCGAGACGAACAGGCCGTCGAGCCCCTGCGGCCGGCTCTCGGCCCGGGCGTAGGACCCGGCCACGGGCACGGTCCGGCCGTCCTTCTCCACGCGCTGGTACTCGCCGCCGGGGATGAGCCAGGTGGCGACGACGGTCAGGACGACCATGGCGTAGATGAGGAGAAGCGTGTGCGGCAGGCGGAGCTTGGGCGTCTTCATCTCGCCGCGGCCTCCACCCGCCCGGTCCCGAGGTCGTAGACGTCGCCGGCGAGGAGGACGTGCATCCGGAGGTCGCGGCCGCCGAGGCGGCCGTCGGGCGACCGGGCGGTGACGGCGCGCCGCGCGTCGTAGACGACGACCTGGCCCTCGCCGAGGACCTCGTATTTCCCGTCGGGGCGGACCAGGACGGCCGTCGATTCCTCGATGCCGACGCCGACGAGCGCCGGATACTGGAGGACGACGGCCATGAGGCGGTTGTGGCGCCGCCGGGTGACGAAGTGCTGGTCGATGACGGCGTCCTTGACGAACCCGAAGCCCCGGGAATGGAGGACGTCGTCGGCCCAGATGACCTCCCAGGTCCCTTCCTCGTTCCCTGTCCGGCGTTCGTCGCCGGTGATCATGAACTCGCTCATGACCGCCGCCCCGGCGCTGGTGCCGCCGACGAGGCCGCCCCCGTCGTAGAGCTCGAGCATGCGCCGGTGGAGCGGCGTGTCGAGGAGGACCGCGGTCAGCTTGGCCTGGTCGCCGCCGGAGAACCAGACCCCGGTCGCGCCGTCGAGGACCCCGAGGCTGGCCGGGTCCAGGGCCTCATCGCGGGTCAGGTGGAAGCAGGCGACGTCCTCGACGCCGTAGCCCTTGAACTCGGCCGCGATCTCCGGCCCGGTCTCGAGGGGGACGCCGCTGGCCATGGTGAAGACAACGATCTTGGCCGGGCCGCGGCGCCGGGCCAGCCCGACATACCGGCGCATCAGGGGCTCGTCGCGGTCGCCGCCGCCGACGATGAAGAGATGGCCCTTGGGCCGGACGGCGGCCGCCGGGGCCGGCGCCTTCGGGGCGCAGGCCGCGAGGAGGCCCGCGGCGGCCAGGGCGGCGGCGGCCGGAACGACGATCGAGGCGACGACCCGCGTTTTGCTCATGCCTGTCCTCCGCGCCGTAGGCATCCCGTGGGGGTCAATATTATCAGAAAAACGGGGACATGATACCTATTCACCTATTTTCGGCGAGGGCGCACGGGAATTCGGGGAATAGGTATCATGTCCCCGATTTAAAACCGGAACGTTAGGGCCAGCGGCTTCCCGGGCTCGACGCGGACGGGCCGCGGCCAGGTCAGGAGGACGGTGTTCTCCGTCTGGAGGAGGCCCGGCCTCGCCGCCTCGCCGCCGGCGGTCGCCTCGACCCCGCGGACCCGCTTCCCGGCGAGCGCCGGCGGCAGGACGACGCTGACGTTCTTGAGCTCGACCGCCCCGCTCCGGGCCTCGATCGCGGCCGTGAACGGCCCTCCGGCGGCGGCCTTTTGCGAGTACACGCCCCAGCCCGGCCCGGCCGTCCAGATGGTCCTGAAATCCTCGGCGGCGAGCTTCGGGTCGAAGTCCATGCGCATCTCCGGGCCCGAATAGGAGTATCCGGCCAGGGCCGTGAGCACGCCCCACGAGGACATGGCCCGGGCGTAGTGGTGGCCGCACTCGACCTCGTCCCAGGGATTGCGGCGCAGCCCGTCGTAGCGGTCGCGGACGCCCTTGACGATGCTCAAGCCTTCCTCGACGAGGCCCTCGTAGATGAGGTGGGAGGCGACCTGGTATTCGATGCCCGTCCAGACCTCGTCCGAGTAGGGAAAGGGCAGCGGCGGCCGGCCGCCCTTGGGCCAGGAGCAGAGCAGCAGCCCCTTCTCGTCGTTGAGAGCGTAGGTCCGCTGGACGTTGGAGAAGTCCCGGAAATCGGCCCGGAAATTGTGGTCGTAGATGGCCTTGAGCGACGACCGGACGCGCTCGGCCGGGAGATAGCGCCCGAGGCCGGCCACCATGCCCAGCCACTGGCCCAGGAGCATGTCGGACAGGCAGCCCTCGCCGTACTGATATTTCTTCTCCGCCGCCTGGGCGCGCTTCTGGACGTAGAACTCGCCGTTCCAGAGCGTCGCGTCGAAGGCCGCTTGGCCCTTCTTGTACATGGCCAGGTAGGCCTTGGCCGAGACGAGGTCGCCGACGACCGTGGCCATGGCCGCGCCGGCCTTGAGGGCGCCGAGATAGAAGGCGCCCGTCATGCTGTTCGGGCCGTAGAACTCGATGTCGTAGGTGTTGTGCTGCTCGCCCTCCATCAGGCCGTCGCGGTCGGCGTCCCACGACGTCCAGACGTAGTCGAGGGCCTTCTTGGCCTGGGGCCAGAGCTTCTTGAGCCACTCGGTGTCGCCCGAGATCTGCCAGTCGCGGTAGAGGCTGATGACGCGGCCCATCTGGCCGTCGGCGGCCGGCTTGAAGTCCCAGAGGACGCCTCTCCCGAGCGGGAGCGAGGTCCGGAACATCATCGCGCCGTCGGGCTTGACGTTGTTGAGGAAGTCGGTCTCGCGCATGGTCCGCTCGAGCGAGGGATAGAGGAAGGCCAGCGACTGGGCGTAGTTCCAGACGTGGGCGCAGTTGAGCGGGCAGCAGCCGGACTGGTCGCCGCAGCCCTCGAAGCCGAAGAAGTTCCCGCCCTCGAGCCACAGCCCGGTCGTCGTGCGGATGATGGACGCCTGGCTGGAGACGGCGTCGAGGACGCAGGGCGGCAGGGTCTGGGAGAAGAAGGCGTCGTGGAAGGCCCGGCTTTCGGCCTCGAGGCGCGGCAGGTTCGCCTGCAGGTATTCGGCCGCGGCCCAGGCGTCGGCGAAGCGCCCGGCGTAATGGTTCTTGAAGATCCGGCCGCGCTGCTCGGGGACGACGTCGAAATAATTGAGGAAATTGGGGAAGCACCAGGACAGGATGAACGGCAGGGTGACCTCCTGGCCGGGAGCGAGCGTGGCCATGAGGCCGAGCGTCCCGACGTCGGTCCGCTTGTCGGGCGAGGGCGAGACCTCGTCGAGGTCCTGGAGACGGCCGTCGTCTTCGAGATCGTCCCAGAAGATCTGGAGGTCGTCCCACCAGTCGCCCCGGACCCAGTGGGTGAGGTAGGTGACGTCGGGCCAGGGCGTCGTCAGGGCCAGGGTGCCGAAGGCCGGCGCCTCGGGCTTGACCTTGTGCGAGGACATGGCCAGGCCGCGGAGGGCGGCGGTCCGCTTGATCTCGTTGACGTTCTGGCCGAACTTGTCGCTGCCGAGGCCTTCGACATGGCCCTCGCCGTCGTAGCCGATCGGATTGACGACCGAGCCGGCCACGGTGACCTTGGCCGGGGCGGCGCCCGTGTTCTTGATCCGGTAGCGCAGGACGAAGGCGGGGATGCCGGAGTCCTCGGGCTCGAGCGGGACCATCGGGTTGAAGGCCTCGAGGGTGATCTCGAGCGGGATGTCGCGGTCCGAGAGGGCGACCTCGGCGAAGGGGTACTCGCCCTTGAAGACGGCCTTCTCCATCCGCGGCAGGCCGGGGACGAAGACCCGGTTGTAGCCGAAGCCGGTCGTGAACGGCGGCTCGAGCGGGCCCTCGAGGACGCGGACGCGCTTCGCGCCGCCCGCCTCGACGAAGAGGGCGAAAAAGGTGAAGGGCATGTGGACGCCCTTGCCGGGGCGGTTGAAGACCTCCCAGTCGCGGAGGTTGCCGCGGCCGCCGAGGGAGACCGTGCCGGTGCCGATTCCGCCGAGCGGGAAGGCGACTTCCGAGAGGGCCCGCCCCTCGAAGGTCCGGACGGGGCCGGAGCGGAAGAGGCCGTCGTCGGCGCCGCCCGGCGGGACGAGGACCGCGGCGGCGAGCGCGGCGGCGAGGACGGAGCGGGCGGGAGCGTTCATGGACGGCCCTCCTGGACGGGGATGGCGTGACGCCTGTCCTCCTTTCTAAAAGAACGGGGGCCGGATGTCAATCGCCGGAAGGGAGCACGGGGCGCCGGGCCAGGAGCCGGGCGATCTTTTTTTCCATGTCGCCGTGGTGCGTCCCCTGCCAGAAGACGCGCTCGCAACCGGGGCAGATGGCGAACGAAGCGGCATGTTCGCCGACGTAGGGGGTGACGAGATTGCGGGCCCGCTCCCGGCTCAGCGCCTTGAGCGGGAGATTGCAGGCGATGCAGCGCGTGTTCGGCCGGACCTCGTCCCAGAGCCCCAGGTCGTCGAGCACCTGGACGACCTGGTCCTCCCAGTCGTCGCCGCGGACGAACAGGCGGTTCGGCCGCTTGGCCTCCTTCTCGATGAGCCCGGTGTCGCGGGTCAGGAGGACGCGGCCCTCGCGGCGGGCGATCGCGACGAGATCGGGGTCCTCGGCCTTGGAGAAATAGAGGACGTCGAAGCCGAGAATCTTGAGCCACTTGGCCAGGCGGCCGAGCATGCAGTCGGCGACGAAGGTCACCGCGGACCCCCTAGAGGCCGAGCCCCGCCGCAACCCCGTCGGGGACACGTACCGGGTACGTGTCCCCGTTCCGCCCGTTGGGGACATGTACCTCGGGTACGTGTCCCCGGTTCGCGGGCAGCCCGGGCCAGGGAAGAAAATGGTGGACGGTAGGAGATTCGAACTCCCGACCTCAGCGTTGCGAACGCCGCGCTCTCCCAGCTGAGCTAACCGCCCACGGTTCTCGCTCGTAATCTATTTATTATCCAACTTTTCCAAGGCCTGTGTTGAACCCATCGACCGTTCCCGGCCCTTGGAAAGCCTCCTCATGATAGCAGAACGGCCCCGGGCCTTCAACCGCCGATTGACGGCCATCCAGGCATATGCGAACATGAGCCCAGTTCCCATGCGGACCGATAACAGAGATCCCGATATCGTCGACGAGGACATGGCCGCCGTGTTCAGGGACAAGACGCCTCTCGAGCGGCTTCGCGCCGCCATCGGACGGTGGACCTCCACCAGGAACATGGTCGAGAGGCTCCTGCATGGAAGTTGTGGTTCTCTTCCACGTTGTGTGTGTCAGATGGGCCGGCAAATGGGGACATGTACTCCAGCACGTGTCCTCTTTCGGGCAAACGGGACACGTACCGGGGCGGTACATGTCCCGACACGCGCCTCGAGCACCTGGCAACTGATCCCATAGCCGCCCACAGTGAATGGACCGGTAGTTTTCATGTCGCCTTTACAGACCTGCGCAGGCCCTTGACACGCTCGGGGGGGGCGGGGATATCTTCCGAGGGGCAAGGTGGCTCGCCCTTCGGGAGAGGCGCGTGAAACGGCCGGTCACGGGCGGCTCGGATGAGCCGGGATATCCGATCCCTTGTCTTGATCGGAGGCCCGGCCTAAAATGCTGGGAGGAGGGACGCCATGCGCAGAGTCTTGATCGTCTTGATCCTCATCGGCGGGGCCGGGTATTACATCTACAACCGGTCCCAGGTGGGCCAGTCCGAAGAGGTCTTCCAGGTCAAGAACATCCAGCAGCGTTTCTCCCTGGCCCTCAACAAGTTCACCGGCGCCGCCGGCCGCTCGGGCGCCATCGGCATGGACACGACCTTCGACACCGAAACGGCCGTCAGGCAGATCGAGGACATCCGCAAGGAGCTGGCCGAGCTCCGGAAGAGGCTGACCGAACCGGCGGCGATCACGAGGGCCGAGAAGCTCGCCGAGAAGATCGAATATTTCTGCAAGCTGAACGACATCATCCGGCCTTGACCGCCCGGCCTCTCGGGGAACCCGCCCGCGACGGCCGGGCCGGGCGCCGGGGGTTTGACCCTCTCTTTCTCCGGGTGTAACCTTTTTGACAAAGGGCGGTAGATACCCATGGACGCCGAAGAGCCGAGACGAGGGAAGACCGGACACATGTCGCCGACGGACAACGAGCTCATGGAACAGGTCCGGGACGGCCGGGTCGAGAGGCTGGCCGTCCTCTTCGAGAGATATCAGACCATGCTCTACAACTTCTTCCTCCGCCTGACGGGCGACCGGGCCGCCAGCGAAGACCTCGTCCAGGAGGTCTTCATGCGCGTCCTGAAGTACCGGGCGGGGTACATGGGCGACAGCCGGTTCAACGTCTGGCTCTTCCAGATCGCCCGCAACGCGCACGTCGACCACCTGAGGAAGCGGAAAGCCCCTCCCCCTCGACGAGCGGTTCGCCGAAACGCCGGGCCGGGAGCCGCGGCCCGAGACCGTCTACGAGGACGGCCGGGAGGCCGAACTCGTCCGCCGGGCCCTCGATCGCCTACCGGCCCCGAAACGGGAGATCCTGGTCCTCTTCCGCTTCCAGGACCTCAAGCTCCGGGAGATCGCCGAGATCACCGGCGTCCAGGTGGGCACGGTCAAGGCCCAGGTCCACCGGGCCCTCAAGGACCTCGGCCGGATCTACCTCGAGCTCCGGCAAGGGAGAGCGTCATGACCTGCGACAAGATCCAGGAAAAGTTCGCCGATTATTTGACCGGGGACCTCGACGAAACCGGCCGCCGTGACGTGCGGGAGCACATCCTCGGCTGCGCCGCCTGCCGCCAGGACCTCGAGGACCTGACCGTCATCTGGGCCAAGCTCGGCGTCCTGCCCGAGGAGCAGCCCGGCGGAGGCCTGCGCCACCGCTTCTACACCATGCTCGAGGAGTACAAGGACGGGCTCGTCGCGGAGCGGAAGGCCGCCCGGGCCGAGGCCGGGCGCGGCCGGCGGGCCTGGCTCACCTTCCAGCGCCCCGCGTTCGCCGCGTCGTTCTCGGCCGTCCTGCTCGTCGCCGGGGCCGCGGCCGGCTGGCTCGCCGGCGGCGGGAGCGCCCTGAAGCGGGCCACCCTCTCGCGCGAGCTCCAGGACATGCGCCAGCAGGTCGCCCTGTCGCTCCTGAGCCGGCCCTCGGCGACCGAGCGCATCCAGGGCGTCGGCTACAGCGCCGCCGTCAAGAACCCGAACGAGACGACCCTGGCCGCCCTCTTCAAGGCCGTCGACGGCGATCCCAATCCCAACGTCCGTCTGGCCGCCGTGGACGCCCTCTACCTCTTCCGCGACCGGCCCGGCGTGCGCGAGAGCCTGGTCAAGTCGCTGGCCGTCCAGACCTATCCCCTGGTCCAGGTGGCCCTGATCGACTTCCTGGTCGAGGTGCGCGAGGCCCGGGCGGCCGACGCCCTCAAGGCCCTCATCGAGGGCGGCGACCTCACGCCCGAGGTCAAGACGCGGGCCGAGCAGGGCCTGAAGCAGATCGGCATTTGAGATCGACGTCCCGACAAGGACAAGGAGGAACATATGAACCAGACGAAGAGAATGAGCGCGCGGATGGCCAGGATCGCGGTCTTGGCGCTCCTCGCGGCCGCGATGTGCGGCGGAGCCGCCGCCCAGGCCAGGGAGGAGCCCCCCGACCGGGCCGTCGTCCCGCTGTCGAAGCCCGGCCAGCCGGCCAAGATCGAGGTCTCGGTCATGCGCGGCAGCGTCACCGTCAAGGCCTACGAGGGCAAGGACATCATCGTCGAGGCCCGGACGCGGGAGAAGGCCCTGACCAATTACTTGGCCCAGGTCTATGCCACCGGCGTTCCCTACCCCGCCGTCGCTCCGCCCGCCCCGCCCGCGCCGCCGGCCGCGCCGAAAGCCGCGGAACGCTTGGAAGAGATCCAGAAGAAAATCCAAGACATCCACAAAGAGAACGAGGCCCGGCTCATGGCCCAGCTGGCCGAGCAGGAGAGGCTGGCCAGGAGGATCGAACGCCAGCGCGACCGGGCCGTCGACGTCTACGGCCAGTACTTAACGGACGAAAAGAAGCGCCAGGAGGAGAAGCAGAAGAAGATCGCCGGCATGAAGCAGCTCTCCGGAACGTCCTCGGGCCTCGAGATCGAGGAGGAGGGCAATGTCGTCCAGGTCCGGACCGAGTCATGGAAGGCGGCGACCGACCTCGTGATCCAGGCGCCCGCCGCGACCTCGCTCGAGATCAGCTCGTCCATGGACGGCGTCATCGTCGTCGAGGGGATCGGCGGCGAGATCGACATCAACAACATGAACGGGCCGGTGACCCTGCGGAACGTCTCCGGCAACACGCTCGTCCACACGGTCAACGGCGATATCGACGTCGCCCTCGTCCGCATCGCCGGGGACAAGCCGCTGTCGTTCAGCTCGATGACCGGCGACATCGACGTCACCCTGCCGGCCGACGTCAAGGCCAACATCAAGATGAAGAGCTACCAGGGCGAGATCTACACCGACTTCGACATGGACATGACCCGTCAGGCGTCGCGGACCGAGGGGACCGAAAAGACCGAGGCGGGCAAGTACCGCATCTCCTTCGACAAGTCCCTCGTGGGGCTCGTCAACGGCGGCGGGCGGGAGATCTCCTTCAACACCTTCAGGGGCAACATCTACATCCGCAAGAAGAGGTAGGGCCGAAGCGCGGCGGGGCCGGGCCTCAGCCCGCCCGGCCGCGCTTCCGGTGCCAGTAGAGGTAGGCCGGGAGGCCCAGGGCGATGAAGGCCAGGACGGCGAAGGCGTTCCAGAAGCTCTTGACCAGCGTGTTGACCAGGATGAACAGGGCGGCCAAGACGAACAGCGCCGGCGTCACCGGATAGCCCCAGGTCCGGTACGGCCGGGGCATGTCGGGGCGCCTCTTGCGCAGGATGAAGACGCCCAGCACGGCCAGGCCCAGGAAGATCCAGGCCCCGAAGACGGCGAACTTCAGCATCTCCTCGAACTTCCCGCTCGGGCCGAGGCTGAGGGCGACGCTCCAGACGCCGACGATGAGCAGGGCCACGTGCGGCGTCCGGAACCTCGGGTGGACCTCGGCCATCTTGCGGAAGAACAGCCCGTCCTTGGCCATGGCGTAATAGACCCGCGGCCCGGTCAGGACGTGGCCGTTGGCCGCGCCCAGGATCGAGAACAGGATGATGAAGGCGACGATCGAGGCGCCGATGGGCCCGACCGCCAGGTTCATCGCGTCGGCGGCGATCCGGTCGGAGGCGGCCATCGCGGGCGCGGGCACGGCGTAGAGGTAGGCGACGTTGGCCAGGATGTAGAGGAGCGTCACCAGCCCGCAGCCGGCGATGAGGCCGAGCGGGATCGTCCGGGCCGGTTCCTTGGTCTCGCCGGCGTTGAACGTCGAGATCTCGAACCCCTTGTAGGCCCACAGCGCGGCCACCAGGGCCAGCCCGAACTGCCCGACCAGGTCCCCGCCGAGGCCGGAGGGCTTGGGCGCCGCCAGGTTCCCCCAGCTTCCCTTGGCGAAAAGGAACACGGCGACGATGATGCCCGAGAGGGCCACGAACTTGACCGCCGTCAGGGCGTTCTGCAGGAACGCGCCCTGGCGGACGCCGAAGGTGTTGACGGCCACGAGAAAGGCGATGAACAGGGCCGCGGCCGCCTTCTGGCCGACCGGCGAGAGCGGGAGGAAGTACGGCAGGTACTTCGTCGAGAAGGCCAGGGCCAGCGTCGCGATCGTCCCCGAATCGATGACCAGCAGCAGCGCCCAGCCGAAGAGGAAGCCGACGGCGGGGCCGTAGACCTCGCGCAGGAAGACGTAGATCCCGCCGGTCTCGGACGAGAAGGCCGCGGCCAGCTCGGCCAGCGACAGGGCCCCGAACATGCAGGCGACGCCGCCGGCGACCCAGACGGCCAGCATGAGGAGGGGCGACTTCACCCCCGCGGCCACGGTGGCCGGGACGATGAAGATGCCCGAGCCGATCATGGTACCGACGACGATGGCGGTGATGCTGCCGACGCCGAGACAGCGGACGAACCCGGGCTGGGCCTGTCCGCCGGCCGGGGCCGGAGCGGCGGGAGCGGGATTCTCGCGGTGAGTCATGCGCCTATCTTATGCGCGGAGGACGGGGATAGGCAATACCCGAGCGTTTTTTTGGCCGGGCCGATTGACAGCCCGGGGCCGGTGTTATATCGTCGGGGGGTCTTTCGGAAAGCCCCGTCGGGAGGGAGGCGCGTCATGGCCCAAAAAAAACGCCGCCTCGGATTCGTGGCGGTCATCGTGGTGTTGTTCGCGGCCTTCTTCCTCGTCAACCGCCGCGCGCGCTGGACCGTCGAGCCAGCCGACCTCATCCTCATCAACGGCAAGATCGTCACCGTGGACGACGCGGCCCCCGCCGCCTCCTGGCTCGCCGCCCGGGGCGACCGCATCGCCGCCCTCGGCTCCGGGCCGCGGGACTACACCCGTTACGTCGGCGAGACGACGGAGATCGTCGACCTCGGCGGCGCCCTGGCCGTCCCGGGCCTCATCGAGAGCCACGGCCACTTCACCGGCCTCGGCCAGTCCAAGACGGTCCTCGACCTGACCGCGGCCCGCTCCTGGGACGAGATAGTCGCCCTCGTCGCCGAGGCCGCCCGGACGGCCAAGCCGGGCGAATGGATCCGCGGCCGGGGCTGGCACCAGGACAAGTGGGACCGGGCGCCCGAGCCCAACGTCAACGGTCTGCCCTTCCATGACGCCTTGAGCAAGGCCACCCCGGACAACCCCGTCCTCCTGACCCACGCCAGCGGCCACTCGTCCCTGGCCAACGCCAGGGCCATGGAGCTGTCGAAGATCACGCCCGCGACGGCCGACCCGGACGGCGGCGAGATCGTGCGCGACGCCACGGGGGGCCCGATCGGCGCGTTCATCGAGACCGCCCAGGGCCTGGTCCGCTACGAGGCCGGCCACTACACCGCCGAGGAGGCCGCGGCCCAGACCCGCCGGCTGGTCGAGCTGGCCTCGCGGGAGTGCCTGGCCCACGGCGTCACGACCTTCCACGACGCCGGGTCCATGTTCGGCACGATCGACATCTACAGGAAGATGGCCGAAGAGGGGGCCCTGCCCGTCCGCCTCTACGTCATGCTCAGCGCCGGGAGCCGGGCCCTGGCCGAGCGGGGCCTGTCCTACCGGATGGTCGGCGAGGCCGACAACCACCTGACCGTCCGGGCCATCAAGCGGCTCATCGACGGCGCGCTCGGGGCCCACGGCGCCTGGCTCCTTGAGCCCTACGCCGACCTGCCGTCGTCTATCGGCCTCAACACGGAGTCCCTCGACGAGATGCGGGCCACGGCCGAGTTCGCCATCGAGAACGGCTTTCAGCTCTCGACGCACGCCATCGGCGACCGCGGCAACCGCGTGACGCTCGACATCTACGAGGAGGCCTTCAAGGCCCACCCGGACAAGGCCGACCTGCGCTGGCGGATCGAGCACGCCCAGCACCTCAGCCCCGACGACATCCCCCGCTTCGGAAAGCTCGGCGTCATCCCGTCCATGCAGGCCATCCACTGCGCCTCCGACGGGCCCTGGGTCCTGAAGCGGCTCGGCGAGAAGCGGGCCGAAGAGGGGGCCTACGTCTGGCGCAAGCTCATGGACGCGGGGGCCGTCATCCCCAACGGGACCGACGTCCCGGTCGAGCCCATAGACCCGATGGCATGCTTCCACGCGGCGGTGACCCGCAAGCTCAAGGACGGGACGGCGTTCTTCCCGGGCCAGAGGATGACCCGCGAGGAGGCCCTTCGCTCCTACACCATCAACGGCGCCTACGCCGGCTTCGAGGAGAAGCTCAAGGGCTCGCTGACGCCGGGCAAGCTGGCCGACGTCACCGTTCTCGACCGGGACATCCTGGCCTGCCCCGAGGACGACATCCCCGGGACCCGGGTCGTCTACACCATCATCGGCGGAAAGGTGGTCTACCATCACTAAGAAAAAGGGATATCGGGGGAACGGGCGCGGGGCGGGCGCGGCGCTGGGCGCGGCCGCCATCGTGTGCCTCCTGGCGTCGGGGGTTTCGGCCGGATCTCCAGGCGCAGACCCGCCGCCGAAGCGGGTCCCGCGCTGGGAATCCACCTTGTCCATGGGCCCGGTCAGCACCGGCCGCATAGGGGCCGTCAAGTCGTTCTGGTGGTCGGCGGTGCCGAAAGCGATCGCCCTCGGAATGTCCTTCGATTGGATCTCCGACAACATCCCGTTCTCGCTCGCTGTCGCCATGAGCGCGCCCGTCCCCGTCGCGGTCCCGTTCGCCTGCGCCGGGGCCGGGAGCGGGCTGAACGGCTGCGGGCTCAATTATTACGGGGGCGGCCTCAAGGTCTTCCTGGCCCGGAGATTCGGGATCGTCGCCGAGTACCGGAGCTACCGCTTCACCACCATCACCTCCACATTCCCCACGCGCCGGGAGAAAGGCAGCGCCGAATTCTTCGGCGCCGGGATCGTCTGGTTCTACTGACCTGCCGGAGCACGTCGACCCGGCGAGCCCCCCCCGGAACGGGTCCCCGCCTCTTCCTCGATCCCGAGGCCGCGGCCCGGCCCGGGGCCCGCGCGGGGTCAGAGCGCTTCGAGCGCTTTGAGGGCCAGAGAATAGAGCCAGCGGTGGGCCTTGTTGCCGTTGGTCAGGATGGCGACGCCGGTCCTGCGCTGGAGGTTCCCGGCCAGGAAGGCCGTGTAGCCGTTGACGCTGCCGCTGTGGGCGATGATCGTCTCCCCGCCGAGGGTCGAGACCCACCAGGCCAGGCCGTAGCCGGAGGTCTCGTTGAGCCAGCCGCCGTTGATCGGCCCGGCGAAGCGGTCGTACTGCCGGCGCGCCATCTCCCGGAGCGTCGCCTCGCCGATGACGCGCCGGCCCTTGTAGACGCCGCCGTTGAGGTTGGCCATGAGCCAGCGGGCCTGGTCGACGGCCGTGCCGTAGACGACCCCGGCCGGCCAGGCGTCCGCCTTGACCCAGTCCACGGGGCGGTAGACGCCCGTCCGGCGGCGCACGGGCATGTAGGGGATGGCCAGGCGCTCGGCCATGTCGGCCCTCGGCTCGAAGGCCGTGTCGCGCATCTCGACCGGGGCGAAGACGTTCTTGCGCATGTATTCCTTGAACGGCGTCCCGGAGAACTTCTCGACGAGATGGGCGATCAGGGTGAAGGCGATGTTGGAGTAGATGACGCGCGTCCCGGGGCGGCGCCAGAGCCTGAGCCGGCCCTGGAGATAATCGGCGAGCGACGGCGGCGCGGCGTCCTCCCAGACGGCGTGGCGGCCGAAATCGGTCGGCAGGCCCGAGGTGTGCGTCAGGAGGCGGCGGAAGGTCACGGGATAGCGCCTGTCCTCGCCCTCGATCTTGAGGTCTCCGAGGAAGTCGCTGACCCGGTCGTCGAGCTTGAACTTGCCCTGCTCCATCTGCTGGAGGAGGGCCGTCGCCGACATCGTCTTGAAGGTCGAGGCGATGAGGTAGACCGTGTCGCAGGCGGCCGGCGTCTTGACCCGGATGTTGGCCAGGCCGGCCGAGCGCGTCCAGACGACGCGGTCGCCGGAGACGCAGACGACGGCCAGGGAGGGGATGCGGCCGGCCTTGAGCGAGCGCTCGATCTCGGGGTCGAGCAGCGCCGAAAGGCGGGGGTCGTCGACGGGGGAGAACGGGCGGGCCGCAGACGGGTCGGAGACGATGGCCGGGCCCGGGAGGGGCTCGTCGTCGCCGTTCCCCTCGAACTCGTCGGGGCCGGGCTCGAGGTCGGCGAACTCGCCGGCGGGGAAGGACGCGCCCTCCGGGCCGACCGACGAGGACGCGGCCGCGGGGCCAGCGCCGTTCGCGGCCTGGCCGCCGCCGGGCCGGCCGCCGATGAACTTGACGGCCACGAAAAGCCCCACGGCCGCGAGGGCCAGGACGGCGAGGGCGATGTCGGCGGCCCGGCGGAGGCGCGCGGCCGGCGGGCCGGTCCGCCGCGTCCTCTTCTTCGCCGGCCGGGCCATGGCGCTCATCGTGTCTCCCGTTCGGCTCGGGATTATACCACGCCTGCCGGGCCCGGGACACGGACGGTGTTAGCAACTTTTGAAAAGTGAACTGTTATCTGATTCAAAAGTGAACTCTTGGGAACTGGGAGAGGGGGTAGACGAGAGAGTGGACCATTCGGTTGTCCCACCAGAAGCGGAGCTGGAGAGA
>Ga0116178_10000592_pt1 | contig 32313 bp, 25 predicted proteins | sample AD_STIC12_MetaG_FD_89880 | JGI IMG/M metagenome (GOLD analysis project Ga0116178, IMG submission 89880) | Active sludge microbial communities of municipal wastewater-treating anaerobic digesters from USA - AD_STIC12_MetaG | ecosystem: Engineered > Bioreactor > Anaerobic > Digestate | place: USA...
ACACCAGCTGCCAAGGCCAAGAAGACCCGTTAATCGCAAGCTCCTGCCAGCAAGCGCCAGCGCGGCCACCGGGCCGCGCAATCCGAAAACAGCCCCTTCATGGGGCTGTTTTCGTTTGGATCATGATAAAAAATGGCACTCAGCCTTCGTAGAATATAGACAGTACGCTACATTATTGGTAGCAAATTTGCAACCTGAAGCAAGAGGAAGAGCGTGGCCCAAGCGATTGATAGCACGGTGAATTCTGTCCAAAGAAGCGCGCAGCCATCTGCCACGCGCGACATGGCTGGCAAGGTGGTTCTGATCACCGGCGCCAACACTGGCATTGGCCGTGTCGCTGCAACCGAGCTGGCATTGCGGGGCGCGCACGTCTTTCTGGCCTGCCGATCGCGGGAGAAAACCCAGCCGGTGCTCGAGGACATTGCCCGGCGCTCAGGCGGCACGGCCCAAGCCGAATTCTTACCGCTCGATTTGGGCGACCTGGCCTCGGTGCGGCAATGCGCGGCCACCTTTCTGGCGCGCGATCTGCCGCTGCACCTGCTGGTGAACAACGCGGGGCTGGCCGGTCAAAAGGGGTTCACCCCATCCGGTTTTGAACTGATGTTTGGTGTGTGCCATGTGGGCCACTTTTTGCTGACCCAGCTTCTATTGGAGCGGCTCAAGGCATCGGCCCCGGCGCGCATTGTGGTCGTAGCCAGCAAGGCGCACCGCCATGCCAAGGTGCTTGACCTGGAGGGCGTTCAGCGGCCCACCGGCAGTTTTGGTGGCTTGCGCGAATATGCAGAGGCCAAGCTGGCCAATATCCTGTTTGCCTCGGAGCTGGCGCGGCGTCTCGCGGGCACGGGTGTCACGACCTATTCCCTGCATCCCGGAATCGTGGCATCGGACGTCTGGCGTGGGTTGCCCTGGCCCGTTGCGCCTTTGATCAAGCGCTTCATGCTCACCCCCGAGCTGGGTGCTGCGACGACCCTGTACTGTGCCACCTCGCCCGCCTGCGCCAACGAGAGCGGTTTGTACTACGACGACTGCCGGGTGGCACGGCCCAACTTCCTGGCGCGCGATGTCGCCCTGGCCGAACGCCTGTGGCAGGCCAGCGAGCGCTGGGTGCAGCCATGAGCCCCACGCAAACCCCGCTGGAGCAGTTGCTCCGGCTCTTCGCCCTGGAAACAGTTGCACCCGACCACTTTATCGGGCAAAGCCTGGACCTGGGTTTTCGCAACCTGTTTGGCGGGCACATTCTGGGGCAGTCGCTGGTGGCTGCGGGCAACACCTGCGAGGAGCGCAGTGCCCACTCGCTGCACGCGTATTTCATCCGGGGTGGCGACCCGCTGGTACCCATCCACTACAAGGTGGAACGCGTCCGCGATGGCGGCACCTTCAGTGTGCGCCGGGTGGTGGCGTCCCAAAGTGACAAACCGATACTCATCCTGTCATCGTCCTTCCAGGCCGAAGAAGAGGGGTTTGAACACCAGGCCACCATGCCCGATGTGCCGGAGCCCGAGTCGCTGGCACCTGCGGCCAAGAGCCAACCACCGGATTCCGAACCGACCGGCGCTCAGACCGGGGGATCCAATATGCCCGACCTGGCAATCGAGATTCGCCCCATCAGCCCGATTGACCGCTACCACCCCGACAAGCGGGAGCCATCGCAACACATCTGGTTCCGAGCGGCCGGCCCGGTGGTGGGCAACCCGGCATTGCACCGCAGCCTGCTGGCCTACGCATCGGACTTCAGCTTGCTGGGAACCTGCCTGCGGCCCCATGGCATGACCTACTACCAGCCGGACATGGTGATTGCCAGCCTGGACCATGCGATGTGGTTCTACCAGGACTTTCGGGTTGATGACTGGTTGCTCTACGCCTGTGAAAGCCCGGTGGCAGGCCAAGCGCGTGGGCTGAACCACGGCAATATTTTCAGCCGCGATGGCAAATTGGTTGCCTGCGTCACGCAGGAAGGCTTGATCCGCCGCTTGTCGAAAAACTGAACCAGAGTCTGGGGGTGGACTAAGCGTTCTCTCTGAGGCGGGCCAAATTTACATACCAGTCCAGACATCCCGGGTTCGCCATGGCCTCGCGGTTGACAACCTTCTCGATGGGCTGGCCTAGCAGCAGCTTCTTGATCGGCAGCTCCTGCTTCTTGCCCGACAGCGTGCGCGGAATTTCGGCCACCTGAAAAATCTCGTTGGGCACAAAGCGCGGACTCAATGCGGTTTTGATGGCATCCACAATTTTGGCGTGCACCGCTGCGTCCAACACCACGCCCTCGCGCAGCACCACAAACAGCGGCATGTAGCTCTCACGGCCCAGGTACTCCAGGTCCACCACCAGCGAATCCAGCACTTCGGGCAGCGCTTCGACTGCGCTGTACAGCTCGCTGGTTCCCATGCGCAGGCCGTGGCGGTTGATGGTGGCATCGCTGCGGCCATAGATGATGCAGCTGCCGTCTGCACCCACCTTGAGCCAGTCGCCATGGCGCCACACGTTGGGATAGGTGTCAAAGTAGCTCGACAGGTAGCGCTGGTTGCCGGTGTCGCCCCAAAAGTAGAGCGGCATGCTGGGAATGGGCTGGGTGCACACCAGTTCGCCCACTTCGTCGACGACCGGCTGGCCCTGTTCGTTCCAGGCTTCTACCGCGCAGCCCATTGCACGGCACTGCATGGCGCCGGGCGTTTGCGGCAGTTCGCGATTGCCACCGATAAATGCGCCGGCAAAGTCAGTACCACCTGAGATGTTGCACCACCAGATGTCTTTTTGGGCTTCGGTGGCGGCTATGCGGGCGAACTGCTCGGTTCCCCACGCCTGCGCCTCAGTACTCAGCGGCGAGCCGGTGGTACCCAGGGCGCGAATCTTTGACAGGTCGCCACACGCGCGCAAGTCCACATTGGCCTTCAGGCAGTTGGCAAAAAACGCGGCGCCCGCGCCAAAGAAGGTCACGCCCATCCGCGATGCAAAGCGCCACAGCGTGGTCCAGTCGGGTGCCAGTCTGTTGCCTGCAGCGTCCACGGTGCTGCCGCCCGGGTTGCCGTCAAAAATGCAGCAGGTGGTTCCGCCCAGCAGGCCTGCCACCTGCGCGTTCCACATCACCCAGCCGGTGGAGCTGTACCAGTGGTAGCGCTCGCCCAGGGAGTTGGGGTGGTAGCTGCAGCCTATGTCGTTTTGCAGGCACTTCAGCGCCATGGCCACCAGAATCGTGCCTCCGTGGCTGTGCACGATAGGCTTGGGCAGGCCGGTCGTGCCGCTGGAGTAGACAATCCACAGCGGGTGGTCAAACGGCAGCCACAGTGGTTCAAACCCCGAAACTTCAGTGCCATTTTGGCTTGTAGCCCTTATGAAATCTACATGATGCGCTATCAGAGTCGTAGCATTTTCCTTCGACTCCAGCCCCAGATTGGAGTGCAGAATGACATGCTGCACCGAGGGCAGCGCGGCGCACAGTTCGGCCACCACGGCCGTGCGGTCCAGGTCGCGTCCGCCGTAGGTGACGCCGTCGCAGGCAATCAGCACCTTGGGGGTGATTTGCTGGAACCGGTCGAGCACCGCGTTGGTCCCCATGTCGGGCGCGCACAGGCTCCACACTCCGCCAATGCTCACCGTCGCCAAAAACGCCACCGCTGTCTCGGGGGTGTTGGGCAGGTAGGCCGCCACACGGTCGCCGGGCATCACGCCCTGGGCGCGCAAGTGCAGAGCGAGTGAGGCAACCTGCCGCCGTAGTTCGGGCCAAGTCAATTCGCGGTGTGGTGCGCCACTGGCCAGGCTTTTCTCGTTGTGGCTGAGGATGGCGGAAAAGCCCGCTGCGTGGGCAGCATCCACATGGCGCAGCACCTGCTGCGCGTAGTTGACATGTGCACCCGGAAACCACTGCGCGCCCGGCATGGCGCGGCAGGCCAGCACCGCTGTGTGCGGTGTAGGGGACTGCAGGTCAAAGAAGTCCCAGATGCTTTGCCAGAACGCATCCAGATCGCCAATGGACCAGCGCCACAGCGCGTCGTAGCTGTCAAAGGACAGACCCCGCTTGGCGGCCAGCCAGTCCTGGTAGAGGCGTAATTGGGGGATGTAGGACGGTCCGGCAGCGAATGCGTCAGGCCGCTTACCCATATCAACCTGCCAAGCCTACGTACACGTTCTGCACATCGTCGTTGCCGTCGATGGCGGCCAGAAACGCTTCGACCTCTTCCAGGTCGGTGGCACTCAGGCTGGCGGGATCGATCGGGTTTTTTGGTTTGTAGCCCAGCTTGGCCGACACCACGGTGTAGCCGTGGGCTGGCAGCGCACGGCTCACCAGGTCCAGATCGGTGGCATCGGTCAGGAACAGGGTGTTGCCCTCAGCGTCACCCGGCTCAAAGTCCTGCGCGCCCGCTTCAATGGCGGCCACTTCTGCGTCCGCACCCGGTGCCGAGGGCTCGGCCTCGATCATGCCCAGGTGGTCAAAGTCCCACGCCACCGAGCCCGATGTGCCCAGCTGGCCTTTGCGAAACAGCACGCGCATCTCGGGCGCCGTGCGGTTCACGTTGTCGGTCAGGCATTCCACCATCACCGCCACGCGGTGCGGGGCAAAGCCTTCGTACATCACGTGTTCAAAGTGAACGGCCTCGCCGGTGAGGCCCGCGCCCTTCTTGATGGCGCGGTCCAGCGTGTCCTTGGGCATGGAGACCTTGCGGGCCTGTTCCACCAGCAGGCGCAAGCGCGAATTGGACGCCGGATCGGCTCCGTTACGGGCAGCCACCATGATGTCCTTGGACAACCGTCCGAAGAGTTTGCCCTTGGCATTGGCTGCCAGTTCCTTGCCTTTTGCTTTCCACTGCGCGCCCATGTCGGTTTTTCCTTGGTATTGAGGGGGCCTTGGTTATACACCCATAGCACCCCCGTTTCGGGCTTACTCTGCCAGCGCCAGTGTGGCCTCGTCAATTTTGGCCATCACCTCCGGTGTCAACTTGGCCACCACGTCCATGGCACCCAGGTTGTCCTGCAATTGGGGCAACCTGGATGCGCCCATGATTACGGTGCTGACACGCGGGTTGTGTGCCGTCCAGGCAATGGCCAGTTGGCTCAGGCTGCAACCCAGCTCGGCTGCCACCACCGCCAGCTTGGAAACAGCGGCATTTTTGGCAGGGTCGGTCAGACCCTTGAGCAAAAAGTCCATGCCCTTCACCGCGCCCCGGCTGCCCTCGGGTACACCGTCGCGGTACTTGCCTGTCAGCAAACCGCTGGCCAGCGGGCTCCAGGTGGTCAGGCCCAGTCCGGTGTCCTCGTACAGGCGGGCGTATTCCTTCTCCACCCGCTTGCGGCAAAACACGTTGTACTGGGGTTGCTCCATCACCGGTTTGTGCAGGTGGTGGCGCTCGGCAATCTCCCAGGCGGCGCGGATGTCGGCGGCAGACCACTCGCTGGTGCCCCAGTACAAGGCCTTGCCTTGCGTAATCATGTCGCTCATGGCCCAGACGGTTTCCTCAATCGGCGTGTGCGGGTCAGGGCGGTGGCAGTAGACCAGGTCAATGAAATCCAGGCCCATGCGCGTGAGCGAGCCGTCTATCGCCTGCATCAGGTACTTGCGGTTGAGCGTGTCCTTGCGGTTGACGGTATTGCCCTCGCGGGACAGGCCCCAGAAGAACTTGGTGGAAACCACATAGTTCAGGCGCGGCCAGTTGAGCGCCTTGATGGCTTCGCCCATGACGGTTTCGCTCTTGCCCAGGGCGTAGACCTCAGCGTTGTCATAGAAGTTGACGCCCGCATCCATGGCGGCGGCCAGCATCTCTTTGGCGGCAGCCACGTCTACCTGGTTGTGGTACGTGATCCACGAGCCCAGGGACAAGACACTGACCTGAAGGCCGCTGCGGCCCAAACGGCGATATTGCATAAAGATACCTTTTGAGTGGAGAGAACAACACGAGGGGTTGAATCAGGCGTGCATGGTGCCATGAATTGGGTGGTGGGGGTGTCGCGTGGATTCTCGTTGTGGTCGGAGCACGGATGCCCGGTACAGACGCGCAGACGACATCCGTATCAGTGGTTTGATCGTTCCAAAGCAGTCGCACGCTTCGACACGCCGCCTGCAGCTTTGTGGCACTTATTTGGTAAATAAGACCACCTCCAACTGGCCAGGTGCCGACGTTCAGAACAATCTCTATACGTCAGTCAGTGAGCGATTTGAAGCTTCTGTCGGTAGCTCCTCCTGTGATCACCTTGCCCCCAAAAACATCTGCGGTGTGTCAAAAAGGTAGCACCGCAGGTGTGGATTTCTGAACTGAAACAGCGGAGTCACTACAAAGATTTGTCTTTGATCAGTCGAGAACGCAAAGCCTTTCGTTTAACTTGTTCCTCAGAATCATCCGACCATGCGTGAGAAGAATTGCCCCAAGGCCAGTCGGTACCGACTATGCCCAACAGACGAACTTCGCCTGCAACTCCAGAAATCTTTCGTTCAAACGATCTCCCGTCAACTTTGAAGGCTATCTGATGCTCGCCTGCCTTAACCCTTAGGCGAATCATAGAGTCTGGAACGGTTTCTATCGGAGCACCGCTATTGAATGAGACATCCACTGGATGATGCCCATCGCCCCAGTAGCGAACAACATAGATGGTGAGAGCATCAGGCACTGACGCAAACTGCTTGGCTTCAGCATCACGTTGAAGGTTCGGCGCGATTTCCTTTGTGCAGTAGGCATGTATGCCACGGTCGGTGTGACAGTATGGCTTTTCGGCCAGCTGATCAACTGGTGTGGCACAGCCAAGCAGAGCAAAGATGCATGCCAGGGCAGCGACACTTCTAAAGTTCATTCTTGCCATTTTTTTCTTTCTGCGAGTTTCAAATACGTTGGGCACAAGCTGGGCGCGGGCGCACAGCAATGACTTACTTCAATACAAACCGTGCCGTAGACGACTTGCCAGTCGCCAACACAACGACCACAACCTTGGTGCCTGCCGCCACTTTGAAGCTGCCCTTGGCTTCCAGCTTGTCGCCAGCGGGTTTGAGTTCCACCTCCTGCTTGTCGGTACCGGAAAGCAAAGTCAGCTTGGCTGCAGCCTTGCTGACATCCACGGCTTTTCCGTGGTCACGTAGATGCAATTGCAGCAAATCGGGCTTGGCAACCAGTTCGTAGTCCATGTCTTTGACCTCAACCACGAGGCCACCATGCAGCGGTTTGTGCTCATGTCCATGGGCATGGTTGTCGGCAGCGAAAGCTGCGCCCGTGGTCGCTAAGGCCAAGGCGGCTATGAGTTGAGGGAATTTCATATGTGTTCCTTTCAGGGGGTTAAAAAATCAGAAGGCTTCCGCATTGCGGTCGTCCAACAAGCGTTCGGCGTCCTTTCGGCCAAACAGCCAGAACAGGACTGGCGTCAAATAGGTATCGAGCAGCGTGGAGCTGATCAGGCCCGAGAAGATCACTACCGCAACGGGGTGCAAGATCTCGGTGCCTGGGCGCTCAGCCTCAAACAGCAGCGGTGCCAGCGCAAAGGCGGTCACCAGAGCGGTCATCAGCACCGGGCTCAACCGTTCCAGCGAGCCGCGCACGATCATCTTGTGGTCAAACTCTTCACCCTCGATTCGCATCAGGTTGATGTAGTGGCTGACCTTCAAAATGCCATTGCGCACCGAGATGCCAGCCAGCGTGATAAAGCCCACCAGTGCCGCCACCGACAGCGGCTGGCCCGATAGCCACAGGCCCAGCACCGCACCCACCAGCGCCAGCGGAATATTCACCATGATCAGCGCCGACAAGGTGACTGATTGGTATCGGCTGTACAGCACCACAAACATGAGCACCAAAGACACGATGGACAACAACCCCACCAGTTTGGACGCCTCTTCCTGCGCCTGAAACTGCCCACCCAGTGTGATGAAGTAGCCCTCGGGCAGCTTGGACTCCGCCACTACCTTGCGGATGTCTTCCACGATCTCGGACAGCGCACGACCCTGCGCGTTGGCCGACAGCACGATGCGGCGTTTGCCATCATCACGGCTGATCTGGTTGGGGCCATCACCGTCTTCAATCGTCGCCACTTTGAATAGTGGCACGGCCCCATTGGGGGTTTGCAGCAGGATGTTACCCAGGCCTTCCACCGAACGGGCCGACTCCGGCAGGCGCACCACCAGCGCGAAGCGGCGCGAACCCTCCACAATCTGGGTCACTTTTTCGCCCTCCACCAGGCTTTGCAGCGTGGCCAGAATCTGCGGTGTGGGTACGCCGTATTGCGCTGCTGCGGCGTAGTCCACCCTTACCTTGATCTGCGGTGCCAGTACCTGCTTTTCGATCTCCAGGTCGGCAATGCCGGGCACCGCCGCCAACTTGGATTGCAGCAGATCGGCCTGTCCACGCAGCGTGTCCAGATCGTCACCAAAAATCTTGATTGCAATCTGCGAGCGCACGCCCGACAACATGTGGTCTATGCGGTGCGAGATGGGTTGCCCGATACCAATAGACGCCGGCAGGTTGACCAGGCGCGCACGGATATCGGCCGAAATCCCGTCCATGGATCGGGTCAGCTCGGACGCGGGTTTCAGCCCCACGTCCAGTTCGCTGACGTGCACACCCTCGGCGTGTTCGTCCAGCTCGGCCCGGCCGCTGCGCCGCCCGACGTGCGTGACCTCAGGCACTTGTTTGACCAACTTCTCGGCCTGCTGCGCCAAAGCCGACGATTCGGCCAGCGTGACGCCAGGGTTCAGCCGCAGACCCACCAACAGCGTGCCTTCGTTAAACGGCGGCAAAAAGGTCTTGGCAAAAAACGGCACGGCCACCGCCGCCAGCAAAACGGCCAAACCGGCTGCCACCAGTGCGGGCTTCGGGGCATTCAGAACCCGCTGCAGGCTGCTCCGGTAGCCACGCTTGAGCCAGGCCAGCAGTTTGGTGTCGCCATGGTTGAGCGAACGCATGCGCGGCAACAGGTAGTAGGCCAGCACCGGCGTGACCGTGACAGACACCACCAGTGAGGCCAGTGTGGACACGATGAAGGCAATGCCCAACGGCACAAACAGCCGCCCTTCCATACCGGGCAGCGCAAACAGCGGCAGAAACACCAACACGATGATGATGGTGGCATACAGAATGGCAGAGCGCACCTCCATCGTCGCGCTAGCCACAAGCTCGTGGGGGTTCATCCGGTGGTCATGGTGGCGTTCGCGGTCCACCTTCAGGCGACGCATCACGTTCTCTACACCCACCACCGCGTCATCTACCAGGCCGCCAATCGCAATGGCCAGGCCGCCCAGCGTCATGGTGTTGATGGACAAGCCGAAATACTGGAACACCAGCGCCGTCATGAAGATGGACACCGGAATGGCGGTCAGCGCAATGATGGTCGGCCGCAGTGTTCCCAAGAAGAAGAACAGAATCACGGCGACAAAAATCGACGCGCCTATCAGTTTGCCTTGCAACGTGGTGATGGATGACTCAATGAAGCTGGCCTGGCGGAAGGTCACTTTGGGCTCGTCCATACCGGCGGGCAGGGAGCGTTTCATGTCACCCAGCGCGGATTCGATGAAACGTGTCAGCGCAATGGTGTCGGCCGTGGGTTGTTTCTGGATGCCCAGAATCACCGCCGGCTTGCCTTCAAAACCCGCATCACCCCGTTTGATGGCGGGTGCAAACGCCACCTCTCCAATCTGGCGCAGTAGGATGGGTTGGCCGTTCTTGGTCGTCAAGGCCAGGTTCTTCAGGTCGTCCAGCCGCGAGGTACGGCCCAGGTTGCGGATCAGGTATTCGCGGCCGTTGAGTTCCAAAAATCCGCCCGAGGTGTTGGACGAGAAACCTTTCAGCGCTCCCTCCAGCTGCTCATGCGAAATGCCTAGCTCGGCCATGCGCACGGTGTTGGGTTGAACCTGGAACTGGCGCACCTCGCCGCCAATCGGAATCACCTGCGCCACGCCGGGTACGGCCATCAGCCGTGGGCGCAACACCCAATCGGCGTATTCACGCACCTGCATCGGCGAGATTTTGGCCGTGTCGATGGGGATCGCAATCTGCATGATCTCGCCCATGATGGAGCTGATGGGTCCCATACGCGGGACCACACCGGCGGGCAGCCCTTCTTCCATGGCAGACAGGCGCTCGGACACCATCTGGCGGGCGCGAAAGATCTCCGTGCTCCAGTCAAAGGTGACATAGATGAACGACAAGCCAGCACTGGAGACCGAACGCACACTCTCTACGCCGGGCAGGCCATTCATGGTGGTTTCCAGCGGAAAAGTCAAGAGTTGCTCCACCTCTTCAGCCGCCATGCCCCCGGCCTCGGTCATGATGGTGACTGTAGGTTTGTTGAGATCGGGGAACACATCCACCGGTGTGCGCGACAGCGTGAACGCGCCATAGGCCATCAACACCAGGCTGGCAATGATGACCAGCAGCCGGTTGGACAGGCTGTTATCGAGAAGCCACTTGAACATGCGTGTGACTCCTTTTTAGCGAATTTGGTTGATCAAGCTGGCCCCTTGCGTGGCAATACGGTCGCCAGCCTTCAGGCCCGACATCACCGCAAACGAGGCGCCATCCAGAATCTCGGTCGTGACCGTGCGCGGCTCAAACCGCTCTGCTGCTGTCTTGACCCATACCACCGTCTGGTTGGCCGGGCTCTTCAGCAGCGCTTGTGCGGGCACCCGGATGCCTTTGACACGTGTAGCCGTTTGCACATACACCTTGACCGGCTGGCCCACGGCCAATTTGGACAAGGCTTGGCCTTCGGCCTGGAACAACATGGGCAGGGCTTGCTCGCGCAAACTGCGCGCCGCACCGATAAAGCGCAAGGCCACGGTATCCGTGCCCAGGGCCAGGGTGGCGCCAGCCACGTCGCTCACCACCGCTGCGTCGTAGGCTAGCGCTTCAATACGCAGGCGGGTGGGATCCACCACCTCAAACACCAATTCGCGGGCATCCACCACCTGGCCTGCAACCGCATTGCTGGAGGCAATGACACCAGAGACTGGCGCGACCAGGGCGTCACGGTTGTTCAGCCCACCGCTGACTGCTGCCATACGCTCACTAAGGCTGCTGAGATCGCTTTGTGCCGCTTCAATGTCTTTGCGTGGCACCGTGTCCGACAGCTCCTGCAGGCGGGCCAGGCGTTTCTCGGCCAGAGACCTGGCGGCGCGCAGCTCGGCCAGCGCGCTGGCCTGGTTGGAGCGTTCGATGGCGCCGCTAGAAGGCAACACGTAGGCGAGTACATCGCCCTTCTTCACTGATTGACCCACACTGGGTAAACCACGCGCTCCAGCTTCCAAGCGGCCTGCCACCAGCGCCTGCACCTTACCCCCGGCGTTGGGGTCCATCACCACCTTGCCGGCCAGTTCCAATGAACGGGGTAGTTCAGCGTCGGTGAGCACCAGTGTGCGAACGCCAATCTGGCGTTGGGCCGGTTTCGGTAAAAACACGCTGCCATCGGGCAGGCGTTTTGGGCCGTCACCGCTGACGGCGGGTGCGGCGTCACCATGGTCATGGCCTTCACCCGCCCATGCGACGGGCGCTAGGGACAACACCAGGGCACTCAACATTTGGCAAGCAGCCAGCTTCAGAAATCGGGGCTTCATGCTGCACCTCCCAAACGCGTGTTGCGCTGTGCGCCCGCGCGGCGCACGACAAAGACAAGCATGGCCAGGGCCAACAGTCCGCCGATTGCCCAGGCGGCATAGGTCTTCCACGTTGCGCCTTGCGCGGCGTCTAAGTGGGTGTCGGCATGGATGTCCAGATCACCGGCCAGCAGGTCGGTCACAGCGCCTGCAACCACGGTCGCGGTCACACTGATCTCTCCAGGCTGCAGTTCTGCAGCAAGCGTGACCTCGAACTCGCCTTCGCCGTGCGGTTGGACCGCTACCTTGGCGCCGCCCAATTCAAGCTCCAGCTTGGCATCCTTGACCGGGCTGTTGTCAGCTGCGTGGTCCAGGTACAGCGTGACATTTTTGCCATTCACCACACCCACCAGCTCAAAGGACTCTGACGTGGCGGTAAAGCGTGGCTTGGCCGGACCGCCCGCAGTGGAAGGTGCTTCGCCATGGTCGTGGCCGTCACCGGCCCAACCGCACAGTGCTACGGTGGTCAAGAGCACCGCGATGAAAAATGGTTTGCGCCGTGTTAGAAATTTCGTCATGTGTGTTTCTTTAAATGAGTGGTTTATGCCGAGGCTGGGCCGGGCTTATTCCGGCAACAGCCCCAGGGTTTGGCGCAAGGCGGACTGGGCTGCAGCCAGGTCTATGCCTGAACGTGCAGCCTGGCGTTCGGCGTCCATGGCTTCGCGCTCCATGCGCAAGCGGGTGGGCAGATCGGTCTCGCCCAACTGGAACGACTTCTGAAAAAACACGCGTGACTCGCGGGCCAACAGCGCACGCCGTTGGGCCGCGGCTAGCTGAGTCTGGGCGGACACCAGTCCAACGCGGGCAGCTTCTACCTCTCCTTGCAGCCGTTCGCTCTCCAGCCGCACTTGCGCCTGGGCTTCCATCGCATCGGCCTGGGCGCTGGCGCGTTTGGCCTGGTTGCTGCTGCTAGAGCCCAACGGGATACGAATACCCAGAGTGATGCTGTGCTGGTAGGCCTCATCCGATTGCCCACGGTCGCGGCTGGTGGCCAACGTCAACTCCGGGTTGGCACGGGTCTGCACCTGGGCCAGTTCGGCGGAGCGTTGGGCCACATCTGCACTGTCCTGCAATTCGGCAACTGCCGGGTGAGTAGCCATCAGCGTGGCACTATCCGCAGGCAAAACAGGCATCGGCTCTGCACCGATTACGCCAACAACACGCCCACCACTCGTGCCAGCAGCAGGGACTTGTGGAACCTGACCAGACAGTGCACGCAAGCGCTGGGCGGTAGTCGCCAACGCGCCTGTGGCCTCCGCCAAGGCGACTTCGGCAGAAGCCATTGCCCCATCGGCCTGGTGCTGGTCGGCACGCGCCAAGTCACCCGCTCGCACACGTTTGCCCACATCCTTAACCAGTTGTTGCGCGTGGCCCAACAGTTCACCGGCGAGTCCATGGTCGATGCGAGCCCGCTGCCAGGCCCAATAAGCCTCGCGCACGTGTGCCGCTGTGCGCAACTGCGCCGCCCGCACACGGCTGTTCGCTGCGCGTGCCTGGGCATCGGCCACCGCGCCGGTGCGTGTGCGTTCGCCCGGCAACCACAACGGAATGTTGATCCCGGCCACTGTTTCATCCCGCCCCAGGTTCTGGTTCAGGCGATCGGTCTTGGTGGACAACTCCAGCGCAACCGGCTCTGCGGTCCAACGGGTGGCGGCCTGCTGCTGCGCCGCCGCTGCTTCCTGGCGCATTTGTTGTGACAGAGTTTCGGGTTGGCGCTGCCATGCGGCTTCAAAGGCTTGCTTGAGCGTGGTGGGTGCCGGGTCAGCGGCAGCGCCGCTGGAAGCCAGGGCCAGCATCACGCAAGGCAACCAAATAACTTGATTTCGTCGGAACATCCGATTCTCCAAAAATGAAAAACATTTGGGGGAATCGGCGAGGTGCGTTCAACAGGAACCAGCTACACGATCACGCAAGGCATTGCGCGGATGCGGTAACAGGTCGGGGGAAAAGCCAGCCTCGCCGATCAGGCGAGGTCAGTCCAGTTCGGGCGTTCCGGCAGGGAGGCAGGGTGAGAGGACAGGCGCAGCGGCGGTGCGCCGTGTGTATCAGATGACAGGCTTACCGTCACGAGAAGTGTCGACTGCAGCATGGCCGTGCAACAGCCAGCGTGGCAAGCACTACAGTCTGTATCAGACGACCCAAAGGCCTTGGAGTTGTCGCTGTCCGTGGGTTCGGCATCGGCTTGGTGCTGGTGCTCGTGGTGCCCAACGTGCTGAGCCGTTGCCTCAGTTTCATGCTCGCAATAACTCGCCACTGCAGCCCAACTGAGCTGCATCGGCAAGAAGACTACGAGGAAGATGAGGAACCAACGGCGCATTGCGGCGAGAGTGTAGCAGCCCTTCATCATTAACCCTCTTGGGTTTGTGCCATTCATAGTTTTTCACGAATGTGTGCCACGTTGCGGTTCATCCAGTGCCGAATGATGTACATATAAAGCCAACGTTTGAGCCCGCTCAGGTTAACGCCGTGCTGCGCATAAAAGTCGTCCGGAGAATCAAACAGCCCGAAGTCGTGGTTGATGCCATCCTTCTGGATGAAGGTGTCCTTGCCCACCCAATCCACCGGCGGGCATTGCAGATTGGGGGTCGCTGCACCATACCCGCAAAACGCCCCCTGATGCCCCACAAATCGCCGTTGCAGCGCCTGCAAGTAAGGCCGGTCGAGTATGAATCCCTCAAGGCGAATCCACTGGCCAGCGCTCCAGACCTCTACCCAGCTGTGGATGATGCTGCGCGGCGCGAGTTGGTAGGCGATGCCAGTGATCGCGCCTTTCTGCAGCGCCTTGTCAATCGTGAAGCCATGAAAGCGGCAGGCCACACCAACTGCCCGCAGTAGTGCCATCAACAGCGTGCCCTTGGTGTTGCATTGACCAATGCCGTCGGCCAGCACTGTGGAGGCTGGCAAGTCGTCCGATGTGTTGTAGCCAAAGGCAATGTCGTCGCGCACAAAATTGTAGACCGCGCCAATGCGTTCGTACTCGCCAAGTTGCATCCAGCCGTGCCTCGCGACCTGGTCCTGGATCGCGGGATGGCCGTAGTCGAGGAGTGATGTCGCTTGTCGCCAATTGGCAAGCTGGTCGTCGGATGGCGGTGTGGTGGGTGCTTGAGGAATGTCCATGGGCCTACTCCGATGTCTTCACACGCAGCAGCCGAAGCCCATTGCCAACCACCAGCAGGCTGGCCCCCATATCGGCAAACACCGCCATCCACATGGTGCCAGCACCAGTCAGCGTCAGCACCAGAAATACGGCCTTGATGCCGAGGGCCAGCACGATGTTTTGCACCAGCACGGCATGGGTATGACGGGACAGGCGCACAAAACGCGGCAACTTGCGCAGGTCGTCGTCCATCAGCGCCACGTCGGCGGTTTCAATCGCGGTACCGGTGCCTGCAGCTCCCATCGCAAATCCGATATCGGCGCGCGCCAGGGCGGGTGCGTCGTTGATGCCGTCGCCCACCATGCCAACTGCGCCGCCATCGCTGATTTTGGCTTCGATGGCCTTGAGCTTGTCTTCGGGCAACAGGTCCCCACGCGCTTCGTCTATGCCCACCTGCGCTGCAATGGCCGCCGCCGTGTGGGCGTTGTCTCCGGTCAGCATCAAGGTCTGGATGCCCAGTGCGTGCAGCTCGGCAATGGCCTGACGGCTGCTGTCCTTGACCGTGTCGGCCACGGCGTACAGAGCAAGCACCTCTTGTTCATCGGCCAACAGGATCACGGTTTTGCCCTGCATCTCCAGCGCCGACAACTGCGCTTCCAGCGCGTCCGAGCAGCGACCCTGTTCGTGGATCAGGCGGTGGTTGCCCAGGTAGTACAGCGTTCCTTCGATGCGACCTTTGGTGCCACGCCCGGCCAATGCCTCAAAGTCCCGCACCTCACGCAGCTCCACTCCATCTGTTTGCGCTGCCTGTGCCACGGCGCGCGAAACTGGGTGGTCGGAGCGGCTGGCCAGACTGGCAGCCAGGCTGCGCACCCGCGCCGCATCACCACCGTTCAACACTTCGAAATCCGTCTGCACCGGTTTGCCGTTGGTAATCGTGCCGGTTTTGTCCAACGCCAACCATTTGAGCTTGCGACCTTCTTCCAGGTACACCCCGCCCTTGATCAATATGCCTTGACGCGCCGCAGCTGCCAGCCCACTGACGATGGTCACCGGTGTGGAGATCACCAAGGCGCAGGGGCAGGCAATGACCAACAGTACCAGTGCCTTGTAGACCCAGTCAAACCAGATACCGCCCAGCAACAATGGTGGCAACACGGCAACCGCTATCGCAATGGCAAAGACCACTGGGGTGTAGACCTTCGCAAACTGGTCCACAAAACGCTGGGTAGGTGCCCGCGCGCCCTGCGCAGCTTCCACCGCGTGGATGATGCGGGCCAGTGTGCTGTCGTTCGCGGCGGCCGTGACGGTGTACTCAAACGAGCCCTCTTCGTTAACCGTACCGGCAAACACGGGGTCACCCTCGACCTTTTCCACCGGCAGGCTTTCCCCGGTGATAGCGGACTGGTTGATGGTTGAGCGTCCGCTGGTGATGGTTCCGTCCAACGCAATGCGCTCACCGGGCTTGATGCGCACGCGCGCATCCACAGTAACCGACTTGGCCACCATGTCTTGCCAACTGCCATCCGCCTGCAACACCGTCGCGCGCTCGGGTGTTAGTTGCATCAAGCCCTTGATAGCGTTGCGTGCCCGATCGAGGGACTTGGCTTCAATCAGTTCGGCAAGGGTGAACAACACCATCACCATCGCTGCCTCGGGCCACTGGCCCAGCAGCAGCGCACCGGTCACGGCGATGCTCATCAGCGCGTTGATGTTGAGGTTGCCGTTGCGGATGGCGATCCAGCCCTTCTTGTAGGTTGTCAAACCGCAGGTCAACACCGCGGCCAGTGCCAGAGCTGCGGCTAACCACGTGGGAAGACCCGCCCAATGCACGCCTTCAGACGTGAGGGCCGCCACCCCGGCCAGCGCCAACGGCCACCACGGTTTGTCCGGCTCAGCGGGCGCTTCGTCGAGCGCTGATGCGCCGCCGACGACTTCTGGTGTGAAACCCAGCGAACGTATCGCATCCAGAATCGGATTGATCGCCTCGGGTTCATGCGCAACGGTTAGAACCCGCTGCATCAGATTGAACTCCATGCCGGCCACACCGGGCATATCACTCAATTTGTTGCGCAGTAGCGCCTCTTCGGTGGGGCAATCCATCTGCAGGATGCGGATGGGGGTCTGTATGTCGGCAGTGGCCAGCGTCTTTTTGACCGGTTCCAAGGGAGCGGGCAAGGCCCCAATGCCGCAGTGCCCACTGCAACAGGCGTTCTGCACAGGGAAATCATCGGATCTCTTGTCGCCAGGGGATGTTTGTTGATCGAGTTCGGTCATAAGGGCTTTGTTAATTAATTCACCCCCCTATTACGCAACCTGTAGTTACTATAGAGTCAAGAACTATTTGGAACTCGCTATGAAAATAGGTGAATTGGCACAGATCGCCCAGACTACGGTAGAAACTGTTCGCTACTACGAAAAGGAAGGTCTCCTACCAGAGACCACCCGTACGGCGGGAAACTTCCGGGTGTACGACGCAACCCACCAAGAGCGTTTGCGCTTTATCCGCAATTGCCGAGCCTTGGACATGAGCCACGAAGAGATTCGAACCCTGTTGGGTCTGACCGATCAGCCCGCTGAGGGTTGTGGTGCCATCAATGCACTGTTTGATCAGCACATGGCCCACGTGGATGAACGCATCAGCGAACTGACGCACCTGAAGGCGCAATTAGCCACGCTGCGTCAACGCTGCCAGACCGAAAGGGCCGTAGATGCCTGTGGCATTTTGCAGGGCCTGGCCGCCATGCCGGCCCATACCAAGCCAGAACGTCACACCCACCTGGGTTGAGTCACGATAAGGAGACGTTCGGCGGGAGGCACTTTCCCTCATTTGGAATTGAACAGCTGCGCCAGTTGGCGGCCGATGAGCTAATCAGGGCGCCGTGAGTGGCAGCTTTGTCGACTTCTTCAGGACGGCATTGGGCACGGAAGCGAAATTCACTTGCAACTTCTAACTGGCGACACGATTGGCTGCCAGAAAGCTGTCATTGGCCAGCACCCAGTACCACCCCCTTCCGAAGTCGGTTGAACATCCGCGTGCATTACAAATTCCATCTGACGGGCTACCATTTTGCGCATTTGTCACCGAATGAGTTATGGCTAAGCCACGCGAGGAAACATTGCATGAACAAGAGCCATTCGAGCAGCCGCTGAAGGTTTGTAGTAACGTATCTGTCGCAATTGAGGGGAACCAAGATGGTCAGCAAGAACACGATTTGCATTTGGTACGACGGCGCCGCAACCGAAGCGGTCCGGCGTGGTTGACGCTGCTGATGCCAACCCCGTCGACATAGCAACATGACTTACCCATTCGCTGGCCTGACTACATTGCTGGTGCTGACGACGCTGGCCGCCTGCACGTCTGCCCCGGCGGTTCGTGACCCGGCTGCGCAGATGGCACCGCGCGAAGTGCCGTCACGTCTCACATTGGAGCAGGCCCACGACGTAACCATTTACGCCATCAGCCTGGTGGGCACTCCGTATCGCCATGGCGGCAACACGCCCGAAGCCGGATTTGATTGCAGCGGCCTGATTGGCCATGTGTACAAGGCGCGCGGCTCCGTGGCCATGCCCCGCACCGTGTCACGCCTGCAGGATGCCGGGCAATCGGTACCGCCTGACAGCATCCGCGCGGGTGATCTGGTGATCTTTAGCCAGCGCGGGGAGGCCACCCACGCTGGTATTTATGTGGGTGCCAACCGGTTTGTGCATGCGCCGTCGTCCGGTGGCGAGGTCCGCCTGGACAGTCTGGCGGCCAAGCACTGGGCGCAGCAGCAGGTGGCGTTCAGGCGCCCTTGACCACAAACGCGCTGCGCAGCGCGTTGGTATCAAAGCCCTGCGAGGCGCCGTCTTGCGTGGCAAAGCGGTACAGTGCAGCCGCGTAAATGCCCGACAGCGCACCGTGCACCAGGATGGACAGCAGCACAGCGCCAATCGCCAGCACCAGCGTCAACACGATCAGGATGGCGCTGCCACTGTTGGCCGCAGCAAGGACCAGCGCCACACCCAGTACGACCACCAGGAATTGAACCAGTGCAAACGCCACCCCCAGGCCCGCCTGGCCCACCAGGTTTTCGCCCCAGGTGCGTTTCAGAATGAGGGCGCTTTCCTTGACCGCATCCACCGGACCCACATCACGCGCCACCAGCACCGGCACCACCAGAAAGGTGGCAATCGTCCAGCCCGCGCCCAGCAGGCCGGTGACGATGCGGCCCAGGAAACCCACCCGCTCGGCGATAGCCCGCAGCACCATGCCCACCGTTGCAGCTATTGCCGCGTATCCCAGGATGGAGACCCACTTGGAAGCGGCCAGACGCAGGCCATCGGACAGGGTGGGGGTGCCACCATCCAGACGGATCATGGCTGCACCCACCAGCGCCGCGTTGAAGAAAAAGATGACGAAGTACTGGGTCAGATAAAACAGAAAACCAATGGCGTAAAACGTGGTGTCGTCAACCGCGCTGCCTACGCCCGACTTGCCGCTGAACACGGCCCAGCCGATGACCGGAATGGCGAAAGACGCCAAAACGGCCAGCATGGCCATGGAGGAAATCAGTGGAAACAGCACCAGCTTGCGGTCCTGCCGCAAGACGGCAGCGCTGGCTTTGACTAGCTGCCAGCTGCGGGACAAACGTTCAAACATGCGGTATTCTCCGGTGATTGCTATCACTCTGATAGCTAATTGTGTATATTCTACGAGGGCTTGAGCACTATTTCACTAGTGAAACTTCCACCAGACAATCGTAGAAGGTAGGCCCAGCGCCCATATCGGTCAGCCGCTGGCTGGTGAGCTGATTGACGTTGGTGCCCGTCAAACCCAGCTTGCGCCACCAGACGCCCAGCCCGTGGACCACGCCGGGCCGGGCACGCCGGGAGACAACTGCCTTGCAAACGTACTCGCCGCGCGGGTTGAACACACGCACCACATCGCCGGGCGTGATGCCCCGGGCGTGCGCGTCATCCGCGTGGATTTCGACGATGGGTTCGCCCTCCATGTCGCGCAGGCTTTTCACATTGACAAACGTCGAGTTCAAAAAGTTGCGTGCCGGTGGCGAAATCATGGCCAGCGGAAACGCGGTCGAACTGCCCGCCGCTTCGTGGTTGGGCACATGGTTGGGCAGGCCATCCTGACCCTGCGCCTGCAGGCGCTCGCTGAAGAATTCGCAGCGGCCGGACGGTGTGGGGAATCCTCCCTGCGCAAATGGCGCGTCGGCCATGGCCAGCGTGGCAAAGCCCTGGCGTTGCAGCCGATCAAAGTCCACCGATTGCCCGTAGGCGGCGCGGCACAGGCTCTCATCGCTCTCGGAAAAGCACGGGTCGCGGAAAGCGGCGTCGTCCAGCGCCATGCGGGCCGCCAGTTCCCGAAAAATCTGCGTGTTGGGCTTGGCCTCGCCCACCGGTGCGATGGCTGGGCGGTTGAGTAGCACGTCGGTGTGGCCGTAGCTCAGGTGCACGTCCCAATGCTCGAGCTGGGTGGTAGCGGGCAGGATGTAGTCGGCGTAGTCCGCCGTGTCGGTCTGGAAATGCTCCAGCACCACGGTGAACAGGTCGTCGCGGGCAAACCCGGCCACCACTTTGCTGGAGTCCGGTGCCACCGCCACCGGGTTGCTGTTGTAGACCACCAGCGCTTCAATGGCCGGGCCGAACTCATCTGACGCGGGGCGCAGCAAATCATCGCCAATCGTCACCATGTTGATGGTGCGCGGCGTGCGCCCAGCCAGCAGGTCCGGGCGCTGCAGCGCCTGTTTGTCCACCGGGAACTGGCCGGAACTCGACAGCAGCACACCCCCGGCGCGGTGCCGCCAGGCGCCAATCAAGGCGGGCAGGCAGGCGATGGCGCGCACCGCGTTGCCGCCACCATGCACGCGCTGCAGGCCGTAGTTCATGCGGATGGCGGCCGGCTCGCCGCGTTGCTGGCAGCCGCCATAGTCGCGTGCCAGAGACCTGATTTGCGCAACCGCAATGCCGCACACGGTGGCGGCGCGCTCGGGCGGCCACTGCAAGGCGCGCGCGCGCAGCGCCTCCCAGCCCAGCGTGTGTTGGGCGATATAGTCGTGGTCCAGCCAATTGTTGGCAATGAGCTCATGCATCAACGCTAGCGCCAAGGCGGCGTCGGTGCCGGGTAAAAGGGCGATGTGCTCGTGGCATTTTTCCGCTGTCTCGCTTCTGCGGGGGTCTATACAGATCAGTTTGGCCCCATTGCGCTTGGCCACCTGGGCATAGCGCCAGAAGTGCAGGTTGCTGGCAATCGAGTTGCTGCCCCAGATGATGATCAGCTTGGACTCGGCGAAAAACTCCACCCGCATGCCCACTTTGCCGCCCAGCGTCTGCACCAGCCCTTCGCCCCCGGCTGCGGCGCAGATCGTGCGGTTCAGCAGGGAAGCGCCCAACTGGTGAAAGAGGCGCGCTGCAATGCTCTCACTTTGCACCAGGCCCATGGTTCCGGCATAGCTGTAGGGCAGGATGGCCTGGGCCGCATGCGGCCCGCGTGCGGCAATAGCGTTCAAGCGGCTTGCGATATCCGCCAATGCCGAATCCCAGCTCACCCGCTCAAACTGGCCCGAACCCTTGGGGCCACTGCGCTTGAGCGGGTGCAGGATGCGCTCGGGATGGTAGGTGCGCTCGGTATAGCGCGACACTTTCGTGCACAGCGCGCCGTCGGTGTGGGGGTGGGCCGGGTTGCCGTGGACCTTGGTGGCCACGCCGTCCTGCACGGTGGTGACCAGGGAGCAGGTGTCGGGACAGTCGTGGGGGCAGGCGCCGATGATGCTGATGGGGCCGGTCGGTGCAATAGGAAAATTTGAATCACGCATGGATGGCATGGTAAGGCCAGCGGCGTAATAATGCGCAATTGCCCAACGGACCTACCGGTCATCCGCTTATGAAATTGATTGACGAACTGGTGACGGCCAGCCCGGCCATCGCGGCCATCCGCCGCGATATTCATGCCCACCCCGAACTGTGCTTTGAGGAAAAACGCACCGCCGATGTGGTGGCGGCCCAGTTGACGCAGTGGGGCATTCCGGTGCACCGCGGCATGGGAACCACTGGCGTGGTGGGCATCGTCAAGGCCGGCACGTCTGACCGGGCGATTGCCTTGCGCGCTGACATGGACGCCCTGCCCATGCAGGAGTTCAACACCTTTGCCCACGCCAGCCAGCATGCTGGCAAGATGCACGCCTGCGGTCACGACGGTCACACCGCCATGCTGTTGGCAGCAGCCCAGCATTTTTCGACCCAGCGTAATTTTGACGGCACGGTGTACCTGATCTTCCAGCCCGCCGAAGAGGGTGGTGGCGGTGCCCGCGAGATGATCAAGGATGGCCTGTTCGAGAAATTTCCGGTGGAGGCTGTGTTTGGCATGCACAACTGGCCGGGCTCCGAGCTGGGTCGTTTTGCCGTCAGCCCCGGGCCGGTGATGGCGTCGAGCAACGAGTTCAAAATCAACATCCGGGGCAAGGGCGGCCACGCGGCCATGCCGCACAACGCGCTCGACCCGGTGCCGGTGGCCTGCCAGATGGTGCAGGCCTTTCAGACCATCATCAGCCGCAACAAGAAGCCGATTGATGCGGGTGTGATCTCGGTCACCATGATCCACGCGGGTGAAGCCACCAATGTCATCCCCGACAGCTGCGAGCTACAGGGCACCGTGCGCACCTTCAGCATCGAGGTGCTGGACATGATCGAGCAGCGCATGGGCGAAATCGCCCGCCACACGGCGGCTGCTTTTGGCATGGAATGCGAATTCGAGTTTGTGCGCAACTATCCGCCCACCATCAATTCGGCCAAAGAGGCTGAATTTGCCCGCCAGGTGATGGCCAGCATCGTGGGTGAAGACCGGGTGCAAACCCAGGAGCCCACCATGGGCGCTGAAGACTTTGCCTACATGCTGATGGCCAGGCCCGGTTGTTACGCCTTTATCGCCAACGGCGACGGCACACACCGCGACATGGGCCATGGCGGGGGGCCCTGCATGCTGCACAACCCCAGTTACGATTTCAATGACGCGCTGATTCCTTTGGGGGCTACCTACTGGGTTCGCTTGGCAGAAGCATGGTTGGCTTCAAAGAGCAGTTAACCGCATGTGCTTGGTGAGTTTTAGTATGATGCAGACAGATGTGAGGATTGGAGAGCATTAGTGTCAACTGGCTGGAGTGAACTCAATCCCAGGGACAAATCGCGGGAACTGCCAGAAGCAGTCAAACGACAAATTGCGCCTGGGCAGGTGCGCTATGTGTTTGTCCACGATGACCTGGAGGTGGATAACCCCACGCTGGACGCGTCGGGGCGCTATTTCGTATCCCCCCGCGAATACGGCTTCTCCATCCGTGGTTTTATCGGTGGCAAGACCGCCTGGGCCCGTGATTTTTCGACCGGTACCATGCTGGTTGTCAATGCGGATGGCCAGTCCCACGTGTTGTCGCCCAAATTGCCGGCCCGGATCTTGTTTGTCGGCCATGACGGCGCTGTTTTGCAGGACACCGGCAACGCGGAGTTGCCCCCCGTGCGCGTGCCCGATCTGACGACGGTACGCCTGACGATCAATGCCACCTTCGATCTGCATGGGGAAAGCCCCGAAATGGCCCGCACCCTGCTGATGCGCATGGTGGACCGGGCCGTTCTCATCGGACCCCGTCCGGGCGAGTCACAGGCGGTCGTGGTGGACCATATGTTCGAGTCCAGTGCGGTAGTGGGCAGGGGCGCAGTGGGCGAGCCACGCCGCGCCAGTGATACCGACTTTTCGCAGCTGCTCGATATTTGAGCTTGTTGCCACCTTAGCCCATTGCATGGGGCTCAGGCGGAGAAACGAACGGCTGCGAGCTGTAGCAGGCCATCAAAAATCAGGTTGTCCACCAGTTCAAACGGAACCGACATGCTGGGCGCCATCTTCCAACCCGCACCACCGGTCATGACACACATGGGCTCCGCACCACAGTGGCTGCGCACATGCTGCACCATGCGCTCTACCGCCCCGGCGATGGCGTAGGTGCCACCGCTGGTCAGTGCATCACTGGTGTTGGTCGGGAACTCCCGCACCTCACCCGTGGGCACGTGCAGCCCTGCGGTACCGGACTCCAGCGCACGCAGCATGATGCCGTGGCCGGGCAAAATCAGTCCACCCAGAAACTTGCCAGTGGCGTCTAGCGCTTCCACGGTTACCGCAGTGCCGACCATGACCACGACCATGGGGCGCGGCGTACCACGGCCCAACATGCGGTGGTAGGCTCCAATCATCGCCACCCAGCGGTCGGAGCCCAGGCGGGTAGGGTAGTCGTAGCCATTGCGCAGCCCGGCTTCTGCTTCACTGGCCACCACCCATTGCGGCGACACATCCCACAGTTCCATTTGCTCTTGCAGGCGGCGCTTGACGGCATCGGCCGCCACCGCACATCCCAAAATGTGCGCTGGTGCTGCCAGCCCGCGCCAGGCGCCGTCAGACAGCTTCTCTATGTTTTCCAGAAATTCGGCCCCTTGGGCCAGCAGCATGGCATCGGGGCGGGGGGATGCATATTGCGCCCACTTCAGGCGCGTGTTGCCGATATCCAGTGCAAGAAAAGTCATGCAACATTATCCTTGGCGCCACGGCAGGCCTTGCAGGCGCCAGCCGCCCTTGTTGCCCCGGTGGGCGTTGGTATCCGGGTCGCCCTCAAAGCCTTCCAGAATGTTGTAGGCCTGCAGCCCCAACTCCGTTGCCCGCTTGGCAGCTGCTATCGAGCGCACACCGCTACGGCACAGCAGCACCAGCTTCTTGCCCTTGGGGCCAGCGTCCACGATTTCGGCATCAAAGGCCGGATTCATGGCCATGCCGGGCCACTGCTTCCAGGCCAGCGCGACGGCACCCGGCACAAAGCCCACCCATTCGCGTTCGGCATCGGTTCGCACGTCCACCAGTACGGCGTCGCCTGCCTGCCACCACTCGAATGCCAGTCGTGCGCTGATGTCTCCAGCATAGCCCTGTGCTGCCCTGACGGTGTGGGCATCCATGCCATCGGCATCGTGTCGAACACCCGATGTCAGATTGGCAGGCACCGCTTCGTCGATGCGTTTGGGCCTCGGTAAATGGAGCGCCGCCATGATGGCTTTGAACTCCTCTAGAGACTTGCCTGCAATTCGGGGATTGCCCGCGCGCTCGGCACCGATAGTCGAGTGGGTACGGCCCTGGTAGTCGTGGCCCGGCCAGACCGTGGTGGCGTCGGGCAGTTTGAACAGCACCTGGGTCAGCGATTCGTACATATCTTCGGCGCTGCCGGACTGAAAATCGGTGCGGCCACAGCCGCTAATCAGCAGTGAATCACCGGTAAACACATGGTCGCGCCAGGCAAAGCTCATGCTTCCGGCCGTGTGGCCGGGTGTGTGCAGCCCCTTTAGCACTTCGCCGCCAAAGTGCAGTTGGTCGCCGTGGACCAGTTGCATGGCTGCCGTGGTGATGCCGCAGGCCTGGGGCGCGGCGGTCTGGGCGCCGGTGTGTTCGGCCAGAAGTCCGGCACTGGTGATGTGGTCGGCGTGGGCGTGGGTCTCAATGGTCCACATCAGCTTGAGGCCATACTGGCGCAGGGTTGCCAAATCTCGTTCCAGTTGCTCGTCGACCGGGTCGATGATGATGGCTTCACGCGTGGTCTCGTCAAAAATGACGTAGGTGTAGGTGCTGGATGCGGGGTCAAACAGTTGTATCGGTTGCATATGACGTTCTTTCTCTGGCCGGACGACGGACCCATTTCTGTGGGGCAGCACACTGTAATGGATTTGGACGTCCCGGAAACACGCGCAACGCGCGGGCGCGTAAGCCACGGTTAGGCCAAATCGTTTACAGTTGACGTTTACGTAAACGTCAACCACAGCGCATAGACGCGTGGTGATTTAGGAGCGCTCGATGACCAATCTGTCTGCCGAATTCAAAGCCCTGGCAAATTACCGCCCCACCCACAAGGTGCGATTCGTTACTGCGGCCAGCCTATTTGACGGCCATGACGCGGCCATCAACATCATGCGCCGCATTCTGCAGAGTATGGGCGCCGAAGTGATTCACCTGGGACATAACCGCAGCGTGGACGAGGTGGTGACCGCGGCTCTGCAGGAAGACGCGCAGGGCATTGCCATCAGCTCCTACCAGGGCGGACACGTGGAGTATTTCAAATACATGGTGGACCTGCTCAAGCAGCGCGGCGGGGCGCACATCCAGGTGTTTGGCGGCGGCGGCGGCGTTATCGTGCCCAGCGAGATTGCCGAGCTGCAGGCCTACGGCGTGACCCGCATCTACAGCCCTGAAGACGGTCAGCGTATGGGTCTGGCCGGCATGATCGGTGAGATGGTGATGCGCTGCGATCAGGACCTGACCGGCTTTGCACCTGCCGCAATGGACGCCATTCAGGGGCACACCACACAGTCGTGGCGTGCCCTGGCCCAGTTGATCACCGGGCTGGAATCCTTGGGAGAAAAACACCCCTTGAGCCCCGTCATTCGTGCGGAAGCTGCTACCAAAAAGATACCGGTTCTGGGAATTACCGGCACCGGCGGCGCCGGCAAATCGTCGTTGACTGATGAGCTGATTCGCCGCTTGCGGCTGGATTTGGGTGATGCGCTTCGCGTGGCACTGATCAGCATTGACCCCAGTCGCCGCAAGAGTGGCGGCGCGCTCTTGGGTGATCGCATCCGCATGAACGCCATCGGCCCCTGGCAAAACGGCGAGCGCGTTTTCATGCGCAGCCTGGCAACCCGTGACTTTGGCTCCGAGATCAGCCAGGCGCTGCCCGATGTGATTGCCGCCTGCAAGGTGGCGGGCTTTGATGCCATCATCGTCGAGACCTCTGGCATTGGCCAGGGCGACGCCGCCATCGTGCCGCTGGTGGACATTCCCATGTATGTCATGACGCCCGAGTTTGGCGCCGCCAGCCAACTGGAAAAAATCGACATGCTGGACTTTGCCGAGTTCGTGGCCATCAACAAGTTCGACCGCAAAGGTGCGAGTGACGCCCTGCGCGATGTGTCCAAGCAGGTGCAACGCAACAAGGAAGCCTGGACCTTGCCGCCGGACCAGATGCCGGTTTTTGGCACCATGGCTGCGCGCTTCAACGATGATGGCGTCACCGCGCTGTACCAGGCTTTGTTGCCGCGTCTGCAGGAACTGGGTCTGCCGGTGACCGGTGGTGGCGTGCTGCCCAAGGTCAACGTACGCCACAGCAGCAACCAGACGCCGGTGGTGCCGGCATCCCGCACCCGCTACCTGGCCGAGATCACCGACACCGTGCGTGGCTACAAGCAGACGGCGCGGTCACAAGCACGGCTGGCCCGCGAGATCCAGCAACTGAGTGAAACCGCCCGCATGCTGTTGGACGACGATGCCACGCGCGACGGTGCCAAGAACACGGTGCTGCGCCTGGCCAGCGAGCGATCCGAGCGCCAGGACCCGGCTGCCCGCAAACTGGTAGCCCAGTGGCCTGAAATGCAGAAGGCCTATGCCGGCGACGAGTACGTCGTCAAGATCCGCGATAAAGAACTGCGCACGGCACTCACCAGCAAGTCCTTGAGCGGCACGACGATCCGCAAGGTGTCGCTGCCCACCTACGAGGATCACGGCGAAATCCTGAAGTGGCTGATGCTGGACAACGTGCCTGGCAGCTACCCCTATACCGCCGGCACCTTTGCCTTCAAGCGCGAGGGCGAGGACCCGACCCGCATGTTCGCGGGTGAGGGTGATGCCTTCCGCACCAACCGCCGCTTCAAGCTGCTGTCCAGCGGCATGGCGGCCAAGCGCCTGTCCACTGCGTTTGACTCGGTCACGCTGTACGGCAACGACCCCGATCCGCGTCCGGATATCTACGGCAAGGTGGGCAATAGCGGCGTTTCCATTGCCACATTGGACGATCTGAAGGTGCTGTACGGCGGCTTCGACTTGTGCAACCCGGCCACCAGCGTGTCCATGACCATCAACGGCCCGGCACCCAGCATCCTGGCGATGTTCATGAACGCGGCCATCGACCAGAACCTGGAGAAGTTCGAGGCCGACAACGGCCGCCAACCTACCGACACAGAAGCGGCCAAGATCCGCGAATGGGTGCTGGCCAACGTGCGCGGCACGGTGCAGGCCGACATCCTGAAAGAAGACCAGGGCCAGAACACCTGCATCTTCTCCACCGAGTTCAGCCTGAAGGTGATGGGTGACATTGCTGAGTATTTTGTACACCACAACGTGCGCAACTTCTACTCGGTGTCGATCTCGGGTTATCACATTGCGGAGGCCGGCGCCAATCCCATCAGTCAGTTGGCCTTCACCCTGAGCAACGGCTTCACACTGGTGGAAGCCTATCTGGCGCGGGGCATGCACATCGACGACTTTGCGCCCAACCTGAGCTTCTTCTTCAGCAACGGCATGGACCCCGAGTACACGGTCATGGGCCGCGTGGCACGGCGCATCTGGGCGGTTGCCATGAAGGAGAAATATGGTGCCAACGAGCGCTCACAAAAACTGAAGTACCACATTCAAACCAGTGGCCGCAGCCTGCACGCACAGGAGATCCAGTTCAACGACATCCGCACCACGCTGCAGGCGTTGATCGCGATTTACGACAACTGCAACAGCCTGCACACCAACGCATTTGACGAGGCAATCACCACGCCCACTGAAGATTCTGTGCGCCGCGCCATGGCCATTCAGCTCATCATCAACCGTGAATGGGGCCTGGCCAAGAACGAAAACCCCAACCAGGGCGCCTTCATCATCGAAGAGCTAACCGAGCTGGTGGAAGAGGCAGTTCTGTCCGAGTTCACGGCGATTGCCGACCGTGGCGGTGTGCTCGGCGCGATGGAGACAGGCTACCAGCGCGGCAAGATCCAGGACGAGAGCATGACCTACGAGATGCTCAAGCACACCGGCGAGCTGCCCATCATCGGTGTCAACACCTTCCGCAACCCGCATGGCGATGCCGTGCTGGACAAGCTGGAGCTGGCCCGCTCAACCGATGAGGAAAAGCAGAGCCAGTTGAAGCGCCTGGCCGAGTTCCACGCCACCCACGCCGCTGAATCACCGGCGGCCCTCAAACGCCTGCAGCAGGCCGTTATTGACAACAAGAATGTGTTTGAAGTGCTGATGGACGCGGTGCGGGTCTGCTCGCTGGGGCAAATTACCAATGCGCTGTTTGAAGTGGGTGGTCAGTACCGGCGCAGTATGTAGTCTGCAGCGCTGCATAGGCAAGGCAACTCCGCTCTAGGCCCGAGCGCCATGCATTCACGCCACCAAGATGGCGTCCTGGTGATTGGCAATATGCAGCGCGTGGGCCACGGCGAAGTCACGCTGGCCCAGGGCTCCGTAGGCGAAGTGCGGCTGCAGTGCGCCAGTGTGGCGCTGAAAGCGCTGCACCGCGGCTCGCAATCGCGCGACACCCGGCTTCCAGTCCTGGACCTGTGGCAAGACTGGTGCTCCGGGGATGGGGTCGGTCAAGCCGTGGGTCATTTGGCCGCGCAGCTTGAATACCGCAAAGGCTGCCGCCCCCAGCGTGGACTGAAACAGCGCGCTCTTGGGTTGCGGAAAACCATCCAAACTCATGTCAACGCTTTGTGCCAAGTGTTCCAACACGGCGGCCATGGGCCAGGTAGTGGTGCTGGTGACTTGCGATGCACGCTCCAGGCGGTCCAGCCACCGCATGACATCGTCCAGCGATTGGACCTTTGGGGCATCGGCCATGGCGACTCCTGTTGAAAGGACAAGTGGCGTGATGAGGAAGTGCCTTCTGTTCATGCCCAAAATCATACGCACATTGGATGTTCTTGGCAGGCTGGGAAGAATTTGAACTCCAGCTCTCTCGGAGATTGCGCAGACAGCTATAAAACTGAGAGCTTTTGTGCCTTGTGGAGCTTTTGGGGGCAGCAAGCTGCGGTATGCTCGCTACCGCATGCAAACCCCATGGCGATCCCGTGGCGTTTGCGGTAATGTTCGACTGCGCTTGGCTATCCGCCAAATGCCCAGTTCTTGTTGAAACCTGCTGCAGGACACAAACCTGCAAGGAGTGAATGCCTATGCCACCGTACGAGCCGTTGCGTCTGCATGTGCCGGAGCCCACTGGGCGACCGGGCCATGACACCGATTTTTCCTACCTCCCCCTGTCTGAAGCCGGTGCCGTGCGCCGCCCCCCAGTCGACGTGCAGGCCGCGCAGACCAGCGACCTGGCATTTACGCTGATCCGTGTCCTCGACAAGGACGGCAACGCCGTTGGCCCCTGGGCGCCCGAAGTGGATGCGGCCCTGTTGAAAAAGGGTTTGCGTGCCATGCTCAGGACGCGGTCTTTTGACGTGCGCATGCAGTTGGCACAGCGGCAGAAGAAGATGTCGTTTTACATGCAGTGCCTGGGTGAGGAAGCCATCGCCTGTGCCCACGCTATGGCTCTGGTTGATGGCGACATGTGTTTCCCCACCTACCGCCAGCAGGGCCTGCTGCTCGCGCGTGACGACTGCAATATGGTGGAGATGATCTGCCAGTTGTACTCCAACCAGAACGACCCGCTCAAAGGCAGGCAACTGCCGGTGATGTACTCCAGCAAGAAGCAGGGTTTTTTCTCGATCTCGGGCAACCTGGCCACGCAAGTCATTCAGGCCGTAGGCTGGGCCATGGCGTCCGCCATCAAGGGCGACACCAAGGTGGCATCGAGCTGGATTGGCGACGGCGCCACCGCCGAGGCCGACTTCCACACCGGGGTCACCTTTGCCCATGTGTACCGCGCACCGGTGATCCTGAACGTGGTCAATAACCAGTGGGCCATTTCCACCTTCCAGGCCATTGCTGGCGGCGAGGGCACTACCTTTGCCGCACGCGGCGTGGGCAGCGGCATTGCATCCCTGCGGGTCGATGGCAACGATTTTCTGGCGGTGTACGCCGCCTCCCAATGGGCGCTGGAGCGTGCGCGGCGCAACCTGGGTCCGACCTTGATCGAATGGGTGACCTACCGTGCGGGGCCGCACTCGACGTCGGACGACCCCAGCAAATACCGACCGGCCAACGACCCGGCACGCTTCCCGCTGGGCGACCCCATCGCCCGGCTCAAGCAGCACCTGATCAAGCTGGGGGCCTGGTCGGATGTCGAACACGATGCGGTGCAGAAAGAGGTGGAAGCCGAAGTGGCGGCCGCTCAGAAAGAGGCAGAACGCTACGGCACATTGGCCGACGGCATGGTGCGCAGCCCGGCCGAGATGTTTGAAGATGTGTACAAGGTCATGCCCGCGCATCTGCGCCAGCAGCGCCAGGAGCTGGGAATATGAGCGACCAAACCACCCCCATGACGATGATCCAGGCGCTCAGAAGCGCCATGGATGTGATGCTGGAGCGCGACGACAACGTCGTCGTTTACGGTCAGGATGTGGGCTACTTCGGCGGCGTATTCCGCTGTACCGAAGGCCTGCAAAAGAAGTACGGCACCTCGCGCGTGTTTGATGCGCCCATCTCCGAGGGCGGCATTGTCGGCACCGCGGTGGGCATGGGCGCTTACGGCTTGCGCCCCGTGATCGAGATCCAGTTTGCGGATTACGTGTACCCGGCCACCGACCAAATCGTGTCCGAGGCGGCGCGCCTGCGTTACCGCTCAGCAGGCGATTTCACCGCCCCCATCACCATCCGCATGCCCTGCGGCGGAGGCATCTATGGCGGGCAGACCCACAGCCAGAGCCCCGAGGCCATGTTCACCCAGGTCTGCGGGCTACGCACGGTGATGCCGTCCAACCCGTATGACGCCAAGGGCCTGCTGATTGCCTCCATCGAAAACGACGACCCGGTCATCTTCCTAGAGCCCAAGCGGTTGTACAACGGTCCGTTTGATGGCCACCACGACAAGCCGGTGGTGCCCTGGTCCAAACACCCCATGGGCAATGTGCCCGAGGGCTACTACACCGTGCCGCTGGACAAGGCGGCCATCTTCCGACCGGGCAAGGAGCTGACCGTGATTGCCTACGGAACCATGGTGTATGTGTCGGAGGCGGCTGCCGCCGAGAGCGGCGTAGACGCCGAAATCATCGACCTGCGTTCCATCTGGCCACTGGATCTGGAGACCATTGTGAATTCCGTGAAGAAGACGGGCCGCTGCGTCGTGGTGCATGAAGCGACGCGCACCAGTGGCTTTGGCGCCGAGCTGATTGCGCTGATTCAAGAGCACTGTTTCTACCACCTGGAAGCGCCCATCGAGCGCGTCGCAGGCTGGGACACGCCCTATCCGCACGCCCAGGAATGGGCGTATTTTCCCGGCCCCAAGCGGGTCGCTGAAGCGTTCAAACGCGCCATGGAGGCATGATGGGAATCCATATCATCAAAATGCCCGACATTGGCGAAGGCATTGCAGAAGTCGAACTGGTCGCATGGCATGTGCAAGTTGGCGACACGGTGGCCGAGGACCAGATCCTGGCCGACGTGATGACCGACAAGGCCACGGTGGAGATTCCGTCGAGCGTGGCGGGGAAGGTGCTGGCCTTGGGTGGCACTGTCGGCCAGGTCATGGCGGTGGGATCCGAGGTGATCCGTATCGAAGTGGAAGGTGCCGGAAACTTGAAGGAAAATACGGCTCCAGCCCTTGTCGATACTACACAGGCCGCTACCAAAGTAGTAGCAAATACTGAAGACCATAAAACCGTGGCGGCAACGCACGCCGCGCCTTCAGCCGTCGCATCGGGGTCTGGTGTCGTGCCGACC
>Ga0116178_10000593_pt1 | contig 32310 bp, 29 predicted proteins | sample AD_STIC12_MetaG_FD_89880 | JGI IMG/M metagenome (GOLD analysis project Ga0116178, IMG submission 89880) | Active sludge microbial communities of municipal wastewater-treating anaerobic digesters from USA - AD_STIC12_MetaG | ecosystem: Engineered > Bioreactor > Anaerobic > Digestate | place: USA...
TCCCCACCCGATCCCATTCCGAACTCGGTCGTTAAGTCCCCCAGCGCCGATGGTACTGTGTCTTAAGACACGGGAGAGTAGGTCGCTGCCAGGTCTGCCAAGCCAAATGCATAGAGCTGCTACATCGCAAGGTGAGAGCAGGGCCTCCTTCAAGATCTTCGCATCCTCTCCGGATGCAAGACGCGGCTCGGCCGGTTGATCATGGACTCGTCCATGTCGGCCGGAGTGGGCCGCGAAGTCGTTTCTGGCCTTGCGCTGGAAGCGGTTCAGGAGTTCGCTTCGCGTATCGGACGCGTGGTGGAAATCGGTGACGCGGGGTGGAGCAGTCCGGTAGCTCGTCAGGCTCATAACCTGAAGGTCACAGGTTCAAATCCTGTCCCCGCACCCAAAACTTGAACAGCCCCGCTTCGGCGGGGCTGTTTGCGTTTCAGCGTCCGTTGCAGCGTGTCCGGAATTCTCCAGGTGGATTTCGTCGGCGCCCAATCCACCCTACGTCTGAGCCATGACCCACAAGATCATTCGCGGCCTTCATCCTTCGCATCGCGACGACATCGCTGATCTCGTCACGCGGCGTCCTGTTCCGGGGCCGAAGATCAGCCAGGTGGATCCGTTCCTTTTCCTGAATCATCATGGGCCGCAGGTTTATCCCCAGAACAACCGCGGCCTGCCGTTCGGGCCGCATCCTCATCGCGGCTTTGAAACCGTGACATTCATTCTCGAAGGCGAGCTGATGCATCGCGACTCAGGCGGGCATGAGAGCGTCATCCGCGCCGGCGGCGTGCAATGGATGACGGCGGGATCGGGTCTCGTTCATGCAGAGCTCTCGCCGGACGGATTCAAGCGAGCCGGCGGGCCGCTGGAGATTCTTCAGCTGTGGGTGAATCTGCCGGCGCGACTCAAAATGACAGCGCCGCGCTATCAAGGCCTGCAAGCCGACCAGATTCCATCATTCGCAACGGCCGATGGGAAGGCGCGCATCAATCTCATCTCCGGAGAATGGGGTCGGGCAAGCGGTCCCGTCGAATCGATCACCGGGAATTTCATGACGACGATCGCCGCTGAGTCGGGCGCGCAGCTGGAATTTCACCATCTCGAGCAACGCAGCGTGTTTCTTTATGTCGTCAGCGGCGACGTCCGGATCGGCGACCGCGAAGTTGCCCAGCACACGCTTGTTGAGTTCGAGCTTGCCGGAGATGAACTCACGATTGAAACGACGACGGCGGCGCGCCTGCTGTATGGCCACGGCGAGGCTATCAACGAACCGGTCGTTGCTCACGGACCTTTCGTGATGAACACGGTCGACGAAATTCGTCAGGCAATCATCGATTACCAGGCCGGCAAGTTTGGAAATGTCACGGCGTAGCCGCGCCGGCGACGTCATTGTGGTTCGCCAGCACATTGCCGATGAAGCCGCGCACGTCTTTCGACAGTTTCAAGCTTTCCGACTCGTCGTCGTACATCATGTGGCCGCCCGCGTAGCACTTGCTGAGAATGCGGGATGCAAACGCTGAAAGATCGCGACGCGCCATCTCGGCCCCGACTGCGCAGGGCAGAAGATCGTCGTACATGCCGCCGGCGATGAACAGCTTGAGGCTGGGCGCCGCCGTCATGAGTTCCGGCATCGGACTGTCGCGAAGCCACAGCGCCGCGTTGAAGTGAACGTTGAAGTTCATGATCGTCTCGGCCAGCCCGTCGCTGGGCCTGGCGGTGGGGACTGGCCGGCCGATCAGATTGTTGAGCCGCGACAGAGCTCCGTACAGTTCCGGAAACTGGCTCAGCGTTTCGCGTGAAAGCTCCACAATCGTGCCGTCGGCGCGGTGCACCAGCATTGGCTGACGAAGCGATGCGCCCACCTGTGATGCTGCATGATTGTATTCCTGGCCGATATAGATGCGATCGGGCGGATTGAAGCCAAGGTTGATGCGGATGTCGTCGATGATGGCTTGAGAGACCCATTCGCGACCATCCGATTTCCAGTTGCGCAGGTCATACGAAATTGGATTCCACACGTCGCCAAATACCATCGGTGCGTGCCGTTCGCTCAGCTCGGCGAGAGAGCGCATGGTGGATTGCGGAGACATGGGCGATGCCGGATCGGCCAGGCGCTCTTCCGAGAATCCGAGAAAGCGTTTGAGGCCGTCGTGAAACGTTTTTCTGCCGGCGATATCGGACGTCTCAATGCTGTCGGCCAATGCGCGCGCCCACGCGAGGGCTGCATCATGCACATTGTCTTCCGAGCTCCAGCTTGCGTCTTTCAGGTCTCCGCGCCGGAATGCTAAGGCAGCGTAGCCGGGCAGGCGGAATGCGCCTTCGATGGCGGGATCAAGTTGTTCGCCAACGAGTGAGTAGCCGGAAATCAGGATGAGGGCTTCTGGCGCAACGCCGCGCTTCAGGAGATTCTCGGTGACGAGTTGTGCGCGGCGCACGCCATAACTCTCTCCAATCAGGAAGGCAGGTCGTTCGACCCCGCCATGCGTTTGCAACCAGCCATGGATGAGCTGCGCGAAGGTGTCGGCGTCGGCGCGCTGATTCAGATAGGTGCTTTGATCGATCCCCGAGGCATAGCGGCCGAAGCCGGTTTCGATCTGGTCGATGAAGACGAGGTCGGCGATGTCGAGCAGAGTCGCCGGATTGGATTTCATCGCGCCGGCGGCAAGGCGGTGCGGACCGAAGGCGCCGTAATGTAGAGGCGTTGAATTGGCGCCGGATCCGCCATTCCAGATGAAAGCTATGGGACGGGCTCTGCCAGCTAGAGCGGGCGCCGTGTAGGCGATGTAGGACATGTCGCCGATCGGCTGACCATCAGGCGAGGCGATGGGCATCAAGCCGGCCGTCGCCGTGTAGGCGAGCCGCGCTCCGTTCAGGTCCATCGTGTGATGCGTGATGGTGGGCGTGAGAGGCGGGGTTTGCGCATTCGCGTTGGAGCAGGCGAGCGCGGCGAGCGCTCCGACAATCCAGACCCGCCAGAACATTCCCAGCCCCACACCGACCTGTCCGTGAATGGGTGGTAAATTCTCATTTCAGTCAAATGAAAGTGGAGGCTGGCGGGGCGCTCGCCGGGAGTTGACCGTTCGCGACGGCTTGGCGCACTTGTGGTTCGCTGTTGCGCGAGTAGTTTGCGGACAGACAAGGGAGACGGGTTTGCTTACCTGGATGCGGAGCATGGGGCGGAGGCTGGGCGCGATAGCGCTGCTGGCCATGCTCGTGCGCGCGATCATCCCGGCGGGCTATATGCTGGCGGAAGCCGATACCGGCGCTGGCCGTTATCTCACCGTCGAGATGTGCGATGGCCACGCCAGCAAGGCGCAGGTGATCGATCTCGATACCGGCAAGACGATCGATCTTTCCAAGTTGCCAAAGAATGCGAAGAGCGAGTCGGAGACGGCTCCCTGCGTTTTCGCGGGCGCGTCCGCCGTTGAATCGCCGGTGGCGGCGAGTGAGCTGGTCGAATTCCACGTTTCCCATCGGGTCGATTTTACTGTTGTACGCGACCTGCGCCCCGGCCGCGGCATTGCGGCTCCACCGCCGCCCTCGACCGGGCCCCCATCCCTGATCTGAGCTGAATCGCAGCGCGCTGTTTCACGGCGCGCGTTCTGCTGTCATCGATCAGGACCAATCCACATATGAATTCGTATGTATTGCGCGCAGCCGTTTCGGCGCCCGCGCTTCTACTCGCCATGTCGTTCTGCACGCCGGCCTTTGCTCAATCGGCGCCCGCCGATGAACAAAGACAGGATCGCGACACCGTCATCGTCACGGCCAAGGCCGACCCAGAAGATCCGCCGGTTGTGGCTGAAGCGCGCGAACGCCTGTCGGAAACGCCTGGGGCCGTCGCGATCGTGTCGAGCGAAAGCTATGCCGGCCGTCATGCCGCTGGCCTTGTCGATATCTTGCGTGATGTGCCTGGCGTGTATGTCCAGAAGAAGTGGGGCGGGGATACGCGCCTGTCCATTCGCGGCTCCGGCATCGGAAATGCCAACCATCTGCGCGGAACCCTGATCGCGCAGGACGGTATTCCGCTGAACGAGGCGGATGGTTTTGGCGACACGCAGTTCGTTGATCCGTTCCTTGCGCGCTACACGGAAGTGTACAAGGGCGGCAATGCGATGCGCTACGGCGGCGCACTGCTCGGCGGCGCCATCAACATGATTACGCCTAACGGCAAGACGATGCCAGAAACTGGCGTTCTGCGTGTCGAGGGCGGCGAACATGGCACGCTGCGCGGCCACGCAAGCGCTGGCGGCCAATTCGGCGCATGGGACGCGTTCGGCGCCGTGTCTGGCTACAAGACCAATGGCTGGCGCCAGCAAAGCGAAGGCGAATGGCAGTTCGCGTCCGGCAATCTTGGCTACACATTTGGCGACGATCAGGAAGTCCGGGCGTACGTTTCGGGCGGATACATTCACCAGCAGATCCCCGGATCGGTCTCGATTGATCAGGCGCTCGGCGCGGCCGAACTCGCCAACCCTGCCAACGTCGCGTTGAACTACCAGCGCGATCAGTCGGTCCAGCGTGCCGCCGTCCAGACGCGTTGGCGCTTTGACGCCAACACGGTGCTTGAGGGCGGCGTTTACGCGACGCACAAGGAGCTCGATCACCCGATCTTCCAGGTCATCAACCAGGAGAGCGACAACTGGGGAGCGTTCGGCCGCATCGACTGGACCGGGCAGCTGCTCGGCATGGACGCGGATCTTTTCTACGGCGTGTCGTACAGGGCGGGCGAGAACGACGCCAAGCAATGGGTGAACCTCGCAGGTTCTCGCGGTGCGCTCACCGCCCAAAGCTACCAGGACGCAACCGGCCTCGACGTGTTTGCCGAAGGCCGATTGTTTGTGATGGATGGCTTCGCTCTTGTCGCCGGCGGCTCTTACGGCAGAGCCGAGCGTGATTATCGCTCAACGCCCCCAAGCGTCGTAGTCGTCACCGACAGTGAGACCTATGACTGGTTCGCGCCGCGCGTTGGCTTCATCTGGCAGAACGCTGACGGCCTGCAGGTCTATGGAAACGTAACGCGGTCGGTCGAACCTCCGAACTTTGGCGGTCTCGCCCCCACAACCGGCGGCTTCCAGCCGCTCAAGGAACAGGACGCCGTGACGGCCGAAATCGGCACTCGCGGCCGCGCCAACAATCTGGTCTGGGATATCGCGCTCTATCGCGCCGAGATCGATAACGAACTGCTGACCTTCTCGGTCAATCCGGGCCTCGGCATTCCCGCAGCTACGTTCAACGCGCTCAACGGCACGATGCACCAGGGCCTCGAGGCTGGACTGGACTGGAACATCGTGGACGGCCTGCGCCTGCGCCAGACCTACATGTGGTCCGACTTCCGCTTCACCAATGATCCCCAGTATGGCGACAACAGCCTGCCCATCATACCGAAGCATTTCTATCGCGCGGAACTTCGGGGAACGGTCGGCGATTTCTGGATCGCGCCGTCGCTTGAATGGTCGATGTCAGATGCCTGGACGGACTACGCCAACACGTTCCAGGCCGGGTCCTACGGCATCTTCAACCTGAACATGGGATACACCTTCGACAACGGGCCGATGGTGTTCCTGGATGTCCGCAACATCCTGAACGAGAACTACATCTCCAATTTCACGCCTGTCGTGAACTGGAACGCCGCCACCCTCGCGCAGCGCAACATCTTCTTCCCGGGAGATCAGCGGTCTGTGTACGGCGGCGTGTCGTTCACGTTCTAAGGGGGCAGCTATGGCGCGTGCGATTGATCAACGTGAGACGGAAGGCAAGGGCAGCCTCTACCGGATGCTCTGGCGCTGGCATTTCTATGCCGGCCTGATCTGCATCCCGTTCGTGATCTGGCTGGCGGTGACGGGGTCCATCTACCTGTTCCGTCCCCAGATCGACGCGTGGGTCGATCGTGATGTCGCTGTCTTGCAACGGACAGGTGAGGCTGCAACTCAGCAGGAACTCGTCGCGGCGGCTACGGCCGCCGTGCCGGGTTCAATCTTCGCGGGGGTCATGCTGCCTGAACAGGCTGACCAGGCCGCGCGCGTGCTGGTGTCCGACAAGGGCGCCCGCACACGCGTCTATCTGCATCCCGATACGACCGACATTCTCAAGACGCAGGACGAAGGCTCCACCTGGGATCGCTGGATCTTCAAGCTGCACGGCGAGCTCATGCTGGGCACGCCCGGCTCCATCGTGGTGGAACTGGCTGCCTCCTGGGCCATCGTGATGGTGCTCACCGGGCTCTATCTCTGGTGGCCGCGGCGGGCGAAGGGGCTCGGAGGCGTGCTTTATCCCCGCATCGGACAGGGCGCCAAACGCTTCTGGCGAGACTTGCACGCTGTCGTAGGCATCTACGTCTCAGCGTTTGCACTTTTCCTGCTGGCGAGCGGCATGCCCTGGGCGCTGGTCTGGGGCAACGGATTCAAGATGGTGCGCGAGGCCACAGGCAACGCGCCGCTCACACAGGACTGGACGATCGGACCCGTCGACGAGCATGCGCAGCATCAAGCTCAGTCGGGCGACATGCTGGATCACTCAGCGCATGGCGGCATCACACTCGATCAAGCCTACACGGCTGCGTTAGCGCAGAATCTTGCTCCGCCGGTGATCCTCACGCCGCCCTCCAAATCCTCAAACTACTGGCGCGCCAAATCCAATGCCCAGAACCGGCCGCTCCAGCAGGAAGTCATCTTCGATCCGATGACGGGCGCCGAGGTCAGCCGCGAGGTGTTCGGGAAGAAACACATCATCGACCAGATCGTGGGCGTCGCGATCGCCGCGCATGAGGGCCAGCTATTTGCTCCGCTGAACCAGATCCTTGGCGTTCTCACGGCGCTTGGGCTCGTTACTCTCTGCGTCAGCGCTTTTGTCATGTGGCGTCGCCGCGCGCCGGACGGCGTGCTCGGAGCGCCGCCGCCCATTCCGGATGCTCGGATTGGCGTTGGCCTGGCAGTGATCATCGTTGTGGCCGGGTTGCTGTTGCCTGTGCTTGGAGCAAGTCTTGTGGTTCTGGCCGTTATCGAGAGGCTGATCCTGAGGCGTTGGGCGCCGGCGCGGCGTTGGCTTGGGCTGGGCGTGACCTGATACGGCTTGCAGTGGAACCCGTTCCCGTGCTCGGAGTTTCTGCCTATCGGGAGGAACCAGTCGGAATGAGTTCACTGCGTGTGATGATCGTCGAAGACGAGCCGCTGATTGGCGCCGCCATGGAGATGCTTGTCGAGGATCTTGGCGGGCAGGTGTTTGGCCCGTTCATGAACCTGCGCGACGGGCTGGTTGCTGCCGAATCTGGCGAGCAGGTGGACTGCGCCCTTCTGGATTGCAGCCTGGCGCGAGAAATGTCCTGGCCGATCGCGGATATTCTCGCGACGCGCGGCGTGCCTTTCGCGTTCACCAGCGGCAAGGGCGCGAAGGATATCGAGCCCCGCTTTGCCGGTCGGCCCGTTTTCACCAAGCCGGTGGACGATTCGACCCTCAAGACCTTCATCCTGCAGCACAAACGCAGCTGAAGACCGGCTCTGGGGCGGCCCGAATACAAATATTCGGGTTGCTGCGACGGAAACCGTTCGGTTTCTGATTTAAAGCCTCACAAATACCTATCTGCGAAGACGTAGTGAGGCCTGCGCTCGGGGCATTTGCCCTTGCGATCTGTAGCTATATCGAATATCGATAATCTGGGTGTCAGGGCCCTCCAAAATTAGAAACGGTTTCTGGAGAGAGGCCCGCAAATGAGCCTAGCGCTCTCGACGCTCCTTTTTGAGTGGCGCCGCTATATGGCGGCAGTCATCGCGCTCGCCCTTGCCGGCGTGCTGATGCTGGCATTGTCCGCAATGTTCATTGGCATCCTTCAGTCGTTCACGGCGACGATCGACAAGTCGCGTGCGCAGGTCATCATCCTGCCGGCAGGGGCGTCTTCGCTCGGCGGACCCGGCGGCGGGGGCGGGGCGCTTCCCAAGCGTGTTGTTCCGCTGATCTATCGCCACCCGGAAGTGGTTGAGGTGCAGGATCTGCCCGGGGATTTCGGCCGGTTTTATGGTCCCGGCCAAACCTCGCCGTCGATGGTCAACATCATGGTGATCGACACCTCGCCCAACGGGGTGACGTTGCCCGACGATTTCACCGATGACATGCGGCGAGCGATAGAGCCGCCTTACAATGTGGGCGTTGATGTCACGGCGGTGAACCAGCTCGGCGTCAAGCTTGGAGACGAGGCGACCATCAACGGCCGCACGGTGCGCGTCGCGCTGATCATGGAAGGTTATGCCAACAGCCAGGCGCCTGGCGTGGTGATGTCGCGGCAGACCCAGCGTTTGATGGGAACGGCCAATGACGAGATGTATGGCCTGCTGATGGTGCGCATCAAGAATACTTCAACCAAGGACGCCAAGCGCGTGGCCGACGAGCTCAACGCCATGGCCGACGGCCAATACAAGGCGTGGACCAAGGAGCCGCTCGCTGCTGCGACTGTGAAAGATGCAATGTCTGAGGGGCTGCTCGCGATCATCCTTGGTTTCATGAGCGTGATCGGCTTCGTCATCGGCGTCGTCATCACCTGGCAGACGTTGCGCGGCGCCATCCTCGCCAACATCAAGGAGTTTGCGAGCTTGCGGGCGCTGGGCGTTTCGATCGGCCAGCTGCGCGGGGTGGTGATGGAGCTTTCATTCTGGGTGGGTGTGCTGGGTATCGCCGCATCCGCAGTCCTGATGATCGGCATCACGTTCCTTGCGAAAGCGGCCAACATCCCGATGGGGTTCGAGTGGGGCTCGTCAATCCAGACCGGCGTTCTGCTCCTTCTCATCTCTGTCATGTCGGGTGCGCTGACACTCGGCGCCCTGAAAAAGGGTGAGCCTGCGGATCTGCTCAAATGATCAACCCATTGAGAAAGCAACGCGGCGAGACCGAAATCGTCACGCAGTCCGCCCGTCCCGCGATCGATGCGGCCGGGAAGAAGTGGGCGATTGAAGCTCGCGGCATCACAAAGAGCTTCAAGGCCGGCCACGTGAAGGTCGACGTCCTGAAAGGGATCGATCTCCTGATCGAGACCGGAGAGATCGTGCTCGTCATGGGGCCGTCCGGGTCCGGCAAATCAACATTGCTGGCGGCGGTCTCGGGACTGATGAAACCGGATGGCGGAAGCGTCGTCGCGCTCAATCAGGACATCTGGAAGATGCCGCGGAACAAGATCGACCGCTTCCGGCTTGCGAATTGCGGTTTCATCTTTCAGGGGTTCAACCTGTTTCCCGCGCTTACCGCGAGCCAGCAGGTTCAGGTCGTTCTCAAGTTCATGAAGAAAAAAGGCGCCGAGCGAAAGGCTGCGGCGGAGGCTGCTCTTGTTGATGTGAACCTCGGTCACAGGTTCAATAACCGTCCGGATCGTCTCTCGGGCGGTGAAAAGCAGCGGGTGGCGATTGCGCGTGCGCTCGCGAAAAAGCCGAAGCTGATCTTTGCCGACGAGCCGACCTCCGCGCTGGATGGCGAGAATGGCCATGTCGTCATGGAGCTTCTGCGCAAGTGCGCAAAGGAGCAGGGCGCTACGGTGATGTGCGTGACGCACGATGCGCGCCTCGCCGCCTTTGCAGATCGTATCATTACAATCGAAGACGGGCGGATCACGTCGACAAACGCTGATCCCGCCCAGTTCGCGAACAGTCACTGAAAGAACGGAAAACCGTCATGCTTCGCCTCTCCCGGATGCTCCTCGCGACTGCTGCTCTTGCCGCCCTCACCGCATGCGGCGGTCCGCCCCAGAACTCCGCCGGCCCACCTGCAGCCGGCAAGCCGGGTGTGGATCCGGCCTCGGTCAACACGCCCTATTCCGCGATCGCCGCGGGCAAGGTCGATATCGAGGGCGGTCTCGTCGATGTCGCGGCGCGCGCGCCGGGCATCGTGAAGGAAGTGCTTGTCCAGGAAGGTGACCTGGTGAAAACAGGCCAGGTCCTCGCTCGTCAGGATGACGACGACGCCCGCCTGTCGCGCAACCGTGTCGCTGCGCAGCTGAACCAGGCGGAAGCCCAGATCCCGATCCTTGAAGTCCAGCTCGCTGCGGCAGACCGTGAGGAGAAGCGCCTCGCTCGCCTGATCGCCGAAGATGCGACGTCGCAACAGCTCTACGAGCAGGCGCAGGACAATACACGGCAGATCCGCGCACAGCTCGATGCGCAGAAATCATCTATCGCGCTGGTTCGCGCGCAGCTTGCCGAAGCGAACTATCAGATGGAGCTGTATGTGATCCGTGCGCCTACCGACGGCACGATTGTTCGCCGCTATGCGAACCCGGGTTCCGGCGCGTCCACGTTCAGCGTCACGGCGATGTTCCAGCTTCAGCCCGACTCCCTGCGCATTGTTCGCGCCGAGGTTGAGGAGAGGTCAATCACGCTGGTGAAGGCCGGTCAGAAGGTCGAGATCGTTCCGGAATCCGATCAGGCCAAGAGCTATCCGGGCGCAGTTATTCGCATTGCGGCCGTCATGGGCGCGCGCAAGCTTCGGTCTGACGATCCCAGCGAGCGTGCAGACGAGCGCGTCGTCGAGGTTGTCGTCGATGCGGAGCAGGCTCCGGTTCTGGTCGGGCAGCGAGTCCTTGTGAAGTTCCTCAAGGACGGTGCGAAGCCAGCTCAGGCAGCCGAGACCACGGCGCAGCGTTGATCTAGTTGGTCTCGACGCGGAATATCTCTCCCCCAGAGATGTCCACGATATAGAGATTGCCCTCATTGTCGGTTCCGAAAGCCGAAGGATTGGCGATTGTTCCAATGTCAGGAGCGAACGCTGCATTGCGGTTGGTGTAGGACGTGTTCGCGAATACCGGCCCACCTATCGCGATGCTTGTAAGTGGGAGGGACCACACATTGCTGGTTATGTAGTCGCCAAAGAAATATAGGTTCTGAAAATCTTCGATCGGTCCGCGATAGACTACGCCCCCTGTCACGGAGTTGCCCGAGAACTGTCCCGAGCCATGCGGGTACTGCGTTACGGGCAACAGGAAGCTGGGATCATCGGCGCCGCCAGCATTTGGCTGTGTGCCCTCACGCCGGTTCCAGCCAAAATTGAGAATCCCCGTCGTAGCGGCAGCGACCCGATCGATTTCCTCGATTGCGCCTTCGCCTACGTCGCCGATGAACAGGTCGCCGGTCACACGATCGACGCTGATACGAAACGGGTTGCGCAGACCCATTGCATAGACCTCTGGCGCCCCTCCTGAGGCCGCAAACGGGTTTGACGCCGGAATCGCATAATCGCGCGATGCATCGGCAGGAAATGAATCCGTCGTCGGATCAATGCGAAGGATTTTCCCGAGCAGACTATTGGGATCTTGAGCCAGTGTCGGCGTGTTGCCGCCATCACCCAGGCTGATCAACAATCGTCCCGCATTGTCGAAGAATACTGTGCCGCCCTTGTGGTTGCCTGCCGAGCCCTGCGCGATGGTGAGTATTGTGTCTGCAGTCGCCGCATCAGCCTCGGCATAGCTGCTTCCTGTCGTCGTGTATTTCCTTATCTCGGTGACGTTCGAGCTCAGTGGGTAGAAGAACACATAGAAAGTCCGGTCAACGAGGAAGTTCGGCGAGAACGCGATCGACAGCAAACCCCTTTCGCCGGATGTGTTCACTTGCGTTGCGATGTTGAGAAAGTCTGTTGCTTCGAAAGTACCAGTCGATGGGTTCAAGACGCGTATCCGCCCGCCGCGTTCAACAATGACAACCCGTCCACTCCCGTCGGGTAGTCCTGCCGCATAGATCGGCGCGGTCATTCCTGACGCGACGCGGCGCACGCGAAAGCCTGGTGCCACATTGGAGACTGTCACGGCGACATTGTGCGTCGTCGTGTTCGTGCCGTCGGTTGCTGTGAAGCTGATGTCATAGACATTGTTTCCGCCGGCATCGGCAGGAGTCTCAAAATCCGGCGCGACGGCAAAGCGCACTTCGCGAGTCACAGAGTTCATCACGAAGCGGCCGGCGTCCGGGCCGCCGATGGTCGTGCCATATGTGATCGGGTCGCCATTCGGGTCCGTGGCCACGGGGCGGTAAATCACGCCGATTACGTTCTCGCGGCTCGTTATGGCTGCGGGCGAGGTGAAAGTCGGCGCTGCCGGTCCTGCCGGTGGCGGAGGAGGCGGCGGCGGCGGCGGTGAGGTGGGAGGTGACGTTGGTAGCGAGGGCGGGCTTGAACTGCCCCCGCCTCCGCAGGCGACCGCCGACAGCGCCAGAGCCGCAAGCAGAGTCGCGCGAACAGCTTTGGTCATCTCTGAAACCTCCACGTGCCCGCCGCTTTCGAGACTAGAGCGCCTGCGTGCGACGGAAAGCCCGTATGCTCCGATTTCGATTGCTAATGAGAATGGTTCTCAATATACCGTTCAAAATGGATACGGGGTCGATGACTTTAGGGCTGGATCGCCTTGCCAAGGGCAGGGTTGGTCGCGTTGCTGGCTTCAAAGCCAATGACGAAACGCTGGTCGCGAAACTGCGCGAAATCGGCTTCGCTGAAGGCGATGAGGTCGAGCTTCTGGGGCGTGGCTGGCTCGGAGGCGCGCCTTTGTCGATCCGTCTCAACCGTACCGTCATCGCGCTCCGCAAAGGGGAAGCGGCGCTGGTTCAGGTGGAGCTGGCAGATTGACCACCACAACGCTTCGCCTTGCGTTGGTTGGTGCTCCCAACAGCGGCAAGACAACCCTTTTCAATGGTCTTACCGGCGGTCTCGCCAAGACGGCCAACTATTCCGGCACGACGGTCGAGACGCGCAATGGCCGGTTCGAAACCCCCGGCGGCGCGGCGGTGACTCTGATCGACCTGCCCGGCATTTACGGCCTTGAGGCCCGCTCGACTGATGAGCGCGTTGCGGTCGAGGCAATTCAGGGCAAGCGCGGTGATCCACCGCCAGACGCGCTGATCCTCGTTGCAGACGCGGCTAACCTGCGCACTCACCTGCATACCGTGTTGCAGATGAAATCGCTCGGACTGCCCGTGATCGTGTCGTTGAACATGATTGACCTCGCTGAGCGCGATGGCGTGAAAATCGATGTCGAGAAGCTTTCCGCCATGCTGGGTGTGCCCGTGGTGGCGACTCGCGCCACGCGCAAAGCGGGTCGTGAAGCGCTGATCGCCAAGATCGACGAAGTGCTGAAAGCCGTTCCGCCCGGCGCCACTGTCTCGGAGCCCGCGAGCGATCTTCGTGCCCTGCAGCGCGAGGCTCGCCGTATCGCCGACGAAACCATGGTCGAACCGGCCATGAACAAGTTCACGCGTGGTATGGATGCTGTCCTTCTTCACCCGGTCGCCGGCGTCATGGTGCTGATCGCAGTGCTGTTTATTGTTTTCCAGGCCGTCTTCGCATGGGCCACGCCGGCGATGGATGCGATCGAAGCCGGCTTTGCCGCGCTTCAGGAGTCAGTCTCTCCGCTGATCACGAACGAAATCCTGCATGGTTTCGTGGTCGATGCAGCGATCAACGGTGTGGGATCGGTGGTCGTCTTCCTCCCGCAGATCGTGATCCTGTTCGCGTTTATCCTGTTTCTCGAAGCGTCCGGATACATGGCCCGCGCGGCGTTCCTGATGGACGAACTGATGCTGCGCGTGGGTCTCAATGGCCGCGCGTTCATTCCGCTGCTGTCCAGCTTTGCGTGCGCCATTCCGGGCATCATGGCTGCCAGGACCATCGAGGAAGAGCGGGATCGCCTGACCACGATCATGGTCGCTCCGCTCATGACCTGCTCGGCGCGCCTTCCGGTTTACACGCTTCTGATCGGCGTGTTCATCCCGGCGAACATGGTCGGCCCGTTCAACCTGCAGGGGCTGGTGCTGTTTGGCCTGTACGCCATTGGCGTCATCAGCGCCGTCACTGTCGCTTTCATCCTGAAGCGCACGGCCACGAGAGGGCCCAGCCAGCCGCTGATCATGGAGCTGCCGACCTACAAGCTGCCAGTGTGGCGCGACTTCTTTCTTGGCCTTGTTTCCAAGGCGTGGGCATTCCTTAAGCGCGCTGGCACGATCATTTTCATGACGACTGTTGGTCTGTGGGTGCTGGCCTATTTCCCCAACGGCGGCGCCGGGCTGGAAGGCAGTTATGCGGGGATGATCGGCCGCGTGATCGAACCGATATTCCGCCCGATCGGCTTCAATCTCGAAATGGTTGTCGCGCTTATTCCGGGCATGGCCGCACGGGAAGCAGCGGTTTCATCGCTGGGTCTGATCTATTCGCTCGGCCCCGTGGATGAAACCAGCGAAGCCCTGCAAGTCACTCTGGCAAGCGCATGGACGCTGCCGATGGCTCTCAGCTTCATCGCCTGGTACGTTTATGCGCCACAGTGTTTTGCAACACTGGCGACGGTCCGCCGCGAAACCAATTCGTGGAAGTGGACGGGCTTCATGTTCGCCTACCTCATCGGATTGGCCTATCTGGCTTCGCTGGCAACCTTCTGGATCGCGACCTGGGCAGGCCTGTAGCTGATTTTGGATTGAAATGTCGGGCCTGCGGTGGCCTCATTCCTTCCGGATAAGGCAAACGGAGGCGCGGGGACAAGCATGCCGAAGTTCAAGACCGTCATTTTCAAGGCTGACGACATGAACGCCACGGGGATCAACGTTCCCGATGATGTTGTCGAAAAGATGGGCGCCGGCAAGAAGCCCAAGGTGACTGTCACGCTGAAGGGCTACACCTACCGCAGCACCATTTTCTTCATGGGTGGCAGGTTCATGCTCCCGCTGGCGCAGGAGCATCGCAGTGCGGCCGGCGTGAAAGGCGGCGACAAGGTTGAAGTATCACTTGAGCTCGATACGACGCCCCGCGAGGTGACTGTTCCAAAGGACTTGGCCGCCGCATTGAAGAAGGCGGGGTTGACGAAAGACTTCGCCGCCCTGGCTTTCACGCACCGGAAGGAACACGTTCGTTCCATCGAGGAAGCAAAAGCCCCCGAAACAAGGCTGCGCAGGATCGAGAAAGCCGTGGCGATGGTCGAGAGCAAGAAGAAGTAGGCGAACATCGCAGCAGGGTCCTGCTGCGATGTCCCACTATTCGGCGGCCCTCAGCGTCGATGCTTCGGGTGTCCACTTCAGGCGAGGCGTGCGCGCTGCCCGTGTTTCGTCCAGGCGTTTGGCCGGGGCGAGGTGGGGGGCAGTTTTTAGGGACGGATCTTTCTGTGTTGCGCGTCGCGCGATGGAGGCGAGGGCGTCACAGAAACGGTCCAGCTCGGCTTTCGATTCTGTTTCCGTGGGCTCGATCAGCATTGCGCCATGAACAACCAGCGGGAAGTACATCGTCATCGGGTGATAGCCCTCGTCGATAAGGCCCTTCGCGATGTCGATCGTCTCGATGCCGGTGTCTTTCAGGAAAGCATCCGAGAACAAAGCTTCGTGCATGCAGTAGCCTTCGAACGCCGGCGACATCAGCGGCTTGAGGCGCGCCAGGATGTAGTTGGCGTTCAGCACGGCGTCTTCCGCCACCTGCCGCAGGCCGTCGGCGCCGTGGCTGAGAATGTAGGCTAGCGCGCGGGTGAACATGCCCATCTGGCCATGGAAGGCACACATGCGGCCAAATGAATCCGGGGCTTCGTCGTGATGCTCGACAAAGCGAAGGCCGTCCGCCGTTTTCACGATGAAGGGGACGGGAGCATACTTCGCCAGCTTGTCGGACAGCACGGTCGGGCCCGACCCCGGTCCGCCGCCGCCATGTGGCGTGGAGAAGGTCTTGTGCAGGTTGATGTGCATTGCGTCGATGCCCAGATCGCCCGGGCGCACGCGACCGACGATCGCGTTGAAATTTGCGCCGTCGCAATAGAAGTAACCGCCCGCTGCATGGATCAGATCCGCGATCTCCTTGATGTCGCGCTCGAACAGGCCGCAGGTGTTGGGGTTGGTCAGCATGATGCCGGCTACATCCGAGCTGTCGACCAGCTTTGCCTTCAGTGCGTCCATGTCCACGCGGCCGTCAGCTGCGGCGGGAATTTCGTCGACGGTGAAGCCGCATTGGGCAGCCGTCGCCGGGTTGGTGCCGTGTGACGATTCAGGCGCCAGCACACGCTTGCGATGGCCCTCGCCGGTGGCGATCAATGCCGCGCGGATCGCGAGCATGCCTGCCAGCTCGCCATGCGCGCCCGCTTTCGGGCTCATTGCGACCGCAGGCATGTTGGTCAGCTTCATCAGCCAGTCAGCCAGCTCGGTGATGACTTCCAGCGCGCCCTGAACGGTCGACTGTGGCTGCATCGGGTGAACGTCCGCGAAGCCGGGCAGGCGCGCGACTTTTTCGTTCAGGCGCGGGTTGTGTTTCATCGTGCATGAGCCCAGCGGGAAAAGGCCGAGATCGATGGCGTAGTTCCTTTGCGAGAGGCGCACATAGTGGCGCACGGCTTCCGGCTCGGTCAGCCCGGGCAGGCCGCTGGACGCCTTGCGCGTTACGCCGCCGAGGCGATCCTTCGTGCCTTTCGGCTTCGCCAGATCGACGCCGGTCTTGTCGACGGAACCGATCTCGAAGATCAGGTTCTCTGCCTGCAGCAAGCCTCTCGAGCCAGAAACGGTTGCAGCTGCGGTGGAGCCATCAATCGAGCTGAGTGATGTGGGGCGGCCAGTGGAGTTCATGGTCATTAGAGCACCTGCGCGAGAGCAGCGGCGTAAGCCTTGATGTCGGATTGCGTGCAGCACTCGGTTGCCGCCGCGACGATGACGTTGTCGAAACCCGCGCCGGGGAACAGGCGCGAAGCGCGCACGCCGCCTATGACGTCCTGCTTCTCCAGCGCCGCGAGCACCTGGTCTGCCGGCTTCGTCGTCTCGAACGCAACTTCGTTGAAGAAGCGCGTGGTCAGCATCTTCACGCCCTTCACTGCCGCCAGTGCGTCAGCCAGGTCACAGGCGGCTTCATGGTTCAGCGTCGCAAGTTGTGTCAGCCCCTTGTCGCCCAATAGGGTCATGTGCGCCGAGAAGGCCAGCATGCAGAGGCCCGAGTTCGTGCAGATGTTCGATGTCGCCTTGTCGCGGCGAATGTGCTGCTCGCGCGTCGATAGCGTCAGCACGAAGCCGCGCTTGCCATCCGCATCCAGCGTTTCGCCGCACAGGCGGCCCGGCATCTGGCGCATGAACTTCGACTTGCAGGTGAACAGGCCGACATATGGCCCGCCAAAGCCCAGTGGCACGCCGATCGACTGACCTTCGCCGACCGCAATGTCCGCACCCATCTCGCCCGGTGTCTTCACCAGTCCCAGCGACACGATTTCAGTGAACACGGTGACCAACAGAGCGCCCTTGGCGCGCGCTGCATCGCCAACCGGTGTCAGGTCGGTCAGCGTTCCAAACACGTTCGGCGTCTGGCCGATCACGCAGGCGACCGTGTCATCGACGTGGCTGGAAAGCTCCAGCTCGCCATCGATGGCTGGCGGCAGCTGGATTACCTTGATCCCTGCCGCTTCGCACAATGTACGCGTCGTGTCGGCATAGTGTGGATGCAGGCCGCCCGACATCACCACCGTCTGGCGCTTGGTGACGCGGCAGGCCATCACGGCGGCCTCGGCGCATGCCGTCGAGCCGTCATACATGGAGGCGTTAGCCACTTCCATTCCGGTCAATGCGGCCACCTGCGTCTGGAACTCGAACATCGTCTGCAGTGTGCCCTGCGCGATTTCCGGCTGATAAGGCGTGTACGTGGTCAGGAACTCAGAACGCTGGATGATGTGATCCACGCTGGCCGGGATGTGGTGCTTGTAGGCGCCACAGCCGACGAAGAACGGGCCGTCGGATGCGGCGCGGTTCTTCTTCGACAGTTTCGTCATGTGCCGCTCGACTTCCAGTTCGCCCTGGAAGTTCGGCAGCCCGGCAACCGGTCCCTTCAGGCGCGCGGAGGCAGGTACATCTCCATAGAAGTCATCGACGGACTTTGCTCCGATCGTCTTGAGCATGTCCGCGCGGTCATCCGCTGTGAGGGGGAGATAGCGCATCTACGACACCTTTTTCGCAATATCAGACTTGGTCATTTCGGCCGCGAGTTCTCGCGCCCCGTGATCGTTGGAATGGGTGAAACCGTTGAGCACGCCGGCAAAGTCGCCCGCATTCTTGTTCTGGGATATTTTCCGTACACCCTCGATGCCGCCGACCGTCAGTCGCAGGCCTGTGATGCCGTTCAGCATCTGCGCGATGTACACACCTGGCGCATCGCTGACCTTCCACGGAACGGCTGTCGACTGTTCCATCGCATCGGTCATCCGTTCGATCTGCGCCGTAAGGGATGGCGCGTCGTTGAACGTGACCACATCGCCTGTGACTTCGACTGCGATGTAATTCCAGGTCGGCACCACCTTTCCATGCTCGCGCTTGGACAGGTAGAGCGACGGCGTCACATAGGCGTCTGCGCCGTTGAATATCGCCAGCGCTTTCACGCCCGATGCGGCAATCGCTGTCACCGGGTTGTTGCACGCGACATGGCATTCCAGAGAAATCACGGCGCCATCGGCATCGCGGTTCACCAGCATGGGCACATGTGCAGCCAGTGGCCCGTCCGGGCCAGCGACGACCAGCGTTGCGAAATGGCGCGCCTCGATGAAGGCGACCAGTTCTGCTGTGTCGTTCACACGGAAAGCGGTTGGCGCGTGCATCTATCTCACTGGGTCGCGCAGAACTTCTCGTAAGCCGCCCGATCCATCAGGCCGGACAGCTCGCCGGGATTGGAAAGCTTCAGCTTCACAAACCATCCCTCGCCTTCGGCGTCGGCGTTCACCTTGGCCGGATCGTCCACGATGGCCGCGTTGGCTTCCAGCACGTCGCCGGATACCGGCGCATAAACGTCCGAAGCGGCTTTGACCGACTCGACCACGGCCATGTCGCCTTCCTTCTTCACTTTCTTTCCCGCGTCGGGCAGTTCGACGAACACGACATCGCCCAGCTTTTCAGCGGCGAACGCCGTGATGCCGACCGTGCCAACGTCGCCCTCGACGCTGATCCACTCATGCTCGCTCGTGTAATAGGTCGTCATCGTGAACCCCTCTCAGCGTTTGTATTTTGCAGGAACGAACGGCATGGCCGCGATCTCGGCGTCCAGCGCCTTGCCGCGGACGATCAGCTTCACTGGCGTGCCAACCTTGGCGTAGCTTGTGTCGACATAGCCCTGCGCCACCGGCCCATTCACCGACGGCCCAAAGCCGCCCGACGTGATAACGCCGATCACCTGTCCATCCTCGCTCTGGACTTCCGAGCCCTCGCGTGCGGGCGCCCGGCCTAGCGGCTTTATCCCCACGCGCTTCGAAGGCACGCCGTCCTTCAGTTCAGCGAGAATGCGTTGAGCGCCCGGAAAGTCTCCGCGCTCGCGCCGCGCTTTTGAAACCATCCATGCCAGCGACGCCGACACCGGCGTCTTGGTCGTGTCGATATCATGGCCATACAGGCACATGCCGCCCTCAAGACGCAGCGAGTCGCGCGCGCCGAGGCCGATCGGCTTCACGCGCGGGTCGGACAGAAGCTTCTCGGCAAAGGCCTCCGCCTTGTCGGCCGCCACCAGAATCTCGAAACCGTCTTCACCAGTATAGCCGCAGCGTGTCGCGATCATGCGACCGTGTTCGGGGTGCTCAACACGCACAAAGTGCATGAAGGTGAGGGCGACTGCCTCCGGAATGATCGTCGCAATCACCGCCTCCGCCTCCGGACCTTGCAGCGCGATCAGCGCACGGTCATCCGCACGGCGCAGTTCGGCATCGATGTCGGCTGTCTTCTGGATCAATGCGAAATCATTGTCCTTGGTCCCTGCATTGACCACGATGTAAAGCATGCCCTGCCGGGCCGGGTCGGCGGGGCGGCCTATCATCAGGTCGTCGATGATGCCGCCATCTTCATTCAGCAGAACCGTCAGCTGCACCTTTCCCGGCGCGAGGCCGGCAATGTCGGAAGGCACGAGCTTTTCGACGATCGCGGAAATCTTCCGGTGCGCGTCGTCCCCGCCGCCCAGTTCCGGCAACGCCAGGAAGCTCGGCCCCATGTGACTGACGTCAAACAGGCCGGCATGCGCGCGCGTCCAGTTGTGTTCGGCCATGATGCCTTCGGGATACTGGATCGGCATGTCATAGCCGCCGAACTCGACCATCCGGCCGCCCAGCTTTACATGCAGCGCATGCAGCGGCGTTTTCTTCAGGCTGCTCGAGGGCTCGGTCATTCAAAACTCCGACAGGTACGCGTCTTCGCTCTCGCGATTGCGCCCCCGCTGTCGGATATGCCTGAGAGATTCACGCCGCCGTCTGGCGATGCTTACTCCGTCGGCGGCTGGCCTCCCACGAAACACGTGGGGCCCGCGCTTTCCAGCGATGTCGTCACTCCCGCGGCCCTTTTGCCTGAGCGTTTCCTGGGCGGTTGCGCCTTCGGCGGCTGCGGATGGTTGCAGCTCTCTCCCGCGGGGATCTATCGACATGACCGTCTGAACGCGCCTCCCGGCGGACCCATACGTTGGGGGCCATGTGCCGCGAGGATGGGCGGCGCGTCAATGGCGGGGCCGGAGGTGGGAGGTCAAATTGCGTGTGGATGACCTGGAAATAGCCAGGCTTTCAGGCGGCCCTCAGCCTTGCCAGCTTCTTGACGACCAGCGCCTGCAGGCCCGTGATCAGATGTTCCCGTTGCTCATGGTGCTGGTTGGTCAACACTCCCAAGGTGTGCATGGCGTCGATATGCGTCGTCATGACCTGCAATTCGATAAGCCCGGAAGCTCCCACACCGACAATATACCGGCCAAGAGACCGCGCAGCATCTCCCATCATCTGGTCCCGCACGCTGTCAGCGACCTCTTCGGTTTCCTTGACTGCGGCATAGACCTCCCGAAGCTTTCTCCGGTCGCCGGGGGTCAGGTTGATCGCCAACTCGCTGATTTTTCTTACGCAGGCGCGAACCACGGCCCGATTCGATTCGATCTCCCATGGCGCGAGGTTCCCGGAGTCCTCCAGCGGATCCGTGAATCGCCGCTTTGGTCCGCGGTATTCCTCGATCATCCGTCGGCGCCTGCATGGGCCGACATAGCTGGCGGAATCCACGAACTCGCGCGGTCGGTCGAGCGCGGCCTTGAGTCGCACCAGCACCGCCTGTGACGAAAATGGTCGGGCTAGCATTTCGTCAACGCCGCTCTCCTGTGCGGCCTTGAGGAACGTTTTGGTCGGCGTGTCAGTCATGACGATGATCGATGTCTGCCGCGACAGGTCCGAATAACCAGCCCGGATCAGGCGCGTGTATTCGAGCCCGGAGATGCCGGGTATCCGAGATCCGGTGAAGACCACGCGGGGCCTGTGCTCGATCGACTTCTCAAGCAGCTCTGTTCCATCGCGCGCCTGATGGATCAGGAAGTAGCCTGCAGCGCGCAGAACTTCGGAGAGCATCCTCCTCGAATGTTGATCGGGCTCGGCGATAAGGAACGAGATTTTATTTGGCATGGGCGCCTCAAACGGACGCGACATGTGTAACTAGCAAGAATTAAAATACTGGCCCGATCCGGTAACGAATTTTGCCTGCGGCCGATTCAGATTCAGTTAGCCATGAGCCGCGCTTCTCAGTTGGCCGTCATCCCGCCATCGACCACGACTTCCGAGCCGGTCATGAAGGCTGACGCGTCCGAAGCGAGGAAGAGCACCGCGTCTGCGACATCGGTATCCCGGCCGACGCGGCCCAGCGGGTGACGCTTGGCCATGCGGGCGCGCTCGGTTTCCACGTCGGTGCCGGCGGCCTTGGCTATGATCCTGGCGGCTCCCTGCATCATGTCCGTATCGATCATGCCGGGGTGGACCGAGTTGACGCGGATTTTCAGTTTCTGCTCGGCGCATTCCAGAGCCGCGCTCTTGGTCATCAGGCGCACCGCTCCTTTCGATGCGTTGTAGGCGATCAGGTTGGCCTGGCCGACGAGACCCGCGACCGAGGAAATGTTCACGATCGAACCGCCGCCATCCCACTGCTGCGCGCGCTCGGCGATTGCCGGGATGCAGTGTTTCAGGCCGAGGAAAACGCCTTCGACGTTGACCTGCTGCATCTGGCGGAAAGCCTCCAGCGTCGTCATCGCAATGGGGCGCACCCAGAAGATGCCCGCATTGTTCACGAGGATATCGATCCCACCAAACGTCTTGCGCGTGAAATCGACGGCCGCAGCCCAATCCTGTTCGCTGGTGACATCGTGCTTGATGTATGCGCCGCCAATGCTTTCCGCCGTTGCGCTGCCGTCACCGATGTCGCTGACGACCACTTTCGCGCCTTCGCCTGCCAGCGCACGCGCTGCCGCCGCGCCAAGTCCGCGCGCTCCGCCAGTCACCAGGGCCACACGGCCTGCCAGCTTGGTCATGTTCGTCCCCGTCTCGCCTACAGCGACTTCAGCCAGTCGATCAGCAGCTTGTTCGTCTCGGCTGGTTTTTCCTGCTGGTTCCAGTGCCCGGCGCTGTCGATCATATGGAAGCCGCGCAGGTCATCGAAATGATTGCGCATCCTTGCTTCCACATCACGGCCGAACATGCGGATGCCGACATCCGCCGACCCGGCCATGAAGAGGGCAGGTTGCTCGATCTTCTTGCCAGCGTATCGGGACGCGGCCGCGAAGTCGCGATGGAAGTTGCGATAGCGGTTCAGCGGCCCACGGAAGCCTGAACCTTTGAACTCATTCACCAGATAGTCGATGTCCGTATCCGACAGCCACGCCGGGAATTTACCGGGATCAGTCATACCTTGCAGGAACGGCTCGCCGTGTTTCTTGCCGATGGGCCAGCCGCCCGCCGGAGCGTCGCCCGACCACGCGAAGTAAACCCGACGTATGGTGTCGCGCACGTCGGCCTCAAGTTCAGCCTCGGCTACGCCTTCGTTCTGAAAATAGACCATGTAGAAGAACAGGCCGTTCTCGGTGAACATCTTGCGCGCGACGTCGATCATCGGTGCTGCGCCATGCCCCATGTGAGGGATCGACATCCCGCAAACTGCCGTGAAGCGTTGCGTGTCCATCAGGGCGGTGTTCCAGACGATGGGCGCGCCCCAGTCGTGACCAACCAGAATGGCCTTGCCGCCGCCCAGCGCGTCGGCCACGGCCTGATTGTCCGAGACGATGGAGGCCATGTCGTAGGCTTCTACCGGGTGAGGCCTGGACGACCCGCCATATCCACGAACGTCAATTGCCGCGGCCGTGAACCCGGCCTCCGCGATCGGCGCCAGCTGATGTCGCCAGGAATACCAGCTCTCCGGGAAGCCGTGGACCATCAGCACAAGCGGCCCCGAGCCCATCACAGCTACGCGAATGGACTGATCGCCGGACTGGACGTAGCGGAACTCATGGGCCATATACACAGCTCCTTACGGCGACCGTATGTATCGGTTGCGCTAACGGGGACTACGCCGGGCTTGCTTCCCAAGCAATTGGGGCCTGGGCCGTCCTCACCTTAACCAAGCCGACGCGTGGGCCAACAGCCCGGAGCGAGTTCGGTCAAAAGGCTGCGCAATCGCTTTACGGCGGGGAAACCCCATTACTGTAAAGACCTGCGCAATATCCCGCCGCGAGCGGGGCGTTAGGAGAGACGTTCGTGATCCTGACCATGATGAAGGGCAAGCTCCACCGGGCTGCCGTCACCCAATGCGACCTTCACTATGAAGGCTCGTGCTCCATCGACATGGATCTCCTCGAGCAGGCCGGAATCCTGCCGCACGAGCAGATCGATATCTGGAACGTCACCAATGGCGCGCGCATCACCACCTATGCGATCGAAGCGCCGCGTGGCTCCAAGACCATCGGCGTCAACGGCGCCGCCGCCCGCTTCTTCCAGGTGCAGGACCGCGTGATCATCGCGGCCTGGGCCCAGATGGACGAGCAGGCCGCCCGTCAACACCACCCTGCCGTCGTGAAGCTCAACGAGAAGAACGAAGTCGTCACCGGCATCGCTTAATTCGAATTTCCTCCCCGGAAACAGAAGTGCCGCCGGCTGATCACCGGCGGCGTTTTTAGTTCTAGAAGTGCCTCAGCCTACTTCGACAGCTCGAACACGACGTTGACCGTCTGCGTCAGCGTCACTTCGCCCGCCGCAACCGGCGTCGAGGCGGCAGCCTGATCCTGCTGCATCCGCATCGCCATCATCGGCACGGGCTGCGGGAAGTAGTCCTGCTCGCTGATCGTAACGATGCGCTTGACCTTGTAGCCGACGGCCTTGGCATAGAGTTCAGCCCGCGCAGCAGCATCCTTGATGGCCGAGACGCGCGCCTCATCCTGGAACTGCTCCGGCTTGTCGATCGAGAACGACACGCCGTTGATCGTGTTGCCGCCGCCCTTCACCACGGCGTCCAGCGTCTTGCCCAGCGTGTCGAGCTTGCGAACCTTGATGTTGAGCTGGTTCGACGCCTGATAGCCGGTGAGGCGCGGGCGCGCATTGTTCGGATACTCATAGACCGGGTTGAGCGAGAGCTGGCCCGTCTGCATGTCACGATCGGCGATTCCGGCGGCTTTCACGGCGGCGAATACACCATTCATCTTCTCGGCCTGTTGCGCCATTGCTTCGGCTGCGGTCTTGGCTTCCACCTGCACACCGAGGCTGATCATCGCGATGTCCGGTGCGTGATCAACCGTACCCTTGCCGGTGAGCGTAATCGTGGTCTCAGGCTGGATCGTGCTCATGGGCGGCATCCCGTGTTGCGGTCCCATAGGTGGCTGGGCCATCGCCATAGGTGCTGTCGCGCAACCAGCCAGAACTGAAGCGGCCAGCAGGGCGGGGGCAAGGCGTGTCATTGTGTTTGACCTTTCCATGGTCGTTGCATCGTCCGTCTGTCCGGGGAGTATAGCGGACGCGTAACGGATTCCTCAGCCCAAATGGGGCGGCCCTGTGGCGCGGCAAGCGCGAACTGGCGGCGCGATGTGGCGGTCTGCGAACCACATACGGGCGTAGCGGAAAGGCAACGCTTTCCCGCCCGGCGCAATCACAGCAGCAGTGCGTTGATCCCGAAATACCCGCCCGCAAGCGCCAGCGAGATCAGCATGATTCTCGCGAGGTCCCGCTCCAGACGCATCTCCCGCTCGCGCCGCAGCCGTCCCTGCAGCCCCTCCAGCGCAGGCGTCGTCTCGATATAATGGTCCGAGCGGAAAGCGATCATCGGCTTTGTGATGACAAGCGCCAGAATGGCCCCCACCACAAGAATGCCAATCAGCAGATAACCGCATACGAACGAAACCACCGCCCATGTGAGTCCGCCCAGCCAGTCGAACTTTTCGCCAGGCCGCTGCATTCCCTTGGTCATCATGCCCATGCCAGCAAACGACAAGATCTGGAGGTCGATCAGCGGCGGTGGCGGCGGCAGGGAGATCGCTCGCAACGGCCCATGCACCACGTGGGCGACCACTTCCGACAACGAGCGATAGCCGCTAACCAGTTGCTCGATTTCGCCCGCAACAGGGAACGAAAACTGGCGTTGCACCAGGCTGATCAATGGCGGCACGCTCAGCACAATGCTGATCAGATAGAGCAGGTAGTCGCTCCGTTTGATCGTGGCGGCGTCCGTTGTCATGGTGCTATTCTACCACACTCCCGCCGCCCGCGGCCCTCTCCGCTCACGGTTACTGGAGGTTATGGATTACCTTAGAGTTCCGCCCCGTTCTGGCCAAGGTAGGCTCACCCGGCTCTGTCCACATTTTCGGTAGCGGCGGAACTGTTAAGCATCCCCGCGGAAAGCGGGCATGCTCAGGCGCATGGCATGGTCGGAGGATTTCCGGATGACCATGTCGGCGTGAAGTCTTGCGGGAGCGATGTGTTCGCGCAGGTTAGGCAGGTTCACGCCGGCCCAGACCTGCCGCGCGAAGGCTTCCGCGTCTGGTTCGGACATGGCGCGAAAGCGCGCATAGAATGAGGCTGGGTTGTGCTCGGCTTCGCGCCAGAACGTCATGAACCGGCGCAGGAACCAGGCTTCGAGATCGACTTCGGCGGCGTCGATGTAGATCAGCAGATCAAGCAGGGCTGAGGGCGCGCGGGGCTTCCCGGTCGGCGAAAGGCCTAGTCCCTCGACAAGCAGGATATCAGGCCGGTTGATCGTGCGATCGAGCTCGGGCGCGCGATCGTAGGTGGTGTGGGAATAGCCCGGAATGGACACCGGCCCCCAGCGCACGCGCTGAAGAGCGCCGGCGAGCAGGGTGTCGTCATATGTCTCGGGATAGCCTTTCCGCATGATCAGGCCGCGCTCGGCCAGCTTTGCGTTCGTCAGGAGAAAGCCGTCGGTCGATGCGATCTTGACCCGCATGGTTGAACGCAGCTGATTGGCGATCGCGGCGCAGAACGTCGTCTTGCCGGCGGCCACGGATCCGGTGACGCCTACGACCAGCGTGTCGCCAGGCGTCGCACACTCCGCGAGGATATCTGCAATCACCGCGGCATCGGCGGCTTTGGGCAGGTCCCTGAGGAAATCCCGCAGCTCTGCATATGTGTTGGTCGATCGAAAAAATGTCGATGACGATGTTCTGGCTTCCATGCGCAAAGCCTCTCTGCAGGCGAGTGGCACCTTCGCAGACTCGCCGCCGGCGCTGCAAGCCTTTGCCGGCATTTCGCTTGCGCCGATTTCTCATGAGGTTTGCGCTCGGGGTGCTTAAAGCGGATCGTGACGCGCGCCCCGGACATAAGCAAAGCTTCAAAGATCATAACTGCGCCGTGCCTTCAGGGCGCGGCTGCGTGATATCTGGATTTCCCTGTGCGCCATCGCGCTGTCAGGGAGATCACCATGAAACGGTTCTGCAGCATCGCCACTGTCGCGCTGGCTCTTGCCGCGTGTCAGCCAGCCGCCGAAACCGCAGCCGCCCCGGAAGCGGAAAAGAAGGAAGCCCCTGCGTTCGTTGAGGGCCTGCCGCGCGATCAGTGGCTTACGGCGGTGTCCGCGCTTCCCGTGGATGCAAACGGTGTTGTGCGCGATGAGAAGCGCCGTCCCTACAGCTACGAACTTCTTGGCCAGCCCGTGCCCGCCTTTTCGGCAACGCTGGTAGATGGAACGCTCGTCACCCAGGAGATTTTCCGGGGCAAGTGGACGATCGTCGATGTGTGGGGCATCTGGTGTGGCGACTGCCGCCGCGATGGGCCGCTCGTGAAGGTGCTGGCGCAGAAAGCGGACGCCGATCCCGAAATCGACTTCGTTTCGCTCCACACGCCGCCAAGCCGCGCCCGCGCAGCCGAGGCTTATGGCGCATATGGTTCTGTCGAGGCGTATTTCGAAAAGGAGGGCGGCGGCTACACCACTATCGTGGACCAAGACGCCGGCCTGCGTGAAGCTTTCAAGATCGTCTGGACACCTAGCTATCTTCTGATCGGGCCTGATCTGTCCGTGCGCGCTTTCCGCACCGACCTGAGTGTCGGCACGGAAGCCGGGCTCGACAAGGTGATCCAGCAGGCCAAGGACATCAGCAAATCAGCCGACTATGCCTCGACCAGCACTTTGGGCTCGCCATAGGCGGGGATGCGCAGGGGCTCGCTATTCTGTTTCTTGCGCGGGTCACGAAGGGAGAGGCGGCTGAGCGCCGCCTCCCGCAGCTCCGACGCCTGCAGGTGCGGCGCGAAGATTTCAACGAAGCGATAGGCAAAGGCGTGCAGCAGCGCGCCGCGCTGGAACGCAACCTTGGTGACTGAAGGTTCGAACAACGTGTTCGAGCCGCTCAAGACTTTGAGTCCATCCTGGCTTGCGGTTGCTACGGCCATTTCCGAGACGATGCCGACGCCAATGCCGCGCTGCACATAGAGGCGGATCACGTCCGCATCCATCGCGGTCAGGCGTATGTCGGGTTCGATCTGCGCCACGCGGAAGGCTTCATCGATCTTGCTGCGGCCGGAGAATTCGGGGCTGTAGGTGATGATCGGATATTCCGCTATGTCGGCGAGTGTCGGATTGTCGAGCTTCGCAAGCGGGTGATCGACCGGAGCCACCACGACGTGCCGCCATGAAAAGCTTGGGAAGGTGAGCAGGTCGGCGAATTGATCGAGGGCTTCTGTCGCGATAGCGATATCCGCTTCGCCGCGCAGCACGCTTCCCGCAGCCTGCTTCGGCGTCACCTGCCGCAGCTCAAGCTGCACATTCGGAAACTCTTCCGCGAATTTCAGCACCACGTCGGGCAGGGCGTACCGCGCCTGGTTGTGCGTGGTTGCGATGACGAGCCGGCCGCGATTTTCACCGGAATATTCGCTGGCCAGACGCTTGAGGTTTTCGGTTTCGGCCAGCACGCGTTCGATTAGCTTCACCGCGCCTTCGCCCGCGCGCGTGAGGCCGGTCAACCGCTTTCCCTTGCGCACGAAAATCTCGATCCCGAGCTCGATTTCGAGCTCCCGAATCTGCTTGCTCACGCCAGATTGGGACGTGTTCAGGGCCTGCGAGGCGTCGGTCAGGTTGAGGCCGCTGCGGACAGCCTCGCGGACATAACGGAGCTGCTGGAAGTTCATTAGTTGTCCTTGCTTCTAGCAAGAAAAACTAAATCCACTTTGGTTCGATAGGAACGCGAATAAGCTTATTCTTTATGCTGTTTGGCTGTTTGTTAGGCTTAGAAAAGCTGCATCGACTTTCAAACGCGATCATTTAAGTAGGGATTGTGTATGCGAAGCTGATTTTCGCGTGCCGAGCCGGCAAGCAAGGGAGATACGGATGACGACGCCTGCCCGCCTCCGCCACCCCCTCAGACGCTGCCTTCGAATGTGTTGCTGCAGCTGTTGAGGCGCATCCGCGCCAGCTGAATCGCCGCCCAATCCAGTTCTCTTCAGGCCGTGCCGTCTCGTGCGCGAGCGATGGCCTGCGCTCGAAAGCATCCACCATGTCCAGCCGCAGTGTCAGGTCAGACGCAACCTTTTCACCCTCCGCCTATCGCAAATCGATCGCCGACATGTTCGGCGTGCTCGATGCCAGCCAGCAGCGCGACCTTGTCGACAAGTTCGCGCTGCTGCCGCGGCACATTCATCAGCTCGCTAGCAGCGGGCTGATCGCCGTGCCTGTCAGACAGCGCCGCTAATCGGCTGAGCGGGGAGGCGTTATTCCCGCAACGCCCCGATCAATACCCAGGTCAACGCAAGGATACGCACCATGAAACGCAACAACGCCCTTCTGGGGCGAACGGCTCTCTTCGCCTTGAGCCTGGCGGCTTTCTCCTCCCCGGCCGTCGCCCAGACGCCTCAGGATGTGCACAAGCAGGCCCTCGTTCTCGATCCGCATGTGGACGTTGTGGCGACTTCCAAGGCGAAAGCCGGGGCGACGATAGACTCTGGAACGCAGATCGATGTCGCCAAATTGAAGAAGGGGCAGGTCGATGCGATCTTCCCATCCGTCTTCGTCGAGCAAAGCGCACGCACGCCGGAAGGCTATGCCGCCGCACGCAAGGAAGCAGACACCAAGCTGGCCGCCATTCTTGATATCGCGGCCAAGCATCCCAAAGACGTCGTCATCGCGCGCTCCGCGGACGATATCGTGAAAGCCGAGAAGGTGGGCAAGACGGCCATCGTGATCAGCTTTCTCAACGCCTACTCGCTCGGCAAGGACCCGAACGCGCTGAAAGCCTTTTACGACAAGGGCGTTCGCGTGTTTGGCCTTGTGCATGCGGGCAACAATGACTTTGCCGATTCTTCAAGGCCGCACGCGCGCGACACCGCTGGGGAAAACCATGGGCTCTCCGTTGCCGGCAAGCAAGCGATCGCGCTGGCCAACGACCTGGGCATTCTCGTCGATGTCTCGCAGCTCACGACCGATGGCTTCAGCCAAGCTATCGCCCTGTCACGCGCGCCTGTGATCGCGTCGCATTGGGCCTCTCCGGCATTGTGAAGTCGACGCGCAACCTGACGGATGCGCAGCTGGATGCTATCAAAGCCAATAACGGCGTTGTCGGCATCGTCGCATTCTCGAGCTACCTCAAGCAGCAATCGCCCGAAGTCGAAGTTGCTGTTAAGGCTGTTCGCCAGAAATACGGCGCCGTGAACGGATATGAGGGGCTGACACAGGCACAGCGCGATGCGCTGGGCAAGGAAGCCGCGGCATTGCAGGTGCGCGCTTCAGTCGATGATCTGGTCGCCAGCATCGATTATGCTGTGAAGCGGATCGGCGTCGACCACGTCGCGATCTCGTCCGACTTCAACCATGGCGGAGGCATCACCGGCTTCGAGGATGAAGGCGATGCGCCGAACATCACCAAAGCCCTGCTGGCCAAGGGATACAGCCAGGTTGATATCGGGAAGCTGTGGGGCGGCAACGTGTTGCGCGTGCTGCGCGCAGCCGAAGCGGCGGCGAAGAAGAACTTCGCGCAGAACTAGGTATTCAGAACAACGGACACTCGTCCGGCGCTTCCTCCGCGCCGGACGAGATCTGCAGCGCCGGGAAATGGGCCTTCCGGCGCCGCTTTCAATGTAACTTATGCAGGCGCTCGCATGCATTGAGCGCCCGCTTTTGCACGCCCCAGCGCAGCGCCGTGGCGGCTCAAAAGTCACAGCTCATGTCATCCTGTGAGTTTGACGGGTCGGAATCCAAACTGTCACGCATCTGTTGAAGGACTGTCATGCAGCCCGGTTAACCCCCACGCCCAGGACGGAGCAATGGCTCTCTCTGGTGGGCTTTAAGGGGTTACAAATGAAGTCTGGTGCGAACAACCCGCTCCTGTCGGGCGTACATTTCCGCGCGATGCTCATGATGGGCGGCGCGCTGCTCGGCGCAGGGTCTGTCCCGGCTTTCGCGCAAACCGCAACGGATGCCGCCGCTTCTGTGGCAGCAACCGCCGATCAGAAGGGCCCCTCGGCCGAAGACGATCTCGATAGCGAAGCCGGCCGTCGCGACGTGGTCGTCGTGACCGCGCTGAAGCGCGAGACCGACCTGCAGGATACGCCGATCTCGCTTTCGGTCGTCGACAGCGCCGCCCTTGAAGACAAGAACATCCAGAGCTTGCTCGACTTCGCAGACGGCTCGGTGCCGGGCCTGCGTGTCTCGACATTCGAATCGCGCCAGTCGGCCGTCACGGTCGGCATCCGCGGCATCGTTCCGAACGACGCCAACCAGCCGGCCCGCGAGCAGGGCGTCGGCGTTTACCTCGACGGCGTCTATCTCGGCCGCCAGCACGGCCTCAACGCCACGCTGCTCGACATCGAGCGCATCGAGGTTCTCAAGGGACCGCAGGGCACGCTGTTCGGCCGCAACACCGAAGGCGGCGCGGTCAACATGATCTCGCGCAAGCCCACGGGCCAGTACGGCTACCGCGCGACCGCTGGTTTCGGCAACATCGGCTCCTATAACGGCGACCTTCACCTCGACCTGCCGGAATTCTACGACATCAGCCTCAAGTTCGACGGCGTGATGCAGCACCGTGACGCCATCGTTGAAAACCCGCTGCCGGGTTCGACCGGCTGGGGCTTCTACGACCGCCAGGGCTTCAAGGCGACCGCCCTGTGGCAGCCGACGGACACGTTCAGCGCCGAATACTCATACGACATCGGCCACGACGAAAACACGCCGTACTACAGCCAGCTGGTCAACTACAACCCGGCCAACCGCCCGGTCGCCACGACCTTCCCGATCCCGGCCGGCACGATCGCTCCGCTGCCGCCGCTGGTGAAGGTACACCCCACGCGCCAGCGCGTCGCCGACATCGGCGTTCCGCAACAGCCCAGCGTCGATGAAGCGCTCGGCCACTCGCTTCACCTGAATTGGGAAGTGATGCCGAATATGGAACTGCGTTCGATCACGGCTTACCGTGAAGTGAGCGCGGACCAGTGGGACAACGCTGGCGGCGCCAACCGCCCGCCGGTTTACGCCCCCAACGGCAACTTCTCGCGTTACAGCCTCTCGTATCTCGAACAGCATCAGCGCAGCCAGGAATTCCAGCTCGTCGGCTCGCTCGACCGGATCGACTACGTCCTCGGCGTTTTCTACTTCAACGAGAAAGCCTGGGAAGAAGCCGCGACGCCCAGCACGAATCGCTGGAATGCAAACGGCACGGCCTACACGATCAACGATCCGACCCCGACCATCCCGGGCCGCCGCTCGCTTGACCGCGCTTCGATCGCTTACGCCGAAAGCACCGGCGTCTATGGCCAGCTGACCTGGACCCCGCCGATCCTCGAAGACCGCCTCCACCTCACCGTCGGCGGCCGTCAGACCAAGGACGAGAAGAATGGCTGGCTCTACAAGGTCAACAACGCCGCCACGAACCTCCGCTTCGACCAGAGCGAAGAGCGTTTCGACCCGGTTGCCGTCGCCGCTTTCGACTTCACGCCTGACTTCAACGTCTATGCGCGCTACTCGACCGGCTACCGCGCCGGCGGCGCCAGCTCGCGCTCGCTGACATACGACGCGTTCGGCCCGGAAGAAGTCAAATCCTACGAGGTCGGCGCGAAGGCCTACCTTGGCGACGCGATCAACGTAAACGCGGCTGTCTTCAAGATGGATCGTGAGAACAGCCAGATCGACTTCA
>Ga0116178_10000596_pt1 | contig 32230 bp, 25 predicted proteins | sample AD_STIC12_MetaG_FD_89880 | JGI IMG/M metagenome (GOLD analysis project Ga0116178, IMG submission 89880) | Active sludge microbial communities of municipal wastewater-treating anaerobic digesters from USA - AD_STIC12_MetaG | ecosystem: Engineered > Bioreactor > Anaerobic > Digestate | place: USA...
CAGTGCTTATTCAGGCGCGGGCTGACGGTTCAATCGTCCGAACCGCCAAAGAACCTGCGGACTTCCGCGGCGAACATCCTTTCGACATGCTTGCCGTCGCGAGTCCTGGCAAGCCCGCCGCGGGCCGTTTCCTTGTAATCGCTGCTCAGTTTTTCCCCGACCTCTCGCATCGTCAGGATGACCTCGTCCGGCGAAACGAAAGACTTCACGCCGGAAAGGGCCATCATCGCGGCCGTAATCGCAACCGACGAATAGATGCCGTTTCTCTTGACGCACGGAACCTCGACCAGGCCGGCGACCGGATCACAGATAAGTCCCAGGCTGTTCTTTATCGCAAGGATGAAACCGGCAATCGTCGTTTCGACGTCCCCGCCTTCAAGAAAGCACAGAGCCGCCGCCGCCATGGCCGCGGCGGATCCGATTTCGGCCTGGCAGCCATACGCCGCGCCGGATGTCGAAACATCGGAAAAGAGAAGCATCCCCAGGAACCCCGAAATCATCAAGGCCTGCACGATGCGGTCATCGGATGCGCCGGTCGCCTCCTGGTATGCCACCAGCACGCCAGGCAGGATTCCGCACGAGCCGGCGGTTGGACACGCGACGATCACGCCGCCCCGGGCATTGACCTCGTTCACGGCCGTCGCGTAAGCGGCCGCCCGTCCGTACAGGTTGTCAAACAGACTGTTTTCCTTCAGGAAAAGCCCCATCCGAAAAGCGCCGTCGCCGGACAGCCCGAACATCGACTTCGCGCGGCTGTGGACGCCCGACTTGACGGAAGCCTTCATCCGCGCCCAGTACGTCATCATCCTTTCTTCCAGTTCTTCGGGGGTCGCGCGCTGGTACGCGGACTCGACGTCCATGACCACCCGCAGAAGATCAAAACCGTGATCCCGGCAGTAATCGATCAGTTCCTCGAACGAATTGAACCGCAGGACGTAGTCATCGCGTGGCGACTCGGCATCGAAAATGCGCCGGATGACCGGGAGGCATCGCCCGGCGTCAGGTCGCGAAACGATTCTGTCGCCATCCAGGAAGAAGTCGTGCTTGCCGTTAATCGGCTCGACCAGCCGCCCATTGAAATACCTGACTTCGACGTTGCCGGCGCCGATTGAAAATCCGGTCACCGTGTATTCGCCCCTGTCCGTCCTGAATATGATCTCGGCGATGTTGCCGCACCGATCCTCGGCGTACCTTGCCAGATCGGCATCGGTTCCACGCACGAATCCATCAAACCTGGCGACGCACCCGCCGAAGTCGATTCCGCCGGATTGCAGGCTTTCAATGGATCCCGCCGACAGCATCCCCTCGTCATCGGCGTCAAATCCGCAGAGGCCACCACCAAGGGCCACCGGCGTCTTGTGGCCGACCCCGGTGTCCGCGAACGATCCGACAAGCCGGACACCGACCGAGCGAACCGTTTCACCCTGCTCGATCTTCGCCAGGATGATGGCGCGGGCAATCTGTCCGATGCGGTTGGCGCCAGCGGTGTGGCTGCTCGACGGCCCGACCATTGCCGGCCCGACCAGGTCGAAAAGGCTCATCGTGATCGTGAAGTGGCGGATGTAACGTTCAAAATCGGCCTGGACCGAGGCAACATCCCTTTCGGATACCCGCGAAACGCAATGGGCCACGACCCTGTAGTACGTACGCACCCTGGGTGCGCAGTCGAAAACCCTTTCGACCTGTACGAAATCGACGTCAATCAGGTGGCGGTAAAATATCTCCCACAGATTCGAAAGCAGCGTCTGGTGGGCCACATTCACACAGTTCAGCAGGAAAGATCCGGACTTTTCGTCATAACTGACTGCAACATGTCTGAACACGCGCCCCTGATCGTCAAGATACTGCCCGCGGCAATCACTGAACCCAAGGTCGGGACACGTGTCGGCACCCTTTCGCCTTCCGGTCGTCCCACCGGTAACATCATCGAAATCGGAACATATCTGATGAATGACGAACCTTTCGCGATTGTTCACGAAACTGCGGTATCGAAACGGCCGGTCGCGCAGCGACTTCACCGCCCCGCCCAGGTGCCGGCGGATCGATTCGGCATCGAAATTGTGAAGGATGAACAGTTCACTGTCGCCCTGGAAACTGAACACCCGGCCTTCGCCGGAATCGCCCCTGAAGTAGTCAAGAAACAGTTCGTGCTGGGCATGGAATTCCGGCCCGACATGGTCAAAATACGACGGCGGCATCGCCCCGGCGAAACCGGACGGATCGCGCACCCCGGGGCCGACCCTGGTGACATCGAAAGAATCCAGACTGCTCGTAACTGTCATGGCCTCATCAAATCCGGAAAGCCCGGCGTCCCTCTGGCGACGCGTAATGATACAACGGCTTTGGCCTTTCGCGCTGGACAACAGGAACACGCCCCGCCAGACACGCATCGCTTAACGGAAATTGGGCATTGAACGTGTCGCGGCTATACTTGTGCACAGAACGATTGTCGGACTGGTGACGATGAAGAAATCCACGAAGATGTCCGGCTCGACGCAATCACCGGGACAGGCCGATGAAGCCGACCGCCAGGTGACGGCACTCGAGGAACAGACGGCCAGACTCCAGGCGATCCTCGACACTTCGGTCGTCGCCATCGTCTCGATTGACGAACACGGCATCATCGAAATGGTCAACCGGGCCACGACCGACATGTTCGGCTGGGAAGAAGGCTCGATGATCGGCCGTAACGTCTCGATAATCGTTCCGCCGCCACACGCGGAAATGCACGATGGATACATCCGCGCGTATCTGCAGACCGGAATCAGGAAGGTTCTGGGGCACGCCAGGGAAGTGATGGCCCGCCGTCGCGACGGCACCCTTATTCCCATCGAAATCACCCTCAGCGAAACAAGGTTCGGCGATCATCACCACTTCACCGCCGTCATCCGGGACATTTCCGCCAGAAAAGCGGCCACGCGCGAGCTTGAGGCCGCCATGAAGCGGCTGACAAGGGCAAACGAGTACCTTCGGGCCGTTCTCAACCGCCTGCGGGTGGGAACCCTCCTGGTCGATCACGACGGAATGGTCGATTACTTCTCGGACATGTGCGCCCCGCTTCTTGCCAGGAATGAACCAGGCGCCGTGCATGAATGGACCGACTTCTTCCGCGTTGGGGAACGACTCCAGGCCACGCTTCGGGATGCGATGAAGACGCCCGAGCCGGCCAGGGGAAGACTCCAGATCCACCTTCCCTTCGGCCAGGAGCAGCGGTGGTTCGAAATCAATATCCGGGACGACATCGACGACCCTTCAAGACGCCAGGTTTTCCTTTACGACATCGATGAAATCGTCGGCCTGCGCGATTCGGTTCGCCAGGACAGGTACGGTCCGATAATCGGAAGAAGCGATGCCGTCCGGTCGATGGTCAGGATGATTGAACGCGTTGCGTCCGGCGAATGGACTGTAATGATCGAAGGACCGACCGGATCCGGAAAGGAACTTGCCGCAAGGGCCATCCATGAAGCAAGTCCAAGGCGCGGCGGCCCGTTCGTCGCCGTCAACTGTGCCGGCCTGGCGGACTCGCTTCTCGCGAGCCAGCTTTTCGGACACCGCAAAGGGGCCTTCACCGGCGCTGTCGCCGACCAGCAGGGATTCTTCGAGGCGGCAAACGGCGGAACCCTTTTCCTCGACGAAATCGGCGACATCTCCCCGCAACTCCAGGCGTCCCTGCTGCGGGTCCTGCAGGAAAAGGAAATACTGCGTGTCGGGGACACCAGGCCAAGGAAAGTTGACGTCCGCGTGCTTGTGGCGACCAACCTGGATCTTGCTGCCGAAGTGACGGCCGGCCGATTCCGCCAGGATCTGCTTTACCGCATCAGGGTTGCAAGGATTGCCGTTCCTTCCCTGAAGGAAAGACGCGAGGACATCCCACTTCTGGCAAGACATTTCATGGATGAAAACGCCAACCAGGTTGATTCGGCGGCTTCCAGGAATATCAGCCCGGCTGCGATGGCGGCAATGGTCTCGTATGACTGGCCGGGCAACATCAGGGAACTGAAGGCCGCGGTCGATTACGCATGGATTCACTGCACGGGCGATACCATACGTCCAGGGGATCTTCCCGCGGAAGTGCTTGAGTCCAGACCCGTGCAGCCCAGAAGACGTTCTTCCGACTTCGACGAAAAGGCCGTATTCATGGACGCGATTGCAAGGGCCGGTGGCAATCGGACCAAGGCTGCGGAGCTTCTTGGAACCAGCCGCGCGACATTCTTTCGACGGCTCAAAAAGCTGGGCCTGACATCCTGAGCCCGCTTGAGTCTCAATTTTGATACAGTCTCAATGACCGATACGGCAAAAATCTCACAGTGAGACTGCCGCCGGGCGACTCGCCGGCCCCAACGCCAACAAGCCATTGTTTTTACATCGATTCAACCTTTGGCACGCCGGTTGCTTTGAATCCTTTCGTGCATTGCGAAAGGCACGATTTGAAAGGCTTGTTGAAGTTGGGAGAAAACATCATGAAAAAGTTAATCAATACATTTGCGGGTGCGATTCTGGCGTTGGTGTTCGCGCTTCCGTTGGCGGCCGGCGCGGCGCCATCCTTTAACGAAGTGGATTTGGACACCGATGGACGATGGACCGTCACATACCTTGGCTCCACGTATGACGGCGGCCTGAACCAGACCACGTTCTCCTACTCCGTCACGGTTCTCGATGATCCGGCGTTGAGCCATTTCAATGTCGGGTTCCCGCTTTGCGACCAGCTTACGGTCGCATCATGGGAGCCGATGGGCGCCGTATCCATCGGGCTGGATCCCACCACCGGCGTGTACGGAATCAAGTGGGATGACGGCCAGGATACAGGGACGACCCAGACATACTCCGTGACCTTCCAGGGAGCGATTCCGGAAGGAACAGTGGAAGTCGCGGTCAAGGCCGGTCTGTTCGTGGCAATTGGCGAGCGGCCGGGGCCGGCTTGCCATTTCCTTGAATCGGGCGACAAATATGACATCTCGGGCACGGTTTTCGTCGATGCCGACCTTGACGGCGTCCTTGATGCCGGCGAGCCGCTGATTCCGAATGTGACTGTCGAGCTTGCCGATGAAGATGGTGGAATCGTGTCCACCACCATTACCGACATGAACGGCTACTATGTTTTCACCGAGTTGAACCCCGGAAGCTACGTGGTTTCCGTTCCGGTGGAAACGGCCGAGACCGATTTCAACGAACAGCTTGCACAGTTCTTCTTCCCGACGACCCCGAACCTGATTGAGGTTGAACTGGTTGATTCGGACTCCACGGGCAACGACTTCGGATACGCAATCGACACCGACACGCTGATCTTCACCGGAAACGGCAAGACCATCGGGTTCTGGAAGCACCAGTTGAGCGTCGCAATCCAGGGCAAGGGTAAGGCACAGGTCGCCGCGCCCACAATGGCCGGATACATCGCCCAGATCGAGGCTCTTTACCTGGTTCACCCGTTCCAGTTCGGCGGCTCGTTCGCCGCCGCGTTGAGTGTCCTGTCCAGCACGTCCCCGGCGGCGGTGGATCTTCTGGCGAAGCAGTTGCTTGGAACCGAGTTCAACGAAGTTGCCGGTATTGGCCTGTCCCCGGAATTCGACCAGCTTCAGGGCATCCTGATCGCCTGGGGCGAATACCTTGTGGCGAACTGGACCGCGTTCACCCGCGACCAGCTTCTTCAGGCGAAGGACGTCTTTGACGCCATAAACAATACGGGCAACTGATCACAGTATCGGGTGGCCGGTTCGGCCCCCGTTTCGCGCGCCGCCCCCGGAACCCCCGGGGGTGGCGCCTTTTTAATCATGCCTTCACCCTCTTCCATTCCAAGGTGTTACGATTCACGAAGTTTGATGTTTCAACAAATAATCCTGGATTTGGGGGCCACCAAATGACTCGCATCGTCGCAATTTCGGGAAGCCTGAGAAAAGGTTCCTTCAACACGGCCCTGCTGCGGGCGGCCGCACAGATCGCGCCGGAAGGCGTCCTTGTGGATGTCGCCACACTTCACGGCATCCCGCTTTACGACGGCGACCTTGAGGATCGGGAAGGGTTGCCGAAGGCGGTCAGGCAGCTTAAGGATCTGGTCAACGGGGCGGACGGCGTAATCATCGCCACGCCGGAATACAACCACTCGTTTCCGGGCGTGCTGAAGAACGCGCTTGACTGGATGTCGCGCCCTCCGACCGGCGACGTCCGCGTCTTTTCGGGAAAGCCGGTCGCGCTGACCGGAGCCAGCACGGGGCCGGTCGGAACCAGGATGGCCCAGGCGGCACTGCTGCCAACCCTGCGGGCGCTGGGTACCAATCCCTGGTTTGGACGCCTGCTGTTCGTGTCGAACTCCGCGCAGTCTTTTGATGCTGACGGCAACCTGATCGACGAGAACCTGAAATCACGACTCGCTGAATTCATCAGGGACTTCGCCGACTTCACGAAATAGCGCCGCATTGTCAGAAAAGACGGGCCGCAAGCGTAATCGCCGCAATCAGGATCATCAGAATGAAAGCCGGGATCACCGTGACCAGAAGAACCCCGGTCACGGCCAGCGAGAACTGGACTATGGCCGCGGTGACCCCGGCCACCGGGGCCGCGGCCGAAGACGCGGGGAATGCCGTCACGAAGGCGGCGATGCCGATGTTGACCACAAGCATGACCGCGACAAGCATCAGGAAGCCGACCCAGGATCCCTTCAGGTCGGCTGGGCTCAAGGACATGTGCAGGCCGATGCAAAGCGTCAGGTAGATGAACACCCAGAACTTCCAGTCGGAATAAAGCGCGGGTTCAATCAAGCCCGACAGGGTTACCCAGACGTGATGAAGGAAGTCCAGGCTCAGCCTGCCGGCGGCAGACGGCGTGGCCAGGTCTGCCGGCTCGACCCTGGTTCCGACGGCCACCCACAGGAAGTCCGTGCCGACAAGAAGCATCGAAAGCAGGAACACCACCGCGCAGCCGAACCAGATCGGGCCGGTGCCGATGAAGAAATTGCCAACCGATTGATAAAGGCTGCCCTTCTGCCAGGAGTGTGAAACCGACCCCAGCGTGCCGTCGGGCTGCGGATCAAACAGCTTGATTTCCTTGATTTCATGACGAAAGATGACACAGAAAAGCGCGTGCCCCAGTTCGTGCACGACAGTACCGGGCGCCGTCAGCCATGCAAATGCCTTCAAGCCGATCGACTTGCCGGCGGAGCGCCCGATGAAGGACGCCACCAGATACATCAGGTAGGCCGCCAGGAATACCGGCCCAAGGAAGAAGACCAGCATCCTGACCGTGTCCAGACCCCCGGCGGCAAGCACCGACAGAACGGTTTCCATCACCTGTCCCTGAATTCAGACGTGTGACGCAGAAGCCAGACGATGTTTTCGCCAAGGTTCTGCATGTTGCGCAGCCCCTCGGCATCCTCGACCACCGCGCCGGCCGGTCCGCCCATGCCGAAGTTCCAGTATGTCGAACCTGGAATCACCATCTCGGAAATCATGAAGAAGTGGTTGATTGAATCGACGGTGTGAACCGCACCGCCGCGCCTGACCGCGGCGACGGCCGCGCCAACCTTGCGACGCAGCAGGCGGCGCCCGAGCGTGCAGTATCCGGCACGATCGATAAGGGCCTTTATTTCACTGCTCAAATCCGAAAAATAGACCGGCGATCCGATAACGATTGCATCGGCCTGAATCATCTTTTGAATGACATCGTTCATCACGTCATCGGTAAAGATGCAGGTCGATTCGTTCCGTTCGCGGCAGGATCTGCACCCGGTGCAGCCATGAAGCAGCTTTCCGCCAATCTGGTAAATCTCGGTCTCGATTCCCGCGGCCTCGACTGGCGCCAGCACCGCCTTCAACAGGATTTCGGTGTTTCCGCCCTTCCTGGAACTTCCATTGATTGCAAGAACCTTCATCTTCGCCCCCTTACCTTTCGGTCCCAAAGTATCGATCCCCGAAATCGCCCAGCCCCGGAACGATGTAGCAGCGATCGTTCAGCTCGGGATCGACCTCGGCCGTGACGATCCGGATTTGCGGGAACCTGGAAAAGACCCGACTCAATCCGAAAAGCGCGGAAACCAGGTTCACAAAAATGATGCGCTCCTCGGGAACACCCTTTTCTTTAATTATTTCAATTGCCTTGATTATTGAACCGCCGGTTGCAAGCATCGGATCAAGCAGCAGCACCCATCTGTCGCTGATGTCCGGCGGCAGCTTGGAATAGTAAAGATGGGGCTCGGCCGTCTCCTCGTCACGCTGGATCAGTATCTTTCCCAGCCGCACCTTTCCGCAGACGTCGCGAACCGCCATTTCCATGCTTTCGCCGGCCCGAAGCACCGAGACCGCGCAGATCTGGCCAAGGAAGCGTGCCCCGGCGTATGTCGCGTCGGTCGGCGTGACCACGCTTTCCGGGGCAACGGGCAGGAATTCAAGCGAACGCTCGACAAGCAGCCGGATCAGGCGATCCGCATAGAAGATGAAGCGATCCCGATCGGTTTCACGATCCCTGATGATCGTCATCAAGCCCTTGACCTGGTTGGGAAATATGTCCGTCAGAAGATGAAGGTTCGGGAATCCGGAAAGATCCATTTTTCACCTGGTGGCTTAATGACCGAAGGCGCTGGCGCCGGAATCGCGGCCGCCCGTCCCGGCCAGTATATCGACAACGAAAGATACCAGCATTGCGGCACGCCGTGAAACCCCATTATTTCGCGCGCGCGTTTGTTAAGCACGCGGGAACGGACGTATGATTGGGTCATGTACGCCCTTGAAGACAAGACCGCGAACATCGCCGCCGCAGCAGCCGACGGGACGCGTCCACCCCTGCTGATGGGAATCCTTAACGTCACTCCGGACTCGTTTTCGGACGGGGGCGATTTCGTCAACCCGCGCGCAGCAATCCACCGCGCCCTGCAGATGGTCGAACAGGGTGCCGACATCATCGACGTCGGCGGCGAAACGACAAGACCGGGGGCCGTCGCCGTTCCCGAACCGGTCGAGCTTTCACGCGTAATTCCGACCGTGCGCGCAATCACGTCCGCAACCGAAGTGCCGGTTTCAATCGACACACGAAGGGCCTCGGTAGCCGCGGCCGCCATGGACGCGGGCGCATGCATCGTGAACGACGTGTCGGGGTTCAAGTTCGACCCGGGAATGATCCCGCTTCTTGGACGGCGCCGGCCGATCGCCGTGGCAATGCACATGCGCGGCACCCCGGCCGACATGCAGCAGCATGCCGCATACGCCTCGCTGACCGGTGAAATAATTGCCGAACTCATGCCGCAGCTTCAGGCGGTGTTCCAGGCCGGACTTCCCCGCGAGCGCCTGTGGCTCGATCCCGGAATCGGATTTTCAAAGACGGCAACGCAGTGCGCGGAATTATTGTCTGGAATCGGTGTTTTTGCGGCGCTCGGCTTTCCCGTGCTTGTCGGGCCGTCCAGGAAGTCGTTCATCGGGGCGATCACCGGACGAACCGAACCGAAAAGTCGTATATTCGGGACTGCTGCGGCGGTTGCGGCCGCGGTAATCAACGGCGCAAGGATCATCCGGGTTCACGATGTCGCGGAAATGCGCGACGTGATCAAGGTTGCCAGGGCGATTGCCCGAAACGTTCCGACTGAAACGGAGGCCAGACTTTGAACCCGTTCTCAGACATCTTCCTGGATTTGAGCAAGGCGGCGCTGATATCGTCGATCGTCGATGTCACCATCGTCTTTTACATCATTTACCGCGTGATGCTGCTTATCAAGGGAACCAGGGCATTGCAGATGCTCATCGGCGTCTTTCTGACCCTTGGGTTGTACCTGATCTCGAACGATGCCGTGCTTGGACTGACCACACTGCACTGGATCCTGGAGAAGTTCGTCAGCTACTTCCTGGTCATCCTGATCATCCTGTTCCAGCCCGACATCAGGCGCGCCCTCTCGCAGGTCGGCCGGAACCCGCTGTTCCTTACCGGTAACCGCAAGGCCGGAACCGCCGTTTACGAAGAAGTGATCAAGGCGGCGATGCGCCTGTCGGACAAGCGGCTGGGCGCTCTGATCGTCCTGGAAAAGGAAGCGGATCTGACGCCGTTCACCGAGGAAGCAATCGCCATGGACGCTCAGGTGACGGCGGACACCCTCTTTTCCATATTCATTCCGACACACGAAAACCCGCTTCACGACGGGGCCGTGATCATCCGCGAAGGCCGCATCAGCCACGCCGCATGTTTCCTGCCGTTGACGGAAAACCAGAAGATCGACAAGAACCTGGGCACCAGGCACCGCGCGGCCATCGGACTGACCGAGGCAACCGATGCGGTCGTGGTTGTCGTGTCCGAGGAAACCGGCACCGTCTCGATATGCGATCACGGTGAAATCAGGCGCGGATTCGATGCGCGTTCCCTGCGCGACGCGCTGATGGATCTGTTCGGGCCCGGACGGCGAAAGGGGCATGAATGACGATGAACGAAAACTTCAACAATGAAGGAAAGGACGAGGCGAAGACGATTCCCGAGATGCCGGCCACAAGACCAAGAACCCAGAAGATGCCGGCCAGGCGCGGGCTCCTGTTCAAGCTGGTCAGGGAAAACCTGGGAATCAAGGTGCTGTCGCTGATTCTGGCGGTGGCGCTGTTCACCCTTGTGCGCACTGAACGTGGCAACGAGGCCGAAATCGACATTCCGGTCATACTTACGAACATTTCCGAAGACCAGGTGTTTGTGGGAACGATGCCCTCGTCAATCAAGGTAATGGTGCGCGACAGGTGGTCCAGGCTGACGAAGGCGCTGGAAAGAAAGGCCTCGCCGTACGGTGTTGACCTTCGTGGGTTCAAGAACGGATCCGTATTCGTTTTTGACCGTGAAAAGATCCGGCAGGCAATCGGGGTCGAGGGCCTTTACATCCATTCGATTTATCCGTCCGAATTCACGGTCAACATGGAACCGAATGTCGAAATCACGGTTCCAATCAAGCTGAACCCGGTCGGCAAGGCTTCGACGGGATACACGGTCCCGACCGAGGAAGCCCGCCTTACTCCATCGGAAGTCTCGATCAAGGGCGCCAAGTCGTCGGTTTCGCCAATTCGTGAACTGGCCACATATCCCGTTGACATCAGTTCCCTGAAACGGGATTCGGTGATTGAAGTCCAGATCCAGAAGCCCTCTTCGAAGTTCCTTTCACTGAATGTCGATCGGGTGCGGGTTGAAATTCCGGTCCAGGAGATTCAGAGCCAGAAGGTGTTCGACCAGGTTCCGGTCAAGATTCGCAACTGTCCGGACGACTATGTGTGCTCGGTCGTTCCCGAACTGGTTGACGTCACGCTTTCAGGTTCCCTGCCAACGATATTCGATGTGCAGGAAAAGCGGCTGCCATTGGAAATTTATGTCGATGCGTCGGATTTCGATCCAAGGGTTTCGGGGCACCCGGGCATCCGACCCGCATGCGAGCGGCCGGCTGGCCTGAAGTGCACCGAATCGCCGAAGTCGGTGAGCCTGACCATCCAGAAGGAAACGGCGCCACGTTGAAAGGATGAAGTATCGTTTTCAGGTGCCGGCGTCAGGCCGCGCCATGTCAGGAGTCTTGAATGGCCGATACTGAAAGAAAATTTTTCGGAACCGATGGCGTCCGCGGAATCGCCAACGTGTATCCGCTGGTACCCGAAGTCGCCATGGCCCTGGGACGGGCAATCGCCGTCATGTTTCCGGGCGGCCAGGCCAGGACCAGGATCCTGATCGGAAAGGACACCAGGATTTCCGGATACATGTTCGAATCCGCCCTTGCGACCGGGGCGCTCTCGATGGGCGCCGACGTGCTTTTCGTGGGCCCCATCCCGACACCGGGCATCGCATACCTGACAATCGGCAACCGGGCCGACGCGGGCGTCGTCATTTCGGCATCGCACAACCCGTTCATGGACAACGGAATCAAGTTCTTCGGCCGTGACGGGTTCAAGCTGCCCGATGAAATCGAACTGAAGGTGGAAGAACTGGTCCAGAACCCGTCAAGGCTTCCCCCGGTGGCGACCGGCAAGGATTTCGGGCGCGCAAGCCGGATTGACGACGCCATCGGAAGGTACTGCGTTCACCTGAAGTCGCAGTTTCCAAGGGACAGGACGCTGGAAGGCATCAGGATTGCCCTGGATTGCGCGAACGGCGCCGGCTACAAGGTCGCGCCGATGGTCTTTGCCGAACTTGGTGCCGAGGTCGTCACGATCGGCGACAAGCCGGACGGGACGAACATCAACGAGGCGTGCGGGGCCCTGCATCCGAAGTCGCTCGGGCGGAAGGTTCGCGAACTGCGGTGCGACGTCGGGCTTGCGCTGGACGGCGACGGCGACCGGGCCATGCTGGTCGATGAACATGGCAACATCGTCGATGGCGACGGAGTCATGGCTATCTGTGCCGAGAACATGCTTCAGGAAGGCCGACTGAAGGGCGGCGGAGTGGTCGGCACGATCATGACAAACATCGGGCTGGAAATCGCCCTGAAAAAGCGGGGACTGCACCTGATAAGGACGGACGTCGGCGATCGCTACGTGGTTGAACGCATGCTGGCGGACGGGTACAACCTTGGCGGCGAGCAGTCCGGCCACCTGCTCTTCCTTGACCACTCGACGACCGGGGACGGAATCCTTTCCGGGCTGATGGTGCTTGAGGTGATGCTTAAGACCGGCCGCAGGCTTTCGGAACTTGCCGGCGGATACGAGAAGTATCCCCAGGTCAATTACAGCAGGGCCGTGGTCGATCGTCCCCCGATTGAAAGCCTGGCGCAGACGAATCAGGCTGTTCGCGAGGTCGAGGCGGCGCTGGGCGAGCAGGGACGCGTCGTTGTAAGGTACTCGGGCACTTCAAAGAAGATCCGCGTTATGGTAGAAGGTCCCGACGAGGGCATGGTCCAGAGTTACGCCGAGCAGATTCTTGCCGCGTGCGGACGGGACGAAATCCTGGAATGAAGGGCCGGCCCGCCTGCTTTCCGTATGGACGGGTTACATCCTCCCGCCCGGTTTTCATGGGCGGATTACATCTGCCCCCGTGGTGACTGAAATGAACCGTATCAGACTTGGTGTCAACGTCGATCACATCGCGACCCTTCGCCAGTCCCGTGGGACGAAGTACCCTGATCCGGTGCTTGCCGCCGGTATCGCCGAACTCGCGGGCGCCGACCAGATTACCATCCACCTTCGCGAGGATCGCCGGCACATCCAGGAACGGGATGTGCGCATCATGCGCGAAACCATCGGAACCGTGATGAACCTGGAACTCGCGGCCAACCGGGACGTGCTTGAAATCGCGTGCCTGGTCAAGCCGGATCTGGCAACCCTGGTTCCCGAAAAGCGGGCCGAACTGACCACTGAAGGCGGACTTGCCGTGGTCGGACGCGAACGCGAGGTCGCGGCGACGGTCGAGATGCTCAGTCGTGCCGGCATCACGGTCAGCCTGTTCATCAACCCAGACCCGGCCGAGGTTCGGGCCTCATTTGAATGCGGCGCCCGCCAGATTGAAATCCATACCGGATTTTACGCGGATTCCCGCGGGGAAAGGCAGCGCCAGGAACTTGAAAGGATTCGGGTGGCCGCCGCGGAGGGCGCGCGCCTTGGACTGCAGGTCGCCGCCGGCCACGGACTTGACTACGTCAACACCAGGGAAGTCTGCCACATCCCGGAAATCATCGAACTGAACATCGGACACTCCATAATGTCCCGTTCGTTCTTCGTCGGACTTGATCAGGCCGTGCGGGAAATGATCGACATACTGCGCGAGGAAGAGGTCGTTTGAATTCCGGCTTCCGGTCAGCGCCGCCTTGAAATTGCCTGCCTGAACTGCGAGATATCCGATTCCTTCAACGGACGCCAGCGACCGTGAACGATTCGCGCCTGGAAATCGCCGTCGTTCAAGGTGATCGATGTGACCAGGCGCCCGTCGGTCGTAAAGACGTGGCACCGGCCGCGCGGGCCGGCCACTATGACCGTTCTTTCGACCATATCCATCAACAGGCTTTCGTCGGGGGCCGACTCCGCATCGCCGAATGCCGCCGATGTCGGCCTGCTTCCCGATCTTGCACGCTGTTCGCCATGCCTTGTGCGGTCATCGACACCCTGGAAAACGGCCACAAGATCCGATCGAAGCCGGTTCATTACCGGGCCGACGCCCCCGGCAAGTCTGTCCACCAGCCGATTGACATCTTCCGGACCGGTCACCCTGGCTTCATGGCGCAGCCCTGAAGAAATTGCCTCCAACCTCCCGGCCGTCGCGGCAAGAATCCGGCGAACCCGCTCGGCCGGCCCCCTTGAACCCTGGTTTCCCGCGGCATGATCAAGGGCGTCCGTGTCAAGACCGACCGCGTTCAGCCTGACAGCGGGCCGTCCGCCCCTGACAAGAAGCACGGCCAGCAGGGACAGTGCAATCCTGTCCTGGCCGGATCGCACAGGTTCAAAATCGGCGGGAACCAGACCGACATTGACGGCCCAGACAACCCTGTACGCGGCATCCCGAAACGAATCAAGGAGTTCCGATTCGATGTCCGAGCCCGGAATCGACACCCCGACCACGCCGGGCCGCTGCACGAAAAGCGTCTCGAATCCCTCGACATGACGATCGATGCACAGGTGGGCGAAATCGACCCAGTTCGGCTTGCCGGTCGCCAGGTAACCGGCAAAGACATCGGTGGGCGAAGGCGGCATCGCATGGACGCAATCCGAACCGCCGCACTGCATGCAGCAGACCGAACCGGATTTCCAGTTGTCCGTGCCGGCCGCGGCGGAACTCACGATTCCCGATGCAAGATTCAACAGATCGGCGGCCGATTTTCCCGCCTGTTCCGCGCCGCCGAGACCATGTCCGACCGGAATCGTGACGCCGTCGAGGATCGATGGATCCAGGTTGGAATAACCCTGGCCGCGTGCAACCGCGTCAAGCAGTTCGCTCATCGCCGAAACGACCTTTGCGGCCGCATCCTTCTCGGTGACTTTACGCAAGTTCCTTCAGGACCCCGTCGGCGGCCTCCAGGAACCTTGTGCCGGTCTGGTGGCCGAAAAAGTTCATGGCGTTCTCGTAACGTCCCATCTGGATCGCGTCGCCTTCGTCGGCCGGCGTCGTGCTGTAATCCTCGGGCAGGTGAACATACCCGACGCATCCACCGGACTCGGACATCGTTACGACCCCTTTCAGGCCCAGTTCACGTCCAATCTGCTTCACGCGCAGGGAAAGGCCGATGCCAAGGTCACATGGGAAACCCACCACGGCCACATCGGCAATCCTGAAGCCCTCGATCCGGGCAACCCTGGGCACCGGCCTGGCCAGCCCGTTGGCAAGGGCATCAAGCAGGAAATCAAAAGGCTTCCTGTCGTCGTCATAGGACCATCGAATCCTTGGGCGATCAAAATGAAGCTCGCGAATCGAATGGGCCAGAACAAGACGTTCATCAGCGAAAGCGTTGCCGTCGCGCGCGACCTGCATCGCCGTATGGGCGATCGGGGCCGCCATCATTTCCAGATTGTCGTCGATCGGGACGGGCTCCCGGGGAAACCTGACATCGACTCCGCCAAGTGCCCCGGGCATGTACATCGCAAAATCGAACTGGCCTTCAATCTTGCTGATCGCAAGGCCGGGAAAATCGGCCGAAACCACATTGTGATCCCGTTCGGCGGAAATCACAGGATGTCCTGGATATGAAAAGAGCAAGGCCCTTGAATCCTGTTTTTCAAGGGTCACGACATGCAGTTCTTCGTCAAGCGGGCCATGGTGGTCGCGACGGTTGCCGTTCAAACCTGGAATCTTCTTTGTCCCCGTCTTCACGATGGCCGGGCCGATCCCTGCCAGGGCGTCCCGCACCGCCTTCTCGCCCATCTCAATCAAGGATTCCAGGACCCCGGGTCGAAAGCGTCCCAGGAATGCGCGACCGAGCATCGCATTCCAGAATCCGCCGAAGGAAGAATGTGTGTGGGTCGCGGCGCACATGACCGTCAGTCCGGTGTCCGACAACCTGGCGCGCAGCCCCTGATAAAGGTCTTCGGAAACGATAACCAAATCGTACATGACCAGGGCGACCGCGGGGCCACCTTCCTGCTTCATGACAACCGCGCGCACGAACACCGGGTCATGGACGCCCTTCGACATCCGATCCGAAAGATGAGTATATCCGGCCAGCGGAACCGGTTCGGCCGGTGTCATATCCACCCTGGCCCACCCTGCTTCAAATCCATTGCCCGCAACACCAGTTCCCGAATCATTCATCGCAGATCCCCCGGAAAACATGCAGATGCCCGCGGCCCGGCCGCAAGCCGACACAAAGCATACCATCATTCCAACGGATGGATGACGACGGCCTTCACATCAGGTTCGCCCGGACCGCGTGGAAACGCATTCGCTTCAGCCGCGCTTGACACAGGCGGCGGGATGGTAAGAAACTGGCAGCCCGACCGGAGGCTGCATGACTCTCGGAACCAATCATGGCGCGCGCAGGGCCCTTTTCGTATATACCAGCGCCCAGGCCGAGTACCTGGCCGCCGCCCGCCACGCCGAACTGTCGATGAAGAAGGTTCCGCACCTGGGATTTCTTTACCTTGCCGCGGTGCTGAAGGAAAACGGAATCGACTGCCAGGTGATGGACCGAACCCTTGACCGCTTCGGACCGGACGAACTGGCCGCGAAGGCCCGCAACGAGGGTCTTGTCTTCGTTGGATTCTATTCGGATTCAATCACGCGCGACGCGGTCTGCCACTGGATTGTAAAACTGCGGGCGGCCGCGCCGGAACTGCCGATACTGGTTGGCGGCGCGGACGCGTATCGACCGGAACCCTACCTGAATGCCGGGGCCACGATGGTCTGCACAGGCGAAGGCGAGGAAGCAATCGTCGAGATGATCCGGGCAATCGACGGCGAACTGGATCCCCGGGAAATCGACGGCATCGCCTTTTCGGTTGACGGAAGCATCGTTATAAACCCTGCGCGGCAGCCGATAGCCGATCTTGACTCGATTCCATTTCCACGAAGGGACATCATCGACATCGACAGGTACCACGACTGGCGCGTACTCGGGATGCGCAAGCCGTACACGACCATGATCACTTCCCGCGGCTGCCACAGGCGTTGCACCTTCTGCAGCGTTCCCTTCGTTTCCGGCAGGACGGTCCGCCTTCGATCTGCCGCGAACGTGCTTTGCGAAATCGACGGACTGGTGCGCGATTTCGGCATCAGGTACATCACCTTCAAGGACGATTACTTCGCGGTCGATCCCGACTGGGAAAGGGAATTCTGCGAAGGATTGATTGAACGCGGATACGACCTGAAATGGACGTGCCAGACCCACCCTTCGGTATTCGAAAAGGATCGCGGGCAGCGCCTTGAACGCTTCCGCAGGGCCGGGTGCGATTTGCTTATCTTCGGCCTGCAGTCAACCGATCCGGACATTCTTAAAGCCATCCGAAGATCCCCGCGGGAACCGGAAATCGTCGCCGCCAACGTGGCGGCGGCCAGGAAGATCGGGCTCCAGACCGTCGTCGAATTCATATGTGGCCTTCCGGGGTGGAACCGCGCCACGCTTGAGGCCGACGTCAGGTTCGCATTGAAGGTTCGCCCCCAGTACGCGGCCTTTTATCCGCTGATGCGGCTGGATCCCAGCGAGCTGTTTGAACAGTTTGGCATCGACGGTGACATGTGCGGACTTTCCAACCGGGAAATCAACAGGCTTGGCGCCTGGGCATACCGAAGATTCTACCTGGATCCCCGCATCCTGTTTCCCACGGCATGGTTCGTCCTTAAGGATAATCCGCTCTGGATCCGGCACGGACTCGGCTTCCTGGCCGGCCAGTTGTTCCCGTGGTTCAGGCCCGCGGGCCGCCTTGCCAAGGTCAGGTAAAACTGATACATTCCCCGCGCCTTTTGGAATCTGACACGGTTCGCCGCTGCAAGGAGTCATTTGATGAAAGTTGATCACGAAGATCTTGGAAAGCTTACACACCGCATCACCGTCGCCATCGACAAGGAAGGGTTTGACAAGGAAAGGCGCAGGCTGGCCCGCAAGTACGCCGCCCAGGTCCGCGTTCCCGGTTTCAGGCCCGGCATGGCGCCGATGCACCTTGTGCTGGCCCAGCTTGGTCCGCGCATTGAATACGAAGTGCGCGAGAACCTGATCTCACAGACGTTCGGGGACGCCATTGACCAGTTCAAGCTGAAGGCATCGACCGAACCGAAGTTCGACCTTGTGCGCGACGAAGAGAACGCACTCGAATACACCGCTGAAATCGAGGTCTTCCCGGAAGTCGATGTGAAGGACTACCTGGAAGTCGAAGTGGCGGGGCCGTTCGCTCCCGAAGTGACCGAAGCCCAGATCATGGAACGCATCGACGGTCTTCGCAAATCCCTGTCCCGCTTCGAGGACAAGGGTGAAGGTTGCGTCGTCGAGGAAGGCGACATGGCCGAAACCCAGGTGACCCTGTCGCTGGTTTCCGACGGCACGGTTATCAAGGATGCCCACTCGTCCAGGATCATGGGCGGGACGGACGACGAACCTGTCGAAGGTATCGGACGCCAGATTCTTGGCCTGGCCGCCGGCGAGGAAAAGACCGTCCAGGGAAGGATTGGCCGAATCACCGCCCGCGGGCAGAAGATGGATCCCGATCAGGCCGGGGACGTGCGCGCAGTTGTGAAGATCGAAAAGATCCGCGCCCGGAAGATGCCCGAACTGGACAACGAATTCGTCAAGAAGCATGCGGATGTTGAGACTGTCGAGGAATTCCATGCCCTGCTGAAGAAGCAGCTTGAAGAGCAGCGGGATTCAAAGCTGAAGGAAGAGACCGAAGAACTCATCCTTTCCAGGATCTGTGAAAACAACCCCTTTGAAATCGGCGAGCGGACCATCGAGCGCCTGGCCGACATGGCGGAAAAGGAAGCCCGTGACAGGGTTCTTCAGCAGATTCCGGAAGAAAAACGCGCCGAACTCGCAAAGGATTTCGACCTTGGCGTTCCGCGGGAAAAGTCTCTCGAGGAAGCCCGCCGCAACCTGACCCGGTCAATCATCCTTGAAGCGATTGCCGACAAGGAAGGAATCCAGGTCACGGAAGCGGACATCGAGGCCAAACTGCAGGAAACGGCCGACGCCTATGGAATGCCGCTGCCGAAGATCAAGGCGATTTTCGGCCAGGAAAGGCTTGAACAGCTTGGCAGGCAGCTTCGGGTCGGCAAGACACTGGATCTGCTGACCAGGCATGCCGTTGTGACCCCGGGTGCCGAAGGCGCGGTTCAGGCCGCCGCGGCCCCCACTGCCGAGGACAAGCCGGCCAGGAAGGCGACCAGGGCGAAGAAGACGGCCGAAAAGCAGGATCCGGTTGAAGAAACCGCGGCACCGGCCGAGGATGCGGCGCCCGAGGCGGCGAAGAAGCCGGCAAGGAAGCCCGCGGCGAAAAAGGCTGCCGCCCCGAAGCAGGACTGACGCCGGAAGGCGTGCCACGGCGACGCAACGCAAGGAGTATCCAATGTGGTGGGTTCCCACGGTAATCGAGCATACGGCCCGCGGCGAACGTGAATGGACCGTATTTTCCCGGCTCCTGAAGGACAGGATCATCTTCCTTGGCTGGGAAATCGACGACAACCTGGCAAGCGTTGTCATCGCCCAGCTTCTTTACCTTGAGTCAGAGGACCCGGACAAGGACATCTATCTTTACATCAACTCGCCCGGTGGGAACGTCAACTCCACGCTGGCGGTCTATGACACGATGCAGTACGTCAGGTGCCCGATTTCGACGATCTGCATCGGCCAGGCCTCCAGCATGAGCGCCCTTCTCCTTGCCGCCGGCACGCCAGGCAAGCGTCGGGCCCTGCCCCATTCGCGGATACTGCTGCACCAGCCGCTCGGTTCATTCTCGGGCCAGGCGACCGATGTGGATATACGCACAAGGGAAATATTGTTTTTGAAGAATCAGGTGGTTAAACTGCTGTCGAACCATTCGGGACGAAGCGTTGAACAAATCCTGAAGGATTCCGACCGCGAAAGGTTCCTGAGTCCGGAAGAGGCCAGGGAATACGGCCTGATCGACGAAGTCATCGATCAAAACAGTGTTCCAGGCGGTGTTTCGGGGACAAAACATCCTTGATTTTTTTGTCTTTCATGGAGTCCCAGATGAAGAAGCTCGTGTTGGTGCTGACAGTTGCCATGTCCCTTGTCGCGTTTACCGCCTGCAAGGAAAAGTTCCCGACCCCCGGTGATTCATTCAAGGCATGGATGACCGCAATCGAAAAGTGCGATGTCGCCGGCATCAAGGGTGGCCTCACCGCGGAAAGCGTCGAGCAGCTTACCCAGATTTCCGAGCAGCTCAAGAACTTCGCCCAGAAGCCGGAAGGCCAGGCCGAAGACTTCGACATCTTCAAGGAGATGTGCAAGGGCTTCAGCAAGGCCGGCGGAATGGAAGTCATTTCCGAGACCGTGAGCCCGGACAACAAGGATGAGGCGCGCGTCGTCTATAAGACCAACGGCAAGGAAAACAGCGCACCGATGGTTCGGACCGAAAAGGGCTGGGCGATCGACATGGCCCGCATGATGAAGGAAGCCATGCAGGCCCAGATGGAAAAGATGAAGGCCATGGCGCCGCCGCCCGCCCCCGAAGGCGCCCCGGAAGCCGCCCCCGCCCCGGAAGGCGCTCCGGCTGCTGAAGGTGCCGCACCGGCTCCAGAAGCTGCTCCGGCCGCCGAAGCCCCTGCCCCGGCACCGGCCGCCGCCCCGGCTCCGGCCGCTGAAGCCGCCCCGGCCACCCAGAACTGATTTACCCCGGAACGACCACACACCTTCGCTGAAGCTTCGACGTGATTTAGGACGGGCGAATTTCCCCACAGGCGGGCGAATTTTCATTCGCCCTTACGGAGCGGGGGACGCGGCGCAACGGAAGGCATTTTACTGGACCGCGGCGGGCGGATGTAATCCGCCCGTACAAGGATGGCGGCGGGCGAATTTTCATTCGCCCCTACCGATGGGATTATTTCTGCTCTTCAATCTCGGCGTCGATGACTTCGCCTTCGGGGGCGCCGGACTGGGATTCGGCGCCGGGGGCGGCACCGGGCTGCGAACTTGCGGCCGCGTACATCTTTTCAGCCATCTTGTGCGACGCCGCGGTGACATCGTCAAATGCCTTCCGGATTGCATCCTGATCGTTGCCCTTCAGGGCTTCCCTGGCCTTCTCGATTTCGCGCTCGACCTCGGCCAGTTCACCGACCGGAATCTTCTCGCGGTTGTCCTTGATCAGCTTCTCGGTCTGATAGACCATCGTGTCCAGCTTATTCCGGGTCTCGATCTCCTCGCGACGACGCTTGTCCTCGGCCTCGTTCTTCGCCGCGTCGTCAACCATCCGCTTGATGTCGCCTTCGGTCAGGCCTGAAGATGCCGTGACGGTGATCTTCTGCTCGCGGCTGGTCGCCTTGTCCTTTGCCGAAACGTTCAGGATGCCGTTCGCATCGATATCAAAAGTAACCTCGACCTGTGGAATTCCCCGCGGCGCGGGCGGAATCCCGTCCAGAATGAACTTGCCCAGCGTCCGGTTCCCGGCGGCCATCTCGCGCTCGCCCTGAAGGACGTGGATTTCGACGCTTGTCTGGCCATCGGCCGCGGTCGAGAACGTCTCCTGCTTCCTGGTCGGAATCGTGGTGTTGCGCTCGATGAGCCTGGTCATCACGCCGCCCAGGGTCTCGATCCCCAGGCTCAGCGGGGTTACGTCCAGCAGCAGCATGTCCTTCACTTCGCCCGTAAGCACGGCGCCCTGGATGGCGGCCCCGACGGCCACGACCTCGTCCGGGTTGACGCTGCGGTTCGGCTCGCGGCCGAAGAATTCCTTCACCCTCTGCTGAACAAGCGGAATCCTGGTGGAACCGCCGACCAGGACGACTTCATCGATGTCGGAAGCCTTCAGTCCGGCGTCGGCAAGCGCCTTGCGGCACGGTTCAATCGAACGCTCGACCAGATCAAGCATCAACTGCTCGAGCTTGGCGCGGGAAACGCGGATGTTCATGTGACGGGGACCGCTGGCGTCGGCGGTAAGGAACGGCAGGCTGACTTCCGTTTCCATCATCGACGAAAGCTCGATCTTGGCCTTTTCCGCGGCGTCCTTCAGGCGCTGCAGCACCATCTTGTCCTTGCTGACGTCGATGCCGGATTCCTTCTTGAACTCCTCGATCAGGAACTCGATGACCCTCAGGTCGATGTTGTCGCCGCCAAGGTGCGTGTCGCCGTTCGTTGACTTGACCTCGACGACGTTGTCGCCGACTTCCAGAATCGAAATATCGAAGGTACCGCCGCCAAAGTCATAGACGGCGATTGTCTGGTCCTTCTTCTTGTCCATTCCGTACGCAAGCGCCGCCGCTGTCGGCTCGTTGATGATGCGCTTGACTTCAAGTCCAGCAATCCGGCCCGCATCCTTGGTCGCCTGGCGCTGCGAATCGTTGAAGTACGCGGGAACCGTGATGACGGCCGCACTGACCGGACCGCCAAGATAATCCTCGGCGGCCTTCTTCAGCTTCTGAAGAATCCTGGCCGAAACCTCGGGCGGGGTTACATCCTTTCCCTGTGCCAAGACGACGGCCTGATCGTTTTCACCGCGCCGAACGTGGTAAGGCACGAACTTCATTTCCTGATCGACCTCGCCAAAGCGACGGCCCATGAAGCGCTTGATGCTGAATATCGTGTTTTCCGGGTTCGTGATTGCCTGGCGCTTCGCAATCTGGCCGACAAGCACGGCACCCTTGTTGTCGAAAGCAACGACGGACGGTGTTGTACGCCCGCCTTCCTCGTTCTGGATTACCTTGGCTTCCCCAGCTTCCATCACGGCCACGACACTGTTCGTGGTTCCAAGGTCGATACCGATTATCCTTTCCATGTCCGCCTCCAGACGAATCAGAATCCATTGTCACAGGGGCCCGTGGCCCGGTTCGGACAGGAAAATAATCACGCGCGGCAACAAGTCAACCGGGGTCTTGTCAATGTTTCGGACGGGGTTGACGACAGCAGCATCCAATTGACATCCAGGGCCGTTTTTGCGAGTCTTTGCATGTCTTTATTCCAGTGTTCCGGCACGTCATCGACATTTGCCGCCAGACGGGGCCGGGCAACACGGAGGATCCTGCGGATGAACAGACTTATGGGTATTTTCAGAGTTGACGTGCTGGCAATTCTGGCCGTTTCTTTCCTGATGGCCGGGTGCGGCGGAACGCCCCAGGATCAGGACGTCGCAGCCGATGATGGCGGAATCGATATCGTTATCCAGATCGACACCGGAAATGACCAGGGTGGCCATGACCTTGCGAATCCCGACGTCGGAAGCGACGTGTCCGAGACTTCGACGCCCGACATTCCGGTCGAAATTCCACCGGACGAAGTCCCCCCCCTTGTGGTGGCGACATACCCGATGAACGAGGAAACCGGAATCCCGACCGATTTCGTCGTCCGCGTCACTTTCAGCGAAGACATGCGGGCGGTGTTTCTGAGTGCCGATTTCCTGAAACTTTTCGACGTTTATGGCCAGTCGGTTCCTGGAACCATCGAATACGACGCGACATCGTTCACGGTTTCGTTCACGCCGGAATCAACGATCCAGATCCAGTCGCTGGCCCCTTACAGCTTCCGCATCTCCGGAAGCGTCCAGGACCTGGCCGCCAACGAGCTCGGAAGCGACTACACGTTCAGGTTCTCCACCAGGGGCCCGGACGGCATGGACGGATATCGCGAAATCGCGTCCCGATATGCACCAAGGCTGTACCAGGCGACCCAGATTCTTGCGCCACAGTGGGACTACCCGACGTCGGTCAATTTCGACCTTGACTGGAACATGGACAACAACGTTCCATCGATGGAAGCCGCGCAGAGCCTGCCGATCTGGGTGTATTACGACGTCATCGAGACCTATACCCATTATTTCATAAGGTACATGTACTACTACGCCAGGCACGATGATTCGACATTCGTGTTTGGAAACCAGGTCTCCGGAACCATGGTCGTCGTCCAGAAGGATCCCGAGGAACCGATTGCGGTCGAGACATACTTCGGCAACGGCGGCTTCGAGGATATCCGCAGCTTCGTGACCACCGAGTCCGGTCTGGTCATCGATGACGGAAACGGCAATTACAACGACGGCGATCGCAGGAAATACAACGCAAACTGGGTGTTCCCGAAAGACCAGCTCTTCCCTGGCGGACACTTCCAGAACTACATCACCAGCAAGTCGCACGAATCATGCGCGTGGATTCAGGTCACAAAGGAAGACTCGCTCGATTTCAAGTGCCAGCTCGATTCGGCCATGAAATCGACGCTGAACATCATGCATTTCTCCCACAAGGGAACCGACGCGGAAACGCTGAACACACCGTTCGCGTACAAAAATTCGGAAGGCAGCGACGTGGGGTACGGCTTGCGCCTGGCGATCGAGGACTGGTGGGTAAGGCGCGACCGCATCGACGAGGGTCAGATGTTCGGCGCGACCATCGACTATGTGCCCCCCCAGGGAATGGCCGGATCCGGAATGGTGCTGCCCGGCAACTTCAGGCCGAGTCCGACGGGAACCACGGCAGGCGGCAAGAGCCCCTGGAGATGGGAGTGGGAACCAGCCACGATGAACGCCTATCTCTACTACACGGAATTCTCGGAAGGCACTTTCTTCATCCATCCGGCGTATTACTTCGCGCAAAGACACAGGCTCACGCCGACCGCCGACGCGTCCGGATTCTCGGCATCGTACTGCTATAACCCGTATCTGCAGATTGACAAGCGCGGCACAACCGCCGACTGCTCTTCAATTAACTGATCTCTTCGGGTTCTGGGGGCTTGAACTGATGGCTTACGTGCCTGGCACGCGACTGATGCAAACGTTGCCGCTTCTGTTTCTGGCCTGCGCCGCGTCGATCGGCTGCAGCCAGGAAATCCCGCAGCGCCCTTCCGTCGTCGAACCGATTGAAATCCTGGTGGATTCGCCCGCGTGGAACGGCGTTGGCGACGATGAAATCGTTGCACGCGCCGGCGATGTGGCCATCCCGGCCTGGCGCGTCAGGGAAGCATTTTCCCGGGCGGACGCCGGGGCCGACCCACAGGAAGTCCTTGATTCCGTGCTGGTGGAGGAACTGCTGGCCCGCAAGGCGGTCGATGGACGCGGATTCGTGCCAGAAAGGTCGGTCTTCGAGCGTGCGCTGGCCAGCAGGTATGTCGAAAAAAAGATTGTCCAGGAGTTTCAACCCCAGGACGTGCCGGAAGGCATGCTGAAGGAGATGTTCGCCCTTCCGCAGGTCTGGGCCCGTTTCAATCACGTGGATCTGTACGACGTCCAGGATTATCAATGGATCTGCTGCTCCGACCCGAAATCATGCGACCCGGCGGTGTTCGAGGAATGCATGAACGAGGGCCAGGCGCCGATGGCCGCCGTCAGGCAGATGCTTGAACAGGATCCGCCGGAAGTTGCCGACATGGCGATTTTCGCGCCCGAGTTCAAGAAGCGGGCATATCACCTGACATACCAGGAGTACTCGTTCGCTTTCGACAGGAAGGCCGGCTACCAGAAGGGGCTTACCCACATCGACTCCACCCTTGCCGAAGAAGTCATGAAGCTGTCGCCCGGGCAGTTCACCAGCCCGGTCAGATCCAGATTCGGGTGGCATATCGCCAGGCTTATAAGCCATCTGCCGGAGGCTTCGGGAGACCTGCAGGATCCCGGGGTTCGCCTGGAAATCGCCACATTCTTCATGCAGCGCTTCCGACAGGACCATTTCCTGAACCACCTTGCGAGCCTGATCGGGCCGAACAGCCTGAAGCTTCTTCAGATCTACTACGAAAACCGGCCGGCACCGCAGGGAAAGCCCGTGTATGACGTGAAGCTGTTCTACAACGCCCTGCGCGACGCGGCCGCAAACGAGGCCGAGCAGAAGGAACAGGAACCCCCGCTTCTGTGACCTTGTTCCTGAGTCAAAGGTTCATCGCAGCCGCGGCATTTCGCACGGCCTCGTCAACGCTGCCGGAATCCGCCGTTTCGGCCCGGTGCGTCCTGGAAAGCAAAGGAACCAGGGCCACGGCCATCCGCGTTGGACAGTACGGATTGTTCACCAGCGAATTCTGGACAGTTTCGGACGTGATGAAGCGGGACTCCATCACACCACGAAGAATCTGGGCCTTCTGGGGACGCTTTGTGGTGACCCGCAAGGCCATCACCTCGGTCACGAACGGATTGTCCAGAAGAATCCTTGCCACGGACGGATCCGGATCCTGGGTCAACTGAAGCAACGTGTCCCTGTTGCTCAACCTTGCCTTGGCCTTCCGCACGCCGAGGGGGATGTCCTCCATCGCCCACTGGCCGAATCGACCGCCACCGGCGCGGCAACGTTCATCGTCAATGCCCAGGAATTCAAGCACCGGACGACGCTCCCGGATGGCGGGATAACTGGCAACAAGCCCCATCCGTTCGGCCGACCAGGGTGGGGTCAGCAGGATTTCCCGCACGAAATCAAGCCAGACCTGGCGTGAATCGTCCGCGTCCGTGCGACAGACAAGATATCCGGCCAGGGCCAGTATATCGTCGTCGGACATGGCGGCGATGGCGTTTTTCAGAACCGACCTTCGCATCAGGTGGTCGGGAAACGCCCGCAGGCGGCGGGAAAACTCTGATGGCAGGAAGCCTGGATTGCCGTTGATCACTTCTTCAGATACTTATCCAGCCATTCGTTAACCGTCCGATACCAGAAACGCCTGTTTTTCGGAGTGTTGACGAAATGATCCTCGTCCGGGAAAACGACCAGCCGGGAGTCGATGTTGCGCCGCTTCAAGGCGGTGAACATTGCAAGTGCCTGCTCAAGCGGAACCCTGAAGTCGTTCGCGCCGTGCATGACCAGCATCGGGGTCTTGAAGTCCATCACGTACGACAGCGGCGACCACTTCCGGTATTCTTCGGGCTCGGCCCAGGGCGGCCCGCGGAATTCGTATTCGGGGAACCAGAGCTCGTCGGTCGTCCCGTACATGATTTCCAGATCCGCCGGACCCGCATGCGAAATCAGGCACTTGAACCTGGTGCCGGCCTTCGCCTCCATCCAGTTGGCCATGTACCCGCCATACGAACCACCCATCGCGGCCACGGAACTCCCGTCAATCAGTGAATCCTTTGAAAGGTAATCGACCATTCCCATGATGTCTTCGTACGCGCGTCCGCCCCAGTCGGTCGAGACCTTGTTGACGAAATCCTGCTTGTAGCCAAAGCTTCCGGTCGGATTCGGCATCGCCACTGCATAGCCGTTCCCAGTCAGCCCAAGCGGGGTCCAGCGTGGATGCATCGAATTTTCCCACGCGCCCTGGGGTCCGCCATGAACCATGACGACCAGCGGAACCTTCTTCTTCAAAGCCTTCCCGTCGGCGCCGACCGGTCTGGCCAGGAACCCGTGAACACGCTGCGGGACGCCATCGACCTTCGCGCCGTCCCAGCGAATCTGTTCGATCTCGGGAAGCAGCAGGTTCTTGAGCGCCTCACCGTTTAGATTCGTAAGCTGACGGGCGGCCCCGGTTGCCAGATCCATCGCATACACTTCGGGCGGGGTCGTAATCGTTTCCCTGGTATGGAAAAGGGTCTTCCCGTCGGCCGAAAGAATCAGGTTGCGGTACATGCCGCTGTCGAACATAGGGGTGAAGCCGGTGCGCTTGTTCAGGGAAACGCGATACAGAACCCGGTGACCCTCCCGCGCCACGGTCGCGATAAGCGACTGGCTGTCCGCGGCCCAGACGAAATCCATCACCCAGTTGTCAAGGGCGTCGGTCAGGGAAACGACCTCGCCCCGCTTGCGATCGATGACCTTCAGAAGGATCCGATCCGACTCATAGCCGGGCTTTTCCTGCGAAAGGAAGGCGATGAACTTTCCGTCGGGCGAATAGCGCGGCGCGCGGTCGGAAGCCAGGTTCTTTGCGGTCAGGTTCTTTTCCTTGCCCCCGGTGACTTCAAACAGGTCGTCGTTTGTTGAAAGGTACTTCTTGGGATCCTTCTTGGCGGTATAGCAGACCGACTTTCCATCGGGGGAAATGTCGTAATCCTCGACCCCGCCCCACGGAACCGTCGGAACGTCGAAATCACCGCTTGCCACCGGGTCAACAACGCCAGTTGCAAAATCGAACGCAAACAGGTTGTTGCGCGTGCCGTCCCACCAGGAACTCCATGGCCGGACGTAAAGGTCGTCGTAAACCATGGCGGACGTCACGTCCTTCTTCTGTTCCAGGCGCTTTCTGGTGCATTCGAAGTCGATTCCGCAATCAGGGAAGACCGCCGCCGAAAAATACACCTTGTTCCCGGCCCAGCGCAGCGAGGAAACGCCGATCGGCATTCCAAGCACCAGCCGGCTTTCGCCGCCATCAAGCGGAAGAACGTACAGACCGGCCTTGCCGTCGCGTTCACCGGCAAAGACAATCGACTTGCCATCCGGCGAGACCGCGAAGTCGCCCTTCAGCTTTCCCGAGAAAGTAAGCTGGCGCAGCCTTCCGTCGGCGCCAAGCAGATACAGATCCTTTGCAAACGAGCGATCGGTTCCCCAGTCCTGGACCCGGAGGATGAAATCACCCGACGGCAGCAGGCTGACATTGTTGATAACCCGGAACTTCATGACGTCGTCAATGGTTACCTGATGCATCTGTTCACCGGCGTTTGCGCCCGAAATCATGACAACCAGGGCTGCCAGGGCCACAACAGCGTTAACGATTACCTTCATTCGAAACCTCCAGGGGAAATCCGCAGGGAACATGGAACGACACAATATAACGCGATCCATCCCAGTCGTGAATATCAGTATTGAATTACGGTGGATCAGTCCTGGACGGGCGGCTTGAGCATCGTCTGCATGTCCGCCGAAACCTTTCGAAGATCGTTGACGGAATCGGCCAGGCTCGCGATGGCGGATCTCATTTCAAGAACCGTCTCGTCCGCGGCACCGGCAGCCTTCAGTTCGGAAACAAGACTTCGCGCCAGGCTGGCTGCGTCGATCGATTCCCCGGCCAGATCAACCAGACGATCGGCCAGTCCGATGACTTCCGGAGTCACGATCACGCCGCATGGAACCGCCTTCTCCTGCTCTTCCATCAGGCGCCCGATTCTTTTCAGGTAGCCCTTGTTGGACATCTTCAGTTCTTCTATCTGGCGCAGGGCGGCATCAAGATCGCCCGACGAAGCGGGTTGCGTGGTCGTCCTGGCCTGCTCCAGTTCACTCTTCAGCGACGACACCTCCAGTTCCCTTCTGGAAAGTTCGCCCTTCAACCTGCCGACCTCTGCCTGAAGCGACGAAATCTGCTGCTGGACTGAGCTCGCGGACGAAGAGTTCTCGGTTCTTTCGCGACGCAAATCATCGATTTCCTGCAACAGGTCAGCATTCTCACGTTCAAGCTGGTCGGCCCGATCCGCCATTTCACGGTTTTCCTGGGAAATCAGATCCATTTCCGACTTGACATCGATCAGCGCCGCTTCGGCAATGTCGGCACGCTCGGATGCATCGTAGTAACGCTCTTGGGCCACCTTCAGCGCCTCGGCAATCTGAAGACGATCTGCCCGCTCCAGTTCAAGCGCCTTTTCAAGTTCGACAGTCCGGCCGGAGGACTCCCCTGGCGAAACCGGCTTCGGGGGAACGGCAGTCACTGGCTGAACCGGGCGACCGCCCTGCCCGGGCTGCTGAACCAGGGTGCTGTCGAGTTCGTCGTCGACACGCGGGCCATCGGATGCGACAGACGGGCCTGGATCGCTGGCGGGCCTGGCCACGACCGATCTCTGGACGGATGGCTTCGCGGTGGCTGCCGGCGCGGGCCTTGGTGCCGCTGAAGGCTTCCAGTCGGCCCTGAAGGCTGCCGGAACATTCCTTGGAGCCCTGTCCTGCTGTTCGGGGGCGGGTTGCGCCGCCGGCGCGGGCGCCGGTTTGGCGACGGGGGCCGGCACAGGGGCTGGCCTGGCGGCTGCTGCGGGCTGGATCGGCGCCTTCGGGATCGGAACCGGTTCTGGTGACGCTGCCGGCTGCCGGGCCGCCACAGGTGCCTGGGCCGCTGCCGATGCCATGGCCGGGGGCTTCTGGACGGGCGACGGACGGACTGGCGGCTGCTGGGGTGAAGCCGCCGGAGCCTGGGAAGGGGCCGGCGGCCTGGCCGCCGACGGGGTTGTGGATACCCTCGGCGCGGCCGACGGCTCCTGCTGACCTTGCACGCCGGTTCCGGGGGCCGCAACAGTCGGACGCGCATGAACTGGATCCCTGGAAGGCGCGACGGCGGCAGAGGCGGAATGCCCCTTCATGTCACTTGGCTCAAGCTCGAAAAAGACCGGCATGCTGCCGACAAGCATCGAATCGCCGTCCTTGAGCACCAGTTCGCCAACGCGCTGCTTGTTGTAAAATACGCCGTTGGCGCTGTTCAGGTCACGAAGGATGAACTTGCCATCCTGAAAGGTGACCGATGCGTGACGGCGCGAAACGGTGATGTTCGTCGTCACCAGGTCACAGGTTCTGACGCGCCCGATCGTTATCTCCGGGCGATCCGGACCAACGTGAACGAACTGCTCGGCACCGGTCTCGTCCTGGAATTTCAGAAGAGCCACGTCAACACCTCCGGTTACTTTTCCTTCCTGACCCTGAACGCCCGGAAAACCCCGACGAGACGCTCGCCACCATCGGTTTTCCGTTCAAGCACGCTTCCGGTAACGACATCCTGTCCAAAATCACCGACAAAAGTCAGTGGATAGGAAAGGCTTGCACAATCCGCCGAGCCGGACCGGGAGGCGATGACAAATTCAACGTGCCGGTCGCGGCGAACCACCTGACATACCGGCCCGGCAACGACATCTGACTTATCTGTCCGGAATTCCCCGGAGCCTGGCCCCTTTACAAAATCCAGGCTGAAACTGAAATACCCGGCCTCGCCGATTTCACCGGAACCGTCCCATCGGCCGGTGAAGGCGGGGGCGCAGGCGGTTGAAGTCAGCATTGCGACGAGTATCGCGGGTATCAAGCCTCTGGGCATCGGTTCCTCCGCAGAATCAGGTTCATGCCGGATTATTCATCACTTGCTTCGGGAATAGTACTTTCACTGCGTGTTTCAGGCAAGGTGGACAAGCATCGCGGACATGATATCCTGTGTTCGCAATTGCTTTGGAGGCTGCCAATGGGAACCGGAATCCGTGATCTTGAGCCAAGGGTTGTTTTTGAAATCTTCGACGATCTGGTTGCGATACCGCGCGGTTCGAAAAAGGAAGAAGCCGCCCGTGAATACTGCCTGGCATGGGCCCGCAGGCACGGCTTCGACGTCAGGGAAGGCGCGGCCGGCAGCATCGCCATATCGGTTCCAGCCACTCCGGGACACGAAAGCGCGCCGATCATCGTCATCCAGGGACATCTGGACATTGTCTGGGAAAAGACGCCGGAAACCGCGATCGACTTCGAGACGGATCCCATTCCGGCCTTTGTTGAAGGGGAATTCATACGCACCCGAGGCACCACGCTTGGCGCCGACAACGGCATTGGCGTCGCCGCCGGAATGGCCGCCGCAATCGACCCGTCATGCGTGCACGGGCCCCTTGAACTGCTGCTGACCGTTGACGAGGAGACCGGCATGGGCGGCGCTTTCGGGCTTGAACCCGATCTTCTTCGAGGCAGGGTGATGCTGAACCTGGACTCGGAAGAAGAAGGCACCATGTACGTTGGTTGCGCCGGCGGCGGCGACACGACGATTACCATGAAGACAACGGCAATACCCCGTCCGGCCGGAACCATGGCATTCAGGATCGGGGTTTCAGGCCTGCGTGGGGGCCACTCCGGCCTTGAGATTCATGCCGGCCGTGGCAACTCGATTCGGCTGCTTGCCAGGATGGCAACAGTGCTCGATCCAATCCATCCGCCGCTTTTCTGCACGATTTCGGGTGGCACCAAGCGAAACGCGATCCCACGGGATGCCGAGGCCTGCGTCTTCATCCCGGAATCAGACGCCGATCACTTCAAATCGGCCGTGGCGAAGCTTCAACAGACAGTGAAGATCGAACTTGGGAAGTCGGATCCCGGCGTCAACCTGTCTGTCACCCCGGTTGAATGCGATTGCCAGGCTATCGCCGAATCGCCCGCAATCTGGAAGATGCTGCTGGCGCTGCCCCATGGCCCGGTAACGATGAGCCAGGCCATCGTTGGCCTGGTTGAAACGTCTTCGAACATGGCCCAGGTCACGACGCTGGAAGGCTCTGTCCAGATCCTGTGCAACAGCCGGTCGATGGTTGGATCTGCAATGGAAGCGGTCCGTGAATCGATTCGCGCGGTCGCCGGCCTGGCCGGTGCCGACTGCGAACTGATAAATTCCTATCCC
>Ga0116178_10000597_pt1 | contig 32194 bp, 27 predicted proteins | sample AD_STIC12_MetaG_FD_89880 | JGI IMG/M metagenome (GOLD analysis project Ga0116178, IMG submission 89880) | Active sludge microbial communities of municipal wastewater-treating anaerobic digesters from USA - AD_STIC12_MetaG | ecosystem: Engineered > Bioreactor > Anaerobic > Digestate | place: USA...
CCTGCAGGAGGCCGTCACGCTCGCCGTCTTCGTGCCGTTCGCGGTGCTGTACATGAAGGCGCCGCTCAAGCTGGACTACCTCTGGGCCGCGCTTTGCATCCTTGGCGCGGTGTACTTCATGTTCCGCGGCGCTCCCAGCCCCGCCTAACGTTCCCGTCGCCCGTTCCTCCTGCTCGTCTCCCGCGCCCCAACGCCCGTGGGCACCCTCGAACGCATCTGGGTCAAGCGCGCCAAGCGCGGCCCCATGGACCCGGCCCGCGAGGTGCAACTCGACGCGCGCGGCATCGTCGGCAACGCCAACCGTGGCGGCAAACGGCAGGTCACCATCATCGCCCGCGAGGTGTGGGAGCGACACATGGCCGCACTCGGCGGTGCCCTCGACCCGGCCGCGCGTCGCGCGAACCTCATGGTGAGCGGATGCGCGCTGGAAGGGGCCCGGGGGCGAGTCCTCCGCATCGGCACCTGCCGCATCGCCATTCGCGGCGAAACCAAGCCGTGCGAACGCATGGACGAGGCGCTGGACGGTTTGCGGGCGACGATGTTCCCCGACTGGGGTGGTGGCGCCTTTGGCGAGGTCGTGGCGGGGGGGACGATTCGCGTCGGCGACGTCGTGGCGTGGGACGACGCCCCCTAGATTACCACGGCCATCGATCGCGACGGCGCCCCGCGCGCCGCGCGCGTCGGACGTCGACCGCACCACCATCGCCAGCCGTGCCGATCTTCCAGAAGTCGATCTTCAGGACCGAGTGCGACGAGTGCAACATCCCGTTCTCCGTGAACACCGGCGGGGTGTGCGAGACGTGCCGCCGCATCCTGTGCGGCAAGCACCTGCACGGCTCCATCACGCACAAGCTCCTCATCGCCTTCGGCGCCCGGATGATCTGCGTGCGCTGCCGGGCCGGCGAGACGCCGACCGCCTCCAGTAACCGTTAGGCACGGCCTCCGATGACCGATCGCCTGTACTACGCCGACGCCTACTGTGCACGCTTCGGGGCGCGCGTGACGTCCCGCGCCGAGGACGGGCGCCGTGTCTACCTCGACCGCTCGGCCTTCTACCCGACCTCGGGGGGGCAACGGCACGACCTGGGGACGCTGGGCGGGGTGGCCGTCACCGACGTCGTCGACGAAGACGATCGAGTCGCGCACGTCCTGGCCGCGCCGCTCGATGCCGACGAGGTCGAGGGGGTCGTCGACTGGCCGCGCCGCTGGGATCACATGCAGCAGCACACCGGGCAGCACCTGCTGTCGGCGATCGGCGCCGACCGTTTCGGCTGGGAGACGGTGAGCGTGCACTTCGGTGCCGAAAGTTCGACGATCGACTTCGGCGTCGAGTCGATTGGACCGGAGACGTTGCAGGAGCTGGAACGGCTTGCCAACGCCGGCGTGACCGAGAACCGCCCCGTGACCGTGACGTTCGAGGAGGCCGAGATGGCGACCGGGCTGCGCAAGCCGTCGGACCGCGGCGGGGTGCTCCGGATCGTGTCGATCGAGGGGATTGATCGCAGCGCCTGCGGCGGGACCCACGTCCGTGCGACCGGGGAGATTGGTGCGATCATGCTGCGGCGGGTGGAGAAGGTGCGAAAGGCGACGCGGGTCGAGTTCCTCTGCGGCATGCGGGCCATTGCGCGCGTGAGGGGCGAGTACGATGTCCTCGCCCGGCTCGCCAACGGACTCTCGTGCAGCATCGACGAGCTACCCACGCTCGTCCCGGCGCAGGCCGAGCAGCTGCGAGCGCTGGAGAACGATCGTCGGCGGCTGGAGGGGGAGGTGAGCGCCGCGCGCGCCCGCGACGTGCACGCGGCGCTGACCCCCGGCGACGATGGGGTGCGGCGCCTGCTCGAGCGACGTGCTAGCGGAAAGGTCGATGATGCGCGTGCGCTCGCCCTGGCCTTTGCCGCGCTCCCCAAGGGGGTCGTGGCGGTGGCCGTGGCCACTCCGCCGGCCATCCTCGTCGCGGCCTCCGACGATAGCGGGGTGGACGCCGGACGCCTGCTCAAGGAGGCGTTGGGCGCGGTGGGCGGACGTGGCGGGGGAAGCGCGCGCCTGGCGCAGGGGACGGTCCCCGATGCGGCGGCGCTGGAAACGGTGATCGCCGCACTCGGCTTCACCTCGGCATAGCGTCAACCGCCCTCCTGTCCGAGAGTCGAGCATGACCCCTCCGCTCCCCGCTCCCTTTTCGCGCCATCAGGTCGTTCCCGCCCATCAGGTGCGGGAGCGGTCGGGGCTCACCGCCTTCGCCAGCTCGCATGAGCGACGCGGGGACTGGGAGCTGCCGAGACAGCTGCGCATCGCCTGCGTGTTGGGGAGCGTGAATGCCGACCTGCGGGAGGCGCGGATTCCCGAGGGGGTCTCGGAGATCGAGCTGTACGCGCTCATGGGGTCGGTGGAGCTGATCGTCCCGCCGGGGGTGCGCGTGGAGATGTCGGTCGACGCCTTTGCCGGATCGGTCGAGTACCACCCCGACCCCACGATCGGGACCGACCCTGGGGCGCCGGTGATTCGACTGGTGGGTGATGCCTACTTCGCGTCGGTGGAGGTGTTCGTGCGCCTCCCGGGCGAGAGCGGGCGCGAGGCCAAGCGGCGGATCAGGGCGGCGTCGAAGCTCACCTCTCGCCAGATCGGCTGGTAAGTGCTACCGTAGCGCGGCAGGCCAACGGACCAGCGCGCGCGTCCCCCCCAAACCCCGGCGTGCGGCGCGGGTCCCCTCTGGCAGGAGCGGTGACATGGAGCACGCGTTGCTCGACTGGCTCGCGCGCGTCGGATCGAGTGCCTTCCGGTACTCGGCGCTCGCCTTCGTCGTCGTGAACGGCGCGGCCGTCGCGGCGGTGGTGATGACGCGCGATCGCAGCCTGGTGAATCGATGGACGGGACGTGTGCTTGCGGCCAACCTCCTGCTTGCCGGTACCGGGCTCGGCGTGCCGCTCGTCACGACCGTGTCGCGTCTCGGGATCATGGCGATCTCGCCGTCGATCCGGGTGATCCCGGTCGTGGGGGACCAGGGGCGCGACGAGGCCATCGAGTCCTCGCCATTGCAGCGCTGACCCTGGCCCGGGTGCCACGGCCTCGGTAAACGCAACGCCCCGGATCGTCTCGTGCGATCCGGGGCGTTGCGGCTTTCAGTCGTTGGGCTTTACGGCAGCTGCTTCTTCTCGCGACGGCGCTCGCGGGCATCTTCCTTCCTGTCGCGCACGTTCTCCTTGCGGTCGCGCACGTTCTCCTTCTTGTCGCGCACGTCCTCGCGCCGGTCGCGCACGTCCTCGCGGGCGTCGCGGCGATCCTCGACCCGGTCAGCGCGCCCGCCGACGTGCTTGGCGTCGCGCACGTCCTCGCGCCGGTCGCGCACATCCTCACGGCGATCGGCCACGTTCTCGCGGCGGTCGCGCACGTTCTCCTTGCGGTCGCGCACGTCTTCGCGCCGGTCGCGGCGGTCCTCGACCTTGTCGCAGGTCGACCCCTCCTTGCACTTGGCGCGGGTGGTGTCGGTCGCCTGTGCCGACGTGACCGAGGTCACGGTGACGAGCGCCACGGTGGTCATGAGCGAAGCGAGAATGGAAGCACGCATGGGAAGTTCTCCGAGTGAGGGGTCGCGGGGTGTCGTCGCGCCTGCTCACCGTCAGACGACCGACCGGAGGCGACGTTAACGCCCTGTTGCCCGCCGGGGATCTCGCCACCGGTCGCAGGGCGGGGCGACGCTCGTGCGGCACGTGCGGCACGGCGCGCTTTGGGCCGCGCGCCTTTGGCCGCGCGCGTGGGGCAGTACGCGTGGGGCAGTGCGCGTGGGGCAGTGTGCGTGGGGCAGTGCGCGTTGGGCAGTGCGCATTGGCGGTCGCGCCGCATCGACCACACGAGTGCATCTGACGGAGCCGTGCACCTGCCGACAGCATCGCCGTCGCCGATGCGCGCACGGGCTGCATCGCGTCGCGACGGAGTGGTTCGTCGCGCGTTGTATCCTGCCTGGCGCGGCTCACCGCGAAGCGCAGCTCATCGCGATACGCCGCACTGCGCGAAGCGCCGCACCGCGCGAGACGCCGAACCCCGCGAGGCATGCGCCCGCGCCCGACACTGCTCGGTCGGCGATGGGGCTCGCGAGGCTAGTCCTCCCCCCTTCGCGCGCGACGCCGCAGGTCGCTGTATCCGAGCGCCCCCGCCCGGATGACCGCGATCTGGGGAAGTGCCCCGTTGACGACGGCGGATTTCTGCGCCATTCCTCCACCCGTCAGTTCGATCGTGGGAGCACGACGAGACACCCGCGCTCCCTTCGCGAATTCCTCCGCACCCCCTGATGTCGCTCTCCCTGACCTCCCCCTCGTTCACGCACGGCGGGACCATCCCGGCCCAGCACACCTGCCAAGGGGCCGACGCGTCGCCCGCCCTCGCCTGGAGCGGCGTCCCCGCCGGCACCCAGAGTCTGGCGCTCATCGTCGATGATCCGGACGCTCCCGATCCGGCCACCCCCAAGCGGGTCTGGGTTCACTGGGTGCTGTGGGACCTCCCGCCCGACGCCACCGGCCTCCCCGAAGGGGTCAGGGACGCGCAGCTCCCGGCCGGGTCGAAGATCGGGATGAACGACATGAACGACTTCGCGTACGGCGGACCGTGCCCGTCCATCGGGCGGCATCGCTACTTCCATAAGCTCTACGCGCTCGACACCGTCATCGGCGAGCTCGAGAATCCCACCAAGAAGGCGCTGCTGGCCGCCATGGACGGACACGTCCTGGCCATGGCGGAGCTGATGGGGACCTATCAGATGGCGAAGTAGGGGAGCGGTCCACCCCCATACCACGTCCCCTCGTCCCCCGCGCCCTCGCGCGCGGGAGGACCCGCGGGCCATCATGTGGCATGCGGCGCGTCCCCCACGCCCGCCCGCGCGACGCGCGCCAGCGCGCGCGCATCGCCTCTGCACCGCAATTGCACCGCAATTGCACCGCGTTCTGCACCGCCTCTGCATTGCGCCTGCATCGTCCGATCACGCCTAACGCCAACCGACTCTCGCCATGCTGCGACTCCGCCTTGCCCGCCTGGTTACCGCCCTCGCCGTCCTCGGGGCAACCGTCGCTCCCGCCTCTGCGCGCGCCCAATCGGCCGATGCGAAGGCCGACGTGATGGCCGTCATCAAGCGGATGTTCGATGGAATGCGTGCCAGCGACTCGGCCCTGGTGCACGGCACCTTCCACCCGCAGCTCCGCATGGTGACGGTGGGGAAGGGGCGCGAGGGGACGCTGCGCGTGTCGGTGGAGGAAAGCCCCGAGGGTTTCCTCAAGGCCATCGGCACGCCGCGCCCCGCCAAGCTGGACGAGCGGATCTGGGGAGAGCGGGTCGAGATCGACGGCGCGCTGGCGTCGGTGTGGGTCGACTACAACCTCTACGTCGGCGACAAGTTCATGCACTGCGGCATCGACCACTTCCTGCTCGTGCGTGGCGACGATGCGGCGTGGAAGATCATCTCGCTCGCCGACACGCGGCGCACGGAGGGGTGCAAGCCGTAGCCGATGTGCGGGAGGCGCGCGTGACCGGCGCGCCTAACGGGTCCGCGTGACAGGCGCCCCTGATCGGCGCGCCTAACGCTCGCGCACGAAGACGGGCTTGGGGACGCCGACCAGTCGCAGGATCACGGAGCCCCCCACATCGGTCTCGGCCACCAGCGAGTCGCCACGGATCACGAGTTCGTGCGTCTCGCCTCCCCGATCCGACGAGAGCCTCAGGCGGTCGTTGTCGACGGCGTACGTCCCGTAGGACGTGTTGCGATCGCCCTCGCCGCGCACGGCGACGTCCACATCCAACGCGTACTTCCCGCGACCATCGAGGGCGAGCGCGGCGTTGAAGCGCCATGGAATGGTGACCGTGCGTCCCGAGCCGGCGTACACGTAGCGCCCCTTCACCGAGCGGTTGCGGAACGCCTTGGCGATGGTCGAGTCGTGCCCGCAGGCGCTTGCCGAGGAGACCAGAGTGGCGAGGGAGAGAAAGACGGCCAATCGGCGGCGCATCGCGAAGGGCTCCGGTATCGGGTGGTGACTCGACCTACGCGCATTCGGGGGGAGGAGGTTTCGAGAAGGGAAACCGACATCCGCAAACAGCGTATGGCATACGCACGCTGTCGTTCGTGGCCGGCACGCGTCACGAGCGCCAACCGGGCCACATCGCTGGACCACATCGCTGGACCACTCCGATTCTTCATGACCATGCGCCGTTCGCTCCTCGTGCTGGCTGCCGCCGCCACCGGTTTCCACTTCGCCGCCTCGGTTGCGTCGGCGCAATCCAAGTCGCCGTTCGATCCACGGCTGATGCGTGAACGCAGCGACTCGTTCGCCATCGTGGTGCAGGGGGCGCCGCGCGGCTTCATGAAGGAGTCGATAACGGCCCGCCCGGGCGGCTTTCGCCTCACCAGCCAGCAAGCGCTCGGGACAATGATGTCACAGGAGACGCAGGTCGACTTCACCGGCTCGCTCGAGATGCAGGAGGTTCGGCAGTCGGGGACGGCGCGCGGAATGGAGATGAAGATTGGCGTGGCGTACGCCAGCGGGCGCGCGACGGGGACGGCGACCACCCCCGGTCCGCAGGGGATGAAGAGCATCAATGTCGACGCTGAGTTCCCGGCGGGGGCTGTGGACGACAACGTCCTCATGTCGCTCCTCCCGACGCTCGAGCTGACCCCAGGGGCGACGCACACGGTCCCGGTCTTTGCCTCCGGCAAGGGGACGCTGGCGACGATGACCCTCACCGTCGGCGCACGCGAGACGGTGACGGTGCTGGCCGGGAGCTTCGAGGTGCATCCGGTCTCGCTCACCGGCGGCGACGTTCCGGTCACCTTCTTCGTCTCGGCCGCCGCGCCTCGACGCGTGGTCAAGATGACGATGCCCGGGTCGCCCCTGTCGTTCGAACTGGCGCGTCCGTAGCTCGATTACAGCGACTCGGACAGCGGCCCGTAGCGGGTCGACGACCACGCGCGCAACTTCCCGCTTCACCCTTGGCGGGAGTTGTGCGAGATGTCGGCCGTCCGGTTGTTCGTGTATGGGTCGCTTCGGCGTGACGCCGAGGGGATGTCGCACCCCCTGCTCGCCGATGCGCGCTGCCTGGGGGCCGCGACCGTGGCCGGCGCGCTCTATCGCGTGGACTGGTACCCCGGGCTGGTGCTCGGGGGCGAGGGGGTGGTGCATGGGGAGTTGTACGAACTCCCGATCGACAAGGTCGACCACATGCTCACCTCGTTGGACGACTACGAGGGGGGTGGCTTTCGGCGCCGGAAGGCGTCGGTGACGGCCGACGGAATCGATCACGCCGACGCTTGGGTCTACACCTACATCGGCCCCACCCACGCACTCTCGGCGATCGATTCGGGGGACTACGGCGCCCCGATTCATCGTGCGCGGCCGTAAGCGACCCTCCCCTCCTCGTTCTCTCCAAGGCGGTACCATGCGTTCCATCTGGCGCCTCTCGCTCCCCGCCCTGTGCGCCGCTTCGCTCGCCGCCGTCGCGCTACCGCGGCCTCTGCGGGCGCAGCACACGGACCACGCCGCACACCAGGCGGCGGCGAAGCGCGACACGTCCGCGGCGAAGCGCGACACCGCTGCGACGCGCACGGCGACGCTCCCCGGGCAGGACGCCTTTGGTGCCATCGCGGAGATCGTGAAGATCCTCAAGGCCGATCCGGCGACCGACTGGTCGAAGGTGAACCTCGAGGCGCTGCGTCAGCACCTGATCGACATGCACGAGGTGACGCTCAACGCCGTGGTGCGCAGCGAGGAGGTCCCCGGCGGATTGCGGCTGACGGTGACCGGGCAGGCGCGCACGCGCGACGCCATCCAACGCATGATCGGCGCGCATGGCCACATGCTCATGATGGAGGGACTCGAGGGTGAGGCGGAGCCGATCGCCGACGGCATGCGCTGGCGGGTGACCACCCGCGACCCCAAGCGCGTGGCCGAGCTGCGCGGACTCGGCTTCATTGGCATCATGACGCTCGGCGATCATCATACGACGCACCACGTGCAGCTGGCTCGCGGCGGGAACCCGCACTAGGAGCCGCCGGGGGGGAGACCCGCGCGCGCGTCAGGCGCGCCAGTCGTCCCGGATCCCCTCGGCCACGCGGTCGGCCAGCGCCATCACGGTGAGGTAGGGGTTCACCTCCACCGAGTCCGGAAAGAGCGAGGAGTCGGCGACGCGCAGCCACGGCATGCCGTGCACCCGCCCGCGCGAGTCGGTTACGCTCGCCCCTTCCTGCCCCATGGCGCACCCTCCCATGAGGTGCGCGGCCGAGACCGAGATGCGCCCCGGGAGGAAGTGACGCTCCACGATGAGGTCGTCGAGCCGATACGCCTGCTCCCGCTCGATGAGCGTGGGGTCGGCCGAGGGCGCGTGCACGCGGCGCGCGCCGGCGGCGAAGAAGATGCGGGCGCTCATCCGGGTCGCCGAGACCATGGATCGAATGACCGCCGGGGTGAAGGTGTAGTGCACCACGGCCTTCCCCGCGGCGTCGACGGTGATGCGGTTGCCCGGGACCGCCTTGTCGCAGGCGAGCACGAGGATCATCTGCAGCCGCGGGAAGGCGCGCATGAAGGTGCTGTGCTCGACGCCAAAGCCGGTGAGGTTCTTGGCGGTCACGAAGGGGAAGTACATGCACGTCTCGAGGACGTACCCTTCGTGCTCGGCGCGATCGAGGTAGTAGCTCTTGGGATGCCCGACGTCGTTGGTGATCTCGCGCTCGTGCTCGGCCACCAGGATGTGCGCGGGGTGGCAGGTGAAGCGCTCGCCCACGCCGCGCAGCGCGGCAAGGGCCGGCGACCGCAGGAGCAAGGCGCTCGTCCCGATGCTTCCGCCAGCCGCAACCACCATCCGGGCCGTGATGCGATAGTCGCCGGGCGCCCACGACGACGGCAGCCCCTTTTCGCCGGGGCGTCGCTCGTGCACGCGTGCGACGACGGCGTGGTTCTCGATGCGCAGCGCCTCGGCCCGCGTCACCACCTCCACGTCGCCGCGCTCGGCGGCCGGCAGCTGCACGCGGTGCGTCCCCATCTTGGCCGCGTTGGGACACCCCATGTTGCATAACGACGAGCCCTTGCAGCCGCGCAGGTTGAGCGGGAACTGCTCCGCCTTGGCCCCCACCCGCGCGCATCCGGTCACGAAGAGCTTGTTGTTGTCGTTGAGCAGGACGCGCGGGAGGTAGTGCACGTCGTTCTGCGCCATGAACTTCTGCGAGCGCCGCTCGACGTCGCTGAAGTCGAGCCCCGGGACGCACCAGCTGCGAATCACCCGGTCGGGGGCGATGAGCGACGTCCCGGTGTAGACCACCGTCGATCCGCCGTAGGCGCGCCCGAAGGCGAGTGTCATCGTCCCGTCGGCGGTGAGGAAGCCGCCGGCATCCTCGTACAGCGCGCTCGACATCTCGAGCTCGCGCCCGGTGAATTCGTGCTCCTCGAGGCGCGCCCCCTGCTCCAGGACCAGGATGCGCACCCCCTGCGCCACCATCGGCGCCAACTCCTGGGCGACGGTGCCGCCTCCCGCCCCGGAGCCGATGATGACGATGTCGTACTCGCGCGTCTCGCCGTCGGGTCGCGTCATCTCACCCCTCCCCGAGCGGCTCGGCGGCGGCGGCGCGCATCTCGGCCGTCGTCCGGCGCGCGCTCCACCCGTCGGCGTGGGCGCGATAGCCCAGCGCTCCCTGCACGTCATCGCGCGTGTAGTAGCCGAGGAAGACGAGGGTGCGCAGCCCCCACATGCCACGCCGGAAGAGCGGGCGCGTGGAGAACTCCAAGCCGCGCAGGATCCCCGTGCGCGCGTCGAGCGACAGGCGTGAGAAGCGCCGGAAGTGCTTGAGCAGCGGGAGGTACTCGATGACGCGGAGAAAGGTCACGAGCTGCCGCTGCATGGCCTCGGGGCGCGAGGCCAGTGCCGTTTCAACTTGGGCTTCGAGTTCACGCCATCCCTCCGGACTCAGCGACGCCGCTTCCCGCACCACCGCCTCAGCCACTGCCCGAAACGTTGCTCGTACCGGAGCCAGGACCGATCCGCTCATGCCTTGCTCCACTGAAGACCCGCGGGAACCAACTACTCGGGGATGTCCGGCATGCGGCGACAAGGTAGGAACGGATGTAGGCAGCAGCAACGATGGCGCGACACTCGTTTAGCGGCAGGATCGCGTCGGGGGGTGTTTCCCCCGACTGGGGGGAGCCGTCTGATGAAGACGCCGTCCCCCTCGACGCATGGCCATCGACCTCCCCGCCACTCCCCCGCCCGATGTCCCCGTTCGCGGGGAAACGACGGCGCTCGTTCGCATTCCGCTCTCCGAAGTGGTCGCGTCGCTCTCCAAGGCGCTCGACCTGACCGAGGGGCAGCCGCTGGGCCACTCGGTTCGTGCCTGCATCATCGGCATGCGGCTGGGCCAGGAGATCGGGCTCGACGAGGAGCGACTCGGGGCGCTGTACTACGCGCTACTCCTCAAGGACGCCGGGTGCTCGTCCAACGCCTCGCGCATGGCGGCGCTCTTCGGCTCCGACGACCGCGCCGTGAAGCCGCAGATGAAGGTCGTGGACTGGGACGACAAGATGCGCCTGGCGGTCGAGACGTGGCGCAACACGGGGCTGCAGTCGTCGATCGTCTCGCGTGTGCGCTACTTCCTGGGGATCGCTCGGCAGGAGCAAATGAGCCGCGACATGATCGCGGCGCGCTGCGAGCGTGGCGCCGACATCGCCCGTCGGCTGGGCTTTCCCGACGAGACGGTGACGGCGATTCACTCCCTCGACGAACACTGGAACGGCAACGGCTATCCCGAAGGGAGGCGCGGAGATGAGATCCCCCTCTTCTCGCGCATCCTGAACATCGCGCAGACCGCCGAGGTCTTTCTCGCGAAGGGGGGATCCGATGCGGCGCTGGCGGTCCTGCGCGAGCGTCGGGGACGCTGGTTCGACCCCGCGCTGGTCGACACGGTCGTCGGGTGGCGAGCGGACGGCAGTTGGTGGAACTCGGTCACGGCCCCTGATCAGATGGCGCACGCCACCCTGCTCGAGCCGGCGCAGCACGCCCGTGAGGTGGACGACGCGGGGCTGGACCGCGTGGCGGAGGCGTTCGCAGAGATCATCGACGCCAAGTCGCCGTTCACCTACAAGCACTCGTCGAACGTGGCGATGTATGCCTGTGCTATCGGCGAGCGGCTGGGCTTCGATGCGCGGACGATGCAGCGCACCCGCCGAGCCGGGTTGCTGCACGACATCGGGAAGGTGGGGGTGAGCAACCGCATCCTGGACAAGAACGGCCCGCTCGCCGACGACGAACGCGCCGCGGTGCAGTCGCACCCGATGTACACGTGGGAGATCCTGGGACGGGTGAGCGCCTTCGCATCTTTCGCGCGTCAGGCGGCAACGCACCACGAGAAGCTCGATGGGAGCGGCTACCCCTGGAAGCTGCGCGGCGATGAGCTCGACAAGCCGTCGCGTGCCATGGTCGTGGCGGACATCTACGAGGCGTTGACGGCCGATCGTCCCTACCGCGCCGGGATGCCGGTGGAGAAGGCGCTGGCGATTCTCGAGCAGGAGCGCGGCGACAAGCTGGACGGGGACGCGATCGATGCGTTGGCGGAGGCGGTGTCGGGGCGCGAGCGAGAGACGGGTGCGCTGTAGGGGGCGGTAGACGAGGGTGCGAGCGCTCGGCGCGGGGGCAGTGCGCGCGAGCAGTGCGCGCGAGCAGTGCGCGCAAGTTTGCTCACGCAAAGGCGCGAAAGCGCAAAGATGTGAGGGGAGCGGTGGCTGGTTCGGGGCGACGCCTTGCAGCATCGGCGGACCGCGCGCACGTTCCCGCCCCGACGCCATCGCCACATGCGATGGGCCCCCAGCGTCGCTGGGGTGCTGACTCCGCTCGTTTTCTTGTCCTCTCATGCATAACGACGCCCGCCTGCGTGCCCTCGCGGCTCGACGGACGCGGTTTGCGGTCACGCTGACCATCGCGATGATCGTCATCTACTTCGGCTTCATCCTTCTCATCGCGTTCAAAAAGCCGCTCATGGGGGGGCTCGTGGCCCCGGGGCTGAGCCTCGGGATCCTTCTGGGCGCGCTGGTCATCGTCGCGTCGTGGGTGCTGACCTGGCTCTATGTCCGGTGGGCCAACAGCTACTACGACCGCGAGTTGGCGGAGATCAGGCGATGAACGCGCCGGTCCATGCACTCCTGCAGGCGGTCCCGGCGGCCGGCGATTCGGTGCGGCGCGCGACCCAGATCGGCGAGCCGAACGCGGTGGCGATGGGCTTCTTCTTCGTGTTCATCGCCATCACGCTCGGGATCACGTACTGGGCGGCGAAGAAGACGCGCACCACCGAGGATTTCTACGCGGCCGGGCGCTCCATCTCCGCTGGACAGAACGGCTTCGCCCTGGCCGGCGACTACATGAGCGCCGCGTCGTTCCTTGGCATAGCAGGTTTGGTATCTACGACTGGGTTCGACGGGTTGATCTACTCCACCGGGTGGCTGGTCGGGTGGCCGGTGGTGCTCTTCCTGATCGCGGAGCCGTTGCGGAATCTCGGGAAGTACACCTTCGCCGACGTGGTGGCGGCTCGACTGCGGCAGACGCCGGTCCGCATCGCTGCGGCGATCGGGACGCTGGCGACGGTGATCTTTTACTTGATCGCGCAGATGGTGGGGGCGGGTGGATTGATCAAGCTGATGTTCGGCCTGACGTACGAGACGGCGATCGTCGTCGTGGGGATGGCCATGATTGCGTATGTGCTATTTGGTGGGATGATCGCGACCACGTGGGTGCAGATCGTGAAGGCGGTGCTGCTGCTGGGGGGGGCGACGATCCTCGCCGTGATGGTCTTGAGCCGGTTCGGCTTCTCGCCGCTGGCGCTGTTTCGAGCGGCGGCCGAGCGATATGGCGACGGGGTGTTGGCCCCCGGGAAGCTGGTGGCCAACCCGATGGACGCGGTGTCGCTGGGGATGGCGCTGATGTTCGGGACGGCGGGGTTACCGCACATCCTCATGCGCTTCTATACGGTTCCCGACGCGCAGGCGGCGCGAAAGTCGGTCTTCTACGCCACGGGGCTGATCGGTTTCTTCTACCTGATGACCTTCATCCTGGGCTTCGGGGCGATGGTGCTGGTGACGCCCGAGGTGATCACCTCGGTGGACAAGGGGGGGAACATGGCCGCCCCGTTACTCGCCGAGTCGTTGGGAGGGACGCCGTTCCTCGGATTCATCGCGGCGGTCGCGTTCGCGACGATCTTGGCGGTAGTGGCTGGTTTGACGCTCTCTGGTGCCGCTGCACTGTCGCATGACCTGTGGGTGAGCGTCGCGAAGAAAGGTGAGGCGACCCCGATCGAACAGCTGCGGGTGGCGCGCATCTCCACGGTGGCGCTCGGCGTCATCGCCGTCCTTCTGGGAATCCTGTTCAAGGGGCAGAACGTCGCCTTCATGGTGTCGCTGGCCTTCGCCATCGCGGCGAGCGCGAACTTCCCCGCGCTCCTGCTTTCGATCTTCTGGCGACGGTGCACGACGCTCGGTGTCGTGACCAGCATGCTGGTCGGGACGATCTCGACGCTGCTGCTGATCTATCTGTCGCCAACTATCCAGATCGACATTCTCAAGCACGACGCGGCGCTCTTCCCGCTCAAGAACCCGGCGCTCATAACAATTCCGCTATCGTTTGCAGTCGGGATCGTCGTTTCGCTGCTCACCTCCGATCCTGAGGCGAGTGCGAAGTTCGCGCAGGTCGAGCGTCAGGTGCATCTGGGGGCGAAGGGCTGAGCGGCGACGTTTCGCCCCCCCGTCGCTCTGCGTCTAGTGCTCGTGGCCGAGTTTCCCGCTTTCGGAAATCCCGGCCACCTAAGGCGGTGTAAACGGTTACGCCACGCTGTCAGGCCTCGTTAAGTTGCCACCCATGCCTGTAGATCGAGCCAAAATCCCATATCTGCCCGAGCGCATCGAAGGGCTCGGCGCCGTCGCAACGAACCTCTCATGGAGCTGGAGCCGGGACGCCCGGCAGCTGTTTGCCATGATCGATGAGCCGTTGTGGCACCTCACGCGGCACAATCCCATTGCCACCCTGCGGCGCATCCCCCCGGAGCGTCTGAGTCAGGTTGCGCGCGAGCCTCGGTTCCTCGACCTGTACGACCGGGTCATGGCCGATTTCCGACGCGACCAGTCGTTCGACAACACCTGGTTCAGCAACGCGTACCCGGCGTTCTCGTCGGGGACGATCGCGTATTTCTGCGCCGAATTCGGGCTGCACAATTCGGTACCCATCTATTCCGGGGGACTCGGCGTCCTGGCCGGCGACCACTGCAAGTCGTCGTCGGACCTGGGGATCCCGCTGGTCGGCATCGGGCTCTACTACACGAAGGGCTACTTCGACCAGAAGCTGCGGCTCGACGGATGGCAGGAGGACTCGGACGAACAGTTCGACGTCGCCAACACGCCGCTCGAGCGGGTGCAGCTCCCCGGCAAGGAGAAGTGGCTCGCGAAGGTGAGCACTTTCGGGCGCGACATCTACATCGGCGCCTGGCGCATGAACGTGGGACGCGTGCCGGTCTACCTGCTCGACAGCAATCTCGAGGAGAACGATCCGGCCGATCGAGAGCTCACGTCCAAGCTCTACACGGGTGGCCCCGACGTGCGCCTGCGCCAGGAGTGGATCCTCGGAGTGGGCGGGGTGCGCGTGCTGCGCGCCCTCGGGATCGCGCCGTCGGCGTGGCACGCCAACGAAGGGCATGCGGCCTTCATGCTCGTGGAGCGCGTTCGCGAGCTCATGAGCGAGGGGGTGACGTACGAGGAGGCGGTGGCTCGGGTGCGGTCGTCGAGCATCTTCACCACGCACACGCCGGTCCCCGCCGGGCACGACACCTTCTCCAAGGAGCAGGTGCAGCAGTGTGCGGGGCCGTTGTGGAGTGAGATCGGGATCGAGCGCTTCCTCTCCATCGGGCAGCATCCCACCGAGGAGGCGGGACGCTTCCACATGACGGTCTGCGCGCTGCGGCTGTCGCGGCACGTGAACGGGGTCGCGCGTCGGCACGGGGAGGTCTCGCGGCAGATCTGGGCGCCGCTCTGGCCCTCCCGTGACGTGAGCAAGGTGCCGATCGGGCACGTGACCAACGGGGTGCACAAGGCGACGTGGATGTCGAAGGAGATGATGGAGCTCTTCGACTTCCACTTCGGCCACGACTGGGGCAACCGGGTGGAAGATCCGGCGCTCTGGGAATCGGCACTCGAGATCGACGATGTGCGGCTGTGGAACACGCACCTCGAGCTCAAGACCGAGTTGATGAACTTCGTGCGCGAGCAGGCACGTCGTCGTTGGGCGCGACACTGGAAGGAGGCGGCGCACGTGGTGGGCGCGGGGACGCTGCTCAATCCGCAGGTGCTCACGATCGGCTTCGCGCGTCGTTTTGCCACGTACAAGCGTGCCGACCTCATGTTTGCCGATCTCGAGCGCCTCAAGGCGTTGCTGGTCGACAACTCGCGTCCGGTGCAGATCATCTTCGCCGGCAAGGCGCACCCGGCGGACACGCCGGGGAAGGAAGTTCTGCGCACCGTCTACGGCTTCACGCGCGACCCGCGTCTCGAAGGGCGCGTGGCCTTCATCGAGGACTACGACCTGCACCTGGCGCACCGCCTCGTGCAGGGGGTCGACCTGTGGCTCAACCTCCCGCGGGTCCCGCTGGAGGCCAGCGGCACGAGCGGCATGAAGGCGGCGCTGAACGGGGTCCCCCAGCTGTCGACCCTCGACGGGTGGTGGCACGAGGGCTACGATGGGCTCAACGGGTGGGCGATTCCGCCCGCGGCGTCTAGGGCAACGCCTGACGAGTGGGACGCCGACCGCTTTTATACGTTGCTCGAGGAGCAAGTCATCCCGTTGTACTACACGCGCGACGAGCGCGGCGTCCCGCACGGGTGGTTGCAGAAGATGAAGCATGCGATCCGCGTGGCGGGGCAGCAGTTCACCTCGCGTCGCATGCTGCAGAACTACGCGAACGACTACTACACCCGCGCGATGCGCGGGGAGACGCAGGGAGACGATCCCCCGATCGGATGAGGTAGGGAATGGCGGCGCGCAAGCGGAGTACGGCGACCACGACGAAGCGTCGGACTCGCAAGGCGAGCGAGAAGGGTGGGGCAGGGGGGAAAGAGACGGCGGCGGACGCCGATGCGGCGTCCGCTGCCAGCGAGGCGGTGGCAGCGCGTCCGTATCCGCTGCACACCGCGGGGGGGCAGCCGGTCTCCGTGGTGCACGTCGTGGCCGAGCTGGCCCCTTTTGCCCGCACGGGTGGCTTAGGCGAAGCGGTCGCAAACCTGGCCAAGGCGCAGTCACGGGCGGGCCTTGCCGTGTCGCTCATCATGCCGCTCTACCGCCAGGTGCGCGAGGTCGTGAGCGACTTCGTCCCGGCCAGCGACCCGTTCTTCGTGCAGGTGGGGCCGCGCGCCGAGTACGCGCGTCTGTTCGAGTCGCAGTCGCTGCGCGATCGCACGGGCGAGGGGATGCCGCGCGTGTACTTCGTGGACAACGAGTACTACTTCGGCGGGCGTGACGGGATCTACGGCGACGCGCGCGGCGACTACGGCGACAACGACCGTCGCTGGGCCTACTTCGCCCTGGCGTCGCTGACCGCGCTCCCGCTGATCACGCAGGCGCCGGTGATGATGCACTGCCACGACTGGCACACCGCGCTCGCCCCGGCGTACCTGCGCGCCCGCGAGGCGGGGAACGACTTCCTGCGCCAGACCTGGACGGTGATCACCGTGCACAACGCCGGCTTCCAGGGGCACTTCCCGCCGCCGTCGATGGCCGACGTGGGACTGCCGTGGGAGTTCTACAACCATCACATGTTCGAGTGGTACGGCAAGATGAACATGCTGAAGGGGGGCATGGCCTGCGCCGATGCGGTGACGACGGTGAGCCCCACGCATGCGCACGAGTTGCGCACGGAGAAAGGCGGCTTCGGCTTGCACGATGCGTTCGTGGCGATGCGCGAGCGTTTCGTGGGAATCATCAACGGGATCGACAACGCCGACTGGAATCCGGCCAACGACCCGTTCATCGCCTACAACTACTCGCGCACCAAGCTGTCGCCCAAGAAGCAGAACAAGCTCGCCCTGCAGCGGATTTTTGGGCTCCCGGAGCGCCCGGGGACGCCGGTGATCGGGATGAGCGCGCGCATGGTGGCGCAGAAGGGACTCGACCTCATCCTGGGGTCGCCGCGTTTCCTGTCGCTCGACGCGCAGTTCATCTTCCTGGGGCAGGGGGAGAAGCGCTACGTCGACATCCTCGAGGAGCTGGCGGCGCTCGTCCCCGGGCGCATCGGGGTGCAGACCGACTTCACCGTCGAGCAGGAGCACCGCCTGCTGGCCGGGGCCGACATGATCGTGATGCCGTCGCAGTACGAGCCGTGCGGCCTCACGCAGATGCGTGCCCAGCGCTACGGGACGCTGCCGGTGGCGCGCAAGGTGGGCGGGCTCGCCGACACCATCGAGGACAACGTCACCGGCTTCCTGTTCGACGACTACACCCAGGCCGGCTTCATCTCCGCCTGTGCGCGCGCCATCGACCACTACCGGCATCCGCAGGTGTGGACGCAGATGGTGAGGGAGGCGATGGGGCGCGACTTCGGCTGGGAGCGCTCGGAGGGGAAGTACCGCGAGCTCTATCGTCGGGCCATCCACTGGCCGCGCGGGAGGCGTTAGGCGTTGCCCGAGCGTCAGGTCGACTTCGTCCTCCTGCTCCACTCGCACCTCCCGTACGTCCTCCATCACGGCCGCTGGCCGCACGGGAGCGACTGGCTGTGCGAAGCGGCGCTGGAGACGTACCTCCCGCTGATCGAGACGCTCCGCCAGCTCGAGGAGGGAGAGGTCGCTGCCCCGGTCACCCTCGGGCTCACCCCGGTCCTCGCCAACCAGCTCGCCCATCCCACCTTTGCGGTGGAGTTCGAGGCGTTCGTGGCGCAGCGCCTGGCGGCGTCCGACGCCGCGGCCGCCGAGCTGGCGGGGACGCCCGACGAGGCGCTGATTCCGCTCACCCGCTTCTGGTCCACGCGCCTCACGCGCATGCGCGCGCTGTGGGACGCACTCGGCGGCGACCTGCTCGGCGAGTTCCGCCGGCTGCAGGCGGCCGAGCGACTCGAGCTGGTGACGTCGGCGGCCACGCACGCCTTCCTGCCGCTGCTGGGGCGCGATGAGTCGATCGCCCTGCAGTTGCTGCTGGCGAAGCGCGAGCACCGTCGTCTCTTCGGGCGCGACGCCGAGGGGTGCTGGGTGCCGGAGTGCGGCTATCGCCCGCGCGGGCGCTGGTCACCGCGATCGGATGCGCCGGGGGCGGGGGTGCGTCGCGGGATCGAGGAGCACCTGGCCGACGCGGGCTTTCGCTATTTCGTGGTCGACGCGCACACGGCGCGCGCCGGCGCCCCGTTAGGCGTCTACGGCGACCGCATCGGCGGCGAGGCGACCCACGTGGCGGCCCCCGGCCGCGAGCGCGGCGGTCGCTTCCCGCAGTCGCCGTATCGCGCCTATCGGGTCTCGGGGGCGCGGGCCCCGGTGGAAGTGGCGGCCCTCGTGCGCGACCCACGCTCGTCGGTGCGCGTGTGGAGCCGCGGGGATGGCTATCCTGGCGATGGCGCGTACCTCGAGTTCCACAAGATCCGCTGGCCGGGAGGGCTCCGCTTCTGGCGCGTCACGGCGCGCGACGCCGACCTTGGCGACAAGGCGCCGTACGACCCGCTCGCCGCGCGCCTCACGGCCCGTGCGCACGCCCACGACTTCGCCGAGTTGCTGGGGGAGATTGCCGGCGAGCGTTCGGGGAGCGCGTCGCTGATCACGGCGCCGTTCGACACGGAGCTGTTCGGCCACTGGTGGTTCGAGGGCCCCGACTTTCTCGCCGACCTGTACGCCGCACTCCCCGGCGTGCCGCGCCTGCGCGCGGTGACCGCGGGGGAACATCTCGCCCGCCATGCCACCCGCGTCTCGACCAAGCTGGTACGCGGCAGCTGGGGGCGGGACGGCGACTACTCGATGTGGTTCAACGAGCGCGTGCAGGCGATGTGGCCGGTGATCTGGGAGCTGGAGGAGGCGTTCTGGGACGTGGCGCCGGCGGCGCTGGCACACCCTCAGGCGTCGGCGATCCTGGCCCAGGCGGCGCGGTCGCTCCTGCTGTTGCAGTCGAGCGACTGGCCGTTCATCGTGACGACGGGGGCGGTGGAGGACTACGCGCTCGCCCGATTCGAGGGGCACGCACGCGACGCGCGCCTGCTGCTGGCGGCCGTTCGCGGGGTGCTGGACGGAGGAGAGGCCACGGCGGGCCGTGCCCTCGCCGATGAGCTCCGGCGCCGCGATGACCTCTTTCCCGACGTGCTGGTGGCGGTGGCAGAGGCGTTAGGCGGTTCCGCCGTCGCCGCCGCGGTCGGGTAGTCCCCTTTCACCGGCGGCCAGCCAGGCGCCGACACTTCGAAGCCACGATGCGCTCTGTTGTCATTCACGCCCACTTCTACCAGCCGCCGCGCGAGCACCCGTACTTCGACGAGATCGAGGCGGAGGTCTCGGCGGCCCCCTACCACGACTGGAACTCCCGCATCGACCGCGAGTGCTACCGCGCCGTGGTCGCGGCGCGCGTGTCGGGCGCGCACGGGCGCATCGCGCGGATCGTCAACACGCTCGAGCACCTGTCGTTCAACGTGGGGCCCACGCTGTGCACCTGGATGGAACGGCACTCGCCCGATGCCTATCGGGCGATGCTGGCCGCCGATCACGAAAGCTGCCGGCGGTTAGGGGGGCATGGCAACGCCATCGCCCACCCCTACCACCACGTCATCCTCCCGCTGGCGTCGCGCCGCGACAAGGTGACCGAGGTGCGGTGGGGGATCGCCGACTTCAAGCGGCGATACGGGCGTGACCCGGAGGGGTTCTGGCTTCCCGAGACGGCGGTGGACGACGAGACGCTGGACGTGTTGGCGCAGGAAGGGATCCGCTTCACGATCCTCGCCCCCTACCAGGTGCAACGGCGTCCGCCCAACGGCCTCCCCGGGCGGTACACGACGCACGAGGGGCGTACGATTGCGCTCTGCACTTATCATGGCGACCTCTCGCACGGCATCGCCTTCGGCGGGCTCGTGCGCGATGCCGACCACTGGGCCTACGAGATCCTGGCGCAGCCGGGCGACCTCCCGGCGGGGGAGGCGCTCCCCGGTGCGCCCGTGACGCCCGGCGGCTCGCCGGCGCCGATCCTCGTCTCGATGGCGACCGACGGCGAGACGTACGGGCACCACCACAAGTTCGCCGAGATGGCACTGGCGCGCGTCTTCGACGTCACCGCCCATCACGGGGTGCGCGTGGAGAACTACGCTTCGTTCCTGGCGCGGCACCCGGCGTCGATCGACGTGGAGCTGGTGGCGCCGACGGCGTGGAGCTGCGCGCACGGCGTGGAGCGCTGGCGGTCGAATTGCGGCTGCCGGAGCGACGGGATGCGCTACCCCAGCCAGGCGTGGCGCACGCCGCTGCGGAACGGGCTCAATGCACTGGCGGAGGCGCTGCACGACATCTTCGAGCGCGACGGAACGCCGCTCCTCGGTGACGTCTGGAAGGCGCGCGATGCGTACGGCCATGCCGTCAGCCAGGACGCCGACGCGCGTCGCGCCTTCTCGGCCGCCCAGCTCGACTCCACGGCGACCCCGGACCAGAAGCGGCGCGTGGCCGAGCTGCTGGAGATGGAGCGCGACGCGATGCGCATGTTCACCTCGTGCGCCTGGTTCTTCGACGACATCGGCGGGCTGGAGCCGCAACAGGTGCTGCGCTACGCCGAGCGGGCGATCGCACTCTCGGGGGAGGCGCCGCGGCTGACGATGCTGTTGCGCGAGCAGTTGCGGCTGGCGGAGAGCAACGACCGGCACACCGGGACGGGTGAGGACGTCTACCTGCGCCTGGCGTCGGGGCCTGACGCCGCGGCGCGCACGGCGGCCGCGGCCGCCGCGCTCACGGCGCTCGGCATCGATCCCAATGGGCACCTCTCGGCCCATGCGGTGGTGGCCGAGATCACGGGCGATCGCGTGTCGGTGACCGCGCGTGACACCGGGACCGTCCGGCGCTTTCGTGTGTCGGTGGTGGAGCGGCGGGCCAACAACGTCATCTGCGACGTGACGTCGATGGATGGCGACGACGCCCGCATCTGGCGCATCTCGCTGGCCGACTTTCCCGAACGTCCGCGCCGGGCCATCCGTCATGCGCTGCGGCGCGCGCTGTTGCCGCAGAACCTGACCGCCGAGGAGATCGAACGCCTGGCGCTGGGCGATGCGTCGCTGCGCGGGGTGATTGTCGTGGCGCTGCAGCGCGCGGTTGGGCAGTTGGCCACCGACGAGTCACCCGAGGCGCTCGACGTGGCGAACGCGCTGCTGGACCTCTTCGAGCAGCTGGAGAGCAACGTCCCCTTCGACGTGCAGACGACGTTCTGGTCGGTGTGGGAAGGGGCGTCGTCGGCGCGGCGGGCGCACCTGCAGGCGTTCCGGGAGCGGCTGGGCTTCGAGCCTGCGTTCGAGGGATAGCGCGGGAGCACGTGGGAGTGCGCGCGATATCGCGCAGGACCACGTGGCTCCATACGGGGTGGAAGGGGCCGGGCAGGGTGATGTGGCGTGAGAAGGGTGGTGTGGTGCGGACCTTCCGGCGGCGATGCGGTATTCTTCCCGTGTCCCCTTCGCGAACTGGAGCCATGTCCCATCACGTCCCCGCCACCGCGTCCTGGCTCGATGATCTGTGCCGGGAGCGTGCGGCGTACAACCTGCCACCGCGCGCCAACGCCCGGGCCGGCTCGTTTGCCGACGGCATCCTGGCGTTCCTCTTTCCGCACTTTGCGCCGCGACTGGACGGGCATCGTGCGGCGCTGGATCGCGAGCTGGAGATCATCGCCGAGGAGAGTCCGGCGCTCTTTGCCGACTTCCTGACCCACCAGGCCGGGCCGGGGATCACGCAGACGCGCGAGGCGTCGATCGATGCCGACGGGACGGCGTCCGGGCGCGCGTTCGTCGCTGGGCTCCCGACGCTGCGCGCCGACCTGCTGAGCGACGCCGAGTACCTGGTGGCCTCCGATCCGGCGGCGACGTCGGTGGACGAGGTGATCCTGGCCTATCCCGGCTTCTACGCCATCGCCTGCTACCGCCTGGCGCACCGCATTCGGGGGTTGGGGATCCCGCTGCTGCCGCGCCTCATCAGCGAGCACGCGCACATGCGCACCGGGATCGACATCCATCCGGGGGCGACGATCGGTGTGCCATTCGCCATCGACCACGGGACGGGGATCGTGATCGGCGAGACGGCGACCGTGGGCGTGCGCGTGCGGGTGTACCAGGGCGTTACGTTAGGCGCCCTGTCGGTGGAGAAGGGGCTGGCGAGCGCGAAGCGCCACCCGACGATCGGGGACGAGGTGGTGCTCTACGCCAATGCCACGGTGCTCGGCGGGCGCACCGTCGTGGGGGCCGGGAGCGTGGTAGGCGGCAACGTCTGGCTCACGCGGTCGGTCCCGCCGCGGTCGGTTGTCGTGCACCAGGCGATGGACACGCATACTGCCGAGTCGCCGGCGCTCGAGTTCCACATCTGAGGAGCGTGCGGGGAAGGAACGGGGGCGGAGCGCCTCCGTCAGCGGCAATGTGGGGCGTCCACTACCGGAGGGTCGGGTTTCCATGAAGGTCGAGAGTATCCTTGCGACGATCGGCAATACGCCGCACGTGCGGCTCAACCGCCTCTTCGGGGGGACACATACGGTCTACCTGAAGCTCGAGCGCGCCAACCCCGGCGGGTCGATCAAGGATCGCATCGGGCTGGCGATGATCGAGGATGCGGAGCGGCGCGGGGTGATCAACCGCGAGACGACGATCATCGAGCCGACGTCGGGGAACACCGGGATCGGCCTGGCGATGGTCGCGGCGGTGAAGGGGTACAAGCTGCTGCTGGTGATGCCGGAGTCGATGTCGGTGGAGCGACGGCGCGTGATGGGGGCCTACGGGGCGTCCTTCGACCTCACGCCGCGCGAGCAGGGGATGAAGGGGGCGATCGAGCGGGCGAAAGCGCTCGTGGCCCAGATCCCCAACTCGTGGATGCCGCAACAGTTCGACAACCCCGCCAACCTCGAGGTGCATCGCCGCACCACGGCGCGCGAGATCGCCGCCGACTTCCCCGAGGGGTTGGACTATCTCATCACGGGGGTGGGGACGGGTGGACACATCTCCGGGGTGAGCCAGGTGCTCAAGGAGTCGACGATGCCCGGGCTCACGACGTTTGCGGTCGAGCCGGTGAAGTCGGCGGTGCTGTCGGGAGGGGGCCCGGGGCCTCATCGCATCCAGGGCATCGGCGCCGGCTTCGTCCCTGGCGTGCTGGATCGCGGTACGCTCGACGGCGTGCTGCAGGTCACGGAGGAAGACGCCTTTGCGTGGGCGCTGCGCGCCGCACGCGAGGAGGGGATCCTCGTCGGCCCATCGTCGGGCGCGTCGTTGGCGGCGGTGGCGCAGGTGCTCGCCTCGGCGCCGCCCGGACGGCGCGTACTGACGTTCTGCTACGATACGGGGGAGCGGTACCTGTCGGTGGAGGGGCTCTTTCCGCTGGATCGCTGATCGCCGCGGAGTGCCCGCCGGAGGACCGACCCTCGTGGTAGGGCGGTGCCGTGCGCGATCACGCGCTGTCGGGCGCGACTCGTCCGGCGACTCGTCGGGCGACGTGTGCCGGCACGCGCGTCACGACTCGTCACACCGGGAGTGCCACGCTCGTGGCGAGCGAGTGGCGAGTGCGGTGCGTGCGACACGCATGTATTCCCTCAACACTTGATGGAATAGCGCGTCGAGCGTATGGTGACGCATGGCGCAACCCGAACTCGACCTGCTGCAGGGGACGCTCGATGTCCTCGTCCTGCGCGCGCTCTCGTGGGGGCCGATGCACGGCTACGCGGTGGCGCGCTTCATTCGCGACGGCTCCGACGGGAGCTTCCGTATCCTCGATGGTGCCCTCTATACGTCGCTGCACCGCATGGAGGAACGCGGGTGGGTGGACGCATCGTGGGGCAACTCCGACAAGGGGAAGCGCGCCAAGTTCTACCAGCTCACGACCGCCGGCCGAAAGGCGTTGCGCGCCGAGGCGGCGTCGTGGGATCGGTACGTCATCGCGGTCGCCAAGGTCATGAGCGCCACGCCGGCTCCCGCCTAACGCTCCCCGATTCCCCTCCTTCATGCATCGCGACGCTCGTCCCGCCGCCTGGCGACGATACCTCCGCTTCCTGGGCCCCGACCTCGAGGGTGACATCGACGACGAGCTGTCCTTTCACCTCGCCGAGCGCATCGAGGCACTGCGCAGTGAGGGACGGTCCGAGCCCGCGGCGCGTGCGCAGGCGCTGGCCGAGTTTGGCGACGTGCGTGACGTGCGCGCCACGCTGCGCACGATCGATCGTCGCATCGAGCAGCGGCGCTCGCGCGCCGAGTGGCTGGCCTCGATGGTGGCACGGATACGCCATAGCCTGCGCGTGCTCGTACGGCAGCCGTCGTTCACGATCCCCGCGGTCGTCACGCTGTCGCTGGGACTGGCGGCCGCGGTGGCGATCTACACGCTGCTCGACACGATCGTCCTGACGCCCCTCCCCTTTCCCAACGCCGAGCGGCTGGTGGCACTCTCGTCGCCGATGCCCAAGCTCAACGACACCTGGGGGATCGCTCGGCACCAGCTGTTCTACTACAAGCAGAACGCCCGCTCGATCGAGGAGATGGGGTTGTATCGCGCGAGCGAAGCGACGCTCACCGGCGATGGAACCTCGACCTTTGCCGAACGCGTCGCGATCGCCACCGTGACATCGGGGATCTTTGACGTGTTGGGGATTATCCCGGCGCTCGGCCGCTTGCTCACGCCGGAAGACAACCGCAACCGGGACGCCGCGGTGGTCGTGCTCGGACATGACTTGTGGAAGCGCCGCTTTGGCGGCGACCGCATGATCGTGGGAAGGACGATCGACCTGGAAGGGTTCCCGCATCAGGTGGTCGGCGTTGCACCTGTGAACGCGCAGTTGCCCGACCGGCGCGTGGACCTTTGGCTGCCCGACTGGGCCGATCCGGCGGCGGCGGCGCAGAACAACCACGTGCGCCAGGCGGTCGCGCGCCTTCGCCCAGGCGTGAGTGCGGCGACCGCCGAGGCCGACCTGGCGCCACTGGTGTTGCGTATGGAGGAGGTCTTTCCGGCCGCCTATCCAAACCACTGGATCCGCAACTCGGGCTTTCGCACGGCGGTGGTCCCGCTCCGAGATGACGTCGTGGGAGCGACGATCGCGCGGGCGCTCTGGATCCTGCTGGCAGGGGTGGGCCTCGTGCTCGTGGTCGCGCTGGCCAACGTGTCCAACCTCTTCCTGGTGCGCGCCGACGGGCGACGGCGCGAGGTCCTGGTGCGATCGGCGTTAGGTGCCCGGCGCGGCGACCTGCTCGTCTTGCACCTCACGGACGCCCTGGTGGTGGCCCTGTTGGCGGCGACCATTGCCTTCGCGCTGGTGCGCAGCGCCTTGGGCGTCCTGGCCTGGTTCGCCCCCGAGGGGCTCCCGCGCTTGGCGGAGGTGCACGCGGGGTGGGCGACCGGGCTCCAGTTGCTGGCGCTGTCGCTGGCCATCGGCCTCTTGCTGGGTCTCGTGACGGCTGGGAGCGCGCGGGGGGATCATGCGGCACTGCGCGATGCATCGCGCGGCCTCACGCTCTCGCGCCGTCAGGTGGCGGTGCGAGGGACGCTCGTGGTGGCGCAGGTGGCGCTCGCCGTCGTGCTCATGGCGGGCGCCGGACTGATGGTGCGTTCCTTCCAGAAGCTGCGCGGGATCTCACCGGGGTTTGCACCAGACGGTGTGGCGACGATGGATCTTGCCCTGCCGGCGGCGCGCTTCGATGCCGCCACGCGCGTCGCCACCTTCTACGAACAGGTGAGCGAGCAGCTGCGCGCGATTCCCGGCGTGACACATGTCTCAATGGTGGAGCAGTTACCGCTCACGGGGCGCTCGGGCTGCACCGGGGTGGTCACCAACCAGCCCGGGGCCATGGGACGCGCCGAACAGTGCGTGACGACGCTGCAGGTTGCGCCCGGCTACTTCGAGGCGTTGCAGATCCCGGTGCGCGGGAGCGCACCGACGTGGGACCAGGTGCACCAAGCCACGGGTGGTGCGGTGGTGACGCGCGCGTTGGCAGAGGTGCTGTGGCCGGGCGAGGACCCCATCGGCCGCACGATTCGCTGTTGTTCGGTGGGAGAGGGATGGTTCCACGTTGGTGGCGTTGTGGACGACCTGTATGACGCCGGCCTCGACGCCCCGAAGATGCAGGCCGTCTTCTTTCCCCTCGTCCCGCCGCCCGGGGCCGACCTGCAGTGGTTGGCGCGCGGCGTGAGTCTCGTCGTCCGCGCGCCGTCGATGACGCCGGCGCAACTCTTCCCGCTGGTGCAGCGTGAGGTGGCGCGGCTGGATCCGCAGGTGCCGGTGACCAACCCTCGCGGGTTGGACGAGGTGGTGGCCCGTTCGATGGCTCGGCGCACCTTCACCCTGACCCTGCTCGCGGTCGCCGCGACCATCGCCCTGCTCCTGAGCGCGATTGGCCTGTATGCGGTGGTGTCGTACGTCGTGAGCCATCGAATCGGCGAAATCGGGATCCGGATGGCGCTGGGGGCGCGGTCGTCGCAGGTGGCGCGGCTGGTGGTGCAGCAGGCGTTGACGCTCACATCGTTAGGTCTGGTGCTCGGCGTCGGTGGCGCGCTGGCCACGACACGCGTGCTGGGGGCGCTGTTGTACGAGGTGCAACCGGGCGATCCGCTGGTGCTGAGCGCGGTGGCGGTCCTCCTGATTGCGATTGCCCTCGCCGCGAGCCTGGCCCCCACGTGGCGGGCGGCGCACGTGGATCCGTCGACGGCGTTGAGGGGGGAGTAAGGGGGCGGGAAACGGGAGTCGTGACGTATCGCTCCTCCCGTGCCGCCGATTCGGGCTCGGGCGAGGATCGGCGCTCGGGGGCGTGACCGGAAGCGGCCGCACCGTCGCGGGCACGCTCGAGGGGGCGTCGTCGCTTCCCGATCGGGGTCCTGCCTAGCCGAGCACGTCGGGAGGCAACACCTTCACAACACGTCCGACTCCCGTCTCCCTTCCCCCGTCTCCCGTCCCCACCCATGCCGTTCGTCATCTTCGCCGCCCCCATCTTGAGCGACAATGCGTTTCGCATGGTCGAGGCGGCGGCGGCGCTTCCCGATGTGCAGCTGGCGGTCATCACACAGGACGGCGAGGACCGACTGCTCGGGCTGCGCGGGCACGTGCGGCACTGGCAGGTGGCCGATATCCTGGACGTGGAGCAGCTCGCGTGGGCTGCCGAGGGGTTGGCGCGCCAGTTCGGGCCGATCCATCGTCTCTTCGGGGCGTTCGAGCAGATCCAGGTGCAGCTCGCGGAGGTGCGAGCGCGACTGGGGATCGAAGGCATGGGGGTGGAGGCGGCGCACAACTTCCGCGACAAGGCGCGCATGAAGACGCTGCTGCGCGCGGCCGGGCTTCCGTGCGCGCGGCACTGCCTGGCGTCGACGCTCGACGAGGCGGTGGCCTTTGCGGAGGCCAACGGGTTCCCGGTCGTGGTCAAGCCGCCGGCCGGAGCGGGGGCGATCGCGACCTTTCGGGTCGACAACATGCAGTCGCTGATCGCGGCGCTCTCGCGCACGCCGCCGACGGCCGAGCACCCGGTCCTGCTCGAGGAGTTCGTGCAGGGCGAGGAGCACTCGTTCGAAACGATGACGGTGAATGGCGAGCACGTCTGGCATTCGCTCACGCACTACTACCCGACCCCGCTCACCGTCCTCGAGAATCCCTGGATCCAGTGGTCGCTGGTGCTGCCGCGCGAGGTGGATGGTACGCAGTACGACGACATCCGCTCCGCGGCGCGGCGCGCCCTCGACGTGCTGGGGATGCGCACCGGGATCTCGCACATGGAGTGGTTCCGGCGGAGGGATGGCACCATCGCGATCAGTGAGGTGGCGGCGCGTCCGCCAGGCGCACAGATCACGCAGCTCATGTCATACGCGCACGACTTCGACCTCGTGCAGGAGTGGGCGCGGGCGATGATCTTCGGCGAGTTCCATGTGCCCGAGCGCAAGTACGCGGCGGGGGCGGCGTTCCTGCGGGGGCAGGGGCAAGGTCGCATTGCGGCCGTGCATGGCGTCGACGAGGTCAACCGTGCGCTCGGCCCCCTCATCGTTGCGGCCAGGACGCCGCAGGTGGGAGGGCAGCCGTCGGTGAGCTACGAGGGGGACGGGTGGGTCATTGTCCGACACCCAGACACCGCCGTGGTACAACGGGCCGTGCTGACGGTGATCAGCACGATCAAGGTGGAGCTCGGATAGCGGCACTGGGCGCCCCGGATTGCGCGTCCGGCACGGAATCAGTAGTTAGTCCAGTCAGCCCACGACGAAGGGGCTCCTCGCGACACGGCGTTCCCCGCGTTCGCCGGGACAGCCCGTTCGTCTCCCCGTCTCCCCGACTTCCGTTGCGATGAATGTGATCATGCTGGCCCCGGGCTACCCGGGCGAGATGCCCTACTTCTGCCGGGCGCTGTCGGTGCATGGCGCGAAGGTCTACGGGCTGAGCGACGTGCCGTACGATGCGCTTCCCCCGCTGACCAAGGAGCACCTGTCGGGGTACCTGCAGGTCCCCAACTTCACCGATGAAGAGGCGATCGTTCGGCAGGTGGTGCAGTCGGCGGGGTCGCACTCGATCGATCGCGTGGTCTGCATGTGGGAGCCCGGCGTGCTGCTGGCGGCCAAGTTGCGCGAGGCGTTAGGCGTCGCCGGGCAGGGGGTCGAGCAGGCGACGATCTTCCGCAACAAGGACCTGATGAAGCAGGTCATCACGAAGGCTGGCCTTCGCACCGCGCGCCACGCCTCGGCGCGATCCATCGCCGAGGTGAAGGCGGCAGCGGAGCAGATCGGCTTTCCGATCATCGTGAAGCCGATCGCGGGCGCCGGGTCGATGGATACGTTCCGCGCCGGCTCCATGGCCGAGCTCGAGGCGGAGCTGGCGAAGGTGACGACCTACGACGAGGTCAACGTCGAGGAGTTCATCGAGGGCGACGAGTACACGTACGACACGATCTGCATCAAGGGCGAGGTGCAGTACGAAAACGTCTGCTTCTACCGTCCCAATCCGCTCATCGCGCGCGGCACCGAGTGGATCTCTCCGCAGACGCTGGCGCTGCGCGACATGACGCCGACACCGGTCGCCTCCGGGGTCGCGTTAGGCCACGAGGTGCTCAAGGCGATGGGGTTCCAGACCGGCTTCACGCACATGGAGTTCTTCTGGACGCCCAAGGGCGAGGCGGTGTTCGGTGAGATCGCGGCGCGGCCGGCCGGTGCGCACACGGTCGACCTCATGAACTACGTGGGAGACATCGACCTCTACATGGGCTACGCCGAAGCGGAGCTCAACGGCACGTTCTCGCAGTCGACAGTTCGCAAGTACAACGTCTGCAACATCTTCAAGCGGGCCGAGGGGCAGGGGCGCATCAACCGCATCGAAGGATTGCAGCACCTCCTGCAGCGCTACGGCGAGCACATCGTGCACATGGACCTGCTCCCGGTGGGGGCGGAGCGACGCAACTGGATCCTCACGCTCGTCAGCGATGGCTACGTGGTCGTGCGGCACCCGGAGTTGCAGGCGTGCATGGACATCTCGGATGCGGTGGGGACGGACCTGCGGCTGTTCGCGTCCTGATCGGACGAGACCGTTCGTTTGCGTCAGCACGCGCGCGGGGACGGCCCATGAGTCGTCCCCGCGCTTCATTTCGCTAGGGAGCCGCTCCTTTCGCTGCATCGAGCACGCTGCGGACGGTGTCGAGGAGTTGCTGGCGCCCGTAGGGCTTGGCCAGGAATGTGGTCGCGCCGTCGAGCCGGGAGGTGTCGAGGCGATCCTCGGTGTAGCCGGAGGCGAAGAGGGTCCGCAAGGCAGGCCATCGCCGCTGAAGCTGTTCGGCGAGCTGCGGGCCGCTCATGCCGGGCATGATCACGTCGCTGAAGAGGAGGTCGGGGGCGGCATCCATCGACGATGCGAGCGTCTCCGCCTCCACGCCGGAGCGCGCGACGCGCACATTATAGCCCGACTGTCGCAGGACGCGTTCGGAGAAAGTGCGCACGCCATCGTCGTCCTCGACGAGCAGGATAGTCTCAGGGCCGCCGATGGCCTCGCCACGGTTCGAGGCGACCGGCGTGGGGGCCGCGTCGGCGACACGAGGGAGGCGAACGGTGAAGGTGGTCCCCTTACCCAGGGTGCTGCGCACCGCGATATGCCCACCCGCTTGTCGCACCAACCCGTACACGGTCGCCAAGCCCAGGCCGGTTCCGTAGCCCAGTTCCTTGGTCGTGAAGAACGGCTCGAAGACGCGCTGCAAGACTTCGGTGGTCATCCCGGAACCGGTGTCCTCGACCTCGACCTGCACGCAGTCGGCAGACTCGAGGCCGCAGGCGGCGGCTTCGTCACCGGTGAGCGTGACGTGTGAAGTCCGGATGGTGAGTGCACCACCTCCGGGCATGGCATCGCGGGCGTTGACGGCGAGGTTGAGCAGGAGCTGTTCAAACTGCACGGGGTCCATGCACACCGCGCCCGTTCCCTCCGGGGCGTCGACGCGGAGTGCGACATCTTCTCCCACCACGCGCTCGAGGAATCGCTGCACGGCCCGCAGCTGTGCGGCCACGTCGAAGATGCGCGGGACGACCACCTGCCGGCGGGCGAAGGCCAGGAGCTGCATGGTGAGCTCGCGCGCGCGCTCGCCGGCGCGGCGGATCTCGATGACGTCGTCGAGGGCTGGCGTCCCCGGGGCGAGCATCCCTTGCACCTCCTCGGCGTAGCCGAGGATGGCGGTGAGCAGGTTGTTGAAGTCGTGCGCGACGCCCCCCGCCAGCCGTCCGAGCCCCTCGAGCTTGGCGGTTTCGCGCAGTCGCTCGGTGGCATCGTGCAGGGCGGTGATGTCGTGGAAGATGCCGAAGACCTTCACGACCTTCCCGTCGCGTTCCTCCGCTTCGCCCTGGGCCCGCACGAAGAGGCGGCGCCCGGTCGCCGTCACGAGGGGGAGTTCGAGGGAGAAGCTGGTCCCGGCGGCGACGAGCGTGTCGAAGGCGTGCTGGATCGCGGGACGTGCTTCGGGGGCGTAGAATCGGATGGCCGAGCCGACGTCGGGGACGAAGGAGGGGGGGACGTCGTGCAGGCGCCGCACTTCGTCGTCCCACGTGACGACCCCGGTGTCGAGGTCGATCTCCCACGCCCCTAACTGGGCAATGCGGCTCGCGCGGCGCCAGAGGGCGGCGCGGCGCACGAGTTCCTGCTGGCTTCGCACCCGCTCGCTCACGTCGCGAAGGATCACGAGGACCCGACGCTCGCCCGTGGCGCGCACCAATCGACGCCCCGTGACCTCCACCCAGCGCGTCGCGCCGTCGACCTGCCGCGTCGACACCGTGAAGGCCGGGATCGTTTCGCCCTCGAGGGCGCGCGACAACATTGCGTACGAGGTGCCGAGATCCTGCGGGGCGAGGATCCCCATGTCGCCCAGCTTTCGCCCGGTGAACGTCGCGGCCGGGAAGCCGAAGAGGTCACGCGAGGCATCATTGACCTCGAGAAAGCGGCCGTGCTCGTCGAGCACCATCACGAGGTCGGGGAGGGCGCGCACCAGCTCGGCGTAGCGACTTTCGGTTTCCTCGAGCGCCGTGCGCGACACCGCCAGTGCCTGCGTGGCCGAGACGAGGCGTTGTTCGCGCACGCGAAACTGGTCGCGCACGTCGCGCAGGGCGCGCGAGAGGAAGGCGATCAGGACGGCAAGGAAGACAAACTGTCCGAGGACGACAATCGTATCGACGGTGGGGTCGGTGGGGGCGGGCGGGGGGAGGATCGGTCCGAACGCCCCGCCGGTGGCGAGCAGCAGCAGGCAGGTAAGCCCCAGCAGTGCGACCGCGAGGGCGGCCCCACCCCACAGCGCCATGAGCACGGTGGCCATCACGAGCGACGGCAGCGCCGCGGCGCGGATGCCGTGTACCCCGATCGCAAACATGGCGCAGAGCCAGAGCGTCCCGATCACCGTCCCGCTGGCGAAGTACGTCTTGCCGCGCCGCGCCAGGATCGTCGCGACCAGCATGCCGGCGATGAGCGACCCGATGATGACGTGGTCGCCGAGGAGCATCCCGGGCAATCCGAGCAGGAAGGCCTCGAACACGGCGGCGGTGACCGTCGCCACCAGCGCCAG
>Ga0116178_10000611_pt1 | contig 31671 bp, 34 predicted proteins | sample AD_STIC12_MetaG_FD_89880 | JGI IMG/M metagenome (GOLD analysis project Ga0116178, IMG submission 89880) | Active sludge microbial communities of municipal wastewater-treating anaerobic digesters from USA - AD_STIC12_MetaG | ecosystem: Engineered > Bioreactor > Anaerobic > Digestate | place: USA...
ATCCCGAATGGACGCCATGCGGGCGAGGTCCGCGCGATGCCCCGGCGCGAATCCCGGACCGGGACGAGCTTCGGCCGTGCCGGCCGCCGGATCATCCCCGGTTGGACGGGGCCCGCGTTTTGGTAGAATGCCCCTGTGCGCCGTCCCAAGGGCTACTGGTATCCGCCGGGCCTCCTCTACGATCTCGCTTTTCTGACGATGTTCCGCGGCCTGCGGAGGCGGGTCGCGCGGGCCGTCGAGGACGGGCGGCTCTATCCCTGGCTCGACGTCTGCTGCGGCACGGGCGATCAGCTGCGCGACCGGGCCAGGGGACGCGCCAGGGGACATGTACCCTTGGTACGCGTCCCCGTTCTTGCCCGCTCGAGGGGACATGTACCTGGGGTACGTGTCCCCGCTCTTTGTGGTAACGAGCTCGCCATCGGCCTCGACCTTGGTTTCGGCTTCGTCCGTTACGCCGCCGCCCGGGCGCCCGGCGTGCCGTTCGTCTGCGCCGACGCCGCCCGCCTGCCGTTCAACTCCGGCTCGATGCGGGCGGTCTCCGTCTCCTTCGGCCTCCACGACAAGAGCCCCGAGTCCCGGGCCGCGATCCTGGGCGAGGCCCGCCGGGTGCTGGCCCCCGACGGCCGGCTCATCGCCGTCGACTTCGAGAACCCCTGGAACGCCGCGTCACGCGCCGGCGCGCTCGTCGCCTGGGCCATCGAGCGCCTCGCCGGCGGCGACCATTATCGCAACGGCCGGGAATTCCTGCGGCGGGGCGGCCTGCGCGCCTTGCTGCGGGAGCACGGGTTCGCCGAATGCGAGCGACGGAACATCGAGTTCGGCTCGCTGGGCATGGTTGTCGCCCGCCCTTTGTGATTCTCCCTCCTTGTAACAGGGCCGACACCTTGCGGGAGGCGCCGGATGGTCCTCGGGCGGGGATGCCCTTCCCGGCATTCCGATAATCCCGGCCTCACGGTCGGGGCGAAGGCGTCTGCCCTTCCAAGGAAGGGCCTCCCGAGGCCCCTGGGGGTCCCGGGGAGCGGAAACCCGGGAACGCTTGCCCTTCGGGCTCTCAAAGTGTAAAAATTGGGCGTGGATCGTTCTTCATCAACTCAAGCGAAGGAGCCGCCATGAAAAATCGCCTCTCGAGCGTTCTGAAATGCGCGCTGATGATTTCGGCCCTGGTCGTCGCCGCAGTGCCGGCCGGCCCCGCGGCCTCCTCCCCTGCCGCCCAGGAACAATTCGCCCGCCCCGGCGCTTCGATCGAGGTGGCGAAAACCCCCGTCTTGGCCGCTCGGCGGGCCAAGCTCATGGAGGCCCACAAGGACGGCGTCATCGTCATCCCCTCGCAGGCCAAGGGCCGCGACGGCGCCATGACCGACAACCTCAACTTTCATTACCTGACCGGGCTCAAGGAAGCGGACGCCGTGCTCGTCCTCGATCCGGCCGGCAGCCCGCGGGAAACGATCTTCAGGCGCTCGTTCGCCGCGCCCCCGGCCGCCGGGGCGGCGGGCGCGAGGCCCACGGGCGCCGGGCCGGAGCCGGGCCAGTCCCGGACCCCCGCGGGACCCGACCCGGGACTCGTCGAAAAGCCCAACACCCAGCTCGCGCCGACCCTCTCGGGCCCGATCCGGGCCGGCCGGGCCGGTCGCGTCTATCTTCCCTTCTCCGACCTCGACTTCCTCTCCCGCGCCTTCGGCGGCGCGAATCCCCTGGCCCAAGCCGAAGCCATCCTGAACATCGACCCGACGATATTCGAGATGCGCCTGACCAAGGACGCCGACGAGATCTCCGCGCTCCGGGAGGCCATCGACCTCACGGCGGAGGCCCTCAACGAGGTGTATCGCGCCGCCGGGCCGGGGATGCGCGAGATCGACCTGGCCGCCATCCTGCGCTATGTGTTCAACCGGCGGGAGACGAAGGAGTCGTTCCTCCAGGCCGCGTCGGGCCCGAATTCGACCAACGTCCATTTCGGGGCGACTTCGCGGGCGCTCGCGGCGGGCGACCTCGTCGTCTTCGACGTCGGGGCCTGGGTCCGCGGCTACACGTCCGACATCAGCCGGACCATCCCCGCCAGCGGACGCTTCACCAAGGAGCATCGCGAGATCTACGCGCTCGTCCTCGAGGCGGAGAAGGAGGGCATCCGCCGGCTCGTCCCGGGCGCGTCGTTCAAGGCCGCGCAGACGGCCGCCGAGGACGTCCTCATGGCCGGCCTGGAGAAGCTCGGCCTGGTCACCGACGTCAAGAGCCCCTGGCAGCGCCGCCTCCACGTCCAGCACGGATTCGGCCACGGCATCGGGCTCGAGGTGCACGACGTCTGGAGCTGGCACGGCCCCCGCCTCGACAAGGTCGAGATGGCGCCGGGGATGGTCATGACCATGGAACCGGGGCTGTACTTCCCGGAAGGACGGCTCGAAACGTTCCTGGGGACGCTCAAGGGCCAGGCGCCGGACGAAGACATCGCCGCCTTCCGGGCGAAGGTCGGGCCGGTCTATGGGAAATACGCCGGCATCGGCGTCCGCATCGAGGACGATGTCCTGATCACCGGGAGCGGCAACGAGGTCCTGAGCTCACGGGTGCCCAAGGAGATCGCGGACATCGAGAAGCTGATGAAGGAGCGGAGCCCGTTCAATCAGTTGAAATAGGGGCCTGACGCGCTCTTTGGGCCGGGACATGTACCTCTGGTACGTGTCCCGTTTCTTCGGTTCTATCGCGCCGGCGCGATGTTGATCATCGCCCGCAGCTTCAGGAACCCCTCGATGTAGTCGTCCGCAACGAAGCTCAGGGTCCGGGCGTCCTGCCGCGTCACCCCGGGGACCATCGCCCCCATGTCCGCCTGCGCCGAGACGTGGTAGCCGAGCTCGAATTTGTAAGGCGCCGCCGGCTTGAACGGCTTGACGGCGCCGAGCCGGCCCAGCGCCTCCTTGGCCCCTGCCCTGATGAGCCGGCGGGATTCCGGCATGGGCACGAGCTTGGCCGCGAGCCGGCCGATGGCCTCCTTGACCTGGACGGTCACGATGTCCCGGCCGAGGATCTCGACCGCCTGGCGGCAGACCGCGGCGTCGCCGCTGACGAGGACGACGGGCACGCCGTAATAGCCCGCGATCGCCGCGTTCAGGCCGAGCTCGGGCATCTCGACGCCGTTCACCCGGATCGAGCGCACGACCGAGCCGGAGATCGTGTGGTCGAGGGTGGCGTCCGCGGTCCCCGCCTTGGCGTGGTAGCCGATGAACAGGCAGGCCGCGAAGGACGGGTCGATCCCCTCCATCATGGACAACGGCTTGGGGGATCCGCTGATGAGCGTCGCGCGCGGGTCGAGCTCGTCGGGATCGATGTTCCGCATGGAGCCGTGCGAGTCGTTGACGGCGATCTCGGCGGCCCCGGCCTCGACGGCCCCTTGGACGGCGGCGTTGACATCCTGGGCCATCCACTTCCGGGCCGGCCCGTATTCCGGGGTCCCCGAAGTGACCTGGTCGCTGTGGACGACGCCGGAGATGCCCTCCATGTCGACGGAGATGTAGACTCTGAGCGGCGGCTTAGCGACGCCTTTCTGTTGGGCCGCCGCGAGGGAGAAGAGGGCCGCCCCGGCCAGCAACGCGACCGACAGCACTGCGACCGTCATTCGCTTGTTCATGGGACCTCCCCGGGGACATGTACCTGTGGTACGTGTCCCGTTCCTTATTCCGGAGACCTATATGGCGCCTTGCGTCCCTGGCAATGCTCACGCTCACAAAGCTGACAGGCCGAGAATCCCTCGTCCGAGGGAAAAAGGATCCCGGAGATCGATTTTCTCGGGACCATCATCATGCCGTCCGTCAAGTGAACGCCGATGAGCCGCTCGGCGCCGCTGAGGAGCGAGAACAGCTTCGGCTGCTCCGTGATCGGCCAATCCTCGAGGGAGCCGGGGCTGAGACTGGCAAGGCCGCTCAGCCCATAGTGTTCCTGGAGATACCCGGCCAGCCAAGCCGCGGCCCGCTCCAAGGCATAATCGGCGATCTCCTCGAGATAGTATTGCCTGAGGAGGTCGGCTTGAGCCTGCGCGGCCCGCTCGAGCTCGGGTCCGACGGTGACGATATACGGGAAGACCCGGCCGGCCTTCCCGAGGTTCTCCCGAAGCGCCGGGCCGACGAATTCAATCCCGCCGATCTCGACCGTCCTCATCCCGACCGGCCCGACATCGCAAGCGGCGAACACCGCCTTCGGCCCGATGAGCGTTTCGGCGAGCCTGACCAAGCTCCGGTCGGACTCGGCGGCCGCGCCGGCGGCTTCGAGACGCAGCCGAGAGGCGATCTCGCGCGCGTCCAGAACGACCGGGATCCTGTCGAACGCCCTCACGGGGTCAATTTATCACAAGTCATCCGGGAATCAAGCACGGCGCCACGGAAGGGGCGGCAGGCCGAGAGCGTCCGGCCGCATGAGGACGATGGGCCTGGATGTCCCGTGGCCCCGATCCCCTTCTTGCTTGTTCTTACTTGGGGGATCCCGGTCCCTTCGGGCCCAGGGAAAGCCGGATCTCGTGCAGCTGCATGGCGATGGCAAAGAGCAACCCGACCGCGGTTATCTCGATGAGCCGGCCCTGCTCGGGGAGATGCCGCCACAGGGTATAGCCCAGGGTATTCGCTATCTTCTGCGCGACCCCGAGCGCCGCCACGGCGGCCGCGCCGTAGAAGAAAGCCTTTCGGACCAAGGTCTGGATCTTATTCATCGTTTTCCACCTTATCTGCGCTCGATCAGGATGGCCTTCGTGGAAAGAGTGTTGGAGTCCAGGTTGTACGCGACCATTCGGACCGTTCCCGCGTCATCCTGGAACCAGAGCTGGACCCATTCCTTGGCGATAGGGTAACTGCTGGTCGAGACGAGATCGCCCCAGTCTGCGGGAATGGAACCCACCTGCGGCAGCGGCTGGACGCCGAGAGTATGCTCGCCCTGCGGGGGTTCGTCGAGCCTCGTGCATGACGCCCCCAAGCCCAGGAAGGCAGACAGAAGCAGACACGCGCCAATTCGACGGAACATCGGGCCTCCTTTCTTTCTGTCGGATCCGGCGACGCCCGAGGCGCCGCCTATCGGGCAGTGCTCCCCCCGTGGCCGGAGAGAGCATCGTGGCGACTCGCTTTCCCTTGGTTTGATTATGGCCCAAAGATGAACGAATGTCCAGACAGCTCTCCACCCAAGACTCCCCCGCCCTGCCTCCCCCACTCACCCGGAGGCCACCCGGGGCCCATCGCTATTGACATGTCCGGGTGGCGATGCTATCAATGGGTATCCTTGGCCGGACCAAGGGGGCAAGGAGGAGACGTCAGGTGGTTTTTTCCAAGGATGTTCTCAAGATCGACCGGCCGGCCGAGGTCCGCAAGATCGTCGCCTTCATACGTGAGCGGGTCCATTCCTGGCGCAGGAAAGGAATCGTGATCGGCCTGAGCGGCGGGGTCGACTCCGCTCTGTCGACGGCGCTCTCGGTCGAAGCCGTCGGCAAGGACAAGGTCCTCGCCCTTCTTCTCCCGGACAGGGATTCGAGCCCGCAGAGCGCGGAATTCGCCTTGGAACAAGCCCGGGCCCTCGGCATCGAGGCCCTGACGATCGATATCACGCCGGTCCTGGAGGCCTTCGGGACCTACGAGAAGCGGGACGCGGTGGCCAAGTCCATCTATCCCGATTTCGGCGACGGCCACAAGCTGAAGATCACCCTGCCCGCGGACATCCTGAACCGCGACGGATACAACTTTTTCACTCTGACGACGATCGATCCGGAGGGGGGAACGCGTACAACCCGCCTGACCGGCGACCAGACCCAGGGGATCGTCGCCGCGACCAACACGAAGCACCGGACCCGGATGATGGCCCAGTATTACCACGCCGAGAAGCTCAACTATCTGGTCTGCGGCGCGACGAACAGATGCGAGGCGCTCCAAGGGCTGTTCGTCAAGTACGGCGACGGGGGCGTGGACATCGAGCCGATCGCCCATCTCTACAAAGACCAGGTCTTCCAACTGGCCGAGCACATGGGCGTCATTCCCGAGATCCTCAGCCGCGCCCCCTGCCCCGACACCTACAGCGCTCCGGTCACGGACGAGGAGTGGTTCTTCCGGATGCCTCTCAAGACCCTCGATTTGCTGCTCTACGCCTGGGAGAACAAGATCGAGATGCCGGAGATCTGCCGGGTCATGGAGCTCGAGGAAGACCAGGTCAGGAGGGCATTCCGGGACTTCGCGAGCAAGCACCAGGCGACCGAACACCTGAGGCATTTTCCCCCGTCTTTGCTCTGAGGACACGCCCATCCCATCGCCACGCCTTGCCGGCGCCCTGGCGGTGAGGAAGGACGCGGCGCCCGAAGGGTCCGAAGGGGCCTTGATTCGCGGCGGACTCTCCGATAGACTGAATCCGGTACAGAGGTGTATCATGAGGTATTTCAGCTGCCTGGTCTTACTGCTTCTCGTCTTTGCGCCAGGCTGTAACAGAGGAGGAGGTGACGTGCTAGGCCCCTATTACGTGAAACTCGACGCCGTTTCGCAAGAGAAATGGGGTGAGCTGGCTCGGCAGAGGGTCTTTTTCGGTCACATGTCTGTCGGGTCGAACATCCTCGATGGCCTCGAGGAAGTCATCAGCCGGAGACCGGGGATCCGGCTGAACATCCGTGAAACCGCCGACCCCGGCGAATTCGCGGTCCCGGTTTTCGCCCATTATCCAGTTGGAAGGAACAAAGTCCCCCTGTCGAAGATCGCGGCCTTTCGAGAGATCATGGACAGAGGCATCGGCCGAGCTGCGGACGTGGCCTTCTTCAAGTTCTGCTACGTCGATATCGACCATGAAACCGATATCGAGGCGCTGTTCGAAAGCTACGTCGCGCTCATCGAGGGGCTGCAGGAACGGTACCCTGATTTGACGATCGTCACGTTCACGGTCCCGCTCTTATCGAAGCCCGTCGGGATCAAGACCCGACTTCGGAAATTGCTGGGAAGGCTGCCCTGGTACGAAGAGGAGAACGTCAAGCGGAACCTCTTCAACGATCTGTTGAGGGCCCGTTTCCAGGGGACTTTGTTCGACTTGGCCGCCGTCGAATCGCGGTTCGACGACGAAAGACGCGCCACCTTCCGATACGGCGGGAAAGACTACGAATTGCTCCGTCGCGATTTCACGGACGATGGGGGGCATCTCAATCCGATCGGACGTCAGGTCGTCGCCATCGAGCTGCTGCGGTTCTTGACAACCGTCGGAAGCCCCGAGCGCCCGCTCTAGGAGGAGAGCCTAACATGCCTTTTTCGAAGAACGATATCCGGATCGACCCCGAGGCGGAAACAGAGCGCATCGTCGCCGCGATGCGCCGGATCGTCGGCCAGGAGCTGGGCAAGCGCGGAGGGGTCATCGGCATCAGCGGCGGCATCGACTCGAGCGTTTGCCTGGCCTTGAGCGCCAAGGCCTTCGGCCCCGAGCGGGCCCTGGGCGTCACCATGCCCGAATCCGATTCGAACCCCATCAGCGCGGTCCTGGCCAGGAAACTGGCCCGCCAGTACGGCGTCCCCTACATCGTCGAGGACATGACGGCGGCCCTAGCCGGCTTCGGGGCCTACCGGCGCCGGGATGAGGCCATGAGGAGCGTCTTCCCCGAATACGACTCGACCTTCCGGGCCAAGATCGTCCTGCCGTCCGCGTTGGGAGCCAAGGACCAACTGAACGTCTTCCGGCTGACGATCATCTCTCCGGAAGGGGAGGAGAAGACCGAGCGGATCCCCGTCAAGGAGTACCTGCAGATCGTCGCCTCCTCGAATTTCAAGCAGCGCAGCCGCATGTCGATGCTCTATCATCATGCCGACCGTCTCAACTACGCCGTGATCGGCACGGGCAATAAGAACGAGCACGAACAGGGGTTTTTCGTCAAGTACGGGGACGGCGGCGCCGATATCAAGCCCATCGCCCACCTGTTCAAGACCCAGGTCTTCCAGCTCGCGGACCACCTCGGCGTCCCGGAGGAGATCCGGAAACGGGTCCCGACGACGGACACCTACAGCGCCGAATGCACCCAGGAGGAATTCTTCTTCCGGGTCCCCTTCGAGGTGGGCGACCTCATCTGGTACGCCATGGAGAAGGGCGTGCCCGAGGACGAGGTCGCGAGAGAGCTGGGGATCGGCCGGGAGCAGATCCTCAATATCCAGAACGATATCAAGCGGAAGATCAGGGCCACGGAGTACCTGAGGGCCGCGCCAAGGCACATCGGTGAATAGAAGATGGGGCACACCAGATTCGTCCATAGCTTTCTCGAGGATTCCGCGGACCGCTTCGCGGACAAGAAGGCCCTGTTCGCTTCCGGCACGTGGCATTCCTACCGGGACCTGAACGCCCGGGCGAATCGTCTGGCCCGCCTCCTCCTGAGCCTGGGCCTGAAAAGGGGCGACCGGGCGGCCCTGTTCATCGAGAATTCACCGGAATACGTCGTGTCCTATTACGCCATCCTCAAGGCGGGCGGAACGACCGTGGCGTTGAATACCGAGCTGACCGCCGCCGATGTCGCCTACATCTCGAAAGACTGCGGCGTCCGGTTCCTCATTGCCGGCCGGCGGCTCGCGGCCAAGACCTTCGGGACGGCCCCTGCGGGTTCCAGTGCCGAGCTGCCTGACGCCGGCCCTCTCCCGGAGAACCTTCTTGTCTGGAAAGAGCCGAAAGACCCGGACCCGGCGTTCGGAGGCCGGGCCGCCATCGGGCTGCCGGGATCGTTCGAAGGTTTCCCCGACGGTGACCCGGGCGTCCGGGTGATCGACATCGACAACGCCTCGATCGTCTACACTTCCGGGAGCACCGGGAGGCCCCGGGGCGCCGTGCTGACCCATCTGAATATCGTGTCGAACACGCGGTCGATCGTCGACTACCTCGAGCTGACGCAAGACGACCGGATCATGGTCGTTCTGCCCTTCCACTACATCTACGGGAAGTCGCTCCTGAACACCCATTTTTACGTGGGTGGCTCGGTCGTCATCGACAACCGCTTCCTTTATCCGAACGCCGTCCTGCAGACCATGCGCGAGCAGGACGCCACGGGCTTCGCCGGCGTGCCTTCGACTTTCACCATCCTCCTCAGCAGGTCCAATCTCAAGGCCATGACGTTCCCCAAGCTGCGCTATGTCACCCAGGCGGGAGGCGCCATGGCCCCGGCGGTCCAGAAGGAGGTCGTCGAGGCGTTCGCGCCGGCCCCGCTGTTCGTGATGTACGGGGCGACCGAAGCCTCAGCCCGCCTGTCCTACCTCGATCCGCGCGAGCTGCACCGCAAATGGGGGTCGATCGGAAAAGCCATCGCCAATGTCGATCTCTTCGTGGCCGACGGCCAGGGCCGCCCGCTCCCCGCGGGGGAAGAAGGCGAGATCGTGGCCCGCGGGTCGAACCTCATGTCCGGCTATTGGAACCATCCCGAGGAGACCGAAAAGGTCCTCAAGAACGGCCTCTACTTCACCGGTGATATCGGACGGATGGACGAGGAGGGCTTTCTCTACGTGGTCGGCCGGACCAAGGACATGATCAAGATCGGCGGCAACCGCGTGAGCGCCAAGGAGATCGAGGAAGCCCTCCATGAGCACCCCGGGATCGTCGAAGCGGCGGTCGTCGGGGTCCCGGACGAGGTGTTGGGGGAGGCCCCCAAGGCCATCCTCGTCGTTAAAAAAGAGGCGGCCGACGGGATCCTCGAGGAGCTCCCGTCCTTCCTCCAGAAGCGCCTCGCGGTCTATAAGATCCCGAAAAACTATGAGATCCGGGATTCTCTTCCCAAGAACGAAGCCGGCAAGGTCCTCAAGCTGAAGCTCCGTTAGGCCGAATCCCCATCTACATGAACGGGGCCCGCGGCCTGAAGGCGGGCGCGGGGACGCGTCCGTCGAACGCTCTCGATCAGAAGAACGCTTAAGAAAGGACTACAGGTTCCGCTCAGCCGCATCTTGCCCAAGGAAGAACGGGCCGAGGCTACGATTACTGCTTCTTTCCGCGTCTCTTTTTGGCGTAGATGCCGAGTGAAACGAGACCCGCTCCCAAGAGCGCGATGGCCGCGGGCTCGGCCACCGAATAGCTGGGTCTGTCTCCCGGACTTGGGCGCGGCCCGAAGCCGGATGCGTCCGCGAAAGAAACAACGGCCAAGAGGAGCAGGACTGTCATCCCAGCCAGCGCAACGAGCTTTCTGAAGGTGATGGTCATTTGAATCCTCCGCTTTCTTTTCCAGCGACATTATCGCTGACCGAAGGCCGTTTGTCAAGCGCTTTGGGGACGCCATATTCCCGGACTCCGAAGAGCCCGGCCCAGGCGTCCCGAGGGCTTTTGAGGGCCCAGAGCGCGAAGGCGAGCATCACAAGACCTAATCCAAAAAAGACAAAGCCACCCGATCGATGCAGGAATCCTCCTTCGATGATCCTGATATCGATGAAATAGGAAAGCAAATAGAGCGTGACGATCCTGACCGCGTTCTTCAGCACGGTAATGGGCAGAACGGCGACGGCCAAGGTCATCTTCTTCCATCGCGCGCGGAGGAAGATCTGCCCGGCCAGGACGCTCGTGATGAGAAGGGCCAGGCTGGAACGGATTCCGCTGCATTCCCGGGCCACCTGCAGATCGAAGCCCGGCAGCCTAAAAACGGCCCCTTCCCTCACGAAGGGCACATTGAATACCCAAAAAAGCAGTTGGGTGGCCCATGTAGCGCCTGTCACAAGGACCGCAACGATGCGCTCCATCCAAGCGGCCGGCAGTGGTATCATGAAAACGAGGAACAGGAACGGGAAGCGCGCCCGGACGAAGGACCTCCGCCCGAATAGGGCGACAAAGCTGCCCGCCAGAAAAAGGATCGCTCCCGATACCGTGAGCTCGACGTGTTCGATTAGGGCCGGATGACGGGCCTTATCGACCGCTAACAGGGCCAAACCGGCGCAGAGGACCAGAACCCCTACCGGGTGGGCGCCGCGCTCTTCCCAGAAAAGGAGCTTTCTTCTCTGAAAGAGCACATAGGCGCTGATGATGGGTATCAATGGGATATGGATGTAGTAATCCGCCGGACGCCCATGTCGAAGTATATCGCTCAAGGCGCCGGCCGAAAAGAACACGGACACCAGGGCACAGCTCACGAATAATAGGAGCTTACGTTTTTTCGGGTCCATCGGTCTGTTGCCCGCTCTCTTTTCAAACAAGGCGCATGTTATGATACCCCTTCTGCGCTGTCAATTCCGTCATTCGGTCATGTCATCTGGTCATTCCGTTCGCTATCAACTTGCTTTCGGGCGGATGGTATCAAATGACGATCGCTGGCAAGGAAGGACCCGCTCAAGGAGGCTGACCATGGATTTCTCCAAAGACTTTCTGAAGATCGACCCATAGTCCGAAGCCGAGCGGATGAAGACCCCGCACTATCACTCCTTAAAGCTCAACTATCTCGGCTGTAGCACGACCAACAAGAGCGGCGTCCTCGACCTCCTGCTTTGCTCCTAAGAAAACAAGGTCGGGCTCTCCGAGACCCGCCGGGTCATGGGCTTGAAGGAAGATCAGGTCAAACACGCCTTCCGTGATTTCTCGAGCAAGTACCTGATGACGGAACATCTGCACGATTTCCCAGCGGCTTTGACACGAACCGCAGCCGCGATCCTCGATCAGGCCTTTATAAATATCTTCTTTGCGTACATTAGACGGCAGATGGCCCACATGAGTCCCCAGACGACGGTCGCTAGAAGAATCTGGGCCTTATCGCCGCCAATCCATTTCGAAAGGCCTAAGGTGAAGGGAGCGGCCGCCTTTTCGAGCCATTCCGCTCCGCCCGAAAAGGCGAAAACGTAGATGAAGATCGGATTCATGCCGACAGAAACGAAAAACTTTGATCCCGCCCGTATCCGAGCCACATCGGCGATCCAGTAAGCCAAGGCAAAGGCCAAGAGACTCGAGCCGACGGCTAAGATAACGAAAGAGCTGGTGCATATCCGCCTAATGATTGGCGTTTGAGGATCGAGGGCCAGTCCGGCCAGGATCCCCGACGCCCCCGAAAAGGCCATGATCCAGAGCTTTCGCGAGGGGGCTCGACCGCTCCTTATGAGTCGCCCCGCCAGGATGCCTGAAAGGACGAAGGCGGTCGAAGGAACGATGTTGAACGTGACCCAATCCCCCTCGGAGAGGCGCCCGAATAAGGACAGATCGACAATTGAACCGAAATTGTGTCCCGGGGTGAATAGCTGGTCAAAGCCGGGAGCGGGCCACAGTCGATACAGAAGTTCTGTCGTCAAGATGATCCCCGCCGCGACCCCGGCTATCGACAAGGCAGAGCATCGCAACAACAGGAAACCGAGGAAGCCGGCCAGGGCCAACTGGGGCAAGATATCGAGCAAGAATTCGTTAGCGCCACCGCTTTCGATTGGATTGATCCGTGAGAGGGCCCAGCCCAGCGAAAAAAGGACGAGCGCCCGCCTCGCGGCATGCCTGAAAGTCCCGCCCCAGCTCTCTCCCCCTTTCCATCGCTTCTGGTAGGAAAAGACCATGGCCGTGCCGCTGATGAACATGAAAAAGGGCTGGCCGAGGTCCCAAAGGCGCAATCCGTGCCAAGGATGGTGCCGGAATTGCATCGCGACGGCTTTGAGGATCGGGGCACTGTCGGCACGCGCCAGAAGCTCATAAATGCCCGTCACTTCGGCGATCAGGAAGAACATGACGATGCCACGAAATAGATCGAGGGACGTCAGCCGGCTCTCGTCGATCCTAAGATTCTCAGGGAACCGCGGCAATGGAGGACGCCTACTTATATTACGGGGTGCGATAAATTGATTGCCTTCAGGCGGCATGACGGACGCTCTTATACCTGAAGAAATTCATCACGATTCGCTGCTGGCGCTGACGCCCCCGAAGATATCCGGAGATGCCCTTGTGCATCGTCTCAACGTCGGAGGGTCGATGCCGGCCTATCGCATTGCTCTTGATGTCTTGATCCAGAACTTCGCCCAGATTCAGGTCCGGCCGATAACCGGGAAGATTGAACAATCTGACCCGTCGTCCTTTCGCCCCCAGCCAGGTTCTCACCGCCGCCGACCGATGGACTGGATGAAAGTCAACTAGGAGATAGACCCGTCGCGGCACCAGCCGCTCAAGTCGCCTAATGAAATCGATTAAAAGCTGACCCTGCGGCTTGGCTGCCAGGACATCCAGGCTCTTGTTCCTGACTTTATTGACCCAAACCTCTACGGCCTGTCCTGTGACCCCGAAGGTCCTTGACGCTTTCAACTGGGTCACTCCATCTCACACAGCCTGAACGGCCCGACGAAGCAATTGTTCTTGAGAGGCTGAGGACAACGACTTGGTATCTCTGCTCTTCATGAATACATCTATCATATTAAAAACCCGAACGCCGACAAAAATCAATCGAAACAACCGGCGGGGATTCCGCGCCTTTTCCGACCGTACCTGGCTGCTGACCGGAAGTGCGAGACACGAGAGAACCGAGAGGAGACGGCCGAGCGAGCGATCCGGACATCATTCATTCCCTTGGGACGGAAATCGAGAGAGAGCCAGATAACGGATCCTTGGTTCAAGGCTAAGCGGAAAGAGAGGAATCGGATCGAAGGCGCGCTCGGGAACGGGAAGGAGCATTATGGACTCGACCGGGTCAAATACATGGGGTAAGGACGGGGCAGAGATGTGGGTCCGGGGAGGCTGCTAGCGATGAATCTGAAGACGGCACTGGGGAGAGTATGGAGAAAGAATCTGAATCCGAAATAAGAACATCGTTCCAGAGAGGAAAGCAAGGAGAAGCCATCAGCCGCTGGACGCGAGGATGACTTTTTCAGCAGACCCTCCATAACGCATAGCCAGCGTCGATCCGCTCCGACACCGGCCGCCTTCGCTCGGACAGGGTGGCCGGAATCGTTGGAATACGCAATCAAGGAGACTAGATACCCATGACTTCATTCGAAAGAGAACTTGCCTCAGGAGAAGGGAGGCCGGATGGATTTACGATCGTCTCGGTCCTCCAGAATCCAGCCATATCCCTAGGCAAAGGATGCCAGAACCGGTCTGAATAATTCTCGGCAATGAAGGCCAGGAAATCAAGATAATAGCGGGCAGGATAACATTTCGTTGAGCGTCTCGAATTATTAAAACTCATGTAGTCTGGATGAGATATTAGAAGCGCCATTCCGCCGCAAGCGGCAATCCAAGCCAGTTTTTGCTTCCATACGAATAAGTCGGATTCTTTCAATATAACAAAAAGACAATGATCCTGGGGAAGAGTATAAGGCAATTCGACGTAACTGCGCGATTCATCCAAATTCTTGACCAGATAGGGAAAAATTGTGCCGGCGGCGTCATTTTGGGGTTCGAAGGGATCTGTATCAAATGAGGAGCAGGAATATTCAATATTCAGTTCTGTTAGCCATGATGGATTCCTTAACATCGAGGGCGAGGAGAAACCGACAGACCTCCAACTTCTCAGATAAGCGTTGATCCTGCTAGCCCTCTCATTGAAGACTTTCTTGTTCTTAAAAAGTTTTCCGTCATGTTTAAGTCCATGAACTCCGACCTCAAATCCAGAATTAACCAGGTCCTGTCTTATGGCTGGGTCCAGTTGATATCGTTCGGGGACGAAATTGAAGGACGATCTGAACCCCAAGCCACGTTCAGCCTCCATCAAGGCAAGGGCCTGCCGGGCACCTGCGGCCGTATCAACATCATGCACCAAGACGAGGGCGAACGCTTTTCCGCCTGGCCATCCTCGCCATCCTGGCGGATGCTTCGCTGAGTTCTGGTCGATTGGCCAGACAGCCGCCGAGGTCCTTCGTTTACGGGCAGCGAGGGCTCTTCTTAAGGTGAGTTGGATTGTCCTTGGAACGAACGGTTTGATGATATAGTAGGCATCTAAGGCTCGCATGGTTCTATCCGAGATGTCTGTAAGCGAAAGATCCTAACGCCCTTAGAAAACTTATCGGCAACAAGGACAGGAACCGCTGGATGGCCCTGTTATTGGAGAACACCTGTCTTTTAAACTGCCCCGTTGGCACGTCACAGCGAAAGTAGGGTAGAGGCCTCTCGTCAGCGCCCCAATCCCTCTTGAAGCGAATTAGTCCTAAGTTCAAGGGATCCGTCCTTCCCAGGTTAAGTTTTGAGTAGCCCCTATCCCTGTACCACCTGATGGCTTCCCACATTACGAGATCATTGGCCCTCAGCTCTTGATAGCTTCTATCGGACGCTCCATATTTAAAAATGACGTTTTCTCCAAAGTGGAAAAAAATTGAAGCGGCGATCATTCGATGATGGTACCAAGCCGCAACAATGATCCCATATCCAGTAGCCAAAATAAGGCGTGCGATGTTTTTAAAGAACGCAAAGGGCTGAGGGGGAACGCCATGTCGCTTCCTGGTCAGGCAATGCAGCCGATAGAAAATCTGTAAGCAGTCCGTTGATGTCGAGAATTCTACTGAAACTCCTTCTCGTATAGCTTTTTTAATATTCCTTTGTCTGCTGGGTCCTAGAGCACCCAGAAGGTCCTTTTCTGAGCGTTTGAGATCGATATCATGAGTGACATAAATTCTCCAAGGGACGGATTCTTGGGTCGCGAAAGCCGAGTGTCTCCATTCGATGTATTTCCAGGCTGCGTATTTGCCATATCGCAAAGCTTCCCGTTTCACTTTTTCAAGCTGATCTGGCGTAGAATAATGGGGCTGACACCAATCTGAAAAAGGGAGAGCCACCGCTCTCTTGCCTGTGAGGATGCTCGTGACCTGCATAGTCGGCACAACGGCCGTAAGCTTATCATGTTCAAATGAAACAAAATATACGGGCTTATAACCATAGGTTTCTACAAGGACGCTGGCCCATGCAGCAGTGTGAAAGAACGCCCAGTCGCCAGTGTCTAGTAAGCTCTGATCCCAGCCTGGGGTATCTAGGGGATCAATCAATCGAATCGCCATACTAACTAGTTTCTGCTGAAAAAGCGGATGACTTTGCGTAAGCAATTGACAACAATATAGCGGGCTCCTGTTCCTGGACTACTGGAAGCACGAAGCGCTCAACGAGTCGGAGCATGTGAGCCGGCACCTCGCGGCGTATGGGGACCGGTTCGGGAAGCTTCCACCGTACTTCGTGGCCGACACGAAATACAGGATGTGGAGAAACCGAGCGGGATTGGAAGCGTTGGGCGTGCGGCCGTCGTTCAAACCGCTGGGGCGAAGGGTGAAAACGCCGGGGCCTGACCGCTGGTTCAAGCGGAAGCAAAAAGAGCGGAACCGGATCAAAGGCACGATCGGGCACGGCAAAGAGCACTTCGGCTTCTCTCGGGTCCGGTATTATGGGGAAGAGACGTAGGAGGTCTGGGTGCGGACGAGCCTGCTGGCGATGAACCTGAAGACGGCGTTGAAGAGAGCGTGAGAATCGCGAAGCCCGGAGCCGAGAGAACGCCGCGGCGTCAGGTATCGGCCGCGATACTTGTGCGCGATCTGTTCCCGAGTTCATTTTTCAGCAGACCCTACATAATATACTTTTCTTTGACCGGGTCGAAATTTACCAAGGCCAGCAGTCTTCCCAGATGATCGAAATCCTTGACCAGATAATTCATGAATACTTCAAATCCATAAACGGGAGAAAATAAGAAGAGAAAAGGAAGCACTATGGTATAGAGATGGATGGCGACGTATGAGATCATCGCTTTCAGAGGATTATGCCTATCCGCAAAGGACGACATACGACCTCTGAGCAAAGACCGTTTCAACATGCTCTTAGCTGACCACCGATTCGACTGAACGATCTCATAAACCGGGGCATCGTCATTCCACACAAAAAGGCATCCCTGAGAGATCTTTCTTCTAAAGAAATCCCTATCCTCTCCACCCCTTCCGAATTCCTTCCGAAACCAATCTTTATCGGCCTCGAACAAAGACCGTCGAAAAAGACAATTCCCCGACCGGGTTCTCTTCCAATCAAGGATGAATCCTGAAGGGTGTCTCTCCCGGTCGAACATCCGGCTTCTGAGCACCCAAGCTGGCGGCGGGGATTCAAAGCGAGGCAAGACGGGCCCCAGGACTCCGCAAGCAGCCGATTTCGTAAGGGCTAAATAGTGGCTCAACAACCATCGTTCATCGGGACGTTCATCGTCATCAATGAAGGCGACGAATTGGCCTTGTGAATGGCCTACTGCTCGATTCCTCGCCAACGCGATATTTTGCTCCGGTTCGATATAGGCCGATATGGGGACTGCAGATCTTCTGGCATGAGATTCGATGGTTACAAGGGCGGTCCCGGCGCTATCGTTATCGACCACAACGATCGAGAAATCAAAGAGCCCCTCCGTTCCTTGTCTTTCCAAAGCGGTCAACAATTCGTCCAGCTGACGCGGGCGTTTATAAGTACAGATGCAAATACTGATATGTGCCTTGTCGATCATATTCCCGCGGTCTCCAGTCATGCTCCCGCCTAACTGGCGCCCTTCCTTGCTTCTCGTCCCGATCCTCCATACGCAAGTTCCTGCATGCTCAAGTTCACACTACACGAAATATGCTCGATGTCCCTCTTTGTCAGAGTCTGATAACTGGGGATGACCAAAGTGCGTTTCAGGAGTCGCTCGGCCGTGGGGCAGTCGCCTTGATAACCATAATGTTCGGTTGTGCCAGAAATCACGTCCTCGTAGGGTGTCGAAGTGCCCACTCCCCGACTCCGCAGCGATCTGGCCACTTGATCCCGGTGTACGGTCGATCTAAATTGCAGGGGATACATGAATCTATTGGAGAAATTCTCCTGCTCGCGGAGACCTGTAGTCCCGGTATTCTGTACCAGACTTTTGTCAAGATATTCCGCATTGGCCCGGCGCGCCGCGATCATAGAGCCTAAGCGGGGCATTCGCCTGGAGACAGCCGCCAAATCGGAAGCGAAAATACGGCTGAGAATGAGAGGAGATTTATCCAGAAACTCAGTTCTCTTATTATAAATGGCCCAGATGCGCGAGCCCATCCATCCCCACCATGGGCGGCTACGGAGCTTGGATCTGACATATGTCCTTAGGACGTGCTTGAACTCTTCGCCCCGGCCGGGAACAGGCAAAGTACGGACTAGGTCGGCAAGACGATCCTGAAGGGCTTTCTGGGGTGAGAACAAGGCGCCGCCTTCGCCCACTGCGAGGTACTTGCCCGATCTGAAACTAAAGAAGGCGATGTCCCCGAATGATCCACTGGGCAGGTCGCCAACCTTGCTTCCAAGGGATTGAGCGCAATCTTCTATCACTGGAAGCCCCTTTACGATCTCGAGGATCTTCGGCATATCACAGACATTACCGAACATATGGACTGCAATGAGGGCATCAATGCTGGGACGCTTAAGCAACAGGTCTTCCGGAGAGAGACAATAGGTATCAGGATCAATGTCAATAAACCGGGGCGTGCAGCCGGCGGCGCGGATGGCCTTGAATACGACCGGGCAGCAGAACAAGGGGACTCCTATTCTAGATCCCTCAGACATCCCGAGCGCCTTAAGAGCGATCACGACGGCGGCTCTGGCTGACCTGATGGGGATTGCGTCGCCAAGCCCGGGTATGGCAACCCGCTCGCCATGTTCGGCCGGGTGCCACATAAGCGCAAGTCCAAGCACGACATCGCGAAGCGAATACTCATGGAGCTCGGTTGGCAATAGGGCAGGCATGGGCAGACTAACTGCTTGGGGGAATTATACCCTTCATTTTATGTTTTTCGATATCGACAATATCTCCTCCGCTGCGGAGTCGGGCCGCTATCTCATAGAGCTGATATTTAAAGGGCCTGAGCGAGCACTTCCACATGAAGCCCTGCTTCAGTACCGCGCCAAAGCGCTTTTTAAAAAGACTGAGAGCTTCTTGTTTCGAGCCTCTTTCGGGATCGATCCTGGCCCCCACAAAATCATAACATCGTGTGCCCAGTTCCTTGAATCGGCGCATCGCGTCCCAATAAAGCAACTTATTCGATCCATCCCTTTGGTTGACCAAATTCCCGGCATAGATCGCGTAGGCACAATAGTCGCTATAAGCCAAGACGCAAGCGCTTTGGACGACCCCCTCATGATCCGCGATCAACAACCGTCCGTACTCGCCGAGCCCCGACAGCATTTTCATAAATGCCGACTGGTCCATGAACGGGAGTCTCGAGCGCCGGAATGTCTCTTTGATCAATCTATAGGCAATCTCAACATCGTTCGGTCGAGCCTCCCGGATAATGACGCCGGACTTCATAGCCGACTTAATATTCTGACGAGTGATCCTATCGATGTTCTTCCAGAGGGTATCCTCCGACTGAAGGAGGTCGATGACATAGCTGCCGTAGGGCGCCGGAACGGCGTCCTCTGGATAGGTGCGGAAAAGGGTATTGGTCGTTGCGGGGATGATCGCGTCGGCGCCTCGGGACCTGAGGTATCTGACCACCCCATTCAAAAAATCCTTCTCCTCCGAAATGCTGAAATCGAGAGCGAGAACGATGGTTTCAACCCGGAAGCGAGCCAGGAGGAAGATGCCTTTCCTGATGAGCGTATAAGGCAGAACGCACTTGAGCTCGCCGGATTCCGAAAAACCGCCCAGCCAACCATACACGTCGCTGACTGAGCTCAAAAAAGATTCTTTGGCAAAGATCGAGAACTGGGGGGACCAGTCAAACTGGATGGGTTGGACGTTCATCTTCCCGGTTCATCCGCACGAAATCTCATCGGAGATAAGCCAAGGTCTTCCGACAGTATTCACTCATCCAACGCATTTGCTCCTTCCTGCGGAATTGCACGAATTCCTGCGAAACCGGTTTGGCAGGACGAGAGATCATGCCCCAGAAATATCCCGCGAGGAGGAGGAGGCCGGAAACGACGGGAGGCGGTTTCGTCATCTGATAGATGGAGCGGAAAAATTGCCATGCAGGATGGACGCCGAGCATGTAGTCTCCGAGGCCACTCCTGAACGTATATTTTAGGTAATGAGGCCCGGCTTTCCCCATTGGCCGGAGATGGACGCACGTTTTGTCCATAAAAGTCTCCGTCTTCCAACCTCTCATGCGTGCCGTTACGTTAGCGACCAGATCGATTCCGCCGCTTGGTCTAGCGATATATCCGCCGATCATTTCAAAACACTCCCGCCGGAACAGTTGGCAGGCACCCGAGACATGTTCCTTCCGTGAAAAGCGGTAATCGTACTGCCTATTCCCTTCACGAAATGGCGTTCCGGCGACTCCGAGACTTCTGTCCTGGTCGAACTTATCCAACAAGAACTCGAAATAATCTTCTTGAAACACGATGTCCGCATCCAGGTTTCCGATGATATCAAAGGGCATATGTTTTACGGTATCCCAGGCTTGATTGAACGCAAACGCCTTGCCGCCGAAATGGCGATCCATACGCTCAGGCATGCGAATGAGCTCAATCCAAGAGTATCGCCGTACATATCTTTGGGCGATCTCGTCCGTTCCGTCCGTCGAGCCGTCGCTCACAATGACCCACTTCAGTGGTCTGCTAGTCTGGTGGACAACGGCCTGGATGGTCTGTTCGATCAATGATGCTTCGTTCCGAGCTGGGGTAATAAGAACATAGATCATGATCCGCCACCCAACCCGTTGATCTTGCTATACACCTCTCTAAAAGTCGAAACCGGCACGGCATTCGTTTGGAGATAAGCCAGTAGAGCCGTGACCGTTTCAAAATCGACGAGGTCTTTTGTATGACCGATGGCGACGATCGGCCTGATAGCGGAGGGATCCCGTTTGTCCTCCCTGATTTCAACGTCGAGGATCCGAAAGATCTCGGCTGGGGTCAGGCGGCAGAAATCGAGTTTCATCGGATAATGCATCCTGAAAAAATCCCTCAGCCGCATGATCTCTCTTCCCCATCCGCGGGGGCCCGGTGCGGCCCTGCCCGCAATCTGCGCCCGTTTTCCCGTAGCCATCCGCCAGATCGGTACCATTTTTGTAAATGTGGGGATTTCAAGCAGCGCCCCCTCAGGAACGGAAACATTCACATCGTCCGCAAACTTCCAGAAGTATCCGAGTTTGCTCGATCGACGGTAATCAAGGCCGTGCTCGTGCTGCACTCCCCCCTTAAAGACGGAAGAATCAACCTTGATTCCGTGCTTCACGAGGGATTCCGCGACAGCTTTGGTCGGCTGAAGGAGCCAATTCCCGGCTCGAAAGGAGAGGGGCTGATAACTTCCGGGGCATATGATGTTCTTCAGATAGCCTAAGGAGCGCCCGACGATCTCTTCGATCCGTGGTTGGGGAAGTCGAGAGAGGTTATACTCAGAGTAGTCGAGATACCAGCGCGAATCCTTCCGACGCGCGTTATACCACTGGGGATGCAGGTGAAGCCCGATCTCGAATCCGTCAGCCCAAAGATCCCGAATCTGTCGCTCAACTGGTTCGATGAACGGATCGGCCCCCGAACGCCCGATGACCTCCAGCTCGGCGGCCTCCGCGAAGAGGACAAAGCGTGCCTTCCATTTTTTGAAAATGGCGTAAAGTTCCTTGGCCGGCTCGAAGACGAGCTCCTTAAGGGAGCCTTCACCGTTCCCGTACACCTCATAATCAATTGTGAAGATAAATTCAATCATGGCAGTCCTTCATCGAGGTCAGCCGGCTTGCCGATAACCCTGGCCAACGCCAGAAGCATCCAAGCTTGCGACCATCTCATAAAGGGGGTGCGGATCGTAAAGCCCCGGCGTTTCTGATAATAAAAGAAGCCTCGTTTGTCCCACATATTTCCAAGCGCCCAGGAGAGGACGGCTGATCTCAGGCCGACACTGTCCTTTCCGAGATCAGCGAACTCAGTCAGTGTGATCAGGCTCTGGGCGATACTATGGATATCGATGGGATAGGTTTGGTCATGATAATACCTTGGGGCCCCATCTCGACGAAAGAAATGATCCAGGTAGAAAAGGAATCCTCGGTGAATGGCCTGATCAAATTCCTGTGTTTGGGCATAAGACTGAATGGCGCGCAAAGCGACAAGATCGAATCCGGTGTGAAAGTTATCGATCCATCGCTGGCTAGGATCTTCACCATAGTCCCAAGCCCCATCCCCGTGCTGTTTGCTGACGGAAAAGCGCGCGGCCTCGAGGGACGGCCCCAGGTACTTGGTCTCACCCAAAACGGACGCGATCCGGCAAAGGTACGCCGCACCCAGGAGATTGGCGTTGTGAATCTGCTCTGTGCCAACGAGAGTATATCGGAAAAAGGACTTCGAATCGCTCTCCCGGAAGAAAAGACTATCCAAAATGAACTCCGCCACGCTCTGAGCCTCTCGAAGCCATCTGGATTCCGGTGTTGTCTCGTATGCATCAAGAAGAGCATTTCCGGCAAAGGTCGAGCATATGATATTTGGCGAATCTTTCGGGACAAATCTCGATCTCTGCTGCCAATCAAAACTGTAACCCCAACAGGAATGCGATGTGTTCGGCGAACGTAAGGAGAGGAGCTTGTTTGCCAATAACGGAATCGGCTCAGTCGCTTCTGCTATGCCGCTCTTTGAAAGGCCTACCAGTGAAGACAGAAAGAGGGCGATTCCTTTGGAGGAAGCGGTTTTTGGAATGAACAGAACCGGTCGCAGATTGATCGGCGAGCGTTTGACGCCCTGCGTCAAGACCAGGCGAGCGGGTTTGTTATGCAGCAGGGGAATGGCCTGAACGATCCGGCTATTGAGCGCATCATAAGGATCATAGCCGGCCCAGTTGTTCTTGCGACAATAGTCCAACAGCTTGATCGCCACACTCTTCACAACCGCTGAAGAGTTGGCGGCGCCGGCTAATTCACTCGTCCACTTTCTCATGGCGATGCAGTCAAGATCTCCCTAAGCACGCGCTCGGCTGTGCGCCCATCCCAGAGCGGCGGAACCTGTCCTCTCCGCCAAGGGCCGGCGAGCACGTCGTTGACATCGTCCAATAAAGAGTCGAGCTTTGTCAGCCGATTGCTGCCCAAGGTCAATGTAACCGGACGTTCCGTATTGGGCCGGAGGGTTAGGCAGGGCGTGCGGAAGAAGGTGGCTTCTTCTTGCAGGCCGCCGGAGTCCGTAACGACAATCCTCGCATTTTCCGCCAGGCAGAGCGAAGAAAGATAGCCGAGGGGTTCGGACAGAAGAATTCGATCATTTTGAGGAGGCATGAGCCGGTATTCGGCAAGCATCTTGCGTGTCCGCGGATGAATGGGGAAGACAATAGGTATTCGCTCCGAGATCTTCGAGAGTCCCGCCATGAGAGCGCCAAGAGTCGCTCGGCCATCGACGTTGGCCGGCCGATGGAGAGTGACATAGATAAATTCTCCGGGCAAGAGGCCAAAGCGGGCCAGCGTCCCGCTCGATCTGGCCCGAGGCAAATTATCCAGGAGTGAATCGATCATGATATTGCCTACGAGCTTGACTTTCTCCCGTGCGATGCCTTCACGAAGAAGATTATCGTTGGCATCGTCGGAAGGAGTGAGGAGGAGATCGGCGAGGGCGTCCGTGACGATCCGGTTGATCTCTTCGGGCATCGTCCGATCGAAGCTTCGCAGGCCGGCTTCGATATGGGCAACCCGAACGCCCATCTTCGCGCAAACCAAAGTGCAGGCCATTGTGGAATTGACATCACCTACGACGACGACCCAATCGGGCTTCTCGTTCTCACAGACGCGTTCAAAACTCGTCAGGATGGCGGCTGTTTGGGCCGCATGCGTCCCGGACCCGACGCCGAGGTTGATGTCCGGGCGACGTATCCCGAGTTCTCGGAAAAAGACCTCGGACATATTCTCATCATAGTGTTGTCCGGTATGGACAAGCAGGGCTTCGACCGACGGGTTCAGGCCGGTCTTGCCGGACCTATGGGCATAGATCTGCTTGAAAAGGGGGGCAATCTTCATGAAGTTCGGGCGAGCGCCTGCGACTATGACGAGCTTAAGACGATGCATGGCACTTCCTCGGGGTCTGACTTATTCCCTTATGGCTCGAGGCCCCCATTTGATGTTCCTTGAGGAAGCCGGCCGAATTGTTCGATATGGATGATACGTTCGATATGATCCACGATATCGGACAACGCTGAACGAGGGTCATTGGACGGAACCTGATCTCTTTTCCTGGGCACAAGATGAATTTTCGTCCAGATCTCATGGCTGTCCTGAATCATGACCAGTTTGCCCTCACGCTGCAGCATCCGATCGACAGCGCCGGTTGTCCCTCGGAATATGCTATAAACGGGGACGCCCAAAGCTGCCGCCTCTCTGTTCATCGTACCCCCGCCGCTAACGACGAGATCAGAAGCCCACAAGAGATCCAATCCGCAAAAAACCTTGTCCGGAACGATGGTCTTATCCTTCTCGAACCACTCCGGGTGGTCTTGCTTGAAGGCTTGCTCTTGTCCGCGATTCCGTGGTAGCAAGATCGCCCGGACACCCGCCGTTTGACCAATTCTATTCATCAGCTCGAAAAGAAGATCGTCGCTTTTCGGGGTATAGTAATGAGCTTCATTTGCGGGCGGTCTCACAGTGACGATGATTTCGCCTTGAGACAAGCCGAGTTCCTCGACCACAGAGGGATCAGGTTCGAACTCCGGGGCGTAGACGTCCTCTTTGATCCCCCTGTAATAGAGCACCCTATGGGCTTTTGCGCTCAACTTCTCTCCGGACAAAGCTTCAGGAACGATCATCCACCGCGGCTTCGCCGGAGCGATCATTCGGGCATGTTCATAATCCATGATCATGACATTCGGGATCCGAAGAACGTTGGAGATCAGGATCTGAGATCGAGCCCCGTGGGAAAGAGCGATTCTAGGCTTATGGCGTATGGCGAAGGGGGCGAGCTGGAATGAACGCCAGGCCAGTCCCCATATCTTCTTGAACTTGTTTTTCCCATAATGACGCCCGACCCTCCGGTACTCGAGCTTCATCTTGTCTGCAAGCTCGCAAACTTGGAACGCATCGCGGGCAGTGATAACAACCAAGTATCCCCGGTTTTTCAATTCGCGAATGATCGGGGAAAAAAACGGCACGTGCGGGGTATTGTCCAGGTCGATCCAGATCTTGATTTCAGCTTTGCCCAATGCGTCGTGACCTGTTTGTTGGATCTTCACTTTGGAGCCCGGCGCAGCATAAGATGGGTCATTCTCCGCAGGCATGGCCTGGGGCCTGGCCGAATCCCAGAACGCCGCGACCTCACGAGGCAAATCATCCCAATACTTCCAGTCATATGTCTTCTGAACGTATTCGAGAAACTCACGATAATAATCCGCAGGGTATTCTTCCCGTTTGCAGGGACGCCCGTCGAAATTCATATAATCCGGGTGTGTGTTCAAAAAAGCCATCGCGCCGATCCGAGCGATCCAATCGACCTTCTCTTCCCAGATTCGAATAGCCCGTTCCCTCAGGATCACAAAGAGGCGATGATCTTGCGGTATAGCTTCGTGTTCGAGAAGGATTCTCGATCCGGACCGGAAAGATCGTACTCAGACCGCCAGGTTGAGGTTCGAACTGGTCCGTATAGAGTGTCGAGTTATCATAGGTGATAGCCAGATCAGCGATCCACTCCAAGTTATGGTACATTGAAGGGAAATGGAAGCCGGCCGCTCCCCAATCTGCTCGGTTCCGGAATCCATCACGATCTTGAAAGGGGTTTCCGTCATGCTTAAGGCCGTGGACGGCGACCTCGAAACCCGCTCCGGTGATGGTCCGGCGCATCTCCTCGGAAACAGGGTTATCTTCAGGGACGAAATCGAATGAGGATCTCAAGCCCATCTGGCTCTCCAGGGTCATCAGCCGGATACACTGATCATAGCCCTTGAGCTTATCAACGTCTTGAGATTGGTCGAGCGTAAACCTCTTCCGATCCGGCCAGCCGACCCACTCGTTCGGGATCTTCTCCGATGCCGGGTCGCTAGGCCATTGATGACGGTGCGCCTTCCGCAAATAGCGAGCGCGGATCTTTCTGCGACGTATCTGGAGCCCGCGCGGAAAAAATGTCCGCGTCCAGGAATGGGCATCTAAGCGATTCATATATCGTCTCAGGAGCTCCCGCAAATCCTTTCCGGACTTTTCACGATCCGATTCGAAGGACGGAATGGAAGCCACGGCGCTCGGGCAGGCATCTGTCCGAAAACAGGTATCAGCGGCATAGCTTCCAGACTGATCCCTGCCGCTCACATCAGCCTTTCTTCCGTTCGATGAATCCTACGATTGTGCTCCAACATGCTTGTCGAATCGATAATGCCGCTCTTAAGAAAGGAGTTCTCGAAGGAAGTTTTCGATAATATACTCCCTTAGTTGTATGCGTATTTCATTCATTTTCGCTCCTCACATACTTCTGGTTTAACTATCCTGTCCTACGCGGCAATTTTCTTGACTATCCGCGCCAATTCTATGATGTCCTTCTTCTTTGTCAAAGAATACCGTCTCGTATGGTGAAAAGAGGGGTGAAAAAAGCATGCTTAGCCTCACCTCCAGCGATGAAATGACGACCGTTCCGGAGTACCTTTCTACAGAACTCGGTTCAATCATAAGCCTTGTTTTCCATTAGTATAACATAAGCCATTCGAATCTGTCCCGCTCCTAGGGATTCAGCGCTAGTGCCAGGGTTATGCTGGGTCGATGGAGATATATATGGCCAAGAAGTGGTCTTTGCATATTCCGGCCCAAAGTGGCCACCGAGTCCGGTTCAAACTGGCCACGGATTCCGGGCGAAAGTGGCCACCTGTTCCGATTGATTCCGGCCACTTTTTTCCGCTATCCGGAATCGGCATGGCGACGCTGGATGACCGTGGGCATATGGGCCATGATGTCTCTTCCTGGACAAGGAGGAGACAATGGCGCAGAGAAGGTTATCCATGCGTAAGATCAAAGAGGCCCTTCGGCTGAAGCATGAGTCGGGTCTTTCCAACAGGGCCATAGCCAGGGCCTGCTCGATCAGCAAGGAGACAGTCCGGGACTATCTGTCCAGAGCGGCGGAGGCGGGATTAGGATGGCCCCTTGGAGATGAGCTGACCGAGGAAGCCATCGAAAGGCTTCTGTTCCCTGCGGCGGCGCCGCCTGAGAAGGCGAGACATGCGCCCGATTGGGCGGAGGTGGGCCGGGAGCTTCGCAAGAAGGGCGTAACCCGTCGGCTTCTCTGGATGGAGCATAGGGAAGCCGAGCCTGCGGCGTTGAGCTACTCCCAGTTCTGCGATCTCTACCGCCGCTGGGCCAAGAGCCTGGATCCGGTGATGCGGATGACGCATAAGGCGGGAGAGAAGCTGTTTATCGATTATGCTGGGCTGACGATCCCTTATGTCTGCCGCGAAACGGGGGAACGGCAGAAGGCGGAAGTCTTCGTGGCCACGCTGGGGGCGAGTTCTTACACCTACGCGGAAGGCCAGGAGTCCCAGGCCATGACCTCGTGGATCGGCGGGCATGTGAGGGCTTTTAAGTTTTTCGGCGGCGTGCCGGAGATCCTGGTTCCGGACAACACGAAAACAGGGGTGACCTCGCCCTGCCGGTATGAACCGGATCTCAACCCCACCTACCAGGACATGGGGAACACTATGGGACGGCGGTTATTCCGACCAGGGTTCGCCGCCCCCGGGCCAAAGCCAAAGTCGAATCGGGGATGCAGGTGGTGGAGAACTGGGTGATCGGTCCGTTGAGGAAGCGGCAGTTCTTCAGCATCGAGGAGATCAACCAGGCGGTCTGGGAGAGGCTGGAGGAGCTCAACGGGCGGGAGATGAAGCATCTAGGACGGAGCCGCCGGGAACTGTTCGAACAGCTGGACAAGCCGGCTCTCAAGCCCCTGCCCCCGAGGGCCTATGAACTGGCGGAATGGAAGCGGGCCAAAGTCAGCATCGATTACTACGTGGAATACGCCGGTCATTATTACAGTGTTCCCTATCGGCTGATCCACAAGGACGTCAATATCAGGGCTACGGAGAATGTGGTCGAGGTCTTCCATAAGGGTCAGCGGGTGGCCTCGCATCGGAGGGAGGGGACGAAAGGCCATCACTCCACTATGCCCGAACACATGCCGGAATCCCATCGCCGCTACGGCGAATGGAATCCGGAACGCTTTATCCGCTGGGCGGAGAGCAATGGTGCGGCCACAGCCGAGATGGTGCGGAAGCTTCTTGAGAGCCGCCGTCATCCCGAACAGGGCTATCGTTCCTCGCTCGGGCTTCTGCGGCTTGAGTCCCGTTACGGGAAGGAGCGGGTGGAGGCGGCCTGCCGGCGGGCTCTCGGCTTCGGGCTTTGCTCCTACAAGGGGGTGAAGAACATCCTGGAGACGGGGCTGGACAAACTCCCCCAGGAGGGACCGATCATGACGGCGGCGAAGGTCCATATGAATATCCGCGGGACAAAGTATTACTCCTGAGAGTGACGAAGCGATGCTCCGACAACCTCTCCTGGACAAGCTGGCTTCGATGAAGCTGCGGGGCCTTCTGGACGGGTTGAGGGAGCAGATGGGAAACCCGGAATACGGGAAGCTGTCGTTCGAGGAACGGCTGGGACTGCTGGCGGATCGTGAGTGGAACCAGAGGCAGGACCGAAGCCTTCAACGGCGGCTGCAAGTGGCTCGGCTCCGGGAACAAGCCGTCATGGAGGATCTCGAGATCTCCTCGGCGCGAGGCTTGGAGAGGAGTCTTGTCTTGTATCTGGCCGGAGAAGAATGGATCCGCTCGAAGCTCAACGTGATCATCACCGGGCCCACCGGAGCGGGGAAAACATACCTGGCCTGCGCGCTGGGCTACGCCGCCTGCCGGAACAGCTTCTCGGTCCGCTACTACCAGATGTCGCGCCTGATCCAAAAGCTCAGCCTCGCCCACGCCGACGGCTCCTGGCCCAAGCTGCTGAACTCCCTGGCCAAAGCCCATCTGCTGATCATCGACGACTGGTTGCGAAGCCCTCTCACAAGACCCCAGGCCAGCGACATCCTGGAGATCATGGACGACAGGCACAAACGTGGTTCCACGATCCTGACCACCCAGATCCCCATGACGGAATGGCACGAGAGGATGGACGATCCGACCCTGGCCGATGCGGTCCTGGACAGGATCATCCACCAGGCCTATCGGCTGGAACTGAAAGGCGAATCCATGAGGAAAAGAAAGTCAACCTTGACTCAAGCCGGCCACCCTGGGCTAGAATGAGAACTCAGCGTCGCTCCGCTCCGACACCTGGCCGGTTTACCCCGGAATCAGTGGCCGGAATCGTCGGAATACGCAGTCTTACCAGGAGCGGATCATCTGTCGGTCAAATCCAGCTATCGGGTTTGCCTGAAGTTGGGGATATTGGAGCAAACCCATTACTGTTTGTGTGAGGATTACGGCGGGATGAGGGTAGACCAGGCCCCCCGTCTCATAAATCTCAAGCTGGAGAATACCCGGATGAAGAAGCGTATGAGGGACCTTTCTCTGGATAACGCCATCCTGAAAAAGGTTAGCCGGGGTAGCTACTGAGCCCCGCCAAGAGAAGCTGGCGGTCGAACATGGCTGTGCCGTGATGGGCATCTCGGAGACGGACTCGCCAGGCGATTGGCTAGCCCCGGTCGACCCACCGGCATAAGCGCAAGGTCCCAAAGACAGATCGGCTCTTGCGAATCCTAGCCCCCGAAAATGGCTGAACCGAGTTGACGTGATGAGGCTGTTTATCGAGTCCGGGAGCCTCTGGGAGAACGGCTGTCCATATCGAATTGTTCACCGGGGGAGCGGTGGGATGAACTCCTGAAGGGAGAAGCATTAGAAACGTTTGAATAGACGAAAGTGCTTGTGGAAGGATAGCTGAAGACATACAATCTCGTCAGACCGCACAATTCGCTGGGATAGAGACTGCCGGCAGGAGGGGCATGTGGTCGGCAAGCTCACTCTAGGGCTGGCACAATGTAAGGAAGCATGTCATAATATCGAACTGGGCACAAAATAGGATGTGGGACTGAAGGTGATTTTTCTATTTTTTAGCGACGTCCGCATTATGAAATCGCAGGTCATTCATGACATGGTCCCGAGAATATTATTCAGCAAAGAAGAAACTTAAGAGCGAGAGAACTATGAACAATGATGTAACAAAGAGCCGCCGATTAATCCGAGCTTGTATTGTCGGTTGCGGCAAGATTGCGGACGCGCATGCTTCCGCTATTCGTTTGGTTCCAAAGAGCGAAATCGTTGGCGTCTGTGATACAGAAGAACTAATGGCTAGACAGCTGGCTGAACGCTATAAAGTCAGGCAATATTTTAATGATATCCTACGTATGTTAGATGTGGCCAGGCCGGATGTAGTTCATATTACCACCCCGCCGCAGAGTCATTTTGAAATAGGAACTTTGTGCTTAAATGCGGGATGTCATGTCTATATAGAGAAACCAATAACTATAAACGCTTCTGAAGCGACCCAATTGATCGATCTATCGATAAAATCCGGCTTAAAAGTAACGGTCGGAACAGATGAGCAATTTTCTCATATCGCATGTGCCACGCGCAAACTTGTTAAAGATGGCTATCTGGGCGGACCTCCGGTCCACATGGAAGCCTATTACTGTTATGACCTCGGCGACGAGCGTTACGCGCGTGTATTTCTCAAGGACAATACTCATTGGCTGCGACGTCTGCCTGGCCAGCTTATGCACAATATCATAAGCCACGGAATTGCAAAGGTCGCCGAGTACTTACCGGGAGATCAAGTTGAAGTGATTGCCCATGGATTCACTAGCGACTTCTTAAAAGCGCTCGGAGAAAACGATCTTGTTGATGAATTAAGGGTCATATTGCGCGCTGAAAACAAGACGACTGCCTATTTCACCTTCTCAACTCAGATGAAACCTCTTCTTCGGGAGATTAGAATTTTCGGTCCCAAGAACGGCCTGATATGTGATCAATCGCACCACGCCCTGATTAAGCTCTCAGGTGCAAGTCAAAAGAGCTATATGGAGAAGTTCATCCCCCTTAATGATTTTGCTCGACAGTATAGAAAGAGCATGCTTTATAATGCTAAGCTGTTTTTCAAAAATGATTTTCATATGAAGGCGGGCTTAATTCGGTTGATAGATGAGTTCTATAGTTCAATCGCGAACGATACGCCGCCACCCATCTCGTACAGAGAGATTCTATTGACCACAAGGATCATGGATATGATCTTTACTCAGATCTCTAGACGATGACTAGCCCTGCCCTACCTTCCGGGCCAACTCGCTAAACTCACTAATTGCTATTCTATAAAATAATACTGGGGTAAAATCTCCGTTGTTGAAAGAATATCTTGGTTCCCAAGAACCAATCGCGGTCTGACAGATTATGACAATTTCCTTCCCACATCTTCTACACCACGAATCGGGTTATGACCTGCTCTCCTGCTTCAGTTCATTACTAATCTTCTCATATTTATATAGACATTAGGCTGCATAGGATGTCGTCGGGGATTGTATGAAGACGCCCGCATTGATCCGGCTCTCGATGCCTATGAATAGAAACAGGCCTTGCCCGTTCAGGGCCGATAGCAGATTCAGCCCGAAGCGCGCCCCCGTGCTCGAGACAATCGGGATCCGGCCCCGTGGCGCCCAGGTCGTCCTCGCATGAGAGTCTGAACGCACCCTGGCATCTGGCGTTCCTTGATCCAGCCGCACGAGGTGAGCTCGAGGAGCAGCCTCTTGTCGAGGCACCGGGGCTGGCGGTAGTCGATGTCCTCGACCGAGGCCGCAAGGCGCAGCCGGACCCTCAGGCGCATGTCGCGACGCTCGGTCATCTCCCGGTCGACGAGGAGCCCGAAGCGCCCCTCGAAGGTCAGCTCGCGGATATCCGGCATCCGGGCCTGTTCC
>Ga0116178_10000620_pt1 | contig 31488 bp, 25 predicted proteins | sample AD_STIC12_MetaG_FD_89880 | JGI IMG/M metagenome (GOLD analysis project Ga0116178, IMG submission 89880) | Active sludge microbial communities of municipal wastewater-treating anaerobic digesters from USA - AD_STIC12_MetaG | ecosystem: Engineered > Bioreactor > Anaerobic > Digestate | place: USA...
AATGGCCTTTCTGGGGGACCCCGTGGCGGACCTCGCCTGGTTCATTTTCATGGACTGGTATCTATCTGCCGAATACAGCCTGCCGCGGCTTCCCGGGTCGCCGGGTCGGGATGAGACCGTCAGGCGGTACGAGGAACTGACCGGTTGGAAGGTGAGGAACTTCGAATACAACGAGGTCTTTGCGGCGATGCGTTTCGGCATGATCCTCATTTCCGTCCTGAAAAAGATGAAACGTCAGGGTGTCCCCATAGCCGATGACATGTACAATAACAACTGCTGTACACGGCGCATTGCCGAAGTCCTGGGCCTGGAAGCACCCGGGGAGCATAAAAAAACGGTGAATGTCAAGGAAGATCTGGTTACCATACAGTTCAATTTTACCGGGCCGGGCGGATCTGACTGGTATATCGTCTCTGAAAAAGGGGTGGCCAGGAGACATGAAGGCTCGGTTAATAACCCCACCTGCACGGTCAAAGCCACGGCCGAAGACTGGCGCGGCCTCCAGAACGGGACGCTGAACCAGCTCGAAGCATGGAAAACAGGCAGGCTCGTGGTGGAAGGCGAGTTGAAAGTGATGATAGAGCTGAAGGACGAGATTTCCCGCCTCCAGTCCGTGGAGGCGCCGGTTTAAACGGTCCGGTCAGGAGCGCTTTTTGCGGTAATACGCCGGAGAGATTTTCATGATTTCACGGAAGGACTTGTTGAAGGTCCTGAGACTGCCGAATCCGACCGAAAAGGCGATGTCGATGATCTTTTCGTCGGTTTCCTGCAGTTTGCGGGCCGCCTCTTTTATGCGGAGTTCATTGATATAATCGCTCATCTTCTTGCCCTGGTAAAGCTTGAAATACCTTCCCAGGTTGTCATGATGCAGCCCTATGTGCGAAGCCAGGCCCTCTCGCGAAATCTCATAGGCGTAGTTCTGGTCGATATACTCGACCGCCTTCTGGATCTTCTCGTTGATGAGGGGGGATTGAAGGGCTTTCTTGTCCGTATTTTTTGTGCTCTGGTACCTCTTGTGGAGGAATTCAATTTCCATTGCAAAGGCGACATGGGACAGGAACGTCAGCAGCAGGTTTGCTTCTTTTTCAGTGAAGATGCCGCTGGTAAGTGAATTGTCAAGATAGCATACGCCGACGGTCTTGTCCCGTTCCTTTATGGGCACGCAGAGAATAGATTTCGAATGGGGACGCGCTGCGGCCTGGTCGTGGGCCGGCGGCATGGCGCTGGCGTCGCCGAGTATGATCATGGTCTGCGTGTTGTATACGGCCTTGATGATGTTCATTGAATACTGGTCGATTACCGTATCATACCCCAGCACGGAGAAGAACGCCTTTTTTTCGAGCCGGTTCATGTCGTCCGCAATGAAGATGGCCCCCCGCTGCGCGCCGGTGATTTCGACAGCCTTGGCCAGTATCATGTCCAGCAGGTTTTCCGTTTCCGCTATATTGCTTATTTCTCGGGCCAGCTTTATCACAGAAGAGAGCCGTTCGTTGTCGATGCGTCGTTCGATCGAGGATACGCTGATGTCCTCCTCCTTGATTCCGAGGAGGCTTCTCAGTTCATCAATATACCTTTTGGCGCCGATTTCTGTGAAAAGGCTGTATGCGGACTCAAGGTTTTTCTTCGCGGCTGTACCGCTGTCCGTCTGGGACAGAAACAGGCCGTATTCATAATAACTGCGCGCAAGCCAGTACCGGCGCCCGATCCCCTTGTTGTGTTCGATGCTTTGAAGGAAGAGTTTTTCGGCCTTCTTTTTATTGCCGCAGATCGCGCAGTATTTTGCGTTCACCAGGAGGGCCAGGCCGTAATACGTTGGCCATCTCCGTGTCTTGGAAAGCGCTTTTCTCGAAAATTCCCTCGTCTTTCGCAGATAATGGTTTGCCACCTCGCTGTCTGAATCCTTCCCGGAGATATACCGGTAGAGGTAGGACTCGGCCAGTGCGGGGAAGATGTGAACCGTGTACTGCTTGAGGAAGCTGTTGTTGCGGTAGAGCTCGTAGGCTTTTTCGAGGTAATTCAGCGACTGCTGGCTGTCCCGTTTTTCAAGATAGACCCTGCCGAGCTCAATGCAGGAGGTGCACTGGGTGAAAAGAATGTTGGTGTCAAGGCTGTAGTTGTACGCGGCATTGCCCAGCCATTCGGCAGTGTCGATGTTTCCCGTTTCTAGGAAATACGGCGTGCTGTATATCCATGCTTCGTTGATCCCATAAAAGTCGTTGGTCTGGTTTGTTATCATGTAGTATTGGTCAAGGTAATGTTTGAGCTTTTCGAAATCTGCCAGAAAGGTGTAATCCAGTACCAGCCCTGCGTATGAATTGCCGAGTTCATAGATGTCGCCCATCTTTTTGAAGCGCCTGGCAGATTCCTCGAAGCATTCTATGCTGGAACGATAGTCTCCCTTCCACTGGTGGCAGTAGCCCAGCCACTGGTACGACTGGGCAGCGCCCCACTGGTCCTGGAGCTTCTCCCTCATGTCCAGGGCCATGGTGAGGTATTTCAGCGCGAGGTTGAACCTCGAGTTGGCCATGAGGATGCTGCCGAAGCCGCCGATTGCCATGCCCAGCTCGGGTGATTTGCCGATTTTGCTGATGGCGATGTTCAGGGCCCTCAGGGTGAACCTGGTGAACTTGAGGGTGTTGCTGTAGATGTATGACCAGAGCACCGGGACGGCAAATTTTGCCTTCAGCTTGTTGTATTCTACGAACTTGCTTCGCCTGAAACGGACCACTAGGCGGGGGAAGAGCGAAAAGAGTCCCAGCAGGGCCAGCTCCTTGACAAGGGTCGCGATGAGGACCACCTTGTTGTCGGTGAAACGCTCTCCCAGTAGTTCGCCTGATTTCACGGCATACTCCTCGCATTTCTTCCAGTCTCCTTTTCGAAGATACGCGGCGCAGATGTGGCTGTAGATGTCGGCCTTCTCGACGTCGGAATCCATCAGCGGCGCTATTTCGCTGAGTATCTCGATCGCCCTGTCGTAGCTGCCGATGGTGAGGAACACCCGGCTCAAGTTGATCTGGATACGGATCCACTGGATGCTCCCGCGGTGGCCTCCCTTCTCAAGAAGCTCTAGGGCGGTGCGGAAATATTTGAGGGCCTCCTCGTTGGCGTATTTGCCCATCGCCATGATACCGGCAGGGAAGGCGAATATGATGGCGCGGTCGGTGTCTCCCCCTTCAATGAAGTGGTGGGCCAGCTCAAATATAGCGGGGGCCAGATTGTCCCTGTTGTTCTCCTCGATGGCATTCGCTATCCCTATGTGGAGCCCTTTTCTTTTTTCAGGATCAAGGCTGCCGTAGAACGCCTCCTTGATCCTGTCGTGGGCGAATCCGATCTCTCCCCATGCCGGCAGGTCGATCAACAGCTGGAGGTCTATCGCCTTGTCGATGATTCTGACGATTTCCGTGCGGTCGAGTCCGCTCACCTTGAACAGTATCCGCATGTTGAATTTTTCACCCATCACGGATGCGCACGAAAGGATGTCGATTTCATTCTGCGTCAGCTTGTTCATGCGCTTCAGGATGATGTCGACGATCGAAGCCGAGATCTCAATGGCGTTGAGCTTCGAGTCGTCGAAGGTCCACCGGTTGTTTTTGTGGGTCAGGGCGCCCTCATCGATCAGCTGTTTCAACAGCTCGATGGCGAAAAAGGGGTTTCCTCCGGTTTTCTGGTAGAGGAACTCCGAAACAGGCTGGATCTGGCCCTCGGGTTCCATGAGAAGGCCCGCGGCGAACTTGTTCATGGCGGACGGGTCGAGCTTTTCGATGTGGATCCGGGTATAACGTACTTCTTTGCTGGCGATGTCAAGGTGGAATTTTTCAAGGACATGGGTTTCGGGAACCTCGTCTTCGCGGTAGAGACCGATGATGACGAGAGGATGGCTGTTGATTTCATTCATCAGCTCATGCATGAGATTCACGGTGCCTTCGTCGGTCCACTGGAGGTTCTCAAGCACCACAACCAGGCCGCCGGCGAGGTTGCTCAATTTGAGTATGAACTGGCTCACGATCATCAGAAAACGCTTGTACTCGCGCACGGGTTCCAAGGCCACCAGGGGCGGACACGGGCCGAAGATTTCCTCCAGGGCAGGATTGAGCTTTATCAGTATCTCGCCGAGGTCGCCGAATTCATCCCGCAGGGATTCAATGATGTTGCCCCGTTCCTCCTCTGACAGGTTATGGAAATTGACCATGAATTCGTCGAGTGCTTCCTTGATGGGGGCGTTGGGGATCTTGTTGCTCTGGATCGAGCAACTGCCGCTTATCAGGATATAGTCGTTGGCAAAGACCGAGCTTTTCAATTCCTCGATCAGACGCGATTTTCCGCAGCCGCCTTCACCGGTTATGAGATACACGCTGCCCGTGCCGCCGTCAAGGTCGTTGATGATTTCGCCGAGCTGGGTCATCTCGCGTTCGCGCCCGATAAGCCTCGTGCGGTAGCTGAGCCTGGTGAGCCGGTCATCGAGACCGAGAATGAATTCCTGCTCGCCGGAGAGATAACGTTCGAGGTCGGAAATGACGCCCCGGGCGCTCTGGTACCTGTTTTCCGGCTCCTTGTCCAGGAGCTTCATAACGATCCGGTCCAGGATGGGCGGAACATCTGGATTCAATGATCCCGGGGATTCCGGGACCCGGGCGATGTGCTGGTGGATAATTGAACAGATGTCGTGGCCGTCGAAGGGGACCCGGCCGGTCAGAAGCTGGAAGAAAATGACGCCCAGGGAATAGAGATCGCTCCTTTCATCGACCGGCCGCTTCAGTATGCCGCACTGTTCAGGGGAAAGATAGAGGAAGTTTTTTTTGATTTCCTCGAATGGTATCGATTCGTTGAACTCGCGGATGTGGGAAAGGCCGAAACCGGTAAGCTTTACCGTCTCGTTGTCCACCAGCACATTGGCCGGTTTCAGGTCGCGGTGGATCATGTTGTTTTCATGAAGGCATTCAAGGGCGCTGCAGATCTGTCTCACGCAATCGACGCTCTGGCTGATGGAAAGGCCCTGCTTTTTAAGGGCCTCATGAAGGCTGATGCAGGGAAAATATTCCATGACCAGGTAGATGACCTCGATGAGCTCCCCGGTTTCGATGATCCTGGTTATATTACGGTGGTTCAACGCCGATACGGCGTTAACCTCAATCCTGAAACGGATAAGGTCCTCTACGCGATTGGATATGACGTTGTTTTTAAGAAAACGTATTATGAGAGGCTTGCGCTGGGGCGTGGTGTCATATGCCAGGTGCAGGTAGCTGACGGTGTCTTCCCATATCTGCTTGTCCACAAGATATTTGTTTTGAATGATTTTTCCGCTAATGTCCATTGATTGTCTATCAGCAGTCCTGATACGGCCGGCATACTATTTTACGGCTTATAATAAACCGGCCAGTCAGTTTTTCAACTTAAAAAATAAACTTTTTTATTGAACAGGAGTCAGATAGCATCCAGTGATGATACAGAATTTATCAAGATAAATATAAAAGATTAAATATGTCAAGATTGATTTCACACTGCCTGGACCCGGAATAGCGGCAGATCATGGCGCTTATTGCATGTTTTCCAGTACTGTTATCTTGATCCTGAGGTTCTTGACGTTGAAATAGGTGAGCTTATCGGGTCTTATCTTGATCAGGTCGACATCGATATAGGTCGTATCGTCAACATGGGGCGGAATCTGCACTTCCAGCTGGGAGGTGGTATGGATCCTGCCGACTCCGTTGCATACATGGCATTTTTCCTTTACCCGGGAATGGCTGCCCATGCAGAGCGGGCAGGTCATACGCGCCGGGAGTTCAATATAGGCGAGGGCTCCCTTGCGGGCCTCAAGGGGGGTAATGAATATTTCGATGTCCTGGCCGAAATTGTACAGTATGTCCTTGTGCTTCATCCCCTTCGGCATCAAGCGGGCCTTGAGCATTTCCCCCAGCGTGGCAGAATACTTGATCCTCTTCTTGGATATGATGGCGTAACCGCGCTCATCGGCTTTCCTGCTGTGAAAAAGGACACGGTCATATTCCATGCGGAGGTCCTCGTCGATGAGAATGCGGTACCCGCGGATTATCAGATCCAGCTTTTCAGTCAGGTTGGCTGTCTTGACCGATGCCGTATCGGGATGGTACCGTTTGATCAGGTCGCGGAACGCGGACTTGATTTCGTCCGTGCCCGCGGTCCCGGGAAGATTGAAAATGGTGTAAAAGTCGATGATATTGCCGTTCTTGTCATAACAGGATGGCAGCATGGGTTGTTCCTTTGCCTGTAATGTAGGCATTGAACCGGGGCCGTGTCAAATATAAAACGAAAGTGATTTCAATGCATGGGGACGGGAAGGGGGCCTTCCCCGGCTCAGCAGCATGTGACGGCCGTTCCCGGGATATTGTTCATGGCAAGGCTGTAGGTCTTGTAACCGCCGGCAAGGTTGCTGACATCGCTGAACCCGCTCTGGAGCATCATCCTGGCGGCGACATGACCCCGCAAACCGACAGCGCAGAAGATCACGATTTTTTTATTCCTGGGGATGCCGTCCAAACGCCCACGGAGATCATCCACCGGGATGTTTATCGCGCCCGGGATTGTCCCCATTCTGAATTCGCCGGCGGTGCGTACATCTATCAGCACGGTCGATGAAAGGTCAAGACCGGTCATCTCGTGCCAGTGTATGATACGGGAGAGTCCATCAAGGATGTTTTCCGCCGCAAACCCAGCGATATTGACCGGGTCTTTTGCCGACGAGTAGGGAGGGGCATAGGCGTGATCGAATTCGAGGAGGTCGCGGACGTTTCCGCCGCGCCCGATAACGGATGAAAAAACGTCTATCCTCTTGTCAACGCCGTCATATCCAGCGATCTGCGCACCGTAGAGGGTCCCGTCCGACGGCGAAAAAAGAATTTTTACCGACATCTGAGTGGCGCCCGGGTAATAGGTCGCATGGGATGCGCTGTGGGTGATTGACGCCATGTACGGTATGCCTGATGACTTCAGCATCTTTTCGTTTGCGCCGGTGGAAGCAACAGTGAGGCTGAATATTTTTGCAACCGCGGTGGCTATGCTCCCGCCGTACTTCTTACTGTTGCCGTTCACTATGTTGTCCGCCGCGATTCTTCCCTGTTTGTTGGCCGGCCCGGCCAGGAAGGTTATGACCGGCTGCCCGGTGAGGGGATGCGTGAATTCAACGGCGTCGCCCACGGCGTAGATGTCGGGATCGGAAGTCTGGAGGAACTCGTTGACCGCAATGCCGCCGCGGGGGCCCAGTGCCAGGCCCGCTTCCCGGGCGAGCTTCGTGTCAGGCTTCACGCCGATGGAAAGTATGACCATGCCGGCCTCAATTTCCCTGCCGCTTGAAAGGCGGGTCATGATTGAATTGCCCGTTTTTTCAAAGGAGATGACCCCGTCTTTAAGAATAAGTTCCACACCCTGGGACGCGAGCTGCTGATGCACTTCAGACGCTATCTCCCGGTCCAGGTTCGCCATGACCTGGTCCGCCATCTCGACAACGGTGACGTCGATGCCGAGACCGCGGAGGTTCTCGGCCATTTCGAGGCCGATGAAGCCCCCGCCCACCACCAGGGCCTTTTTCGGCCTCTTTTCATGGAGGTGTTTCTTTATCCGGTCGGTGTCGGCGACGTTGCGGAGGGTGAAAATGCCGTCGGTATCGATGCCGGGAATGGGCGGCCTCACTGGTTCGGCGCCGGGAGAGAGGACAAGCCTGTCATAGCCGCTGCTCGATATTTTTCCGGTTGCAAGGTCTTTCACCAGGATCGATTTTTCTTTCTTGTTTATGGCGGTTACCTCGGTCCCGACTCTGGCCTCAATATTAAACCGGTTTTTGAAACCCGCCGCGGTCTGGACGAAAAGCCTGTTCCGTTCACGGATCACATCGCCAAGGTAGTAGGGAAGGCCGCAATTGGCGTAGGATACGTGGCTTCCGCGTTCGTAAATGATAATGTCGGCTTTTTCATCAAGGCGGCGGAGGCGCGCCGCGGCAGTTGCTCCGCCGGCGACACCGCCGATAACAAGATATCGGGCCATGGTCTTTCCTTTCTTATTGAAATGCAAAATATAATCATGATACGGATAATTTGATTGTGAATCATGTCAAATATTAATTCTCGTACCTGAAGGTAACTTGACATATTGTGAGATGCATGGTACCGTACAAGAAATGCAGGAGGATGCCATGCAGCATGAGATAACAGCGCCGCTTGATCTTCTCGACAGCGAGGGATTCATCATTGAAGAAGGCTGGGCCCGGAAGCCTTTCTGGAACTATGACAGAAAACGGATCGTTGCCCCCTGGCACCGCATCAAGGAATGGGATTATTACGCGGTCCTGTCCCATGATAAGCGTTACGGGATAACCTTCACCGTTGCAGACCTGAGCTATATCGCCTTATGCGCCGTTTGCTGGCTTGACTTCAACAGTAAAACCTTCGTTCAGCTTGATACCATTAAACCATTGACGCGGGGAAGGACAGGGTTCCCTTCCAGCTCCGCTTCCGGCGATCTTTTTTATGAGGATAAAAAAATCAAGCTTGCCTTTGTGGTGAAGGATGCCCGGAGGATCCTGTCTGTCAGTGCGCCTTCTTTCGTATTTCCTGACGGGTCCCATGGCCTTACTGCAACCATTGAGCTTGAACAGGACCCGGATATGGACACCATGGCAATAGCAACGTCCTGGAAGGAGAACCGCAGGGCCTTTTATTACAACCAGAAGATAAACTGCATGCCAGCGCAGGGGACCGTGACAATCGGGAGCAGGTCGTATCAATTTTCGCCAAAGACCGATTTCGGGTGCCTTGACTGGGGGCGCGGCAACTGGACGTACCGCAACCGGTGGTACTGGGGCTCGGCCTCCGGTCTTGTCAGGGGAGATCCCTTCGGATGGAACATTGGGTACGGTTTCAGCGACAGGACGCCTGCCTCTGAGAACATGCTGTTTTACAAGGGGAAGGCCCATAAGCTCCAGGAGGTCGTTTTTCATATCGATACCGGCGACTACATGAAGCCGTGGAAATTCACGAGCAATGACGGACGCTTCGATATGGACTTTGTTCCCATCGTCGACAGGTCGAGTTCGATGAATCTTCTCGTCATGAAATCTATTCAGCACCAGGTATTCGGGACCTTCAGCGGGCGCGTCATCCTTGATGACGGCAAGCGCCTGGATATCGAGAATTTTCTTGGTTTTGCGGAAGACGTCCTTAATTGGTGGTAGTGACTAGGAACCAAGAAAGTCGGCAATGATCCGCGCTGTCTCGGAAGGACGTTCCTGCGGTATCAGGTGCCCTGCCCCGGGGACCAGGCGATAATCCCCCTGCGGAATGGATGAGGCGATAGCGGGGAGGTCAATGAAGCTCCGGTTTTCGCTGGCTTCACCCTCGATCACGAGCACCGGGCACCGCATCAGAGGGATGATGTGCCATGGATTGAACTGCATCCCCCCCATGAACATTGCAGCTTCACGGCGGGGATGGCAGGCAAGAACGAGCCCGCCTCCATCGCCGCACACCATGCCATAGCGGATATAGAGGTCCAGCATTTCATCGTCCCACTTTTCGAACATCTTCCGGGAGCGCAGATAGTTTCTTGCTTCATCTTCGGTAGCCCACTTATTCCGGCGTTTGATGGAGCGGGATGCGAGGGGGTGCGTATCAACCGTAAGGCCCGATTCATAGATTGACCGGGGAAGGAATATCGGCTCGATGAGGACAATTTTTTCGGCCTGTAGACCCTCTGAGGCGTGGGCAATAGTCACAACGGTTCCTCCCATGCTATGACCGACAAGATATGGGCGCCGCAGAGAGAGTCTTTCACACAGTGATACGAGGTCCTTCGCGAGGATTTCCCAGCTCAACCCGCCTTCCTCGGGCTCACAGGTCCGGTGATCGCAAAAATAGGGCGCTATGATACGGTAACGTGATGAAAGGTCACGCGCGATAGGGTGCCAGAGCCAGGGCAGCAGGCCCGTGGCATGGAGTAATACCAGGGGAGGACCGTCAGAAGGGTAATGGAGATACTGAAGTTCAGCATCCTCCAGTTCGAGCTTCTTGATTTCCGGCTGGAGTTGACTCATATCAAGGGTTGCCGCGGAGGTCCCCCGTCAGCGGTCGGGAGCCATTTATTCTGAAATGGACAAGGAAACGGTCTTTTCCTTCTGCATCCTCAAGGGATTTTTTCTTTCTGCGTATCTCATCTATGAGGGGGCTGTTTTTTTCTTCTCGGGTTTTTTCAATGTAAAGCCTTATACCCTTGTAGCCGGGACCGTCTTCCTTGAAGAGATAGGCGGCTCTGGGATTGGACAGAAGGTTCCGGCGGCTGAGGCTGTCTGTCATGATGAATGCCACGGTATCGTCCTCCATGAAGTGGGGCCGTGAGTAAATCGCAAGGTCGACATTGCCTTCGGAATCAGCCGTTGCCAGTATGCCGAGACCGGCGGCTTTTTCAAAATATTCTTTCATCTCCATGTCGGTATCCTGTTAGATTTACTATAGTTAATGCATACTGCATTATTTTGTCAATAGCATTTGTATTGTCCCGGTCCATGGCGGCAAGGTTTTTTCTAGCATTGGGTCATGCTTTGCGCACTTTTGAAAAAAGAAAATTTTTTTATTGAAGTAAGAAGGATTTGCTGGTACCTTGTTTTAATCAATGTTACATTTATGATAGATTCCATGGCCCGTGATAAAAGGGGGGAGAATATGAAAGAAATTTTTTCGATGGACAGCGCGATTGCGTACCAGGAGAGCAACTGGAAGCGCAGAAGAAAAACCGTGGACATGGGCACTCCGGCATCATTGCCGTTCCTTACGATATCCAGGGAATACGGATGCCTCGGGTACAGCGTCGGCGAAGCCATTGCGCAAATATTCAATAAGGAATACCGGCACGACCCGATGTGGTCTGTCTATGATCGCGGGATCATCGACCATCTCATGAAAGATATGAATATCTCCTTTGAACTGGCTGAAACGCTGACCGATAAGGCCCGGAACGCAATGGACTATTTCTTCAAGACCAGCTTCAGAAAATATCCACCGGAGGCAATGGTTTACCAGAAGCTTGTAGAAACGATCCGTATCCTTGCCGCGAATGGCCACGCGATTATCATTGGTCGTGTCGGCAATGTTATCACAAGCGATCTGCCCAGGGGATATCACGTGAGGCTGTTCGCTTCCCATGAAAAGAAAGTGGAAAACATAAGCAATCATTTCAAGGTAAAGAAGAGCGAGGCCAAGGATATTCTGGCTAAAAAAGGCGAAGTACGGGAGCAGTTTCTGCTCAAGCATCTCACCGTGGACCTGAACGATCCCTCCATTTATAATATAATGATAAATACGACCAATCTCTCGATAGAGGATACGGCCCGTTTTATCATTAAAGGGATGGAATACACGGGATTGATAAAACTATAGCGGCGTATTTGCTGGAATTCATGCCCCGGTAGGGCGTGAATTGCTGGTGATTGGAGCTTCGATATGTGCTTGCCTTCGGCAGCTGTTATGGCAATCTTGCCGACATCCATGAATTAAAAATCTGACGGTGTTGATGAATTGTTGATGGGCAAATCAAATCATATATTAACGGTATGTGCCGCGCTCCTCCTGATCCTGCTGTTGCCGCTGATCGGCTATCCTGAAAAAGGTGAATGCCTCAGGAAAACCGTCATGGTCGGCTCCTCGAGCAGGGGCTACATGGTCTACCGCCCGGCCAGCGCCGCTTCCGGGAAGCCGCTCCCCCTGGTAATTGTGCTTCATGGCATGAATGGAAGCGGTCTTGTCATGAGCATGTTTTCCGGTTTCAATGAACTGGCTGAGAAGAATAATTTCATTGTTATGTATCCGGACGCATTCGGGCCTCTGTGGAATGACGGCCGCGTTGACATGGATTCAATCTCATTCAGGACAGGAGTTGATGACGTGCAGTTCATTATCCAGCTTGTTGACTCCATGGTCGCCATCTCCGAGGTCGACCCCAAGCGGGTCTATGCGGCAGGATTTTCAAACGGCGGCATGATGGCACTGAGGCTCGGCATAGCGGCATCGGACAGGATCGCCGCCGTTGCAAGCGTGGCAGGGCTGATGCCGAAGCACCTTTCGCTGGTCCGGCCGTCCAGGCCGGTGCCATTTCTCATGATACACGGCACAGAAGATAAAACAGTCCCCTGGGGCGGCGGCGTCCTGATGAGGGGGAAAAAGAAAAGGGGCGAGGTCCTTTCCGTCCTTGATACGGTATCTTACTGGGTCAGGAATGACGGGTGCACCTCGCAGGTCTCCGTAAAGATCCTCCCCGACCGGGAAACCAGGGACGGGACCGTGAGTTTTCTTGTAACTTACGGGTGTCCTGACCCGGACAATGAGGTCCTCCTCGTTTCCATACAGGGCGGCGGCCATACATGGCCGGGAGCTGAAAAATACCTGCCTGAACTAAACGCGGGCAAGATAAGCCGCGACTTTAATGCGTCTCAGTTCATCTGGGAGTTCTTTTCGCGACACAAGCTGCCCTGAGGGCGCTTATTTGCATTCAGCTTTGAGCATCCCCTGGCTGCGGAACCATTCAAGGGTGTCCTTGATCGTTTCTTCAATCGGCCTCGGCATGTATCCCAAGTCCCTCGTCGACTTTTCATGGGATATATGGCGGTGCCTCTGAAGGGTCTTTATGGCGATAGGGGTGAATTTCGGCGTCACGTTGCGCATCCTGGAAAACGCCAGCACGCAGTAGGACGGCAGGCTGCATAACCAGACGGGCGTTGCAAAACGGGGCGTTTTTTTGCAGTAGATCTCTGATATGATCCTGGCGATTTCGCAGACATGGTACCAGTTTCCGCTTGCCAGGTAGCTTTCGCCGACCTTGCCTTTTTTCTCGGCGGCGAGGGCGCAGGCAACGACATCCCGGGCGTCCACCCAGTTGTATCCGCCATCAATGAGAGCAGGGTAGCGGCAGTGGTAAATGTCAAGGAGAGCTTCTCCCATCCGTGAAGGTTTATAATCATACGGGCCAAGTACCGCTGTTGGGTTAATGATGGTGGCGTTAAGCCCGCGGTCGACGGCCTTGAGGACTTCAAGCTGGCCCAGGGCCTTTGAGCGGTCATAGGGGAAGTCGTTCTTGTCGAGGGCGAGCTTCCTGGTTTCATCGATCACCCCGTCTATGGGATCATGGGAAAAAGCGTGGATAGAGCTGAAATGGATGAGGCGCTTGACCCTGTTGCGGAGGCACGCCTCGACGACGTTCCGTGTCCCCCCGACGTTTATTTTTTCAACCATCCCTCCTTCGGACCCGACAATGGATATTTTTGCCGCCACATGGAAAACGGTGTCAACTCCTTTGCACAGCTTCATGAGAGAGTCGGGATTAAGCACGTCGCCGTCGGTCGTCTCCACGTTGAGGCCGTCTATCCCGCGGAGGTCTTTCCGGACCAGGACACGGACAGATCTGCCCTGGCCGAGAACCGCCCGCACCAGATTGGCACCCACATGCCCTGTTGAACCGGTAATTGCCACATCCATGATAATATTCCTCGCACATGATGAGTAATATACGCTGTAAAACAGATTGACAGTGTTTCTGCTACAATATCTGTCATATCAGTGGTAACTATTATAATGCGGTCTCAGAAATCAAGTGAAAAACATGCACGAATAACGTGCAGAATCCGGTCGAGGCGTCTGAAAGCAATGGGCAGGTACTAAAGGAAGATTTTCGGGAAACTCGGCTTATTCGGTTTTTATTACCGATAATATCTCTGAAATTTTTTGGGAATAGCCGGTGAGTTTCTCAATTATAAGCACAAACTGGTTTATGCTGCTTGCCGTTTTTTGGATTGCATCGTTCATCTGGTCTATGGCCCCCAGCACTTCCTTGGCAGTGTGGAGCTGTTCGTCTGAAGCCACCGCGTTCTCGTTGGATAGTTCGGTGAGGGCGCTGACCTCCTTGAAGACATTCTGCGCCGTCTCCATGAATGATTTTGAGTTGTACGCTATGCTGACGATGATGTCCGAGGTGTTCCTGACGGAAGAAGTCATTTTTTGAATCGACCCCGATATATTCGAGATAAACGAAACGCCTTCCTGGACCCTGCGGTTGCTTTCCTGGACGAGGCGCTCTATTTCCTTCGCCTCGGAGCTGGTCTTTTCGGCGAGCTTGCCGACCTCGTCAGCGACAACGGCGAAGCCCCTTCCAGCGTCGCCGGCCCGGGCGGCTTCGATGGAGGCGTTAAGCGACAGCAGGTTAATCTGGTCGGATATGTCCTGGATGACCGAGAGTGTTTCCGCCACCTTATTCGAGCTTTCCCCGATGGCCTTGATGCCGTCAACGGTGGTTCTCAGCTTCGATTCAATATCCGTCACGCTTGAGTACGACTCTTCGGCGATTTTCTCGGCCTTGTCTGTTTTAAGGGTAATCTGCTCCATTGATTCTTTGAAATGGCGGATCGCGTCAAATACTCCCTGGGTTTTTTCATACTGCTTTTTGATGTTTTCGGCGATGAGCTCTATGGACGATGTAATTTCCTCGACGGACGCTGAAAATTCCTCTATGGTACTGGCCTGGATACGAGCGTCATCTGATATGACCTGGCTGGTCGCTGAAACGGTTTGGGCCATTTCGTTGAGATCGACCGAAGCCCCCTTCAGGTTGACCGAAATGCCCCTGAAAATAAAGGCGACATTTTCCACGGCCTTTACCATGTCGCTGATCTCGTCGCCTACTTCATATTTCCCGGAGATCCTTGTGGATGTCAGTTCGCCCTCGGAAAGCTTTATAAGAAATGACGACACTTCATCAAGGGTGGTGAATTTCCTTGTCGCCGTGTACAGCGAGTACATTGTTATCCCTATGACAAAGACAATGCCGATGAGGACCATGAAAATGGCAAGTCTGTTGGTCGGCTGGAAGAATAGACGCGACGCTTCACCGGTGAGGATATACAGGTCGGTGCCGGGGAGGGGGGAATAGTATGAATAGAATATCTGGCGCTCATAAAAGATGTCGCAGACGCCCTGCTTGCCGTCCAGGAGCTTCTTCGCATTTGAAGTAAAAAAGTCAGTTATTTTCCAATCTCTTTCTATGTCGGTCAGGGCATTCTTGCCGATGGTTTCCTTGAAGCTCGAATCGACAATGATACCGGAACTGTTTAACATAAAGTAAAAATTGTTATTTATTACATTGTCTTTTAATAATCTTGAAGTGAGGAATTCAGTTTTATCCATTTCCGGCCCGGCAGAATATTCCTGTTGAAGGCCCTGGATGTTCAGTTTGAAGGAGAGCAGCTTGTTGTTCTGGTTCAATGGCTGGAACAGTCCCAGCGCTGTTTTATAAGCATAGAGGGACAGTATGATGAGAAGGATGAGAAGCATATTCATGATCGGTAAAACGATTTTATGTTTGAGCTTTATCCTTTTGAAGTGAATTTTATAACTGAACAGGACCTTTACGATTATGGGATACAGGTACGTATAATACAGGTTTCCCGTGATGACGGCGATAGCAACGAGGCAGAAGTTGCCAACGGCTATATTGCCCATTGAGGCGGGCATGCCCTTGATGGTCTGGATGATCATGTAAAAGGCGGGGGCAAACCCGAAGATGGCCAGTGCCATGATGTACAGTTTGGTCGTATAGAGCTGGAGCCGTCTGGTCGTGGCTTCATCAATAATGTCATTGTCGGTTTTCGGATAAAAGACCGATTTGAACCTCATTACCAGGATCAGGTTTGTTGCAATAGTGACGAGTGATATGGCGATAAATATCCCGATGGCTGTGAGGCCTACTGTTTTCACCTTGGCGCGTTCAGCAAGGATAATGGTAACTGCAATGGCTGACAATTCACAAATAAATGTAATCGCCAGATGTGTCAGTATCAGCTTTCTGAAGGCTTTCTTTCTGTCCATCATGCCTCTTTCCCCGGAAATATGTGATGAACCAGACGGTTGTTATTATAAAAATATCTTTTTCCCGGTTGTGTCAAGCATAAACACCCGCTGAGAAAAAAAATGATTGGATGCTCGACCAAAAATCTGATCAAGCATTAATGCCGTGCGGTTAGTATCGCATAACAACAGCCTTCGATTCCATTTATAACTGATTCGTATTGCCAGATATCATTGCAACTGGTAACACGTTCCTGCTGAAGATGATCCTGCCTTCTTTGATAACCAGATCTGGCGCGCGGTAGGCAAGGACATTTGTCAGCGGGTTTGTCGGCAGAAGAACAATGTCGGCAATCTTGCCTTTTTCCAGCGTACCGATACGGTCCTGCAGGCCGAGGATCCTGGCACCGTTGATGGTGGCGATCTTCAGTATTTCATCGTTCTTGAACCCGGCCCGGGAAAGATATTCCATTTCCCTGTACAGACCGCCGAAGTAGGAGAGCGGCATACCGGCGTCGATGCCCAACCCGATTGTTATGCCGGCGCTCCTCATCTTCATGAGGCTCTTGGTGCCATAAAGGACCATCCCGAAGTACAATTCAGGGTCGACGAGGAATTTCTTTTTTTTCCAGAGGTTGTCCCGCCCGATGGCCTTGTAGTCCTTGAGCGCTTCAAGGTTCTTTTTGTGGATTACCGGATCGCTGTGTTTGTAGGCTTCGCCCGCCATGTATTCCCGGCGTATATTCAGCTCGTTCATCATGAAATCATTCCTGAACTGGACCGGTATCTCATCAAAGGCCTCTTCCATCATGTAGGCAAGGCCGATGGTCATGGTGGGAACAATGGAAACATTCTTTTTCGCCATCAGTTCGATGTCCCGGTCGTCAAGATATGCGTCTGAGACGATATGCTCGAGGGAGTTGATGGGATACTTGAGGGCCCTGTCAAAGCCGAATTTTCTGTGGACATGGCAGGATACCGGAAGCCCCTTTTCACGGGCATAGTTGAAGATATAGTCCAGCATCTCATCCGAATATACCGGGATCGGTTCTTTTTTGCAAAACACGGACCGGTTGTCCATCGTGAGCTTGATGAACGACGCTCCCCGGGCCGTTTTGGGCAATATTTTTTTCAGCTCGTCAAGGTCCTTGAAATTGGTCATGACCATGCCGGTAAATAACGCTACGAACTCGGCAAGCGGGTGGGCGTCTGTCGGGGGGATGTCAGGATGGCCTCCCTGCATATTGAGCAGGGAATTGCAGTATATGACGCGGGGGCCTATCATCTTGCCGTTATTGATGTCATCTATAATGCCGTGAAGTGTAAGATTGAAGGAGCCCATGTCGCGGTATGTTGTAATGCCATACTCGGCAGCGATGGTAAACTGCCTCTTCTGGAACGCCATGTGCCGTGAAAGGTCGATGGTGTCCACGGAGAAGGCCGAGGTTATGGTCGGATGGCAGTGCGCATCAATAAGCCCGGGTATTGCATAGGTCCCGGCAGCGTCAATGACGACGGCATCCGCCGGAATGCTGTCTCCATCGTATATTGATTGAATTATTCCTTTCCTGATATGGATCGCTGATCTGTCTCTTTTCCTGCCGCTTGTGACGTCTATGATAGTGCAATTTTTGATAACCAGATCCCGGGAATAATCTATCGAAGGGACGTTCTGTATCCTGGCTGATGAGCATCCCGGGAGGTTCGGAACGGAAAGAAAGGCCGCCGCTGCTCCCGAAAGCTTGATGAAATCTCTCCGGGTGATGACATGATTCGTATCATTATTTTTCATAGTGTAATAGTCCCTCCCGGTATATATTTGGATTATGTATCTTTGATCATATTTATTACAGTTGATGTATTTTGTCAATAAATTAACAAATGTTAACTTTATGATAGTATTGAATGTCAGCACCCAATTATCATCACCCGGGAAGAAATCAAGAATGGATAGCGGAATATTGAAGTCATGATATTGGGTCTTTATTAAAATAGAATTTGCAAGACTGATGCAATAATTTGACTCTTTGATAAAAAATTACTTGCAAATCAAGATATGAAAAAATCTAACATAACTTTACATTTGAAGCTGGAGGCACGGTCATAAGCGTTCTCGATGCAATAGGCAATACCCCGCTGGTTGAGATGAGCAGGATCTGGGACCCGAAGAAGTCCGGCGTGAGGATTCTGGCAAAGCTTGAAGGCGCGAACCCCGGCGGTTCTGTCAAGGACCGTCCCGCATATTACATGATCAAGAAGGCCATTGAGTCCGGGGAGCTGACGAAGGACAAGGTCATTCTTGAACCGACGTCGGGAAATACCGGCATCGGCATGGCCATGATAGCATCAGCCATGGGCTACCGGATCAAGCTGACCATGCCGGCTTGCGTGAGCGAGGAACGCCGGTCGATCCTGATAGCGATGGGCGCGGAGCTCGAACTCACGCCGGGCTGCGACAAGACCGACGGGGCCATAACCAGGGCCCATCATATAATCGACCATTTCCACGAGCAATACTATATGCCCAACCAGTTCGGGAATCCTGCAAACTGGCTGGCCCATTATGAGACAACCGCCCCGGAGATAATCAGGGACACCAAAGGAGAGGTGGATGCCTTTGTCGCAGGGATGGGGACCACGGGTACCCTCATGGGGTGTTCGCGGTATTTCCGCGAGCATAATAAGCGTACCAGGGTCATAGGCATCGAGCCGACCCTCAATCACCGCATCCAGGGCCTCAAGAACATGAACGAGTCGATTGTACCGGCAATCTATGATCCATCGCTTCTTGACCTCAAGCTGCAGTGCACCGACGACGATGCCTTTGATACGACGCGCAACCTCGCCCTCCAGGAAGGTCTCTTCTGCGGCATGTCCAGCGGGGCGGCCATGTGGGGCGCCATGACCGTGGCAAAAGATCTCTCCCGGGGTTCCACCATTGTCGTCCTTTTTCCGGACCGCGGCGACCGGTACCTCTCAACTGAAGTATTCAGGTCCGTCTGCGCTATTTGCCCGCCCTGACGTCTCGGTCGAGTTACAGACCGGCAACGCACTATTGCAATCCAGCCTGAACTGCTTGACATTAATGGCCCCAGGTATATTAATTATTGATATTAACAATACCGGAGGATGACATGAAATGTGGCATTGGAGCTATCAATGACCGTTTGACGGATGATTTTTTCAACGATATCGTCGGCGAGCTCTGCAGGCCCGAGTCGTATCAGTCGGTATACCACCGGACCTATCATGATTTTCCCATGCCTTCCGTGGAATCTCTCAGGGAGTTCGTGGACCTGATAAAGTCGATACTGTTCCCGGGCTATTTTGTCAATTCCGACGTAAAACCAGAGACCATGAAGTTTTACATCGGATCGTCAATCGATATAGCATACCGCAACCTTGCTGAACAGGTAAAGCGTGGTTTCTGTTTTTCCTGCGCCGAGGCCGGCGAAACAGACCATGAATGCGAGGATTGCGAAAGAAAATCCAAGGACGTCTCTCGCGTGTTCCTGACTTCATTGCCGCGGCTCAGGCGCCTGCTGACCCTGGACGCGCAGGCCGCGTACCATGGTGACCCTGCGGCAAAGGGGGTGGGGGAGACGATTTTCTGCTATCCCAGCCTGTCAGCCCTTGCCAACCACCGCATTGCCCATGAGCTGTATTGCCTCGATGTCCCCCTGATCCCGAGGATTATTTCGGAAATGGCCCACTCCGAGACCGGGATTGACATACATCCGGGGGCGAAGATAGGGGAATCATTCTTCATCGACCACGGCACCGGGACCGTTATCGGGGAAACGGCAGTCATCGGAAACAATGTCAGGATTTACCAGGGCGTCACCCTGGGGGCAAAGAGTTTTCCCCTTGACTCATCGGGGAGCCCCATCAAGGGCATACCGCGCCATCCCATCGTCGAAGACGATGTCATAATCTATTCAGGGGCCACCATACTGGGCAGGGTTACCATCGGAAAGGGCGCTGAGATAGGGGGCAACGTGTGGCTCACCAGGGACGTTGCGCCCGGTTCCCATGTCATGCAGAGCAGGGCCGAAGAAAACTTTTTCGGCGACGGGCTCGGGATCTAGACGCCTTTCCGCTTCATAAGCTTCTGCGCGGCGGCGTTCACCGGGTCCCATACCGGCGCAAAAGGCGGGGCGTAGCCCAGGTCAAGATAGGCAACATCCTCTATTTTCATTTTTGCGGTGACCGCGGCGGCAATGACGTTTGTCCTCAGCGCTGCTCCGTCGGTGCCGGCCACCTCGCCGCCGATCAGATCACCGGTATCCGCGTTCACGGTGAGGATAACGGTAAGATCCCGTGATGATGGATAGTATGATGCCCGCGACCTCCAGAGGACGGATGCTGAATCAGCACGAATCCCTTCCCGCGCCGCATCTTCGGCGTTAAGGCCTGTTTTGCCAACCTCGAGATCAAAAACCTTGACGAGCTGTGAGCCGACGGAGCCCCTGAACACTTCATCTGCGACACCGGCCGCCTGGAGCCCCGCTACCCGGCCCTGCTTGTTGGCAGTGGTCCCCAGGGGGAAATAAACGTCATTGCCGGTTATAAGATTTTTAACAGTTGCGCAATCTCCGGCGGCAAAAACATCCGGGATATTTGTCTTCGATTTTTCATCAACGATGATTGCTCCGCGCTCATTCATAAGAATGCCGGAACCCCTCAGAAAATCGGTTGCGGGTAGTATCCCTGCAGAGGCAATGATAAAATCAGCCGCGTGAATCCCGCCATCTGTGGTTACGGAGAGACTGTTGCCGGATTTTTCGATTTTATGTATAGAAGCCGAAGCATGGATTTTGACCCTGTTGTCAAGAAGGGTGCGGGTGATGATTTCCCGTATTTCCGGCGACAGCGGCATTGCCACTGAGCTGAATTTTTCTATAATGGTGACGTCTATTGATTTCTTCCGGAGCGCTTCGGCCATTTCAAGACCTATAAAACCGCCGCCGATGATTATCCCGGAATGGGGTTGGCGTTTCGCGAGATATTCCTTGATTTGCACGCCCTGGGCAAGATTACGGAGGAAAAAAACATCGGAATTATCAATTCCCGCGATTTGAGGTACAACGGCGCGCGCGCCTGTGGCTATGACAAGTGTTTTGTAAGACAGCTGCATTGTTTCTCCGGCTGAACGGGCGGCAATTGTTTTTTCCGAAAAATCAACGGCGAAAACCTCGGTATTCATGCGGATTTCTATGTTTCGCTTGGTTATGAATTCACTGACGTCAATGGCTATCAGGTCTTCCGATGCCTTAACTTCGTCGGAAATATAATAGGGCAGTCCGCATGCTGCATAAGAAACATGCTGACCCTTTTCCAGAACGATTATCGATAATTTGCTGTTTTTCCTCCGGGCCTGTGATGCAGCGCTCATACCCGCCGCATCTCCGCCGATTATGACAATATCATAATTTTTCATAAAAGCACCTGCCCGAAAAAAATAAATGTACTGTTTTAAGACATGCTATTTTATAATAAATATAAAAAAAATAATGAAATGTCAAATGAGATAATACAGAAAAATCTAAAATACTGCAAAACTATGTTGACATTGTTTAAGAAAATTAGTAAATTCTGAATAATCCCATTTATGGAGGAATAATTGAAAATTAATATTACAGCAAATGCCCGTGCAAAATTGCGCAAGGCGCTTATCGAATCTGGATTTCATAAACCTGCCCTCAGGGTAGTGTTTTCCGGTTTTGGTTGAGGCGGCCCCCGTCTGGGACTGGCTCTGGATGAGCTGGAAAACTGCAGTGACCAGGTCGTTGAAAGCGATGACATCAAAATTCTTGTTGATGAGCGTGTTTCAGGTTTTCTTGAAACGATTCCCGCTTTGACCGTCAACTATATTGAATCAAAATATGGTTCCGGGTTTGTTTTTGAAGGCCTCAAAACCTGTTGATTCTTTTATCTCCAAAATCTCCTGATTTAATAAAAAAGCGGCATTGCAACATGCCGCTTTTTTTATTTTTCGTTATATACCACGCCTAAAAATTATCAGCAAGTACCTCGAAGTATGACTTCGGGTGGAGGCAGGTCGGACATGCCTCGGGGGCGCTGTCGCCTTCATGGATGTAACCGCAATTGCGGCATTTCCATTTTGTATTCTGTTTTTTCTTGAAGACAGATCCGTCCTTGATGTTGTTCATAAGGGCAAGATATCTCTCCTCATGATGCTTTTCGACTTCGGCGATTTTTCTCCAGGCGATGGCTATTTCTTTGAAGCCTTCCTGATCGGCAATGTCGGCGAAAGAGGGGTAGAGCCTGGTGTGCTCTTCATTTTCACCCTCAGCGGCCGCTTTCAGGTTGTCCACGGTGTTTCCAATGACGCCGGCCGGATAGGAAGCAGTTATTTCAACGGCGCCGCCTTCCAGGAACTTGAAAAAGCGCTTCGCGTGCTCCTTCTCGTTATCGGCTGTTTCCAGGAAAATTGCCGCAATCTGCTCATAGCCTTCTTTCTTTGCCTGTGACGCGAAGAAAGTATATCGGTTCCTCGCCTGTGATTCGCCGGCAAAGGAAGCCAGAAGATTTTTTTCGGTTTTGGTACCTTTTAAACTTTTCATTCTTTTCTCCTTAATGATGATATAAGGGCTGCGATGCCCTTGCATGTCGCATGACCGGCACCGTGCCGGTTGAATCAAGCGCCCTGTCCCGCAAGACCGGTGTAGAGCATAAGGTTGAGCACACGCTGGCCGAGTTCACGGTCTTTCATCAGGAGACCGTTACCGTCGCTGCCGATAAGCCTGAGCTCGTCAAGTATCTCGAGTGCCGAGGCCTCTTCTTCGACCTGCTCGGCGACGAACCACTGGAGCATATTGTTTGTCGCGTGATCCTTTTCGGTTATGGAAAGGTTGACGAGATCATTGATGAGGCCGGTCACCTTCTGCTCATGCTTGTATATTTCTTCAAAAACATTCTCAGGGGATTTCCATTCAGTCGGCGGGGCATCAATGGCCTTCAGCATGACCCTGCCGCCCCTGTCGTAGATGAAACGATAGAATTTTCTCGAATGAGCGAATTCTTCGGCGGCCTGTACCTCCATCCAGTGCGAAAAACCTTTAAGGCCCTTGCTCTGGAAATAGGCCGACATGGACAGATACAGGTATGCTGAATACTGCTCCGCATTCACCTGTCTGTTGAGAGCTTCTTCTATCTTCTTGTTTATCATGATATGCCTCAAGTGACGTTATTTCTTCCAGAGCCCGTGCAGATTGCAGTATTCACGCACTGTTGACCCCTCGTCAACGCAGCAGAATTCAGCTTCAGGCTCCTGACCCGGCTTGAGAAACTTCCTGTCTGAGGTGCCGTTCGCTGAAATGACCTGTATCCATTCTATGTAATGCTTTTCTTCCATCGGGTGGGCAACTTCGCCTACCTTGGCTTTGATCCCATGATCGGTTTTGCTGACGGCAGGAACGTGCTTTTCCTTTGCCGCATCGGTTGTGTTTTCCTTGAGCTGGGTCATTTCCTGGCCGCAGCATACGAGCGTGCCGCCGCCTTCATGGATTATCTCGACCATATTGCCGCAAACCTGGCACTTGTAAATTTCGAATCTCTGTGTCATGATGAACCTCCATATAAAAATTTGTTAAGGGACAATCCCTTACGCAGCGAACAGGATCAAAGGGTGACTTTTCCCTTGAATATCCGGTACGCGTATATAGTGTATCCAATCACGATGGGCATACCGATCAGTGCGATGATAAGCATGACCGTAAGCGTCAACTGGCTGGATGATGAGTTGTAAATGCTAAGGTTAAGATCCCCGCTGCCTATAGAACGGACAAGGGCGGGGAACTGAAGCGATCCGGCAATGCCCCACAAACCCATGAACGAGAGGGATGAGAGTAAGAAAGCCGGAAGACCGTTGCCCTTGCCGAGCTGAATGGCGGTCATGAAGATTGACGCCAGGACAATTCCCGCGCATACCCAGCCGGGGATGTTGGCCATGCTTCCGGGGATGAAAATCCCGGTTAGGACCCCCGATATGACCATGAGTATTCCGTATGCAATCGCTATTTTCTTTCCGGCTGCGACAAGACGATCATGGAGTTCGCCCGTGGTCTTCAGCGCCCCATAGGTGCAGCCCTGCAGAAGAATTGCCGAAAACCCGAGAAGGCCGATGGCAAGCGGGTAGGGGCGGAGCAGGGTAACGAAATTGCCGGTGAATTCCATCCTGTCGTCGAGTGGAATGCCCAGTATGACATTGCCCAGGGCCACTCCGAAAAGAAGAGCGGGCAGGAAACTGCCGATGCTGAAGGCCCATTTCCAGAAGGTGCGCCTTGTCTCATCAAGGGACCAGAATTCAAGCGATACGGCCCTGAAGATGAGGGCAAATAGCACAATCATGAGGGCAAGGTAAAAGCCGCTGAAGACCGTAGCGTACACATGGGGGAAGGCGGCAAAAAGGGCTCCGCCTCCGGTTAACAGCCAAACTTCATTGCCGTCCCATACGGGTCCTATTGCGGTAAACAATGCGGTTATATCTTTTTTGTCTTTTGCCATGAAGGGCAGCATCGCTCCAATGCCGAGGTCAAAACCGTCAAGAATCGAATATCCTGTGAAGAGAATTCCCACCAGGAAAAACCATGTTATCTGGAGTATCTGCAATGTTTCCATATTATTCCCCCACGTATCCGATGGTGATTTTATCCGGCCCTTTGCTGATTATGCTGAATAAAATCTTGAGAAAAACGGCGAACAAGAGGCAATAAATGGCGCTGAACGCTATTATGGAAACAAGGATCTGCCATGCCGGTACAACCACAGAGGCGGCTTCGGCGGTTTTGAGAACCTTGTAGACGGCCCACGGCTGTCTTCCAAATTCAGCCGCCATCCATCCCAGTTCGTTGGCGATGAAGGGGAGCGGCACGGCTGATATCAGCACCCATAAGAACCAGCGGGCTTCGAATAGTTTCCTGCTGATCATGAGGATCGCGGAGATGACTGCCAGCAGGGCAAAGAGCGAACCAAGGCCTATCATGCCATGGTAGGTAAGATATGAAAGCACTACTGAAGGCAGTTCTTCCTCCTTGAAATCATCAAGTCCCTGCACCCTGGCTTCGGGATCAAAATAAATGGCAATGCTCAGGAGTTTGGGAACCGCGATTTCCAAATGGGTTTTTTTCCGGGATGGATCTGGAATGCCGATGACGGACATGGGCGCGCCATTCTGACCCTTCCACAGGGCCTCAAAGGCGGCCATCTTGGCAGGCTGCGTCTTTGCCACCTGCACCGAATGTCCGTGGCCTGAGCCGAACTGGAGGATGGCCATGGCCACATAGATCCAGAGAGCAATTGTCAGGAGCGGCTTGGCGGAATCCAGGTCGCGGTTTTTGAGGAGATACCATGATCCGATTCCGGCGGTGAAAAGGGATCCGGTGATCCAGCCGCCCATGACGGTATGCAGGTATCTGATGAGCGTTGAGTCATTGAATGCCGCTGCAAAAAAGTCCTTGAGAACAGCACGGCCGCCTTCAATGGCGAACCCTGCAGGGGTCTGCATCCATGAATTGGCTATGATGATCCAGAGACCGGAAAGGTGTGAGGCAATGAAAACGAGGAACGCAGAAAGCAGAAAGACTCCCCGGGAAACGCGATTTCTGCCGAAAACAAGAATACCAAGGAAAACCGATTCCATGAAAAAAGCGAAAACACCTTCAGCGGCGAGAGGGGCGCCGAATATATCCCCGACCATCCGTGAATAATTGGACCAGTTCGTTCCGAAGGAAAATTCAAGGACTATGCCGGTGGCCACTCCCATGACGAAAACAAGCCCCAGCACCTTAATCATGAAATTGGATATTTTTTTATACAGATCGTTGTTGTTCCTGAAATAAATAGTTTCAAGAATCACAACGACCAGGGTCAGCCCCAGGGTGAGGGGCGGAAAAATGAAGTGGAAACCCGCTGTTAATCCGAATTGTATTCTCGAAAGAATAACGGCATCCATTCGATTACCTCCATATTTTCATGGTAAGATCGGGAGTTCACTGCATTCTGACTAGTCTTCGTAGGGCTCAAACTGGTCTTTTTCCACGCCGCATTGCGGGCAAACCCAGTCTTTGGGCAGCTTGTCAAAAGGTGTTCCTGGCTTAACTCCGTTGTCCGGGTCACCCGCTTCTGGGTCATAGACATATCCGCATACTGAACATACATATTTTTTCATATTTATAGCCTCCGAATCATTTTGTATTTAAGACGTGCACGGCTGTGAGAAGCCAATAATGGTTTGTTATACGAATCTTCAATGTTTCATAATTATAATGCATATATTCAATTTGAAAACAATTTTTTTGAAAAACAATAAATGATGAATAAAAATTATATAAGACTAACATTTGTAATAGTTATAAATTACAGACTAACGCTAATTTGGCAAGTAAAAAAATGAACCCACCGTGATTTTTTAAAATTACAAGAATGTAATAATCCAGTCGCCATGCCGGCGCCTATGGGAATGTCGTGTTCTGAAAGGAATCCAACAAGGACAAAGAACGCGATTATCTATAGCACTTCTTGCAAATGCCTTTAAAATAGATATGTCTCTCGGAAATATGGTGACCCTGTATTTTCCTGCTGACGCTCAACCGTTTATCAATGCTCATCTGTTCAAGTTCTATGTCATAGAGCATGCCGCAGTTGAGGCATTTAAAATGGCCATGGAAGGAAAGGTCAGCGTCATACCGCACTTCATTATCCTCTATGGTGATGGGTGAAACCAGGCCTTTTTCCGACAGGGTCTTGAGAGTGTTGTATATGGTAGTTTTTGAAAGCGTGGGTATCTGCTTAATGACTTCTTCATAGATCATATCCGCGGTAGGGTGGGTCTTGTTGTGGGCAAGGTATTCATAGATCTTCAGCCGGTGATAGGAAGGGCTTATGCCGTTATCAATTAATATGTCTTTCAAGTCATTGACCACGTTATAACCTGCCCGTATAATTCATCTGGCCGGATGATTGTTACTGTCATATTCAATGCGTTAATGCCACGAGAAGCATTAATGATGAATTCTCGGCGCCACCTTGAGTATATGTCTATTGTATTTCCTTTTCAAGTTTCCGTGTGATATTTTTCAAAACATCGTCGTCTGGGATGTATTTCACCTTTATGCTTTCCAGCAGGCTGAATCCGCAGGACTTCAATATTTCCTCTATCTGCCCGACGCTCTGGCCGCCCCAGCCATAGGACCCGAAGGCAAGGCCGTTCCTGTTTTTGGGAGCAAGACCCTTCATGTAGGTAAGGAATGCGGCAACCGTGGGAAGCATATTGTTGTTGAGGGTCGGCGAGCCTACGCAGATGTATTGTGTGTCAATAAGTTCTGTCAGAATATCCGAAATATGGTTTGTCTGGAGATTCATCATGAGTGTCCGGTAATTACGGTTTTCAAAGGCTTCCTCTATGGCGGAAGCAAGTTTCCTGGTTGAATTCCACATGGTATCGTATATTATGAGCGCCTTGTTGGAAGTCTTGTTGGCGGACCACTCGGTGTATGCATCAAGAATCGACGGAATATTGTTCCGCCAGATGATGCCGTGGCTGGGCGCAATTACGTCAATGTTAAGCCCGGACGCGGCGGCAAGGGCTTTTTTTACCTGCTCGCCGTATGGCAGGACAATGTTTGCATAATATTTTCGGGCTTCCATCATGATGATGTCGAAAGGGTATTCATCGTCAAAACGCTCGGAGCTTGCTATGTGCTGGCCGAAGGCGTCATTGGAAAAGAGCAGGCTTTCCTCCGCCAGGTAGGTGATCATGTTGTCCGGCCAGTGAACCATGGGGGTCAGGACGAAGCTGAAGTTATATTTCCCGGTGCAGATGGAATCACCATTGTTGACGACCTTGAGGTTCAATCCGGATTTGTAATGCTCGGTCAGGCCCTTGAGCCCATTCGGGGAAGTGTAAATGGTTGCCTTGGGAGCGATCTTCGCGATTTGCGGCAGCGATCCAGAGTGATCCATCTCCACGTGGTTGGATATAACGCAATCAATTTTGGACGGGTCCACGACGGATTTAATGCGGGCGATCATTTCATCGCAGAGGTAGTATTTTACGGTATCAATAAGGGTTATTTTTTCGTCGATGACAAGATACGCATTATAGGTTGATCCGCGCTGGGTGAGATACCCGTGAAAGTTCCGCAGGTCCCAGTCTATGCCGCCGACCCAGTAAATATTTTCTTTTATTTTAACTGCCTTCATGATCCTGCTCCGTTATCGTTTCTGACTGATAATTAATATTAAATAACAAGAGGGCATGTACCGCCCGTGTATGCTTCCCGAGTACAATAATGCGGTGTCCCTATTTGTCAACTAAAGTTTTACAGGTTTCCATGTTTTTGAACTATACTGTTAACAAACATGTAATGATTACAATTCGATTCAATGACCAGGTTATTTATGATAAAAAGTGGTTGCTAATTTATGCGTTTTTGATAAAATGAAAAAAAAGCATCCAATAATATACGAAGAGGACCTCGATGAACAACAGTCTGCTGCCGCGAACAATAACGGTGTTGTCAATTTCGATTATGTTTTTTTCCTGCGGGAAAATACAGCACTATGAACTTTCACGATTCATTTCTCCGGAAACATGCGGGGGCTGTCATGGTGATATCTACGAGCAATGGAAAGGCTCGATGCATAGCCTGTCTCATGTTGATCCTCTCTACCGGGAAGTGGCGCTCCATGATCTCAAGGGTCTTACGGACAGTGACGAGATCAAGGAAGCGGAACATTGCGTTTCGTGCCATACGCCGGTCGGTTTTTTTTCAGGAATGCCTTCGAAAACATCTGACCATCTGAAGAAAATCCCTGAACTGGCGGCAAAAGGAGTCCAGTGCGATTTCTGTCATTCGGCCACGGGCGCCGGTAAGATTTATAATGCCGATCTGAAACTCGATCCCGGTCATGGCGAAAATGATCCGGGCACAAAGAGGGGACCCCGCGATGACTCAAAACCCGAGTTCCATAAGGCGGCATATTCGAAATTTCATACCAGGGCGGAAATTTGCGGCGTATGCCATGATGTGCGGCATGTCGTGTTCGGCACAAAACTTGAATCGCCGTACGAGGAATGGGAAAAGGGGCCCTATGCCGATCGGGGCATTCCCTGCCAGGACTGTCACATGAGACAGCGGCCCGGAATAGCTGCCACCGGATCGACGGAGAGGCCTGACAATCCGGGATCGTCGGCAGAGGGAGCGCCGGTCAGGAAACATATCTATAGCCACTATTTTACCGGGACGAACACCCTTGTCCCCGCGCAGTTCGGCAACAAGGACCAGGTGTCCATGGCGGAAGAGCGGCTCAAACATGCGGCAACAGTATCGATCGGCGATGCGCTAAAAAACGGCACTCTGACAGTGACCGTTACCAACAGCGGCGCAGGGCACAGCCTGCCGACCGGATTGAGCCATGTGAGGCAGATGTGGCTCGAGGTGACCGTAACCGGCGCGGGGGGGAAGTTGCTCTATAAAAATGGAGGCCTGGACCGGCAGGGACGTCTGGAGAAGGACACGGTGCTGTACAATACGGTTTTCGGCGATGGGAAAGGGAACGCGGTCATGAATGTAGCCAAGGCACGGGAAATTATCCGGGATAAAAGGATTGAACCGCTGAAAAGCTCCCGGGAATCCTTCAGACTGCCGCGGATTAATGAACCGAGCGCGACCGTTGAAGTAAAACTCTGGTACCGGCTGGCGCCGCAGGAACTGATTGATACGGTGGTCGGCGAAGGGAAAATAAAAATACCGGCTGTTCTCATGGCCTCAGATAGAAAAACCGTGAAATTAGAGTAATGCGCTCCCCAAGCCGTGAGATGAAATTTGACTAAAAGGCGGGATGTCCGGGAGGTTTATTGACAAGAACAACTGTAATCTTCCTGCTTGTATTATCCATGGCGCTGCCTGCTGCTGCAATAGATATAGACAGCGATCTATCGAAGAAAAAGTATCCGGTGAAAGAAGAGCATGGAGCCGATCTATACATGCTTAATTACTCAAAGTATATCCATTACGGGTTCTATCTCTCCCTCATAGGGCAGGCAGCGCAATACCGAAAGGGGTGGGGTGGCCTTATCGGCGGCAGGGCCGCCCTGCTGGTGGACCATATTTTTGCCATCGGCGCCGGGTATGAGTTCTCGGTCGGGGCACACCGCTCGTCCATGGACAGCGGAAACTACGCCGAGCAGTTCTATGCATCCTGGATTTCTGCCGGGAAGGATGTCAGGACCGTATACGGCGGCGGGTACATATCCTACCACATCTTTCATGGTTCAATCATAAATTTTTCCCTTGGAGCGCTGGCGGGAGGGGGACACCTCGGCAGGGACTACACCGGGGGCCCGGGGAAGAATTTTGCAATCCTTGAGCCTGAGCTGTATGTATTCGTCAACCTTCCCGCCTATGCCAGGATCGGCATCGGGACATCGTACCGCATATCATGGGGAGTGAGCTATCAGGGTATATCAGACCGAGACTTCCGCGGCTTCTCGATCGGAATCCAGGTCCAGGCCGGCATCCTCTAATGCCCCCGGTTACGACATGTTTCTCAGGCTTTCCAGGACTTCATCGGCGTGTCCGTTGACCTTTACTTTCTCCCATGCCTGCCGTATGGTGCCTTCCGGATCGATAAGGAATGTCGACCGTACAACGCCATACGATTCTTTGCCGTACAGTTTCTTTATCTGCCAAACGCCGTATTGTTTCACCACACTGCGTTCACTGTCGCTCAGCAGAGTGATGCCCAGCCCCCGCTTCTCGATGAATGTGCGGTGACTATCAACCGTATCGGGACTTATCCCGACAATCGATGCCTTTAGTTTTTTGAATTCGTGCGCCAGTCCTGTGAAATCAACTGCTTCCAGGGTGCATCCTGAGGTATTGTCCCTGGGATAAAAATAAAGGACCAGCCAGGAGCCGCGGAAGCTTTTCAGTGATACCATGTTCCCCGTTGCGTCAGGGATAGAAAAATCCGGTGCCTTGGAACCGACAGCAAGCTTTTTTTGCGCCATAATGTCCTCAAATGAGCTATGGTAATTATATTTATATTGAATCCCGTAATATGTGCCGGCACAATGCCGGAAAAAGGTCTTCATTTCCTGATTTAAGTTGCACAATAGAAAGTATACGCGTTAGAAAGCATAATGTCAACAGGCAGCAGAAAAAAAAGAATCGAGCAGATACGGCTTGTCCATTGTGAAATATCCGGAAGGGTGCAGGATCGCCTCAAAGAGTTTCGGAACATATGGGATAGCGGCGATGATACGGCCCTCTTCGTGGAGCTTGTTTTCTGCCTCCTCACTCCCCAATCAGGGGCGAGAAGGTGCTGGCAGGCTGTGGAAACCCTGTTGAAGGATGATTGCCTCTTCGGGGGCTGTTTCGATGAAATCTGCCGGGTGTTGAATATAGTTCGATTCAAGAATAACAAGTCCTCTTATATCCTGGAAGCCCGTGATTTTTTTATAACAAAGGGAAATTCAATAAGAAGGATCCTGGGAGATTTGTATGACGGCCCCGGCAGGAGGGAATGGCTCGTTAAGAATGTCAAAGGCCTGGGATACAAGGAGGCAAGTCATTACCTGCGCAACATCGGTCTTGGCGAATCGATCGCCATA
>Ga0116178_10000621_pt1 | contig 31425 bp, 19 predicted proteins | sample AD_STIC12_MetaG_FD_89880 | JGI IMG/M metagenome (GOLD analysis project Ga0116178, IMG submission 89880) | Active sludge microbial communities of municipal wastewater-treating anaerobic digesters from USA - AD_STIC12_MetaG | ecosystem: Engineered > Bioreactor > Anaerobic > Digestate | place: USA...
AAGATTTTTGTGTCCAGGATCGGGAAATACGATGGATGAATCTTGGTGCCTTGCACATCACCGAACTTAATAGTCACGCAGGGACAACCTTCACCTCGCGAGGCACGATCTGCATCATCCTCGCTGCAATATCCATTCAGACTTGTTTCCTGAGCGACTTGGGTGGGGCGATGCATACCCAGACGAGAGGACCAGATGGTCAGGTCGTCGGAAGCAATCCAGCCCTTCTTCCCGCTGTCGGCAGCGACCTTGTACCAGAGGGCCTGGCCTGCCCCACCCGGACATTCCGTCCGAAACCGACCATTCAACTGACGCTCAACCGGCCGGATCTGGCCTGACTTCGCATCCAGGCAAATGGCATCAAGAATCTGCAGTGGCAGGATAATCGGGGACTCCCACCCGGCATCGGCAGCGGAAGCACCGGGCTCGACACGGGCCCTTGTTCCTTCAACATTGATGAATGCGTAGTACTGCGCATCCGGAACGGCGACTGCCAATGGCGACTTGGGAGCTTCCGCCGGGGAGCCATCCGACTGGGCAAGTGCCGAAAATCCGAGCAGAAATCCGGCAAGAACAGGCAAGAAACAGAATTGAACCCGAGTCAAAAAACTCATACATCCTCCATTCCGAAGTAATCTTCTGACCGAATGGATAACACCTGCGTCGATGGATGTAAATCTTGAAGACGTGCCGGGAGGACTGAAATTTGAACGGCAAAAACGTATTCAATTGCGGTGAAGGCGCCTGAAGCCGAGCCAGATGGCGGCGACACAGACGACCAGGGCGATGATGGCGGGGGCAAGGACGGTGCGGCCGGACTCGCCGCCAAAAGCGACACTCCACAGCATCTTGGCGGCGGCGATGAACACGATGACGCCGATTCCCAGCCACAGGCTGCGTTTCCAGAAGGCAAAGACCAGGCCGGCCAGCGAAACAGGCACAAGCGACGTCAGCAGGATTTTCCAGGCGCCCCAGTCTCCGGTCAGGTATTCCTGCTCCATCTTCAGGAAGGTTGCAACCTGGGGGTCGATGACGGCTGGCGCCGGGAACCAGAACATGCTGGTCAGGACGGCGAAGATCGTGCCGAACACCCCGGCCCAGCTTCTGCGGTAAGCGAAAAAGCAAAGCGGAATCAGGAACAACGGCCGGATGTACCAGCTTGCGACGTTGTGGTGGCGCGCAAATACCCACTGCATGAAGACATCGGACCCGAACGCGGCCACGACGAACGCGACCGTCATGACGCCGAATGTTACCGCAAGGCCCAGATCCAGCCGCTTCAGTGTTATGCGTTCCATGGCAAGCCCCGCGAACCAGTTATTGGAAGTTTCACTTTGCTGGCCCGCACAGTCAATTCCTGGAAGTTAAACAGGCTCCACTAATGAATTGTGAATGGATTCGTGAATAGAACATTCCGGAGATAATCCAAACAAAACCGATTCTTAACAGACTTAGTGAATAGATTGATGAATAAATGCCGGCGCCATTCACCGGAGAATCAGCGTCCGATGAGCACTTCGGCCGGAATGCCAAGACCGGCATGAAGTCGGCGGATCATCGCGAGACTCAGCGGACGACGCCGCGAAAGAACTTCGGAAACCCGCCCGCGAGACCCGATATAGGGCTCGAGCTGGCGCCGCGTCAACCCCATCTGGTCCATCCGGAACAAAAGCGCGTCCACTGGGTCCGGCGGCTCGATTGGGATATTCACACGTTCCCAGGCCTCGACCAGGGTAGCCAAAATATCGAGTTCATCCGCCTCTTCCGTACCGTCAGGCGCATTCCACAGCTCACCGATACGCTTCAAAGCCGCCGCGTGATCCTCGATTGTCTTGATGGGACGAATGTCCACGGTCATACCTCTTTCACGTCAATCCGGTCGTACTCTTCATGGGTTCCAATAAACCGGATAAACACAATTCGTGCCCGATAGTGAACCGCAACAACCAATCGAAACCTGTTACCGCTGATATTGAAAACGACCCTGTCATTGCCAACAAAACTGGCAGTTCGATACTCGGATTTCACATCTGCTGGGTTCGACCAATCCGCCTTTGCCACGGCATCAAACCAGGCGCGCAAAGGTTTCTCGGAAGCACCACGACCTGGCCGATTCCAAAACTCAACGAGCGTTTTCCTGGCAATCACTCTCATTGCGGATCCTACATTGTTCCCAATTTGGGATCAACTCCAATCGCGAAAAGTTGGTTTGGACACACTGAAGCACGAAGACTTTAGTCGAAGCAGAAGTCTGTTCGTTTCAAACAGGCGGGAATGAATCTGGAAACGCACCAGAATATACGATGGGAATCGTCAACAAATTATTGAATGAAGCCGGAGGCTAGCGGCCGAGTTTCAGGCCGCGGGGGATGATGAACAGGGCTGCGATGCCGCTGCAGCCGACAACGATGGCGCCGGCGAGCACGGTCGTGGCGCTGCCGAAGATGTCGGCGAAGGTCCCGGCAAGGAAGGATCCGGCGGGCATCATCGCCCCCCAGACCAGCGCCTGGACGCCCATGACGCGACCGCGCACGTCGTCGCCGACGCTTGTCTGGATAAGGGCGTCGGTTCCGGAAAAAAACGTCGTCATACCGATACCGACCGGAAGCAGCACGAACAGGGCCGCGACATATGAATGAATCTGGGAAAACGCGATGGTGGCCACACTGAAAGTCAGCAGTGCAGCGGCCAGGACCAGCCGGCCATCGCGAACGCGGCGCGCCGAAGCCAGACCAAGCGCCCCGATGACGGATCCGATGCCGCTTGCCGACATCAGCACGCCGAAACCGTCGGCCCCGACACCAAAATTATCCTTTGCAATCGCAGGCATAAGGACGACATAAGGCCAACCGAAGACTCCCATGACGAACGTCAACCCCATCAGCGGCAGCACGCCGGGGGTACTTCGGACCGCGGCGAAACCAGCCAGCGTGTGACGCCACGAAAAGCCCGAATCGCCCTGCCCCGTCGCGACTTCAGGAAGCATCCGCATCGACGCGAGAGCGGCCAGCAGCGCCCCGAAGCTGAGTCCGTTCACCAGGAAGCAAATCCCGGTGCCCCAGGCGGCGATAATCAGCCCGGCCATCGCGGGGCCGACGATGCGCGCCCCATGAAACACCGATGAGATCAGGCCGATCGCGTTCATCAGGTCCTCGCGGCCGACCATCTCGATGGTGAACGACTGGCGGGCGGGGGCCTCGAAGCCGGAATTGATGCCCAGGATGACCGCCAGGGTCATGATGTGCCAGACCTGGACGGCGCCGGTGAATACCAGGACAGCCAGGACCAGGGCCAGCAGGGCCTCGATGGACTGCGTGACGTACAGGATGCTGCGCTTGGGATAGCGGTCGGCCAGGACGCCGCCCCAGGTGGAAAACAGGAAGATCGGCAGCGTTTCCGCGACCATCGTCAGGCCCAGCATCGACTTGGATCCAGTCATTTCATAGACGAGCCACGACTGGGCCGCGTTGTGCATCCACAGGCCGACCAGCGAAATCATCTGGCCGATGAAGAACAGACGGTAGTTCCGGTGGCGAAGGGACGCGAATATGGACGGGGTCATTCCCATTCAATCGTGCCGGGGGGTTTGCTGGTCAGGTCCAGGGTCAGGCCGCTGATCCGGGGGAGCTTTTCGATGCCGCGGCGGATTTCGTCGATGACGACAGGTGGCAGTTCGGCCGCGGTCGCCGACATGGCGCGTTCGGACTTGATCGGACGGACGATGACCAGTTCGCGGCCGACGCCGTTAATCTTCAGCGGAACCATCGCGGTCGGGCACTGCCAGATGCAGTCGTACAGGTGATGATGGCGCAGGGCGTCCATCACGATCTGGTCGGCTTCGCGCAGCAGGTCCAGGCGGTCGCGGGTCATATAACCCTCGACGACTTCGACGGTTTTCGGATCGTCACCCATCACGTTCCAGATGCACCGATTGATGCCCTGCACTTCCTTAAGGATATTGCCGGAAACTTCGGTCAGCTTTTCAAACGACGCGTCGCCGCAAAGGACGACCGGGTGCTCGTACGAACGCAGATCCGCCTTGACTCCGACCGACTTGATCGGCAGGACATAGGCGCGCAGGCCGAAACTTTCGGCGATCGGGCTGACGGCGGCCTGCAGGGAGGCGATGTCGTCTTTCGGGGCGACGCCGTTGGAACAAAGGAGCCTGACGCCCAGGCCCGGCCCGGGGAACGGATGGCGCCAGATCGCCTCGCGCGGGATGCCCAGCTTTTCGCCAAGCTCGCGAACCTCGACCTTGTACAGCTCGGCCAGCGGTTCGACGACACGGCCTTCCTTTATCAGTTTTTCAATGATCGGGACGCGGTTGTGGTGCGTCTTGATCGTGTCGGCACGCTTCGTCCCGCCCGTTTCGATGGTGTCGGGGTAAATCGTGCCCTGCCCAAGCAGGTGCGACTCGATGCCCAGCCGTTTGGCCTCGCGGTCGAAGACTTCGACGAACGTCGTGCCGATGGCGCGGCGTTTCTTTTCGGGGTCGGTTTCGTTGCCGATTGCGGCCAAAAATTCGTCCGTAGCATCGATGAAGTGCAGGTTCTGGTCCAGACCGAGGTCCGCGTACATCTTCAGGACGCGCTGGCTTTCGCCCTTGCGCATCATGCCGTTATCGACATGCAGCAGGTGCAGGCGATCGGCGCCCAGGGCCAGCCCGAAGACCTTTGCGGCGACGGTCGAATCGACGCCGCCGGACGCCAGCAGGAACACCGACCTGTCGCCGACCTGGGCGCGGACGCGCTCGACCGTTTCGGCCAGGTATGCCTCCATCGACCACGTCGGGTTGCACTTGCAAATCTCGATGACGAAGTTGGCGATCATCTCGTCGCCGTGAACACTGTTTTCGACTTCAGGGTGAAACTGGAAGCCATAGCGGCGATACTTGTCGGAACCGATCGCTGCCAGGCGGTGTTCCTTGCCGGTCTCGCCCAGCTTGCTGTAGCCGTATTCGCAGAAGTCGGGACCGATGGCCACGACGGTGTCGAAGTGGGACATCCAGACCGTTTCCTTTTTTTCCAGCCCCTTGAAGATCGGGTGATCGACCAGGATATTCAGGGTCGCCAGGCCCCACTCGCGTCCGCCGTGCTCCACACGGCCGCCGTAGTACTTCGCGATTTCCTGGTGTCCGAAGCAGAAGCCCAGGATCGGGATGTCCAGTTCAAAGACTTCCTTGTTCCATTCGCTGTCCTCGCCGAACGCGGAAAGCGACGGACTGCCGGACAGGATGACACCCTTGTATCCGCGGAACATGTCGGTCGGGTCGTCGGGCTGGCGGATCTCGGCCAGGACGCCGGCGCGGCGGACCTTGGTCGCGATAAGATGCGCGTACTGTCCGCCGAAATCGATTACTGCGATGGAGTCATGTTTCATCGGGAACCCCCGGTATTATTGGCAAATCAGTGCACCGGCCGCGATTGGCCGGGATGGCGTATTGTAAGGCGTTTGAAGCAAATTCGTATCCGGGTCCAGGCCACCCAGGAAAAAAAGCTGTTGATATTAACGGGCGGCCTCGATGGATAGCATCTTGCTTGACCGCGGCGGGCGGATGTAATCCGCCCGTACAAGGAAGGTCAGTCCTGTTCGGATACGAAAAGCGGGCGATTGGTTTCGACGGGCCGACCGAATCGAATCGCATCGACCGCCTCGGCGACTTCGTCTGGGGTCAGCCCGAACGTCTCGACGACCCCGACCGTGTCGCGACCGAACGGACGCAGGCTGTCGGACAGATCCAGATAGTCGGATGTCACCGCGTAACCCCGGCAAAGGATGATTCCACCGCCGCGGCCGTGAAGTTCGACCGGGGCATCCCCGACGCTGCCGCGGTCGCATTCCGGCATGAAGGCAATCGGCAGCCGCCCGAACACCGGCATTTCAAGATCGATTTCCCGGTTGACGTCCATCGCGCCTGTCGATACCGGACGAATGGCCCTGACACCGTGAATCCCGAGCCTGCGCAGGAATATGGCGTGATCGACATTATGGACGGCAGCAACCAGGTAAGTCCTTACGGCATCGGAAATCCTTGAAGCAACACCGGGATCCCCGGTCATTACGCGATCGACGCCGACCGAAAAGTCGGCGATGGCGGAAATGACCTGATCAAACCTGGCAGCATCAACGCAGTACGGGGTGACAAGACCGACCTTTCGCCTGGTACGCCCCGCGGCAGAGAGCCAGGAAGCGATGGTTCCGTCGGACGCCAGTTCCAGGAACTCAGACACCGAGCCGCGAACCCCAACCCAGTATCGATCCGCCCCGCACTTCAGGAAAGGTTCCGGATCCCCGGTAACATGTATCGCAACGGTTCGAATCCGCTGATCGGGCTGACGCAAGACGGTTCTTTCTGCCGGTCGGCCGTCCATCTCAGGCATCCTCCCAGTCAAAGTCCGTGTCCCAGTTTTCCCGCCTGTCGCCGAAACCGCCCCGCGTCCGGGACTCCATTCGAACGGCTACAGGCTCGACAAACCGGGCGACCCTGGAAAGCGGCCCGCAACGGACTGTTCCGCCCGCCCGCCCCGGACACGGATTTGCGCGCATGCCGGACGGCACTATGTCCCCAAACAGCGCGGCTGAAACCAGTCTGCCGTTCCAGAAGTGCAGCGCATGTGCAGGATACATCGACGGCTTCAAGGCATCGACGCCACCATCGACCAGGGCCCTGGTCGCCGCGTCGATTGCCTCGCGAAACACGGCCGTCACGTCGGCAACAACGGATGCGCGACGACCGGAAACCAGAACCCGGACCGATGGGATCCCGGCCCTGACAAGATCCCCAAGCATCAACAGGCCACCGGAAAATCCAATTTCCAGAAGACGTCCGGCACTTCTGCCGCCTTCGGTGGTGAATACCCGCCTGCAAGGCCCGAACGCACTGCCGTTGCAAGACTGCCCGTCAAAGTACTCCCCAGCCATGCACGAACTGCACCAGGCGAACGGAAGCAGCCCGAACAAGGGAATCTCGGCAGCGACGCCGGATTCAGCGGAAATGGCGACCGCATCGGAGCATGCGACAGAAGAATCGAAGCATATTGAAGAAAATCCAGCCGACCCGATAACCCGCGCCGCAACCGGATTGGCCACGGGGCCGCCGCCGAAAACAAGTTTGATATCGGGAAGTTCATCGCAGAAAGCTGCGGCAAGCCCCGGATCTGAAAGTTCGACCTCGGTGACACCCATCTCGGCAACGGCAGCCACCATGTCCAGAATATCGGCGAAACGACGAACGGGAAAGCTGCCCACAAACGACACGCGGGCGGTAACCGCGGCGCGACGGCACCGCTCGACCCCCTCGGCAAAGGCATTGGCACCCACAATGCCGAATCCGGCATCGCGCGCAGCCGCATTCGAATCGAATGCCGTCCTTGCGTTGAAGACGACCACGTCGGCGCCATTGCCGACGGCCGCGGCAAGACCGGCCGGACTGGACACCGGGACGACAAGTCTGGGAATTGCTGGCCCGTTCAACCCTTCAACCCTTCAACCCTTCATCCACTCCCACTGTCGCATGACACCATCCAATATATCAATCCGCGGCACGAACCCGAGCACACGGCCGGCAAGGGAAATGTCGGCCCAGGTACGATCGACATCGCCAGGCTGCATCGGAAGTCTTTCTATAATTGCCCGACGTCCGCAGACTTGTTCAACGGTTTCAATAAGTCCGGCCAGTGAAACCGGATGTGAATTGCCCAGATTGATGGCCGGCACATCCAGGCCCGAATCGATTGCCGAAACGATTCCGTCAACGATATCGGTAACATATGTGTAATCCCTGGAAGACTGCCCATCACCGAAGACCTGGATCGGACGACCACAGGAAACGGCGGCAAGAAAACGGCTGATGGCCAGATCGGGACGCTGCCGTGGTCCAAAGACCGTGAAAAGGCGAAGACTGGTAACCGGAATCCCCGACTGCCGAGCGCAGGCCACGCAAAGACGCTCGCCGGAGATTTTTGTTTCAGCATATGGACTTAACGGAGAATCGATTGGCAGGTTCTCGTTAAAAGGAACCGTCGCGGCATTCCCATATACGGACGAACTTGAAGCGAACAGGATGCGCCGAACACCGTCAGCCACGGCCTGACGCAATATCACGGCGGTTCCATTCACATTGACGTCACGATAAAGGCCGGGGTTTTCAATGCTGGGCCGCACGCCCGCCATCGCAGCCAGATGAATGACGATGTCCGGACGAAAGAAGCCGAACGAATCCCGAACCGCGCCCACGTCGCGGATATCGGCCTCGAAAAGACGAAATGACCGATTATTATCGAATGTCGCGATATTGGCCCGCTTGACCGCGGGATCGTAAAAATCACAGAAGCTGTCCAGCCCCAGGACATCGAAGCCCAGATCCAGCAGCCTTGAAACCAGGTGCGAACCAATGAATCCCGCGGCACCGGTGACCAGCACCCGGCCGTTGCTTCCTGACATCAGCAATCCCCGAAAGCCCTGTTACCGGGCAAAATATGCCATCGAGACGCCGCTAATTGCAACCCTGACGCCTGTTTTCCCTGTCCTCGGAGCAACAGGTCAGCCAAAGGAACCCGCAATATCCGCACCCATCCCGAACCCAGTCCTTCGACTCGCCACAGTTCGGCGCCGAGCCCTTCCAGCCAACATGCAGATCGCAGCCGTCGAACAGGCCCCAGCCGCCGCAACCGCCGTTGGCGTCGTTCCAGCGCTTGATAACCCGACCGTCGCAGTTGTAGTCCCACGTGTTGCACGCACTGATGGACGTCTGCCAGTCACTGTTTCCGGGGTGAACCTTGTCGTCCTTGTCGCAGCAGTCGCCACCGGTCCTGACCTTGTATTCCAGGTCGGGGACGCACAGGCAACGCTTTGAAGATTCGTCGCCGTACCCATCGGTGTCGGCGTCCCTGAAATACCAGAGGCAGCCGGAGGCCCCGTCTTCGTCCTGTGCACCAGAGCAGTTGTCGTCAATCTCGTTGTTGCAGATCTCGGTGCGTCCCGGGTTGATTGTCGGAACGTCGTCATTGCAGTCGCCACCGACCGCCGTGGAATAGTATCCATCCCCCGCGCAGAGGCACCTGGAATCGCCGTTGATTCCATATCCGTCCTGATCGCCGTCGCGGAAGTACGTCGTACAACCTGAAGTCGATTCGGGATCGGTGATGCCGTCGCAGTTGTCATCAAAACCGTTGCAGATTTCGAGCTTACCGGGGGCGATCGCACCGTTGCCGTCGTTACAATCCCCAATCCTGGTCGCAGTGTATGGTGCCGCAACCTGGCAGCGACAAACCGACTGGGCCGCGATACCCCATCCGTCGCCATCGGCGTCAAGATAGCGCTTCAGGCATCCTTCCGAATTGTCGTCGTCCGTCGTGCCGTTGCAATCGTTGTCCAGGCCGTCACAGACTTCAAGCTTACCCTTGTTGACTTCAGGATTTCCGTCGTCGCAATCGCCCTTCGGCTCAAGTTCAAGATACGGGGCCGCGGGGGCGCAAAGGCAACGGAAATCGGTCGCAATCGCCCATCCGTCCGCATCCGCGTCCAGGTAGTACGTCCTGCAACCCTGAGTGCCGGGAACATCCGACGTTCCATCGCAATCGTCGTCGAATCCATTGCACTGCTCGGTTCGGCCCGGCCTGGCGGCGGCCCTGGTATCATCGCAATCGCCAACCGAAAGCGACGTGTACGGGTAAGTCGGCGCGCACAGGCACCGTGAATCGCCGGCCACGCCAAAGCCGTCCGAATCGCGATCGATGAAATACACGACGCAGCCCTCCGCACCGTCCTGATCCTTCTGGCCGTCACAGTTGTCATCGACGCCATTGCAGATCTCGGCGGCAACAGGATTGACCGCCGGGTTAGTGTCGTCGCAGTCACCGCCATTGGTGGCATCGCGAAGCCCCTCTGCCTTGCAGCCGCAAAGAACGGAATCGGAAACGCCATATCCGTCGCGATCGACGTCGAGGTAATAATTCACGCAGCCTTGCGCCCCGTATTCGTCCGTCAAACCGTCGCAGTCGTCGTCCTGACCATTGCAGGTTTCAACCCCGCCAGGGCCGGTCAACGGATTGGAGTCGTCGCAGTCCCCGCCGCGCTTGACAACCCAAGGGGCCTGGGCCGAACAGAGGCACTGCGTGTCAACGGAATTGCCCCATGTATCGAAGTCGCGATCCGCGTAGTACGCCGAACAACCGACCGAAGCGGCCGGATCCGTCTGGCCATCGCAGTTGTCGTCAAGCCCGTTGCAGAATTCCACCGCGGCGGGATTCAAAGCGCGCACGGTGTCGTTGCAGTCGCCGTCCTTCCTTGTGACATAGCCGTTCCCGGGAGCGCAAAGGCACTTGCCCTGCCCCGTCACGCCGTATCCATCGCCGTCGATATCGAGGAACCAGTTCTGGCAACCGGTCGCTCCCTCGGGATCGGTAATTCCGTCGCAATCGTCATCGATTCCATTGCAGGTATCCGCGGCGCCAGGACGCACGGAAACGCTTGAATCGTCGCAATCGCCGCCCACGCGTGTCGAATACCGCCCGGACGCCGTGCAGAGGCACTTCGAATTTCCGGTGACCCCGACCCCGTCCCCATCGTCGTCGAAATACCACGTCAGGCAGCCTGTCGCGTTCTCTTCATCGATTCGTCCGTTGCAGTTGTCATCGACGCCGTTGCAGACTTCCGCCCCGCCACCGACCTTCGGGTTGAAATCGTCGCAATCCCCGTCATCGACTGCGGTGTAGTCGCCCTCGGGTTCGCAAAGGCACCTGCTGTTGGAGGACAGCCCGAACCCGTCGCCGTCGAAATCCAGATAAAGAACAATGCACGAAACCGAACCATCCGGGTCGGTCAGTCCGTCGCAGTTGTCGTCAATGCCGTTGCAACGTTCAACGGCATCGGGACGCACCTGGTTATTGTCGTCCGCGCAGTCGCCGCCGACCCTGGCAACATAGCCGGAAGCCGGATCGGCCTGGGACAGGCACTGCGAATTGCCAGGCACGCCGAATCCATCAAGATCCAAATCCAGGAAAAACTGGACGCATCCGGCACACCCGGGCTCGTCGGTTTCCCCATCGCAGTCGTCGTCGATTTCGTTCGCGCACACTTCAGTTGAAACCGGCGACACCCACCCGGAAAGGTCGTCGCAATCGCCGACCACCTGTGTCGTATATGGCGCCTCCGGTCCACAAAGGCACATGGACGCACCGACATCACCAAAACCGTCCTGATCGCTGTCGGCAAACCACGCCTGGCACCCCGATGCGCCAGGCTCGCTGACGAATCCATTGCAGTTTTCGTCGATCGAATTCCCGCAGACTTCCTGGGCCGCCGGGGAAATCGCCTTTGCGGAATCATCGCAGTCGCCAACTTCGGTCGCCCGATAGACATCGTTCTTTCGACAAAGGCACTGCCAGTCCCATATCACGCCGAAACCGTCGCCATCACGATCCGCAAACCAGTCCTGGCAACCGACGGAACCTTCCGGATCAAGCACCTGATCGCAATTGTCGTCCAGGCCGTTGCACAGTTCGGTCAACCCGGGATTGACAGTGGCCAGCGTGTCGTTGCAATCACCGACCTTGCTGGCGGTAAACTTGCCCGACGGGGCGCAGAGACATTCCGAGACGGCGGCGTTGCCGTAACCGTCCGAGTCCAGATCCTGATACCAGATGGAACATCCGGCCGCATCCTTCGGATCCGTCACGCCATCGCAGTCGTCATCGATTCCATTGCAATCATCAATGGTTCCGGGGAACACCAGCACACTGGAGTCATCGCAATCGCCGGCCCTGGCAAGGAACCATGTGTCGTCGGGCTGGCAAAGGCAGCGCCCATCGGCCGGATCACCCCAGGTGTCCCCGTCCCGATCCGGATAGAATGTCCGGCATCGAAGAGCGCCCGGTTCGTCGGTCAATCCGTCACAATCATCGTCAATTTCGTTGCACTGCTCCTGGGCGCCTTCCCTGATGTCGGGATTGCCGTCGTCGCAATCGCCGCCGACGCTTGCCCGATAAGTGCCCTGGGCCTGGCAAAGGCACCTGGCGACCGACGAAAGGCCATATCCGTCGTCATCAAGGTCGAAATACCAGTTCGCGCAATCGATTGCCCCGGCCTCGTCGGTCATGCCGTCGCAGTCGTCGTCCAGACCGTTGCATCTTTCGGCATCGGGCAGCGGGGCGCTGCATTCGCTCAGACCGTCAATGCCGCAGGATCTGACGCCGTCACACCTGGACTCGATTCCCGGGACACCGGCGCTGCAGGCCGTGATGGCGCCCTGAATCACGGCAAGGGTGGAACATCCGCAGGTTCCGGCTTCCGGAACGCACCACGACTTGCCGTCGCCGGCCGCGGACTCACGGCAGTCATAACCTTCCGGACAAATATCGACGCACGGGGCGACGCAGAAACTTCCCGCCTCGGCCCCAAATTCACGGCATTCCATGGCCGCCGTGGCCGTAACGCCGATCCTGCAATCGGAACCTGTCATGCAGGGCCGGCAGAGATTGACGAATCTGGGCATGCACACCAGTGTCGCCTGGCCACCCGAACCGATTGAAGGAACGCAGTCAAATCCTTCCGGGCACGTAGAATCCGAACACTCCGACGAACAGACGCGACCATCATCGGTGACGATGCACGGCCCGTACAGACAATCGGAATCATCGTCGCATGGCCAGCCGAAGCCGCCAGGCTCTTCACCGGAATCGGCGTCCGGTGCATCCGGTGCATCCGATGGAACCGCGTCGTCGTCCCCGTCAGACTCGAACCCGTCGGTAAGGCCTTCGGCATCCGAATCCGAAATCGTCGCGGCATCGGCATCGCGATCAACCACGGCGTCGACTTCCGGGGCGTTCGCGTCCACGCCGCCGTCAACGGGCTCGCCTTCATCCACCAACGAATCGGGCTGCAGGTAGTCGACGACATTGTCCCGGTCCTGTGCATCGAGGACATCGACGCCACCACCCCCACAGGCGGAAATGACCAGCACGGCAACGCATCCGGACAGAAGAACGACCCTGTTCATCGACAAACCCGCCGTTGTATTCTTTTCAAGCAGTCAAGCCTTCGGCATTCGACCGGCCCAATTTCGGACAAGGCATGCCGGCTTCGACAATTTCCCGCTATTGTAGCCTTTTTCACGGCCGTGCGCACGATATCAGAAACCTGTTCAAGTTCAATGGTCAGCGGGCATGCGGGGTGGCAAAACCCTTTTCAGTGGCTGCCGCACTGTCCTATAATGCCCGCGTGGGATTTGTATTAAAAATGCCGGGGGACAAGGTTCGGGATCGCATCTTCGTGGTGATCTTCGTCCTTCTTTCCGTGGCCAGCACAATTCCGATCTGGCTGATCAGGATCCTGCCGATGCAGGATATCTGGCAGCATCTGGCGCTTGTTGACGTAATCCACAATTACTGGGCGCCCGGCTCGATCTACCCGGACTACTTCATTCTGCCCGACTCGCCCAAGCCGAACCTCTTCTACTACTACTTCACGCATCTTATCGCGTTCGTGACGCCAAGCCTGGAATTCGCGAACAAGGTGGTACTGACGATATATGTCCTGGCATTCCCGGCGTCGTACCTCTTCCTTCTGCGGTCGTTCGGGCGCTCAAAGTGGCTGGCGCTCTTTTCATTTCCGTTCGTGTTCAACGCCATGTTTTATCTTGGCTTTGTTTCCTTCGCGCTTGCAATGCCGATGCTGTTCGCCGGACTTGGCGCATACAGGCGGTTCCTTGCCATCGACGACGTCAGGCGGGCGATCGGGCCGGGAATTGCCGCGGCCGTGATGCTTGTGTGGATGTACTTCACGCATGCCCATGTTTTCCTGATGGCCGGAATGCTTTTCGGAACACTCTGGCTGCTGCATGTCAGGGGACTTCGCGACTCGGTCTTCCGGATCGCGCCCTTCGCGCCGTCAATGACGTTTTTCGTCCCCTGGTTCTGGGTCTATTTCATCGAGAACACCCCTTCTTCATCGGGCATGCCTTTCGGTTCGGCCGATGACTTTTTCGGGCCGAAGTACTATAGCTCGTCGCAGATACTTTCCAATTTTTTCAACTACATCGGCAATTACTTCCGAAGACAGTCGGATGACACCGTTTTCGTTCTGATGATTCTTCTTGTGCTCGTACTCCTTATCGTCAGGCGGGCGCCGGAAATTCCCGCGGATCAGAAGCGGCGTCTGAAATTTTTCGACCTGGAAATCCTGACGCTGGTTCTTGGTGCGTCCGTCCTGATACTCCCGCATCACATCCAGGCCCAGGCGGTCGTTTCCCTGCGGCACATCCTTCCGGCCTTCATGTTTTTCGTGGCCTGGCCAATCTTCACACGCAGTTCGGGACGCCTTGTCGCCCTTGTGATGGCCGGCGCGGTCGCCCTGTCAATCGCCGGAATCGTGGTGGTTTCCTCGGGCTTCATCAGGTTCCAGAGGGAAGTTGCCGGATACGCCGAGATGTTCGACAAGGCGGCTGGTGGTCGTCGGCTTCTGAAAATCGCTAACAACCAGGACAGCCGCGTCGTCAACGCCGGTGCGCTTTGGCATATCCATCACCTTTACGGCGTCCTGAAAGGTGGCGTCAGCGACATGCAGTTCGCCGAACGGCCACATAACCCCATTCAGTACAAGCCGGGCATGATTCCGCCGATCATGGGGCGCGATTTCACGTCAAATCCGGCCTGGCGTTACTATGACTACATCCTTGTCAGGAAGGAAGACTCCGGCAACATCACGAGCAATATCGATTCACTTGAACTTATCGCGGAAAACAAGGGTTGGTCCCTGTTCGCCGCCATTTCACATCCGAAGCCGCGTCCATTCGATGCGGAACCTGTTGCAAATGGGCGACGAAAGTTGATAAATGATAAGGATGTATCCGGATTCAGTAATCAGTTGAAAAAGCCACCGGAGGTAAAACCCAATGAAGGCTTCATCAGGAACCCGATCATCTTCATGGCGGATCCAGGTAATGGTTCCGGCACTGTTGGCGCTTCTTCCGACGGTTTCATGCGGAAACGCTCCGGATCCGGAGGCGGACGTGACGGCGGATCAGGGACCGGCGGAAGTAACCTACGATGAAGGCACCCTCCCCGATGGCGTAATCGACAACGGCGCGCCCGACACCGGACGCGACCTGATTGCGGTCGACATCCAGCCGGATGGCATTGTTCCGGGCGGCTTCGGTGCACCTTGCGACGATTACGACGACTGCGACAGCCGGCTGTGCGTGGAGGCTGAAGGCGGAAGCATCTGCACGAAGCTCTGCCTTCAGGAAGGATGTCCCGAGGGATTCGTCTGCTCGGGAATCACCAATACGTATCCGGATGCGCTCTTCCTCTGCATGCCGGTCTTTTCGAAGGTCTGTTCGTCATGCACCTTTGACAACCAGTGCGCAGGTGGGAAGTGCGTGCAGTTCCCGGAGGGAAAGTTCTGCACGGTTCCCTGCGAAACGACTGCCTGCCCGTCGGATTACCAGTGCGTTGACGCCGATGGCGGCCAGGGACGCTTCTGCGTGCCTCCCAGTGGCTCATGCCTCTGCCGCAAGAAGGACGAGGGCACCAGGCGGGCCTGCGAAAAGACGAACGAAATCGGCACATGCTACGGCTACGAATCGTGCGACCCGGAAGTCGGGTTCACTGCCTGCGACGCAAGCCTGGCCAAGGCAGAGGAATGCAACGGACTGGACGACGACTGCGACGGTTCCCCGGACGATGGACTTGATGAAGGCGAGTCGTGCCTTGTCGAGAACGAATTCGGCGCCTGCCAGGGTACGAGCGTCTGCTTCGGGCTGAAAGGCTGGATCTGCGGGGCGAAGGAGCCCGAGGCCGAAACATGCAACGGCATCGACGACGACTGCGACGGCGAGACGGACGAGGACTTCAAGGTTGACGGCGCCTATGGTTCGCTTGAAAACTGCGGGGCATGCAACAAGTCCTGCATCGGAATCTTCCCGAACGCCACGGTTGACTGCGACGCGACCGGCCCGGTTCCGCGCTGCATCGTGACGGACTGCGATGACGGATTCTTCAAGCTTAACGATTACCAGTGCATTCCGCTTACATCAACAATCTGCAACACATGCGTCATCGATTCGGACTGCATCATCGAAGGCGCCAGGTGCGTCGAGTTCGCCGACGGCGGCCGTTACTGCGGGCACCCCTGCGAAAACAGCGGCAACTGCCCGACCGGCTATTCATGCGTGGCGGTTCCTGGCGGCGATGACCAGTGCCTGCCCGATTCCGGTTCCTGCGCATGCGATACGCCCGACCCCAACATCACCAGGGTCTGCCAGGTTTCGTGGCAGGAAAATCCGGAGTCTCCGCTTTACACGTGCTCGGGCATTCAGAGATGCGGCGAGGGTGGCTGGAGCGATTGCGAACTGCCCGCCGAACAGTGCAACGGCCAGGACGACAACTGCAACGGCGAAATCGACGAGGGCTTCCTTACGGACGGCCGTTACACATCCGACACCAATTGCGGCGTGTGCGCCAACAACTGCACGACCATGAGCGTGACCAACGGCTTCGGGGTATGCGACACGTCCAGGACGATTCCCGACTGCAAGGTCGAATGCAACAACGGATTTTTCAACGTTGACGGCAATCCGGCCAATGGATGCGAATGCCAGTACAAGGGGGCGGTCGATCTGCCCGGTGGCGGCGACGACGACTGCGACGGGATCGACGGAAGCACGGAAGGCGCCGTTTTCGTGGCCAAATGGGGCGCCGATACGAATCCCGGAACCATCGAGCAGCCGGTATTGACGATTGCAAGGGGCATGCAACTGGCCGATGGCGCCCCAGCCCGCGATGTTTATGTCGCCACCGGCATATACACGGAACCGCTGAACATCCGCGAAGGCGTCAGCCTCTATGGCGGATTCTCGGCCGATTTCAAAATACTGAACCCGATTGCCTACGAGACAGTCATCCTTGGCCAGGAACCTATCGCGCTGCTTCCGGGCGCGGTCAACGCGGTCAGCATCAACGGTCAGGCGGCCGGATCCACCGTGCTTTCAGGCTTCGTCGTTATCGCCTACAACAACCGCACGGCTGGGCAGAACTCCATCGGCATTTACATCAAGGATTGCGATTCGTCGCTTGCCGTTCGTGACTGCCGTATCGTTGGCGGACTGGCCGGCAACGGCGCCGCCGGGGGCCTCGGCGTCTCGGGTGAGGATGGCGTTGGCGGTGCTGCCGGCCTGGCGGCCTATGACATCAATACAGCGAACTGCGGAACGACGACCAGGGCGGGCGGCCAGGGTGGAACCCACTCATGCGGCACCACGCCCGTGGGCGGCGGCAGCGGTGGAACGGCCATCTGCCCGGACTTTGACGAGGACACCACCGGATGCGCGACGGGACCGACGATATTCAACCCCGACAGGGTAATCCTTCAGACCCGCAAGTCGAATGAAAATGGAACCGGCGGGCTGAACGGGGGCGGCGCCGGCGGCATCGCGGGCCTGGACTCGATCATCGACAGCGATTGCAGCTATTCGGGCTCCTGCGGTTCGTGCTCGGTTCCTTCCGAAACCAGAACCGGCGCGGCCGGCATGCCTGGAAACACCGGCACCGACGGGGGCGGCGGCAACGGCTGCACGAACACTTCGGGCAACGTTGTTGACGGCCTCTGGGTTCCCGCCCAGGCGACCGGAGGTGGAACCGGCGCACATGGCTCCGGCGGTGGTGGCGGCGGCGCGGCCGGCGGCGTCGAGACACTCAACTGCGGACCTTCGGACGGCGGCAACCGCGGCTATACCGATCTCGGCGGTTCTGGCGGTGGCGGCGGCTCGGGCGGCTGTGGTGCGACCGGGGGCACCCCTGGCGGTTCCGGCGGCGGCTCCTTCGGCATCTTTGTAGCGTTCACGACGGCACCGACCAGCGTCCCAGACATTTCCGGCGTCAGGGTACAGCCCGGACAGGGTGGCATCGGTGGAAACGGCGGCGCGGGCGGTGTCGGTGGAAAGGGCGGCGCTGGCGCTCTGGGGGGTGCCGATGGCGCGGGTGTTGACCTGACGTTCTGCGCGGCCGGCGGCGGCGCGGGTGGCAACGGCGGCGCAGGTGGACACGGCGGCGGCGGCGGCGGCGGCTGTGGCGGCCCGGCATACGGAATCTTCATGAGCGGCGCGGATCCGGCTTCGGTTGGGGCATGGAAGACCTCGGTCACATTCCTTGGCGCGGGCGAAGGCGGGGCCGGCGGCACCGGCGGCACGTCGTTCGGGGCGGACGGAACAAACGGCTCCAACGGCATCGCGGCAAACACCAATTTCTGACCATTCCGTTTGTAACCAATTGTCTGGATTGAATTATTCACAATTTCAACAGGTGGACGGCAATGCACGAACCTGCAATGATTACGATTGTCACGACAGCAATTCTTATTGTCACAACGGCGTGTACCCCGACGCCAAAGCCGAAAAAGGCTGACGGTCTGACCGGCGGAACGCTGGTCTTCTCCGACGACTTCAACCGGGATTCGTTCGGCGACGGCTGGGACAACAAAAGCGGAAAATGGGAAATCGTCGATGGATGGGCCCACGTTGAAGGCGACCAGAACGCCGGGCTCTGGTTGAAGAGCCCTCTTCCCGACAAGGTCAGGCTTGAATTCGACGCGAAAAGCATGACCCCGGATGGCGACCTGAAGTTCGAGATTTTCGCCAGGGCCAGGGAACACCAGACAGGATACGTGGCAATTCTGGGCGGCTGGAAAAACAGCATCAGCATCATCGCCCGCCTTGACGAGCATGGGGCCGATCGCCTGGAGTCGGATGCCAGGGTCGATATCGGCCGGACTCATCACTTCACCGCGGTCAGAAACGACGACACCCTGCGCTGGTACGTTGACGGGCGCCCGATACTGAAGTTCAAGGATTCCGAACCGATCGACGGCGTTTATTTCGCATTCAACAACTGGGCTTCCAGCGCCTGGTACGACAACGTGCGCATTTACGATATTGCGGGCATGTGAACCGACTCTCGCGGATTCGGGCTAACGGCCGAGGCTACTCAGCTTCCTGGCCATGAACACCTTCATGATGTTAAGTTCATCCCGGGTGTCGCGAAGGCTGGCCGCCGTCTGGGCCTGAAGCTGGCGAAGCAACCTGTTCGCGGTAACCGGCCACCGATCGCATAATGCAAGAAAATCGATGCGTGAAAGACGCATCACCGTGGTCTCGCCCTTTGCCACCCCGTTGACAAGACGAATCTTTTCCTCGGTCAGGGACATCTCGCTCAAGGTGGTGCCAGGACCGAAAACATGGACGGAACGACCGTCGCGTATGATATCGACAGCCCCCTGAAGCACGCAGTACATTCCATCGCCAAGCTGTCCCGCGGAAAAGATGGTTTCGCCGTCCTCGAAGCACAGCCTGGGCGAAGACGAATACAGCCTCAGCCATTCGGCCGTTGAAAGCGCCCGAAAAATCGACTTTTCGCGTATGTTGCGCTGAATCTGGGCCTGGACATTGGCGGCATCGGCGGCCGGGGTTCCCGGATCGTCCGTCGCGGTGATTTCAACGATCACCACGGAAATGTTGTCCGTGCCGCCCGCGGCATTTGCATACGCGACCAGCTTCGAGGTGCATCGTCCAAGATCGCCGGTTCCGCCCAGTCGTCCAATCATGTCGTCACGGACAAGACCGTACAGCCCGTCCGAACAAAGAAGGACACGATCGCCGGCGGCAAGCTCCAGTTCGATGACATCGGGCAGCACCGTTCCCGGAACACCGAGGGCCCTGGTCAGGACGTTCTTCATCGGGAAGCGTGCCACGTCGGCCTGGGAAATCATCCCGCCGTCAACAAGCCCCTGAAGAAGGGAATGATCACTCGTCAGGCGAACGGGAACACCCTGGCGCAGAAGATAGGCCCGCGAATCCCCGACATGCGCCACAAAAGCACGATCGGCAACAAAAAGAGCCATCACGACCGTCGAGCCCATTCCGACAAGTTCTTCGGAACCGGTCGCGGCGTCGTCGGCGGCAGCACGCTGGATGCAGGAGTCCGCCTCGATGGCCGCATCGGACAGAAGCTTCATCACGGACAGGCGCGCTTCCTGAACCGCCCGGCCAAACGGAGATCCTTCATCAAGGGCTTCACGGAAGGCATCAACGGCCTGATAACCGGCCCTGACAGCATCGGTGACGACCTCGCACGCGATCCGGCTGGCAACATCGCCACCGCCATAACCGCCCATGCCGTCCGCGACGATGACAAGCCTGACGTCGGACTCCAGCCTGATGGAATCTTCGTTTCGCTTCCTGACCTTACCGGTGTCGCTCAATCCATCGAACAGCAGGTTCACAACCGCCTCCGCCAGAACGCGCCCCAGGAACAATCGCGAAATCTTAGTACGAAAGGGTCGCCCAAACCAGCATTCTGTGGGCAGTCCTGCCGCCCAGCGTGGCCTGGTCCTTCCATGATGCAATGTCGCCCTCGGTTCCGACCACGCCCCGGATTACCGCACCATCGAGCGCCGCTCCCGGGAAGAATACGCTGTATGCCCAAGCGACCTCAAGCCATTCCTCGGGGCGCCACATCGCCAGCAAATCAAGTTCATGCCCGATGAATCCGCTGTTGCCGGCGGGAATCAGCACGCCGCGATCCTGCGTCCAGACGCCGTTCCTGCTTCCATTTCCGGCCCATGTCCCGAAATGCTGAAGGAAGCCGCCGTCGCCGGTTTGCTGAAAGAAGTGATAGTCCAGGTTAAGCGTCAGTTCCTTGACCGGGTACATCCAGAAATTCAGACCGATGTCCCACACACCCGAAGGTCGAAGCTGATCCATGTACCCGAGGAAATTGTGGGTGGAACCAAAAACTGGCTTGAAGGCGCTGCTCTGGCCGTTCCATGGCGTCGAATCGCCGCTTGCATAAAGAAAGAACAATCCAATCTTCGGCTGCGTCCGGGCCTTCAGGAACTGGTAAGATGCGTTGGCCAGATAAACCGCGGCCAGGTGATCCTTGACCTGAAGAACCGCGTCGGCGTCCCACGCCGTAACCCGCCCGAACTGGGCGGCGGCCTCGACCGAAAGCTTCAGGCCGTCCGTCGGAAACAGAAGAACTCGTCCACCGACAGTGCCCAGTTTCTGAGTGATGTTCGCAAAGGCATCGTCGAGATAGAAACCGTACGCTTCTATATCAAGCCACTTGAGCGGCCTGTCGGTCGCCAGGTGAATGCCGGAGAACGATTCCCAGTCCTCGGGAACGGCATCTGAAAGCAGCGGGCCGATACCTGTCTTGACCATCGTCGTGAAGGCATCGATTGTCAGGACGCCCTTCCGGAACCAGTTCAGCCAGACGCCGTCAAATACCTGGCCGGTGCCGCCCGAACTGCCTGAATTGACATGGATTGTGCTGCCAAGATCCATGATTGACCGGCCGGCCCTGATGTTCAATCCGGTCTTGTTGATGTCCAGGAATTCCATGTACGCCTGGAAGATATCAAGGGTACCGTTGCTGTTTGAACGAAAATCCTTTTCTTCGCCCCATCGCCTGGAATCCTGGATAAGAACCTTGAAACGGAACCCGGGCGCCGGATCAATCGTCACGCCCACCTGAAGGCGGCTTGAAACGGAAAAACAGTCGTCGTCATCAAAACCGGCCGTCCGCCCGATGACGGGGGATTCGACTGCCTTGCCAAGGGACGCCAGGTTCCTGGTCCACTCGGGACGGATGCGCAGGTAGATGTCGGGTTTGACCTTCATGCCCCGACGACGGCCGGCCTTCAAAGAATCAACCTCGTCGCGAAGGCGCGAAAGTTCGATCGCCAGTTCGGAAACCTGCCGCCGCGTCTGTTCAAGGACATGGGAATCGGGCGACAGGTCGGGGTCGGAGCTGGAGGCCGGTTGGCCTTCGTTAACCAGAACGGCGTCCTGGCCGGAATCCTGGCCTGGCTCACGGGTCGAAACCAGGCTCGAATCGATTGCTGCGGGTGATTCGACGTCGCCGGCCACCGCCGGAAACGATGTGAGAACCGAAAGGGCCAGAATTGGAAAAAGCGACCGCGAAATGACCAACACAAACCCCATAAACCGGCAACCAGGCTGGATTCTTGCATGGATTGCCCCGTTTTCCAATACACCGTTGTATGATCGCGCAGTCGCGCATCCGGGAAGTTCCAATGGTGGCCGTAATCGTCCTGCTTTCGCTCGTCGTGCCGATTCTTGAAGTCCTGCTGTTCGTGGCGGTCGTCAACTCCGCCGGGATCTGGGCCGCGGTCATACCGTCCGCGGTGACGACGGTCGCCGGCCTGGTCATACTTATCCGATCGTTTCCGAAATTCATGGACAGTACATTCAACAACGACAAGTTCCAGACATTTCCAACCATGCAGTCATACTTCGAAGTCACGAAGATCCTTTCAGGCATGCTTCTGCTTGTTCCGGGCTTCATTACGGATCTGGCCGGCCTGATCCTGCTTCATCCAAAGCTGCGGGGCGTATCGTTCGTGATCCTTTCCCGCTTGATGGTGCGAAAGAATGATCGATATTGACCAGTCGCGACAAGGTTCCTCGGTGCTTGCCGGAATCACGGACAGACTTGTTTCCTCGATCGAGGGAATCGCTTTCGGGCCACCGGTGGCCTTCGCTTACAACCCGCTGGTTTACGCCAGGCAGTCATGGGATCTTTACTGCGCACGCTTTGGCCTGAGCCCGAGAAAGGTGCTGCTGGTCGGACTTAATCCCGGCCCATTCGGAATGGCACAGGTGGGCGTTCCGTTCGGCGAGATTTCGGCGGTCAGGGACTGGATGGGAATCGTGGCCCCGGTTGGTCGGCCGCGCGCGGAGCATCCGGCCAGGCCAATTCTTGGATTCCAATGCACCCGCAGCGAAGTCAGTGGCAGACGCCTTTGGGGATGGGCCATGGACGGATGGACGACCGCCGACAGATTTTTCGAGACCTTCTTCGTCACGAACTACTGCCCTCTGGTTTTCATGGAGTCGTCCGGCAGGAACCTTACACCCGACAAGCTCCCGTCGTCAGTCAGGAATGCGCTTTTTTCGGCGTGCGACATCGCAATCCGCGATACCGTGACGCACTTCAAACCGGAATTTGTGATGGGAATGGGTACGGTGACCGCAACAAGACTTCGGGAAGCACTTGACGGCATGAACGTCAGGATCGGCCAGGTTCCACATCCAAGCCCGGCGAATCCGGCCGCCAACCGGGGCTGGGGTGAACTGATGGATCGATCGATGGCCCAGATCGGCATATCCAGGCCGCGGGGATAATCGGCGGCGACATCGTCAACGGGTTGAAGCCGCCCGGGCAAGAACGTCGCAGATTTCCTGCTGGCTGAAGGGCTTTCCAACGGCATCGACCGCGCCGGCATCGATGAAATTCTGGCGCCTGTGCTCGCTGGTGAATCCAGATGCGATGACGACGCGGACGGACGAATCGAACGCCTTCAATTCCTTCAAAGTGGCCAGGCCGTCCATCCCGGGCATGATGAAGTCCAGCAGAACCACGTCGATGTTGTCGGCGCGCTGCTTGTAGATGTCGATTCCTTCCCTTCCACCCGACGCGGTGATGACGTCGAAACCAGACTCGGACAAGAGCACTTCCGCCATCGTCCTGATTATTGGCTCGTCGTCAATGACCAGCACGACTCCACGATAGTTCCTGACTTCATCGCTTCGCAATTCGGGCTCCAATGTGTCCTGCACGCCGGACAGCGGGAAATATACCGTGAACTCGGTACCTTGTGAAATATCACTTCGAACATCAATGGCGCCCTGGTGTTCCTCGACGATTCCCATGACGGCGGCCAGCCCCAACCCGGTTCCTTTTCCCGTTTCCTTCGTGGTGAAGAAAGGCTCGAATATGCGGGATCTGACATCGGCCGTCATGCCGACGCCATTGTCACTGACCGAAACCGACACAAACCGGCCTGCCGGAAGGTGAAATTTCCCAATCACCACCGCATCGCCAAAATCAACGGTCCTGGTCGCAATCTGAATTCGTCCGCCATTCGGCAAGGCGTCGCGTGAGTTGATTCCAAGATTCAGGATCATGTTTTCAATCTGGGATGCATCCCCGACTATTACATCCGGCGACGCCCGAAGATCGGTCACAATCTCGATGTTACGGACAATACTGCCTTTCAGTATCTCGACGGCGGACGGGACGATGGCATTGACCGACAAGGGCAGGGACTCGGCCTTACCCAGGCGGGCAAAGTCCAGCAGTCGCCGGGTCATCTGTGATGCACGCCGGCCGCTGTGGACGATATGGCCGCAGTACTTCAGGATGGTCGGATCCTCCCGGTACCGGCTGGCCAGGAACTCCGCAATTCCCACGACGCCGCCAAGAATATTGTTGAAATCGTGCGCGATTCCGCCGGCAAGTTGACCAATCGCCTCCATTTTCTGGGATTGACGGCGACGTTCCTCGCGGGCAATCGTCTCGGTTACGTCCCTGAAAACAACAATCGCCCCGACCACCTTTCCATCCTTGTCCCGGATCGGCGAGGCGCTCTGGTCAACCCTCATCTCGGCACCGGTTCTGGCCAGAAGCTGGGGCGCGACGTCCATCCCCACATTGACGCTCGAACCGGCCATTACAGGCTGAATCCAGTCGTTCATCGGACTCCTGGTGACCGGATCGACCACGTTGAATACCATCGGCAGACGCCTGCCAAGGGCCTCGAATTCGCTCCAGCCGGTCAGCCTGCAAGCAACAGGATTTATTCTTGTGATGACCATGCCGGCGTCCGTGGCAATGACCGCGTCACCGATTGAATCAAGCATGACGGTCAGGTTTTCCTCGCGGTCGCGGAGTTCCTTTGTCTTGCGATAAACTTCGCCCCGCAGCATCACCACAAAGACGATTGCAATGCCGAAGCCGCCAAGAATCAGCCATATCCACGCGGGAACCCAGGCAACCTTCTGCTTGAAGGTATAACGGGAAAGGACATCCATGTATCCGCTGGAGGGATCGGCTTTCAACGTCGGGATATAGGCATCGAACGCCTCCAGGAATTCGCCGTTGCTTCCCTTCAGCGTCGCAATGCGCTGCCCGGTCGGATAGATCAGGATATCGCTTGGGCGGATGCGGTACGCGAACCTTGTCGAAATCGGATGAAGTCGGCTGACGACGGCGGCATCCACGGTGCCCTCGACAAGCATCGTCAAGGCCTCGTTGTACGTGTCCGCCCACACCAGGCCCGGATTCAGGCCAAGATCCTGGGCCTGATCGATGAAATGGGTGGCGAAGGCGGAATCCGAAACGAGAGCGACGCTCATGTTCCGCAGGTCACGCAACCCGGAAACGGGCGACCCTTCGCGGACATAAACGGCCCCCCAGTTGGAGAACAGCGGTTGTTGAGTGAAGTCGAGCTTCACGTGTGTCAACTCGTCCCCGCCCGACGGCATCGCGAGATCGCACTTGCCCTGATTCAGCGCCTGAAGCATCGCGGCTTCTTCGACATAGACGTATTCGAAATGCCAGCCGGCACGTCGGGCGACAATTTCCAGGAGTTCCACCGCCAGCCCGCTGAACCAGCCGGCAATCGAGTTGTACCTGGAAATTACCGGCTCGTTCGAGAGACAGACCTTGTATTCAATCCTGGTCGGGCGGGCTGGAAGTTGCGCCGGCTGCCCTGCCCCGGTCCGACTCAGAAAATCCTTGCGGCTGACGCCCCAGTACTTGGAAAGCGCGTTCCAGTCGATCCTCTGCTCGGGGTTGGCCCGAACCTCGACAGGAAGGGAAGCCACGGGAACGCCGCGCAGGATGTCCATGGCCATCAGGGCAGCCGTCCGCCCCTGGGATCGCCCGGTCTGGATGTATCCGCCGCCAAGCCCGAATCCAAGGCCGCTCTCGGTCACCTGGAATACCGGAACCCGGCTTGCGGCCGCAATCCTTGGGTATGTGATGTGCTGTGGAAGATAGGTTCCGTCCTTGTCTTCCAGAAAAAGCAGCATCAACGCGGCCGAATTGTTTTCCAGATGGGCAAGCTGCACCAGCAGTTCGTCGAACGAAATGTCGCGCCCGTCAAGAATCTGGATATCCACATCGGGGATCTGGCCGGCTTCGGCCTGGATGGCCTGGCGATAGGCCTCGCCAGTCAGGGACTTGTCAACAATCGCATATACCCGCCGCACGGACGGCAGGATCTTACGAATCAGTTCGACGTTGCCGACAAACTCGACGGTCTGCACAACACCAGTAATCAACGGGTCGCCCGCGATATCGGCAGGTTCAAAATAGTTCACGCCGCAGAACACGACCGGAACATCGGCAAATACCGACTGATGGTGTTGCAAAATAAAACGATACGCTATGTCGTCGGACACGATGATGGCATCGAACCGGATGCCCTGATACCTGCGCTTAAGTTCGTCGGCCCAGATCCGGCTGCGCTCGGCATCCCAGGGAAACCTTTTCGAATCAAGGTATTCGAAATAGATATTCGCCCGGGGCATGGTGGCGGCAAAAGCATCGCGGATCGCCACCATGATGTCGTCGGACCACTCGTAACCGATGTGATAGGAATTTATTACCAGGACTGCGGGCGACGGCTGGCGACGATCGACCTCAAGCGAGGAAGCAAGGACCGTTCCATCGCGCACATCACGGATATCATCTTCCCCGCCACCGGAACCGGCATTCCCCCGGCCAAAATTGTCGGCTGGTCCCGGAACATCCAGGGCGGCTGCCGCTGCCTTGGTAACCGCATCCCCATCCCCCGCCCGCAGGCGACCGTCGCCCATAATCAGAACGGGAAGAAGCAGGATGGCCACAAGCAGGGCCCTGTAGGTGCCGCCTTGCCGCATCGGGGAATACGCCTGATTTAAGGTCGGTGCATTATAACACAAATCCGAAACGCCCCGGGGACGATTGGTCATCTGGCTTCAAGGGCGCCGGCCTGGCCCCTTTCAACGACGGCCAGCGCATCCTCGGCAGCCTTGAGCATGGCGTCCGGCGAAAGTTCGCTTCCCACGGCGCCCTTCATCCAGACGTCGGGACTGATTCTGCCCTGCACGCACATTCGTTCCATTTCGCGGGCCAGGTTGCGCCCCTTGATGGTGGCAAGATCATCGCCCTTCAGGAACGCCTCAATCTGGGCCTGAATCATGAAGCCGACGGAATAATCCGGCAGATAAAGCCCGTATGCGACCATATGGCTGTAAATGGCCAGGATCGGGGAATCCTTGATGCCGAACATCGGCTCGAAGTACTTGTTCCACAGTTCCTTCGCCATCGAGACGACCGCGTCGCGAAGCTGGGCCGGCGTGGCGTCGGGATGGTCGTACAACCAGCGCCACATCTGCATGTCAAGCAGGCCGACGCTGCCGATTTCAACCGTGGACCACAGCAGATCCAGCGATCGCATCGCCATCACTTCCGGATCCGGATTTGCCTCGCCAAGCACATCAAGGTCACGGGACTGGAAAACAAAGGCGAAGGCTTCGGTAAAGGCGGTGTTCGGCACGCCGTCAAGAAGCGTGTCGTCAACGCGGTTAAGCGAAAACACCTGCTCGACGCAGTGCCCCAGTTCGTGAAGGGCAATATTGTAACCCTTGTAATCCATTCCGGATTCTGGAACCCTGGTTCGAAGGTGGGCCGAATCCGTCCGCATGCCGGCGCCCATCGCGTGCCCTGCCCCGCGGGCCGGATCCACCTCGATGTGCTGCTGCAGGAAGGCGGCGGTTTCGGGCTCGAAACCAAGCTTGCCAAGCACATTCGGCAGATCCGCGCGGAAGTCGTTCACGCCACGGTAAAGCGCGGACACCTTTTTCGTGAGCAGATCCTCGTTCAAGGAGGCACGATTCTTGAAGCCGTCGTACCAGATGTCGAACGGCTGCAAGTCACGTCCCAGTCGCTTCCTGACAAGGGCAGCGACCTTCTTCGTCGTCGGCGACGAAATGACGGTTTCAAGCATCCGGCGGACGCGCTCTTCACGAATCTCACGATCCAGTTTGAACCGACGGTCGATCAACGTCGGATAAAGGGGGCTGTATTTGTCAATCTGCTGCTCGGCACGAAAGACTTCCAGGATTCTTGCATACCTGGTGTCCGGCTCGCGGGCGGCATCCACAGCCTTGCCTTCAGCGTCCTTCAATTCGTTCGTCCATGGATTCCAGGTGAGTCCGGGTGCGTCAACGACCGCTGCCGGTATTTCCTGGTTGACGATGCGGTTCATGATCTGAAGGATGGTCTGCTGGTTCGGCAGGTTACCCACCGGATCCGAATACATTCCCTTGATGTGATCGCGAAGTCCCCAATGGGAAATCAGCTTCAGATCCGCCGGGAAGGGGTTGCTGCCGTCCTGGTTCTGGACGCCGCCCATATGGATGTTATACCTGGCGATGTAATCCTCGGCGGCGGCATAGGCCCGGGTCGCACCAAGCGCGACCTCGCCGGGAATGCGCCGGGCAAACGTCTGCGCAAGCCTTGCCTCGGCCCATTCGCGTCGCGAAAGCTCAAGCGGTTCACTTGTATCCAGAAGGGGAAAATTGAGCAGGCCGACAAACGCGACCTTGGTTGTGAAGAAGTCCTCGGACAGATGGTCGAACGGGTTCAGCGTGGCAAACAGCAGATCGACCGGCAGCGTCTGGAATGTGGCCAGATCGACCGGTTCGCGAAGCTTGCGGGTCATTGCCACCGCGTGGCCGCTGATGGATTCCATCGCGACCCGGAAACGATCCAGCAGCATGGTCAGCGCGGCGGGATCGGCGATGAACTGTTCCATGCAGAATGACTCGAATTCCTCGACCGAGCCATCCTTCTGGTTCCAGTACGCGGCGACCTGGCGCACGCCCTTTTCAATCCGTGCCCTGGCCGCCTCGCCGTGCTTCTCGACCAGCTTTGCCACCGTGCCGGTAATCGCTTCATCGGTGATAAAAATCATCTGGTTCTCCGAATTGACTGCCGGGGACGCGGCCTGGATGCCCTGGGCAGCATCGGCGCCGGATGTGGTTCCGCATGCCGCCGCTTCGGCCGCGCGACCGCACGAACCGTCCTTCCTGCAGCAGCAACCCACGGCGAAGATCTGGCAAACCGCGACAACGAACAGCACGTTGATGACGTTCTTCACGAAAACCTCCAGAGGCGGGCGACGGGCGGATTATTCCCTTCCGGCCCAGACCGCGGCAATCCTGACGGCCGTTTCCGACGCGGCCACCATCCAGTCAAGTGACGCCCATTCCTGCAGGCTGTGAAAATTCTGCCCGCCGGCCCATACGTTCGGGGTCGGAAGTCCCATGAAGGACAGCCTTGCGCCATCGGTGCCGCCGCGAATCGCCTTGCGAACCGGCTCGATTCCCTGAAGCCTGACGGCCTTGTCAAGATTTGCCATTACTTCGGGACGTTCCGCCAGCTTCATCCCCATGTTCCGGTACTGCTCCCGCCTTTCGACGACCACGGAACATCCGGGAAACGCGCCTTCGGTGGCAGCGGCCGCGGCGGCCAGCATATCGGCCCTTTCATCCAGTTCAGCCACCGTGAAGGCACGCAGAAGAACCTTCAGTTCAACCTTCGAGACATCGCCATGGATATCGTACGGATGAAGGTAAGGTTCGCGCTTTTCCGTCGTTTCCGGAAGGTTGGTAACCGGAAGCTGGCCGACAAAGAACGTCGCCACGCGGACCGCGTTGATCATCTTGTCTTTGGCGTATCCCGGGTGCACGTCCTTGCCGGTGAAAGTGACCTTCGCGAAGTCGGCGCAGAACGTTTCGTCCTCGATTTCGCCAAGATCGCCGCCGTCGAACGTGTACCCGACATCGGCGCCGAATGCCTTGACATCGAAATGCTCGGTGCCGCGACCGACTTCCTCGTCGGTGGTGAAGCCGATTCGAATGCGACCGTGCTGGAATTCAGGATGCTTCATCATCCAGTGCGCGGCGGTCATGATTTCGGCGATTCCGGCCTTGTCGTCGGCGCCAAGCAGCGTGGTGCCGTCGGTTGTAATCAGCGTATGGCCGATGACGCGCTGCAGATTCGGATTATCGGCATTGCGGATGACCACTTCGGGATTGCCGGGAAGAACCATGTCGCGCCCGTCATAGTTTTCAATCACCTGGGCCTTGACGTCCTTTCCGCTGCAACCGAAGGCGGTGTCCATGTGTGCAAGAAAGCCAAGGACGGGCACCGAGCGGTCAAGTTCGGCATTCGAGGCCGGAATGGTCGCCGTCACGTATCCCCACTGATCCATGGCGGCATCGCCAAGCCCGATTGCCTTCAGTTCCGAGACCAGCAGGCGGGCCAGATCCTTCTGCTTTTCCGTCGATGGACTGGCCTGGGAATTTTCGTCCGACTGCGTGTCAATCCGCGTATAGCGAAGAAATCTTTCAAGTAATTCTGCTTTTTCCGTGGCGGTGAACTGGATCTTCATGATTGACGCTTCCCCGTTTCAAGACGGCGCCCAGTTTACCTTCAATTGTTTGCGACCGGAACACTTAAATAGACTACAATCTCTGCCAACCGTCCCGGCCGCGGCGGACACTGGACACGGCGGCCAGAACACGAACGAGGCAGAACCGATGAAGTCTTCAAACAAACTCACACTGGCAGCCGCGCTTGCTTTCGCGGCGATTGCGGTCGGATGCTCCGGCGGCGATAACGGCACCGACATCGTCGATGGCGACGTTGCCGGCGACGTTTCACAGGACGTCGGCAGCGACATCGGCAATGAAGTCGCCGCGGACGCCGCGGACGACGTTCCCGTCGTGAAGACGGGATATTCCGCCGGCTGGGGCGTGACCGACGTCAGCGGCGTTACCGGCACCATGATGGGCGGATACGGCTTCTGCATGAACGCCCCCGATTCCTGCCGATACGCCGAGGGCGTGCACGACCCACTGCTTGCCAGGGCCATTGCAGTGCGCGACAACGCCAGCGGCGAAGCGGTGATCCTGATTACCGTCGATGTTGTCGGCATCCTGCGTTACGACATCGACCTGATTCACGCCGCGGCCCCGGCCAGGTTCAAGGAAGCTTTCGGCATTGATGGCTTTGACGGGCGACGCATCGTGATGGCGGCTTCCCACACGCACCATTCGACCGACACGATGGGCCTTTGGGGCCCGCTGGACGGTTCCGGACGTGACGAGGAATATGCGACACACATGCGCGAGCAGGTGCTCGAGGCCGCCGTGGCCGCGTGGGCCGACCTGAAGCCGGTCAACATCTTCTACACCGGCACCGGCTCGGCGCCGAACTACGACAAGGACAAGTGGTCCGACGACCAGGTCATCCAGACGCTGCGCTTCGCCGACCGCGAAACGGGCAAGACCAGGTTCACGCTTACGCGCTGGTCGGCCCACGTCACAAATTACCCGCAGCAGCTCCAGGCGTTCTCGGCCGGCCACCACGGCACCTTCAGCAAGGCAATGGAAGAACTGACCGGCGCCCCGGCCGCCCTTTTCCAGGGCGCCATCGGATCGGTCTATAGCGAAGGATACATGTTCGACGAGCCTGGCCAGCCCGCCTGCGAGATGGACGACATGTTCGCCGACGG
>Ga0116178_10000622_pt1 | contig 31325 bp, 30 predicted proteins | sample AD_STIC12_MetaG_FD_89880 | JGI IMG/M metagenome (GOLD analysis project Ga0116178, IMG submission 89880) | Active sludge microbial communities of municipal wastewater-treating anaerobic digesters from USA - AD_STIC12_MetaG | ecosystem: Engineered > Bioreactor > Anaerobic > Digestate | place: USA...
CCAAAAGGATGAAACTGGTTTTTTCAGATGCGGTATCGGCTGCGGAGCTTGTGCTTCTGGAGGGGCGCGGTTCGGGGCGCGAAGAGCTGAAAGTGGAGCCTCCTTTGTATATTTATGAAGGGCCGAAAAAATATACACCTGCGATGCGGGACTTGCTCACCGGCCTGGCTTTGCCTCCAGGATTCTCCGGCGGGTAATTTCTTTTTCCATCACTCTTTTCAATATCTCCGCCAGTTCGGGATCGGCCAGAGATGTTGTGCATCGGGTAATCATTTTTTTGTCTCTTTGCGTGAGCAAATATTTTCCTGCCGCCCCGCCCGGTGAGTTTTTCATTGGGTGATGGTCCGGCACATAACCCACGCTGAAATGGATATCCCGGACCCATGTCTTTCCGCTCAGTTCATTTATTTTATTTCTTATCTCGTCTTTCATGAAGTGGAGCTGCTGTACCCACACGGAAGAAGTTGTCCGGACGAACATGATGCCGCCGCGCATCGTGTCAGGCCTTGACTGGGCGGCAATGGCCGGTCCGACCGCTTCAGGCCACAGCCCAAGGAGTCTGCTTTCCTCAAGCCTGGGGGCAAAGCCTCTCCTCTTTAGTGAACGCGAAAGAATCTGGCCGATGGGCTGGAGTTGTCTTTGACGGAATTTTCTGCGCATATCTGTCGGAGCCTTTAAAAGGGAAGGGTGGATTGTGTCAGGCCGGGCGGTGCGGGCGTGTCGCCCATAATTCTGCGGATATGTTTGTAGAGGTCGTCAAGAGTAAAGGGCTTCTGGATAAAGCCGTTGCAGCCGCGGGCGATGATGCGGCTGGCCTCTCCGTTTAAGCTGTAACCGCTGGAGAGGAGGACTTTCGCCTGTGGGCTGATTTTTCTGATTTCGTCAAAAACCTCTCCGCCGCTCATACCCGGCATGACCATGTCGAGGATGATAAGATCGATGCGGCCGTGACGTTCTGTGTAGATATCCAAAGCGGCCGGTCCATCGGAAGCGGCGATGACGGTGCAACCCAGCGCTTTGAGCATGGCGCCTGCCACTTCCTGAACGACTTCTTCATCATCGACCAGAAGGATCGTTTCCTTGCATTTTTTAAATCCGCCGGGCGTTTCTTCAATGCTGGTGTCATCTTCATTGATGGCGGCAGGCAGGTAAATATTAAAGGTGGAGCCCTGTCCTTTCTCTGAATAGACATTTATAAAACCGTGGTGATTTTTGATAATGCCGTAAGCCGAGGCCAGCCCCAGGCCTGTGCCACGTCCCATTTCTTTGGTCGTGAAAAAAGGCTCGAAAATCCTTTCTTTTGTTTTTTCATCCATACCGATGCCTGTGTCGGTGACGGAAATTTTGACGTAATGACCGCTTTTGCCTGCGAAAGTTTTGAAATAGCTCTCGTTGAGATATGTATTTTTTGTTTCCAGAAACAGCTCTCCGCCGCCGGGCATGGATTGCGTCGCGTTGATGAAAAGATTCATCAGCACCTGCTCGATCTGTCCCTGATCGATGTCGGCCGGCCAGAGATTGCGTTCCAGGTTACGGTGGATGCGAATCTCTTTTTTTGTGCGTTCCAGTGTGCGTGAGGTTTTATCGATGAGTTCGTTTAAGTCGGCTTTTTTGACTACATACTTACCGCCCCGCGCGAAGCCCAGCAGTTGTTTGGTTAAATTCGCACCGCTGGCGACAAGCGATTCGATGGTTTTGATATGATCGTAATTAGGATCATCTTTACTCAGTTTTAAAAGCGCCAGGGAGGTATGCCCCTGAATGCCCATCAGCAGATTGTTGAAATCGTGGGCGATGCCGCCGGCCAGCGTGCCGATAGATTCGAGTTTTTGCGCTTGCAGGAGGCGGGCTTCGTTCTTTTTCTGGCTGGTAATATCCCGCATGAAGTTTAAAGTGGCCGGTTCATCGTCCCAGAGAATGGCCGCGCTGTTTAGCGATACCCAAATGGTGCCGCCGTTTTTATTTGTTATCCGGAAGCTGTAATTGCCGGCTGATGTATCTCCGTACAAAATAGCCTTTTGCCTTTCGAAGACCATCTCGCGGTCTTCACTGAGCACGAAGTTGATGAAGGAGATGAGCTCCAGCTCATCCATCGTGTGTCCCAGCATTGTTTCCGTACGGCTGTTGGCAAAGGTGATTTTCCCTTCTTTGATAATGAAAATCGCATCGGTGGAATATTCGATCAGTTGTCTGTATTTTTCCTCTGACTTGAGCAGCTCCTTTTCGATCTTTCTTCTTTTGGAGATATCCTTGGAGACGACCGCAACCGCGATGATGCTGCCGTTATTGTCCTGATCTCTCACCGGGCTGAAGGTGCGCAGAAAATATCCCCCTCCCAGCGAACTTTCATGTTCGTCATGGAGGGAATTACCTGTTTCAAATACGGTTCTTATTTTGGCTGTGAAATCGGTTGTTTCTTCCGGAGAGTGAAAATCCTTGTATGAATAAGCGTTTGATTTCGCCTGCGCTATTTTCATGCGCGAGGCATGATCGGGATTCATAAAAAGATAGCGGCCGTTTGCGTCCACCAGATAAAGGGAATCATTGGTGGAGTTCACAAGGTCGCGGTACTGGTTTCCCAGTGACAGTTGTTCGCGGATTTTTTTGGACAGAGCGGAAAATTTATCTTCAAGCTCGGCGTAAGTCGGCTTTGTTTCCATTGTGTCCTCAACTTCGGTCAGATCAGCTTTTTAAATTCCTCGTTAAAAACTTCAAATATTCCCCGATCAAACAAGATATGGCGAATGAGTTTGATGTTGCTGTTTTTACGGGCATATTCAATACAGGTGGAAAGCGCCACAGAGGCGGCCTCATGGATCGGGTAGCCGTAAATTCCACAACTTATAGCCGGAAAAGAAATACTTTGCAATCCCTTCGTTGCCGCAAGTGTGAGACTGTTTTGGTAGGCCAAAGAAAGCAGCCTCGCCTCATTTTTTGTTCCTCCCCGATAGATCGGGCCGACGGTGTGGATGACGAAACGGGCAGCCAGACGACCGCCGGTAGTGATGACGGCCTGTCCGGTCGGACATCCGCCGATCCGGCGGCACTCGGCCATGATGTCCGGGCCTCCGGCGCGGTGAATTGCTCCGTCCACGCCGGCGCCGCCGGCCAGACGTTCATTTGCGGCATTCACAATGGCGTCGGTCGTCTCCAGCGTGATGTCGCCTGTGGCTAGCTCGATAATTGTCTCGTTGAATTTGGCCTTCATTGTTCGTGCTGTGCTGAAATTTTCCTTCCTTCCCCGTAAACAAGCATACGATAGGTTTTTTCAATCCGGTCCCAGTTCTCTTCGCGGTCCATGGACCAGTAGCGGCCGATCACGGAGACCACCTGTCCCAGCCCGATGTCCCGGCATTTTTCTTCGACCTGACGAATATAATTCACGCCGCTTTCGGCCTGCTCGCCCCGTCTCCCCAGCATGGCGTGGATAAAGAGTTGTTTGACCCCTTGTCTTTTTGCCATTTCCATCAGGGCGAAAAGATGCGTGATGGAGCCGTGCGAGCTGAAAAAAGAAATAATGCCCATCAGATGCAGGGCGGTTTTGTTTTCTTTGGCCTGCTTCATAGCCCGGAGAAATACTTCGTTTTTATAAAAAGTTCCCCGGGTGATGGCCTGGTCGATGTTCACGCGGTCCGAATAGATGCGGCGGCCCGCTCCCATGTGGAGATGGCCGGCCTCGGAATTGCCCACTGTAGCGTCCGGCAGACCAACGGCAAGGCCGGAGGCGGCCAGACGAGCCGAGGGATATGTACAAGCGAGGCTGTCCATGACGGGTGTGGCGGAGTCGGCAATCAGATTTCCGTGCTTGTTTTCGTTTAGTCCCCAGCCGTCGAGAATGAGCAAAAGTAAGCGGCTTACGGGAGGAATTTCCCCGTCATGTTGCGCGACAAGAGAGCGACCGGTCATCGACGCGGGGGCGGCAAGTCCCAGAAGGTGAAGAATGGTGGGAGCAACGTCGGTAAGTTCTCCTTCGGGACGCAGAGCCAGAGTCTTATCCGGGTGCAGTAAAATGAACGGAACAGGGCTGTTGGTATGGCCCGTGTCCACGCCTCCGTCGGGGTAGAGCCATTTTTCCACCGTGCCATGATCCGCGGTGACGATGACGGTGATATTTTGCCGGCGTGCCGCGTCAATCAGAGTTCCCGCGTGCCGGTCAACCGCTTCTACTGCCTCGACGATCGCCCGGCGATTTTCGATATGACCAAGGACATCGACATTGGGAAAATTGACGACGATGAAGTTACAGGAGTCATTGTTTATTTTGTCCAGTGCCGCGGCGGTTATTTTGTCGATGGACATTTCGGGTGCCTCGTCGAAAAGCCGCACATCCTTGCGTGTCGGAACGACAATCCTTTCTTCTCCCGGAAGCAACGTTTCTTTTTTACCGTTGAAGAAATAGCCTACATGAACGGCTTTTTCCGCCTCCGTGATTTTGGCCTGTCTCAGTCCATTGGCGGCGATTACATCGCTTAGCGTGTCGTCCAGAACACCGGCCGGCGGGAAGGCTACTTCCGCATTGAGTCCTTTGTGGTACTCGATCATCGTGGCGAAGTGCAAATCAAGGCCGCGGGCAACCGCAAATTCATCGAAGTCTTTTTCCGTGAGGCTGCGGGTCAGTTCGATTTCGCGCTCGCCACGGATATTATAGAAAATAACACAATCACCCGGAGAGATTCTGCCGACCGGATTTTGCCATTCGTCGGCCAGAACCAGGGGCAGCAGAGTTTCATCCTCTTCACCCCGGACATAGGCTGCGCGCACAGCCTGTGACATGGGGAATTTAACGTCGGAAGTCATTAATCTGTTTCGCCAGAAGGGAACCTGTCCTTTTTTTATCAGCTACGCTAGCTAAATAATCAAGGTCTGTAAAGGGAAAAAACATTCCCTGTCCACGACAATACCCTTTCGCTGTTGAAAATTGAAAACTTAAATGATACAGAGCACAGTCATGATCGTGGGTGACTGGAGAAAAAGATCCTTATCTTCGGCAAGAGCAAACCAACACGAAACGCTCATTGACGAGATGTTGCGCGAGCGGGCGGCTGTTTTGGCGCGCGCTGGCTTTGCCGTGGAGGATGCGCTGGCAAAACTGCAGGCCATCGATCGTGAAATCCATAAAAAGATTACACTTTTGGGTAGTACAGAGCAGACCCCGCCCGGCAGTGGCCTGATATTTGAAGAAATCAACTCCATTATCGACAAGTTCAACGTCGAACGACAAAACGCGGAAGTTAAATACTACTATCTCATTGTTACCCGCGAGGCCCTGGGCCTCAGGCGGCATGAAACTGTGCAGAAACTCTACGCGATTCCGCCGAAAAAGAAAAAGATGCAGACATCCTGATGGACAGATACAAAAAACAGCGCGTGCGCATGGTGGAGACACAAATCCGGGCGCGCTCCGTCAAAGACCCGCGCGTGCTGAAAGTTATGGAAACCATACCGCGCCACCTTTTTGTGGATGAGGGGCTGATCGATCAGGCCTACAATGATAATCCTTTGCCTATCGGCGAGAAACAGACCATCTCCCAGCCCTATATTGTGGCTCTGATGACGGAGGCTCTGGCACTCACCGGTAAAGAAAGAGTTCTGGAGATCGGCACCGGCTCCGGCTATCAGACGGCGATTCTGGCAAAGCTGGCGGACAGGGTTTTTTCCGTGGAACGAGTCGCTTTGCTGGCGTCGCGTGCACGTAAAGTGCTGGACAAGTTAAATTGTTACAATGTTGCTATCCGGGTCGGAGATGGCTCCTATGGCTGGCGGGAGGAAGCTCCGTTTGATGCAATTATCACCACGGCTGCGGCTCCGGACGTTCCTTCATACCTGCTTGAGCAGCTTGCTCCCGGCGGCAGGATGGTTGTGCCGGTCGGCAGCCGGGAGGTCCAGACACTCTACAAATTGACGCGTTCGGCTGACGAGCCTGCCCGTATAGACAAAGAAGATCTCGGCGGCTGCCGTTTTGTCAGCCTCATTGGAGAAAGCGGATGGAAAGAATGACCGTGGGCGGGAAGATTGCCGGCCGGCATCGCCAGATGGCGATGTTGGTGGTCGGACTTGTCCTGATGCTGATGTCCTGTGCCGGACAACAGTCTCCTCAGAGTACCTCAACAGGTGTCTATCACATTGTAAAAAAAGGAGAAACAGCCTACAGTATCGCGCGTGCCTATTCCATCAGCCTCGAGGCACTGGCGCAGGTTAATGGCCTTTCTGATGTTGCACAAATTAAGGAAGGACAGGTGATTTTTATTCCGGATGCCGTGGAGGTTATTGATGATGTAATGGCCGAGGCGCGTAAAACGGGTGCTCTGAACGAGAAACCGGCGCCGAAAGCGAGTGCGCCTCCTGCAACACCGCCACAAAAAAAGGCGTCTGTCACCCCCGGGCCCGTTACCTCCCCGAAACAGCCCTCCACGCCGGTTACCGTCCCTAAAGAACCGCCTGTAAAGAAAGCCGAAGCGGCCAGGGAGCCTCCCGTAACGAATGACGACGTGGTTGTAACTGAAAAAGGAAAGCTGGTTTGGCCTGTGCAGGGAAAAGTGAAGACCTCTTTCGGCATCCAGCCCAATAAGACCTTTCACAACTGGATCAGGATTTCATGTGCCGATGGTGAGCCGGTGAGGTCGGCGGCGGCGGGAACGGTCATTTATTCTTCAACTCTGGCCGCATATGGCGAGACGATCATTATCCGTCATTCCAACGGTTTTGCCACTGTGTACACCCACCTTAAAAAAAGGGAAGTCGAATGTGATGTGGCTGTTCGAAAAGGCCAGGTCATTGCACGGGCCGGGGAAAAGGATGAAAAAGGAGCCTGTTTTATCCATTTTGAAATCCGTCACCAAAGCAAACCAAAAGATCCGCTCATCTATCTGCCGTAGACGGCATTTTCAGACAATCCTCAAGTATATCTATATCTTACATTAGTTATTGACTTTTTTACCGGATGATGGTAGTATCGTTTGTTCTTAAAGAAAGGCAGGTGTTGAAAAAATGTTTAAAGTAGGCGATTTGGCGGTATATCCGGCCCAAGGTGTCGGTGTTATTGAAGCTATTGAAAATAAAGAAGTTATGGGTAAAAAGCAACCTTTTTACGTGATGAAAATTATGGGTAACGGCATGAAAATCATGATCCCGACAAATTCTGCCAAGGCGGTGGGGCTGCGTGAGGTGATCATGGAAAAAGAGATACCCAGGGTTTACGAGATCCTCCGCAACAAAGACGTGACCATTGACAAGCAGACCTGGAACAAACGCTATCGTGAGTATCTGGAAAAGATCAAAACCGGTTCTGTTTTTGAAATTGCCAGCGTTTTGAGAGATTTATTCATCCTCAAAAGCGACAAAAATCTATCCTTCGGCGAACGGAAGATGATGGACACGGCAAAAAACCTGCTGGTCAAAGAAATCTCCGTGGCCTCCAATGCGCAGGAATCGAAGGTTGAACGCGACCTGCAGATGATTTTTACGGTTCAATAAACGGTAATGCGGCGCTTCCGGCGGAAGCGCCGCTGTTCTTTGAAAACAAAAGAAAGTCAGGTTTTTTGTGCCGGGAAAACAGGCCTCCATGTTCCCGGTCGTTTATTATCTTATTTATTCATATTCAACGAACGGTATTCCCGATCGTATATAATTTAAGGAGGTGAATTCTTTGATTGTTAGAACATTATTGGTATTAGCCTGCTGTATCAGCGGTTACTTCATTGCCTTTTACCTGGCGGCGCCCAGCTCATACGATTTTTTGAAAGCTTCTGTCGGCTTCATTATAGGCCTCGTCGTCGCGCTGCTGGTGATCATGGTGGAGAAAGATATCCGCAAGCTCTCTCTGAGGGTCATCGCAGGAGGTGTCGTCGGCATTGTCATCGGGCTGGTCATTGCACTGCTGCTTGGTTTCGGCCTGAATTTGGTCGTCAGGATTCAGGAGAATCAGCAGTTTGTTCCCTGGATCTATCTGCTCCTGACCGGTATTTTAGGTTATCTGGGCCTGGTGCTCGGCTCGAAAAAAGCCGACGAGTTCAGTTTACGTGCCGCCGAGGGCAAGGAAAACGTCGAACGTCGTTTGCTGGACACAAGTGTCATCATTGACGGCAGAATCGCGGATATCTGCGACACCGGTTTTATCGACGGAAGCCTTATCGTACCGCGTTTCGTCCTCAACGAGCTGCAATTCATCGCGGATTCGTCCGACTCCATGAAGCGCTCCAGAGGAAGGCGGGGGCTCGACGTTCTTAACCGGATGCAAAAAAGCACCACAATCAATATCGAAATTGTCGAGCAGGATTTCCCGAAGATTAAAGGTGTGGACGGCAAGCTCGTCGCCCTGGCGCAAAAATTAAACGCCAAGCTGATGACCAACGATTATAACTTGAACAAGGTGGCGGAACTCCAGGGTGTCAAGGTACTCAACCTGAACGAACTGGCCAACGCGATGAAGCCGGTTGTTCTGCCGGGTGAGCAAATGCTGGTTAAAATTATCCGGGAGGGTAAGGAGCCGGGCCAGGGAGTCGGTTATCTGGATGATGGAACGATGATCATTGTAGACGGAGCGCAGAAAATGATCAACATGACCATCGAAGTGGTCGTCACCAGTGTGTTGCAGACAACGGCCGGCAGGATGATCTTTACCGAGCTCAAGGAAGCGGCTGAAAAAAGAGCCGGCAACTCGTAAAAGATGTTGGCCGGTTTTGGCCGGGAAAAGATGTTGACACTTCCAAAGGCCCGGAAAAAATATTTTTTCCGGGCCTTTTTACATGTGTTTTGCCGGTGCGTTCCGGCCGGTTTGATACAGGCTGAGCTGCCGTGCATGAAGGTGGCGGCGACCTAAACCAGGGCACGGACATTACTTATGAAAACAATAGCTGTTATTGCAGCTGGTGGTTTTGGCAAAAGACTGGGCACGGATATTTCCAAACAGTATCTGTCACTGAGCGGGCTGCCGGTTGTCGTCCGCACGCTCAGGGTGTTTGAAAATGCTGCGGCGGTTTCCGAAATTATGCTGGTCGTCCCGCAAAGCGATATGGAATTTGTCCGGGAAAAGATCGTGGATAAGTACGGGGTCAGGAAAGTGCGTGCGGTCGTCGCCGGAGGCGCCGAGCGTCAGGACTCCGTTGGCAACGCGCTGGCGGCGCTGGACGGCCCGTGTGATGTGGTGGTGGTGCATGATGCGGTGCGTCCATTTGTCAGCGTCAGGATGATTGATAAGGTCATTGAAGAGGCGCTGATCACGGGAGCTGCTTCCATCGGCGTCGCGGCCAAAGACACGATAAAGAAAACGGACGATGAGCTTCTGGTGAAGACCACCGTGCCGCGCAGTAATCTGTGGATTACACAGACCCCGCAGGCTTTCCGCTATGATCTGCTCGTTGGTGCGCATGCCCGGGCAAAGGAAGAAGGTTTTTATGGGACGGACGACGCTTCGCTGGTGGAGCGTCTCGGCTTGCCGGTACGGATGGTTGCCGGTTCATATGAAAACATAAAAATAACCACGCCGGAAGATCTGAAGATTGCAGAGGCGCTGATGGGTGAAACTGTGACGGCAAAGACGATTTTTCGTTCGGGTATCGGCTACGACAGCCATCGCTTCGTGCCGGACAGAAAACTGATTCTGGGCGGTGTGGAAATTCCTTTTGCGAAAGGACTGGCCGGACACTCGGACGCGGATGCTCTTTTGCATGCGGTTTGCGACGCGCTTTTGGGGATGGCCGGTGCCGGTGATATCGGTCGGCATTTCCCCGACGACGATGATGCCTACCGGGGGGTCTCGAGCCTGCTTCTGCTGGAGCGTGTCGGAGAAATTATTGCCCGCAATGGCCTGACTGTCGGCAACATCGATGTTACGGTGATAACTCAGTTGCCCAAACTTGCCCCTTACGCCGAAGAAATGAAAGCAAATATCGCCCGTGTTTTGAAAATCCCGGCTTCATCGGTCAGTATCAAAGCCAAGACCAACGAGGGCATGGGATTTGTAGGACGCGGGGAGGGGCTGGCCGTTTTAGCAGTGGCCGGCGGTATGGAGATAATTGCAGATGAGTGACAAACCAAGAGTTCGTTTTGCGCCATCCCCCACCGGATGGCTGCACGTGGGCAACGCTCGTACCGCGCTGTTTAACTGGATGTTTGCCCGCCACAACGGCGGCTCTTTTATTTTACGCATTGAAGACACGGACGAGTCACGCAGTCACACCGCCTATCAGGTGAGTCTTGCAGAAGATCTCAGGTGGCTGGGGCTTGACTGGGACGAGGGGCCGGAGCAGGGCGGCGCGTATGGCCCGTACAGGCAGAGCCAGCGACTGCACATCTATGAGGAACACTTAAAAAAGCTCCTGGCGACTGACATGGCCTATCCCTGCTACTGCACGGAGGAGGAACTTGAAGAGGAAAGGCAATCGCTCATCCTGAGCAGGAGGATGCCTCGTTACATGGGGAAGTGCCGCTCACTCACCCACGAGGAGCGTGCCGGGCTGGAAGCGGCTGGAAGAAAACCGGCCTACCGCTTCAAGGTCCCTCAAACCACAATCGAATTCAATGATCTTATTCGCGGTCCCGTGCGCTTCGAAGGCGAGGCCATCGGCGATTTCATCATTGTGCGCTCCAACGGCATGCCGGCCTATAATTTCGCCGTGGTGATCGATGACCACCTGATGAGAATTTCACACGTCATCCGTGGTGAAGATCATCTGTCCAATACCGCCTCACAGATCATGCTCTACCGGGCGTTCGGGTTTGAGCGTCCGCTGTTTGCGCATCACTGCCTGATTCTGGGGCGCGATCATACCAAACTCAGCAAGCGTCACGGTTCCGTCTCCGTGGATGAATTCCGCCGCCGCGGCTATTTGCCCCAAGCGCTCATCAATTACCTGGGGCTTTTGGGCAGCTCGTTTGCCGGCGGACGGGAAGTGCTCTCACGCGACCAGATGATTGAAGCTTTTTCACTGGAGCGCGCCTCAAAAAGCGGGGCGGTTTTTGACGAGGACAAGCTCCGCTGGCTGAACGCCGGCTACATCCGCAATATGCCCGCCGATGAGCTCGTCCGCCGCCTGGAGCCGTTTTTGAATCAGGCGGGATATGAAACTCAATCACTCGATCCGGAATGGCTTGGAAAAGTCATTGAATGTGTGCGTGACGAGCTTGTCGTTCTAACGGATATCGGCGCGCACATTGATGTGTTTTTTTCCGGTCACTTTGAGGTCACACCGGAGGCAGGACAGTTTTTGGCCATGCCGGCAGCCCGCATGGTGATTACTGCTTTTGGAGAATACCTCGATGGGGCCCGCGGCGAGCCGGCTGAAATCTACACACAAGCGATGAAACATGCGGCTCAAAAAACCGGCCTGAAAGGCAAAGATGTTTTCATGCCGGTGCGCGCCGCACTGACCGGCAGGCTCGCTGGTCCGCAGCTGGGCCAGATCTTTGCAATTCTGGGGATGGACGAGGCAATAAAAAGAATCAGGCAGGCGTTGAAGGAAGGCTAAAGGATAAAGGCTAAAGGATAAAGGATAAAGGATAAAGGATAGAGGGGGGTTGGTTTGAAAAAGGACAAATCCAGTTTTGTATGTCAGCAGTGCGGGTATATGTCGCCCAAGTGGCTGGGCAAGTGTCCCTCCTGCAACTGCTGGAACTGCTTTGTCGAAGAATTTGCCCCATCCGCGCAACCGGGCGGCCGCGACGAGTTGAGATTTGACGGTAAGCCCATGCCCATTTCTGAAATACCGGCTGAAGAGGGCAGGCGGGTCGGGACCGGTATCGCGGAAGTTGACCGGGTGCTGGGCGGCGGCATTGTAACAGGATCCGCCATTTTGGTAGGAGGCGAGCCGGGTATCGGCAAATCGACGCTGATGCTCCAGGTGATGAAAAATCTGGCGGACGGCGGTGCGAAGGTGCTCTACGTTTCAGGTGAGGAATCCGCACATCAGATCAGACTGCGGTCGCGCCGTATCGGCGCCGAGGCCGAAGACCTTCTCGTGCTGGTGGAGGTGTCTTTGGAAAAAATCATCGAGCAGATAAAAGCCTGCGATCCGTCTGTCGTAGTCATCGATTCGATTCAGACCGTTTATTCTGCAGAGCTGATGTCCGCGCCGGGCAGTGTCGGTCAGGTGAGGGAATCGTCGTCACGTCTCATTCATCATGCCAAGAAAAACGGCATCCCTCTGTTTCTCATCGGTCATGTCACCAAAGACGGCTCGATTGCCGGGCCGAAAGTGCTCGAGCACATGGTGGACACGGTCCTTTACTTTGAGGGCGATTCCGGCCATGCCTACCGGATTATCCGTGGTATTAAAAACAGATTCGGCCCGACAAATGAGATAGGCGTTTTTGAAATGCGTGACAAGGGGCTCAAGGAAGTGGTCAATCCGTCCGCTTTTTTTCTCAGCGAGAGGCCCCAGGATGCGCCCGGCTCGATAGTGGTGGCCAGCCTGGAGGGCACAAGGCCCATTCTGGTCGAAATTCAGGCACTGGCGAGCCCTTCGAATCTGGGCACACCCAGGCGCACGGCCATCGGTGTGGATCACAACCGGGTGTCGCTTCTGGTGGCGGTGCTTGACAAGATCTGCGGGCTTCATCTGGGCGGATCGGACATTTTTCTGAATGTGGCCGGCGGAGTGAAAGTCGAAGAGCCGGCTGTGGATCTGGGCATCGTTTCGGCCATGGCGTCCAGTTTTCTGGACAGGAAGGTCGATCATTTGACGGTTATTTTCGGTGAGGTAGGTCTTACCGGCGAGGTGAGGGCTGTTTCACAGATGGAGGCGAGGATAAAAGAGGCGGCGCGTCTTGGTTTTAGCCGCTCGATCATCCCTTATAGCACTCAAACTTCGATAAGCCCGCCGCCCGGCATGGAAATCCGTCCCATCCGATCTCTTGGCGAACTCTTGGAAAATCTTTATTAAAAAAAAATTCCCGAACCTTGACACAGGGGAAATCATGCATAAAATAGTGCCGCTTATGCAGCAATCATAAACTTAAAGAGGAAGAAAGGAGATAAATAGTATGAAAATCAGACCCTTACAGGATCGAATCATTGTCAAGCGTTTGGAAGAGGAGGAGAAAACCAAAGGCGGTATTATTATCCCTGATACAGCCAAGGAAAAACCGATCGAGGGCAAAATCATTGCCGTAGGTAAAGGAAAGAAAACAGAAGACGGCAAGATTATCCCTCTGGATGTCAAGGTCGGCGACAAGGTCCTCTTCAGCAAATACGGTGGAACAGACATCAAAATCGACGGTGAAGAGTACCTGATCATGAGGGAAGACGATATTCTGGGTGTTGTTGAAAAATAAGAAAACATAAGGAGGAGAATATACAATGGGATCAAAAGAACTTCTTTACGATGAAGAAGCCAGAAAAGCTATTTTGAAAGGCGTCAACACTTTAAGTGACGCGGTTAAAGTTACTCTCGGGCCCAAAGGCCGCAACGTGATTATCGACAAAAGCTTTGGTTCTCCCACCGTGACGAAAGATGGTGTGACGGTTGCCAAAGAAATCGAACTGGAAGATAAATTTGAAAACATGGGCGCTCAGATGGTGAAGGAAGTCGCCAGTAAGACCAGTGATGTCGCGGGCGACGGCACCACCACCGCCACACTGCTGGCGCAGGCCATTTACCGCGAAGGCGTGAAAGCCGTAGCGGCGGGCGCCAATCCGATGGATGTCAAACGCGGCATCGACAAAGCCGTTGACGTTGTCGTCAAAGAACTCGGCAAGATGAGCAAGCCCACCAAGGACCAGAAAGAAATCGCCCAGGTCGGCACAGTTTCGGCGAACAACGATGAGACCATCGGCAATATCATTGCCGGCGCGATGGACAAGGTCGGTAAAGAAGGCGTTATCACCGTCGAAGAAGCCAAAGGACTGGAGACCGAACTTGAAATCGTCGAAGGTATGCAGTTCGACCGGGGTTATCTCTCCCCCTATTTTGTCACCAATCCCGATAAAATGATCGTCGCTCTCGAGGACGTGCTGATTCTTATCTACGAAAAGAAAATCAGCGGCATGAAAGACCTGCTGCCGATTCTCGAGCAGATCGCCAAAATGGGGCGTCCGCTGCTGATTATCGCCGAAGACGTGGAAGGCGAGGCGCTGGCAACGCTCGTGGTCAACAAAATCCGCGGCACGCTGCATGTGGCGGCTGTGAAAGCCCCCGGCTTCGGCGACCGCCGCAAAGCCATGCTCGAAGACATCGCCATCCTTACCGGTGGCAAGATGATCTCCGAAGACATGGGCTACAAGCTGGAAAACGTGAAGCTTGAAGACCTCGGCCGCGCCAAGAAAATCACGATCGACAAGGACAACACCACGATCATCGACGGCGCCGGTAAACGTGCCGAGCTCGAGGGACGGGTGAAACAGATCCGCGCCCAGATCGAAGAGACCACCTCTGATTACGACAGAGAGAAACTTCAGGAACGGCTGGCGAAGCTGGTCGGCGGTGTGGCAGTGATTAAAGTCGGGGCAGCCACTGAAACGGAAATGAAGGAAAAGAAAGCCCGCGTGGAAGATGCTCTCCATGCAACGCGTGCGGCAGTTGAAGAGGGAATCGTAGCCGGAGGCGGTGTCGCCTACCTGCGTACCCTGCCGGCGCTGGCAAAACTGGATCTTGGCGGAGATGAACAGATCGGCGCCAACATCGTGAAAAAGGCGATTGAAGAGCCGATCAAGATGATTGCCGTCAATGCAGGCTTTGAAGGCAGCATTGTTGTCGAAAAAGTTAAAGAGAAGAAGGGCGCCTACGGCTTCAATGCGCGCACCGACGAATTCGAAGACATGATCGCGGCCGGCGTCATCGACCCGACCAAAGTCACGCGTTTCGCCCTGCAGAACGCGGCTTCAGTCTCCGGACTGCTTCTGACCACGCAGTGCATGATCGCCGACAAGCCGGAAGAGAAGGGCGCAGGCGCCATGGCCGGTATGCCCCCGGGCGGCGGCTATCCCGGAATGGGAATGTAGAAAATAAGCAGCCCGGCTGCATGTAAATTTTCAAACTGACAGTTAAGCGAAAGCCCCCTGCCTGCTGAGGCAGGGGGCTTCTTTTTATTTTGTTGATTTTGCTTCTGTATCCAGCAACTGCTGCACCTGTTTAAAAAAAACGGTGCGCATCTTTTCCTGATTGCCTCCCTGCTTGTCGCTGGCCTGTGGCCAGTTGCTGTTGAGTGCGATCACCAGCCTGCGTGACGGATCAATGAAAATGCCCTGACCAAAAATACCGCGGGCGGTGTAACTGCCGTCATTGAAAGTCCACCACTGATAACCATATCCATATGCCGGGTCACCCGTACTGGCCTTTTTCGTTGTGGCCATGCTAATCCAGTTCTCAGGCAGCACTGCCTCGCCTGCCGCCATGCCTCCGCCGAGCATGAACAGGCCGAAGCGGGCGTAATCACGGGTGGAGGCCTGGATGCAGCAGCCGCTGATCTCGTGGCCTGTGGAGCCGATCAGCCAGGTGGCGTCCTGCTCCATGCCAAAAGGTTGCCAAATTTTCTCGGACAGATAATCAGCCAGCCTTTTTTTGGTGGCGGAGCTCACCAGCACACCCAGGAGATTTGTTTCACCTGTTTTGTAAACCCATTTTGTTCCCGCAGGCGCCTCACGTTCCAGCTTGCGCATATAACTGACCGTGGCATCCAATCCCGGTTCCGGTTTGTGGGAGTTGAACATGGCGACATCCGACTTAGGGTCTCCGTAGTCTTCGTTCCATTTTACGCCGGAAGTCATCGTCAGCAACTGTTCGACCGTCACATCGTCATATACGGATCCTTTGAGATCGGGAATATAGTCCGATACTTTATCGTTTACACTTTTAATGTAGCCGTCCCTGACGGCGGCTCCCGCCAGTGTCGAGGTCAGGGATTTAGCGACTGAAAAACTTGTCCAACGTCCCTCCGGCCCGAAACCCAGACCGTATTTTTCCAGGCGCACCTTGCCGTCCTGGATAATGATGAGTGCGGCGGTACGCTGTTCTTTCATAAAAGCGTCAATGTCCAGGCCCGCGGGCAGCGGCTCGCCCGTCGGCAGCGGGTAAGCGTTTTCTCCGGCCTTGATTGGCCGCGATTTAGAAAGAAAAGGTATCCGGTCAAGCGCGCGGAAAGTGGCATCACGCTGACTGGTGGACCAGAAAAGAACATCCTTGTCGGTGGGCATATTCAAAAGTAAACCGCGCATGTCTTTGTCGAGTGTACCCCAGATTACCGCGCCGGCCAAGGCCAGCACCACGATAATTCCAATGAACCATTTCTTCATAAGTATCCCTCCCTTTTAATGTTGTTGACCGGTATAACCTGCGACAGTTGGCCGGGAAAAATGCGTGTGCCTGAGAAGTGAAGCAGTAAACCTGTATGAAAATAATTTTGTCAATTTCCCCGGCTGCCTTAAACTTGCGCGTATTATAGTCCGGAATGACCGCAAGAGCAATAAAAGAGACGGCTTGCCCTTATAACTGTCTGTTCATGCCGTGTTTTTTACACAAATCATTGACGCGGGACAGGTATTGAGCTAGTTTTCGTAATCTATCGTTGTTTAAGGCCGGCCTCGCGCATTATACATGAAGGCAGCCTGCCGGATTTTAAAGTGTTTTTCCCCAAGGACGGCCTCGGTGCAAAAGTTCAAAAAAAGAGAAAAGCTCTGGACCAAAGATTTTGTCATTGTGTCAGTAATCAATTTTTTGATTTTTCTGGCGCATTTTCTGTTGTTTGTTACTATCGCGTCTTTTGCCGTCGACGCTTTTGGCGCCACCACGGATCTGGCCGGGCTGGTCGCCGGCATGTTTATTATCGGCGCGCTCATCGGACGCGTAGTGACGGGTCGTTTCATTGAGGGGATCGGCAGCAGGAAGGTTTTAATAGCCGGTGCCCTTTCCTGCATTTTTACCTCCGCCTTGTATTTCGCGGCGCTAAGTCTGCCTCTGCTGATTGCCTTCAGATTTTTTCACGGTATCAGTTTTGGAGTGATCAGTACCGCCACAGGCACCATGATTGCCCAGGTCATCCCGCCGTTGCGTCGCGGTGAAGGCATCGGCTTTTACGGCATGGGGGCGATTCTGGCGGTGGCGCTGGGCCCCTTTATCGGTATTTTTTTAATTCATCACGCAGATTTCAATATGATCTTTGCCTGCACTCTGATTCTGGCCGTGATGAGCTTTGCCCTGTCATTTACCGTCTCCAACCCGGTTTACGAGGCGCCGGCAGGTAGCCATTCTGTGCCTGAGGGTGCCTTTCGGCTGACCGATTATCTGGAATACAGATCGATACCGATCTCCATCATTATTCTGCTGGCGGGATTCAGCTATTCCGGCGTGCTTACCTTCATCTCGCTTTACGCCAAAGAGATACAACTGGAAAAAGCGGCAAGTTTTTATTTTCTGGTGTATGCAGTCACACTGATGATTTCGCGCCCCTTTTCCGGGCGACTGATGGACATCAAAGGTGCGGACTTTGTCGCCTACCCCTGTTTGTTTCTATACGCCGCGGGGATGCTGATGTTCGGGCTGTCCGTAACGGGGATAATGCTCCTGGCGGCGGCTATTTTGTTGGCACTTGGCTACGGAAATTTTTTTTCCTGCGCCCAGACTCTTTCCATTAAAGACGTGCCTCCCCACCGGATGGGGCTGGCGGTGACCACCTATTTTATTTTTGTCGACCTGGGTTTTGGCCTGGGACCTTACGTACTGGGATTGTTAGTTCCTCATACCGGCTATCGTGGCTTGTATCTGACGATGACTTTGGTGGTTCTTGCTTCGATATTGCTTTATTATCTTCTGCTTTCCAAAAAGGGATTGACCAAGCCGGTGCGGCAAACCATGCAAGTTTTGAACGATGCGGAAAAGACGGATTGAACGACGGGAGGAAAGCTATGGAAAAAGACACGCCATTGGTAATTACGATCAGTCGCCAACTCGGCTCAGGCGGGGCGTTTGTCGGGCAGGAACTGGCCAAAGCGCTGGGCATTTCCTATGCGGATCGCGAGATAATCGACCAGGCCGCGCAAAGGCTCTCCATGCTTGACGCGGATCTGGAAAAACGCGATGAAAAAAGGTTGTCGTTCTGGCAATCTTTCATGTGCTCACTGGCCTGCACACCGGAAGCTTACGTCAAGCCTCAGTCCCTGCCGCCCACCGACCGGGAGCTTTTCAAAATCGAAAGCGAGATCATGCTGAGAATTGCCCGCGAGCGCTCCGTTGTGATTATCGGTCGCTGCGGCGCCTACGTCCTCAAAGGCCATCCACGCCACGTCAGTATCTTTCTGCACGCAGACAAAGAGTTCCGCCAAAAGCGGCTCGAACAATTCTATGGCGTGTCCCCTGATGAAGCACTGAAACTCACCGCGCAAAGCGACAAAGAAAGAGCTCTGTACCACCGCACTCTGACCGGCGAGAAATGGACCGATGCGTCACGTTATGACCTGGTGATCAATACGGGAAAGACAGGGCTCGACGGGTGTGTCGGGCTGATTCTGAAGTATCTGGAAATATGGAACAGATAACACAGGGGCGTACCTGTTTTGTGTTTTTAATCTCCTGGTTCATCGCGCCCCGTGACACCTTCCGGCAGCTTTTCCCTGATTTCGTCCGACAGCCGGTACCAGGCCTGCACAGCGTTTTCCAGCCGATAGTAATGCAGGATGTAGGCGGCCGCCAAGACCATCAATAGCCCGGAAAGGGCAAGATACGGCGCTGAGAAATGAGTGATTGCCCAGCCGAAGGACAGCAGAAAAAAAAGACACACAAACAGCATCGTGATCAGATGTACCAGACGTTCATGCTGCATCCGAATGATTTGTGTTTCGTGGCGGGCCAAAAGCCCGGCAAGTGTCTGTGGGGAGGGGCTGCTGTTGAGAATAGTTCTCACATATTGTTCATGTCTTTTCATGTAAGTGATCATCTCCGTCCTTTCCTCGCCCGGGCGATCTTTTCAGTTTGGGGATAAACATGGGCGTTTTCTTTTTATAGTCAAGATAGACTTTGCCCAGTCTCATTTCCAGCTCCGGCTCCTCGATCATTTTAATTTCTAAAACACTTAGTAAAATAAATACGGGAGTGAAAATAAAAACGACCATGATGGATTTAAGGAGCATTCCGAGTCCTAAGATCGCAAGATAAACACCGCTCATCATCGGATGGCGCACATAAGAGTAGAGTCCGGAGGTAACTAAAGCGGGCGGCGGGCTGAAAGGGACGGGGGTGCCTTTGGCGCGGGCAAAGCCGGCCGCGCATGAAAAAACCATAATGAGCCCCGCAATAACAAGCGGGATGCCCGCACAGAGATTAAAGGGATAGGGAGGGAAAAGCGGCAGCCCGAGCGCACGGTCCAGTGCCCAGAAGGCCATCACCAGGAGCGTTGCGAAAATAAAAAATGACAAAGCGGTCGCGGGAGTCAATAACATCCTTAGCTTCCGGCTACCGGTGACCACGTTGAAAATCAGACGTACAATATTGGTTTTCAGATCCATGTTGTTTCCCTTATTTTGCTTTATTGATTAAACGCACGGCCGGGTCCTGGTGATAGAAATCTTTGAGCACGCGGTACAGCTCGGGCATGACATTTTTCATCCCGACAGGCTGGCAGAAAAAATGCTCTGTGGCCACGGCGAAAAATTCTGCTTCATCGGTGGCGCCATATGGATCAAGAAAGGTTTGTCTGCCTTTTTTTACGTCGGCCAGCAGCTTTAAATATTCGTCGGAGAAAGTTTTCACCCAGTCAAGGTATTTATTGCGTCCAGCCAGCGGCGGTGTGCCGTCGGCGATGCCATCTTGCATATCCAGTTTGTGCGCGAATTCATGATAGACCACATTGTAGCCGGAGTCGGGATAGTCAACAGCCTCGAGCACTGCGTCCCAGGCCAGGATCAGCGGTCCCTGATGAAAGGCCTCGCCGGAAAGTGGCTCCGGCACATCCAGAGGTTCCAGGGGCACCTCAAAAAAACCGGGTCGGCGCTGGGGCGGGATCACTTCTGTGGGATAGACAATCACGGTTTCAACATTTTTATAAAAATTGTGTTTGACATTCAAAATCAGTATACAGGCCATGGCGGATATCGTGACGCGTATTTCATCGGTCAATTCCAGACCTCCACAACCCTCCCAGTTTTTTTCCGAGATAAATATCCGCACCATATCCCGGAGTCTTCTGCGTTCATCGTCATCAAGCAGCGCATCATAGCTGACATTCGAGCGGATGATCTTGTCCCATTCCGGGGGGAAGGGGTTTTGCGTCAGTCTGAGCCTTCTTGCCTTTGTGAACCAGCCAAACATGATGGTCCTTTCAGACGGTAGTGACCCTATTTTGTAACATAAAAACAGCCGTATGTAAAAAAACGATTTTGGCGGGGCGGCTGTGCCCGGAGAACGTAAATAACGGATATTGCACCAAAGGACGCTTTTTTCGCCCGATCTCCAAAGGGGATTTATATATTGAAATCCCGGTCGGCAGACTATATAGATAGAAAAAAAGGAGGGCCAAAAATGAGGAAAATATTATTTGTTGTTGTTGTTGTGATGGCGTCGTTGCTGTTTTCAACCAATGCTATGGCCCAGGGTAAAGCCTATCGCTGGACCGGGTTTTATGCCGGAGGGCAGGGAATGTACCTCACCGGAAACAGCGACTGGGAGATGGGAGCCAGCTGGAACAGTATCGACCACAATGTGAACGGAGGCATGGGCGGATTCTTCCTGGGATACAACTACCAGTTGCCTATCAACCTGGTTCTTGGCGCGGAGACGGAACTGAATTTTGGACAGGCCGACGGTTCATCTTTCTGTCCCAATCCGGAATTTAATTGCGAATCCAGGTTGTATTGGCTGGGTTCGACAAAGTTCCGACTGGGCTACGCCATTGACCGCTTCATGCCGTTTGTCTCGGTAGGCTGGGCCTACGGTGGAGGAGAAAACAAGATAAAAGATTTAATATATGGCATCGATTACAAGGACAGCAGCTTTTACTTCGGGGCGGTACCGGGTGTCGGTTTTGAGGTTGCCATTACGAATAATCTTTTGCTGCGCGCCGAATACAACTACTATTATTTCTTCAGATCTGAACAAGAGATAGATAACGTCAAACCAGATATTCAGGTTGATATGTCCGCCTTTAAGCTGGGTCTGAGCTTCAAATTTTAGTAAAAACTGCCATTGAGAGGGCCGGGAAATATTCTCCCGGCCTTTTTATATTTAAATACCGCTGTAGCGCCGGCCGCCAAATGGTGCGGCAAATGAGGATAGGGGGTGAACGACCATGTATACGCTGCTGGCAGACGCGGTGATTGTTATTCACCTCTTGTTTATCGCTTTCGTGGTGGCAGGCGGTCTTGTGGTGCTGTACCGGCCGAAAGTAGCCTTTTTACATTTGCCGGCAGCCTTCTGGGGAGCCTTCATTGAATTTTCAGGCTGGATCTGTCCGCTCACCCCGCTGGAAAACCACCTGCGGCAACTCGGGGGCGAAAGCGCCTACAGCGGCGACTTTGTCGACCGCTATCTTATTCCCGTAATCTATCCCGCCGGCCTTACCAATCAGATTCAAAACATCCTGGGCGCCTTTGTCGTGGCAATAAATCTGGTTTTCTATTTCTTCGCCATCAGGCGGCATTTGTTCGGAAAACAAAACGCCTGATTCGGCATATCTGATAGCGATCCACTCCACGGGCTGGAGATTTGCTTTGGGATGACTTGCTGATTCCGGGAAGAATGGTGAAGTTAATTAGAAGTACTAAACAACAGAGTATTTATTGTTATGCCCGCGCTGGGGTGGTTGATTCACCGGATATGCAGGCAGGAAGAATTTGCTGTCGATTATTTTAAAAAAAAGATGGATTTATTCTTCGGGAAAGTATAGCATCCGGCCTCCGTTTCCCAAAAAACATATAAAGAGGTGTCTAATGAACAGAGCACAGTTAGTCGATGAGGTTGCCAAAGTAACAAGCACGAAGAAGGAAGCAGACGCGGCGGTCAGTGCGGTTTTTGCGGCTATCCAGAAGGCGTTGAAAAAGGGTGACAGTGTTACGCTTGTGGGTTTCGGTTCTTTTTCCGTGACCAAAAGAAAAGCGCGTAAAGGGAGAAATCCGCAGACAGGCGAGGCGATTAAGATTGCTGCCAGAAAGGTGCCTGTTTTTAAGGCGGGTAAAGGATTGAAGGACGCGGTGAAATAAAGGGCTTATTAAGCAAAAAAGCTGTCCACCCGGGTGGGCGGCTTTTTTGTTTGGTCCACAGTTTATTGCTGAAAAAAGTTAAATCCTTTCATTGAACATGGAAGTTTTGTCTCCCCCTGCCACCAATCAGGGCAGTTGACAAAGCTTCCTTCACCGGAGGCAGTCTTTTTTCGCGCACAAAGGTCGCCATCCTCCACAGACAGTTTGGATTTTGCCGCCCCAATGCCGTTTTTCCCCGCCTGTGACAACTGTGACTTTGTTTTACGGTTTTTTGTCCATATCTTGTCTCTTAAAATGAAACATCTCCTCCTGAGAGAGATGTCACAAAGATTATTCCCGGCATGCTACGTTTCCGATGTAAATCTCGTAGCTCACGGTGCGGCGATTGCCGGGGATTTTGTTCAATGAAGTTGAATAGTTCATTTTGCCGTAACGGATGGGTGAAAAAAAGTGAATCATTTTATTGACAAGCAGCGCCAAATGCTATTAGATAATAACCCGTATGTAAAAAAGAAGACCGCCGTCATCCCGGCGGATGACCAGCGATGAGCGTCCAGCGTCATAAGGATGAAGCTCAGGGCGTATTCATAAGCGTAACTTAATGACGATATTTTTGATCCTGCCGGTTCAAATCGTCAGATAATATACGGGATAATCATGCTTCCAAAAATCAATCGGGCTGTATTGAGCATCTTGATTTGTCTGGCGATGCTCATTTCCATGACGATCAATGCGCCGGCGCGTCAGCCGGTAAAATCATCCACCCAGAACTTAAGGGGAAACATTCATGCCGGCAGTGTTCCCAAAGGGGTGGTTATCCGCTCCGCGGCGGCGCTTGTAGAGGATCAGCGCACCGGGGAGCTTCTGCTGCAGAAAAAAGCACATGCCGTTGTGCCCATCGCCTCCATTACCAAGCTGATGACGGCCATGGTTGTTTTGGACTCCGGAAGCGATTTAAATGAGCTTATCACCATCGAAGCGGCCGATGTCGATACTTTCCGCCACAGCTATTCCCGCCTGCCGGTCGGCGCGCAGCTCACCCGCGGGGATCTGCTTTTGGTTTCTCTGATGGCCTCCGACAACCGCAGTGCTCATGCGCTGGGGCGCGTTTATCCGGGCGGCGTGGCCGCCTGCGTGGCGGCAATGAATGACAAGGCCAGATCACTGGGGCTTTTTAAAACACGTTTTGTGGACACGACGGGATTGTACAGCGGCAATGTTTCATCGGCGCGGGATCTTGTGCGTCTGGTGGAAGCTGCTTACGGTTACCCCTTAATCCGGGAGTTTTCCACATGCCGCGAAGCGGTGGTTGATTCGGGTACACGTGTTTTGGAGTTTCGCAACACCAACAGCCTGCTGCTACATCCGGAATGGGAAATCGGTCTTTCCAAAACAGGTTATATCGGCGAATCAGGCCGTTGCCTGGTGATGCAGGCACGTCTTGCGGAACGTTCCCTGTTTATCGTTTTGCTTGATTCTCAGGGGAAACTGACCCGTATCGGAGATGCCAACCGTATAAAAAAATGGCTGGAGACCTCGGGGAAGGATTTGAGAACGTCTCGGTATCCAATCCGCACTGACCCGGCCGGCTAGAAAAGACCTGCTTTTTCCAGTCCTTTCCCTTTGTGTTCCTCATTGACTGACGGTTATAAATTTGCTAGAACACTGCAGATTGAAAAGCCCCGGTAAAGACTTGAAAAACGGGGAAACAGGCATTTAAATGATCGATCTGCATACCCATTCAATTTTCAGTGACGGAGCACTGATTCCTTCCGAGTCCGCACAGCGGGCTTTGGCCGCAGGATATAAGACGATAGCCATCACGGATCATGCAGACTGTTCGAATCTCGATTTCATTGTGCCGCGAATCATCAGAGCATGTGCAGCCATTACAGGCAAGGGCAGGATACAGGTCCTGCCGGGGCTGGAGCTGACGCATGTTGACCCTTCAGATATAGCGCCGCTGGCGGCGGAGGCAAGAGCGATGGGGGCGAAAATCATCATTGTTCACGGAGAAACCCTCACCGAGCCTGTGCCTGCGGGCACGAATCTGGCCGCCATTAAGGCTAATGTTGATATTCTTGCCCATCCCGGATTGATCACGGACGAGGAAGCCAGGCTTGCGGCGCAAAACGGTGTTTTTTTGGAAATAACGACCCGCAGAGGGCATAGCCTGTCCAACGGTCATGTGGCGAAAATGGCCACAAAGTATGGCGCGCCACTCATTCTCAACAATGACGCCCATGCTCCTGCCGATTACGTCGGCCCGCAAATGGCGCATAAAATTGCACGCGGCGCCGGTTTGTCGGAGATGGAGGTTGCCGCCATGTTGGAAAATTCCGGAAAATTGGCACAGAAAGCCGGTGTGTAATGACTGATTTGGAAAAAAGACCCATGAACATTTGTTTGCTGACCTATCGGGGGAATCCGACTTGCGGCGGACAGGGTGTTTATATCAAGCATTTAAGCAAGGCGCTCGCTGATGAAGGACATCGCGTGGATGTCATTTCCGGGCCCCCTTATCCGCATCTGGATGAAAATGTCCGCCTGATTAAAATGCCCAGCCTGGATTTGTACCACCCCGATCATCTCTTCCGTCCGGAAAAAGTAAGAGATCTGTTGAACCCGATTAATATGTATGAGTTTTTAAATGTCTGCACGGGGAGCTTTCCCGAGCCTTTCACCTTCGGAGAAAGGGTTTACAGCTATCTGAAAAAACACAAAAACGAGTATGACATTGTTCATGACAATCAATGTCTTTCCTACGGTATCGGCAGGCTGGCGCGTAAAGTCATGCCGACGATTGTCACAATACATCACCCGATAACCGTTGACCGCCAGGAAGATTATAAAGTTGCTAAGACCATCCGCCAGAAATTCCGTGTATACCGCTGGTATACGTTTATCAGGATGCAGCTTAAGGTGGCCAGGCAGTTTTCACACATTATTACGGTTTCCGAATTTACGAAAAAAGACATCGCCAAAGAGTTTGGTCTGGACCAGAACAAATTCCGCGTTGTGCACAACGGGATCAACAACGAATTTTTCTACCCCAAGCAAAACGGCCCGCGACCGGAGAACTCTCTTATCGTTACCAACAGTGCAGACACCCCCTTAAAAGGTCTGAATTTCCTGCTGGAGGCGGTGGCCAGGGTACGTCGTGAGAGGCATCTGACGCTGACGGTTATCGGTCAGCCGAAAAAAGACGGGATCATCGAAAATCTGGTAAAAGAACTGAAGCTGGGGGACATTGTCCGTTTCACAGGCCGTATTGAAAATGAGGAATTTGCCGACTACTACGCTAAATCCACCCTCGCCGTCGTTCCGTCCTTATACGAAGGTTTCGGAATTCCCGCCGCCGAGGCGATGGCCTGTGGTGTGCCGTTGATTTCCACTTCAGGCGGAGCGCTTCCGGAGGTTGTAGGTGATGCCGGTCTGGTCGTGCCGCCCGCTGATGCAACAGCTCTGGCTCAGGCCATCACACGGTTGCTCGACTCCGCTGAGGAACGCAAAAAATTAGCTCAGGCAGGGCTTGAGCGTGTCAATTCCGTCTTCAGCTGGGCAAAAGCAGCCCGCGAAGTCGCTGATGTCTATCGGGAGGCAATTCGTGGTTACAGTAGATTTTCATGAACTGAATCTCAAGCCTGGTTCTCGTGTGCTCGACGCAGGATGCGGCACCGGCAGGCATCTGCGCGCTCTGGCGGGAATTGCCGGTATCAGCATTGTCGGAGTTGACGCCAATCCCAAAGATGTCAGCGCAGCCCTTAAGGGATTGCAGGAAATGCCGGATGTTTTGTGCGCCGATTATTCGGTAATGTGCCAGGACATCACCCGGCTGCCGTTTCCCGATGAGCATTTTGACTCGGTCATCTGTTCGGAAGTGCTTGAGCATATACCGGCGCATGAAGCGGCCGTCAAGGAGCTGGTGCGTGTTCTGAAGCCCAAAGGAAGCCTTGTGGTGAGCGTTCCCCGCTACTTTTCCGAGCGGGTCTGCTGGATGATTTCGTCGGACTATTCAAGCGATGAAGGTGGTCACATCCGTATTTACAAAAAAAAGAAACTGCAGAAGATGCTGACCAGTCAGGGTATGAACTGCTGGAAAGTCAATTACAAGCATGCCTTGCATGCTCCCTACTGGTGGATCAAATGCCTGGTCGGTATTAAAAACGAAGAGAATATTTTTGTCAGAATGTATCACAAGTTTCTTGTCTGGGACCTGTTTTCCAAGCCCAAAACGGTGCGGATGCTGGAGGCGGTGCTCAATCCGCTTATCGGAAAAAGTATCGTGTTTTATCTGAAAAAAGGGTGAACTTATGGATGTTAACATTTCAGTTAGCGAGGCGATAAAGCCGCCGCAGACAGACAGGATAGCCGGTTTTATCGCAGGTCTGCAAAAAGAAAACGGCGAGATTCCCTGGTCGCACGGAGGCAAGACGGATCCGTGGGATCATATAGAAAGCGCCATGGGACTGAGCATCGCCGGTTATTTTCAGCAGGCCGAGCGTGCCTACAAGTGGCTTGTCGCCACACAGCTTCCCGACGGAAGCTGGTGGTCGGAAACCAAAGACGGCAACATCATCAATTCCACGAAAGAATCCAACTTTGCCGCCTACATTGCGGTTGGTGTTTATCACCATTATCTGATTACCGGAGATATGGACTTCCTGAAAATGATGTGGCCTGCCGTGGCGCGCGGTATTCAGTTTGCTCTGGAGTTGCAGGCCCCGGAGGGAGAAGTCTACTGGGCAAGGAACAAAGAGGGGCAGGTGGATAAAATGTCCCTTCTTACCGGCTGCAGCTCAATTTACATGAGTCTCAAGTGTGCGCTGGAGATTGCCGGGATACTCGGGATCAAACGGCCCCGTTGGCAAAAGTCCAAAGAAAGGCTGGGTGTATGTATTGGCAGTCGCCCCGATCTTTTCAATATGATCAAATCCCGTTTTTCCATGGATTGGTACTACCCGGTTTTGTGCGGCGCCGTGACCAATGAGGCGGCACACGAGCGTATCGACCACTTTTGGGATAAGTTTGTAGTGCCCGACTGGGGCGTGCGTTGTGTGAGCGATCGCCCCTGGGTGACCATGGCCGAAACTTCGGAATTGATTCTTACGCTTGCGGCGATCGGCGACGACACCCGCGCCAAAACAATATTGAGCTGGCTGGACGACAAGCATTACTGTGACGGATCATACTGGATGGGGGTTACATTTCCCGACAGCGTTATCTGGCCGGAGGAAAAAACCGGCTGGACGGCCGCGGCTGTCCTGCTGGCCCGCGACGCGATAAACAACATGACGCCCGCCGCGGATTTGTTCAAGCATCGTTTCTGGGACGAGGCCGGACGCCTTCCTTAGGATGTTGTTCGCCCTGTACCGGATAAGGTCTGAAACAAGGTCTTACAATTCATTTTGAAAAGAGAAAAAGAGTGCGCAAGGATCATCGTCCCTATTATCTAAAGAAGCTCAGCCACAAGTTTGAAAGATGGTATGCGAACCATTTTCTGGCTCCGCAATGCGAATATTTTGGAAAGGACCTGGTTTTCATGAAGCCATGGGGCATTGACATCTTCGGAGGTCCGATATCGCTTGGCGATCACACGACCCTGATTGCCACCATGGACAAGCGTATCCGTCTGACGTCCTGGGTGGAGGGAGAGAAATCAGGAACGATTGAAATCGGCCGCCATTGTCTTTTGTGTCCGGGAACCAGAATTCAGGCCGCCACCGCCGTCATTATCGGCGACGACTGCATGCTGGCGCAGAATGCATCAATCAGCGACGCGGATTGGCACGATCTGTATGACCGCAGTGCCGCGATCGGAAAGACGCGGGAAGTGGTGATTGGCCCGAACGTCTGGATAGGTGACAGCGCCATGATTTGCAAGGGAGTCACGATTGGTGAAAACGCGGTGATCGGAGCCGGTGCGGTGGTGGCAAGGGACATTCCCGCCAATGCCGTGGCCGTTGGTAATCCGGCGTCTGTCATCAGGTATCTTGATCCGGATCGGCCGATCCGGTCACGCTCGCAGTGGATGTCCGATCCACGCAAAATGGACGAATATTTCGATGCGGTAGAAAGAATCATGCGGGAAAAGAATTCACTGCTGAACTGGATCCGCACACTCATCTTCCCGCGCAAGGGAGACTAGTCATGAGTGTCGCGATTATTGCCGCCCCCTATCCCCTGGAAGAATTTCCCTCTCCGCCGCTGGGTATTTCATATGTCGCCGCCGCTTTTGAGGCTGCGGGTTGCGAAGTGAATATTTTCGATTATATCATATCCGGCTATTCCAAAGAAAAACTTGCCGCACAACTTGCCGAATTCCGTCCGGATGCAGTGGGTACCGGCTCAGTCACGATGAATTTTTATGATGCGCAGCGCATCCTGAAAGATGTGAAAAGCATTGATCCGGACATGGTCACGATGATGGGCGGTCCGCATGTTTCTTTTACCGTAGAGGAAACACTGCGTCTCTTTCCCGAAATTGATGTGGTTTTTATCGGCGAAGCGGACGACACGATTTTAGAATTTGCCCCGTTAATCCGCCGGCCCGACAAATGGCGTGAGATACGCGGCATTGCCTTCCGGAGCGGTGGCGATATTGTCAACAACGGCAGGAGAGATTTCATTACGGATGTTGACCGTATCCCCCCGCCCGCCCGTCATCTTTTATCCGTTTCGCGGTATTTGGCGCTTGGTTATCCGGTAAGCATGATTACAGGACGCGGCTGTCCGCACGGCTGCATTTTTTGCCTGGGACGAAAAATGGTCGGGGCGAAAGTGCGTCGCCGCACTCCCTCTCTGGTGGTCGATGAAATACAGCAGATCATGGAGCTGGGCTTTGATCGTATCAATATTGCTGATGATCTGTTTGCCTCGGATACCGGACGAGTGAAAGAAATCTGCAATCTGATGAGGCAAAGAGGCCTCAGGCCGGGCTGGAGTGCTTTTGCCCGTGTGGATACCGTCACACAGGAAATGTTTGACGTGATGGCGGAGGCGGGTTGTGACAGCATCAGTTTCGGTGTGGAATCAGGCTCGCCGGAAATGCTCAAAAGAGTCCGCAAGGGCATCACGCTGGAACAAGCCAGACAAGCCGTCCTGATGTGCAAAAAATCAGGTATGCTGCCTCATGCTTCGTTCATGGTCGGTTTACCGGGAGAAACACATGAGACGCTCAAACAGACGGCGGAATTCGCCGGTTCACTGGATGTCCTGTTCGGTTATCATTATCTGGCGCCCTTTCCCGGAACTACTCTATGTGAAAAGATCGACCGTTACGATCTGGAGATTCTCACCCGCGACTGGTCAAAATACGACGCCAATGACGCGATTGTGCGTACATCCGCAGTAAGCGCACAGGACATCAGAAATTTTGTATCTGTTTTTGAAAAAGCCATAAACGATCACTGGCAGGAAGTGATTGATAATTTTAAAACAGGAAAAAACACGCCCTATGATGATCTGCGTGTCGAAGGTCATTACAGGATGAATGTGACCTATGCCATCCTGCAGCGGGATCTGATCGAGCAGGCTGGTTTCATCGGCGCGCATGAATTAAACGGCGGAGCGGATACCGCAGTGAAAATACTGGCGGAAAGAATGAAAGCTAAAATATCCGCCGACCCGGTAATGATTGAAAAAACAATCCGCGATTTTGTCTCCCGAGGTTACCTGAAGCAGGAAAGGGACAATGCAGGTGTTTTGTGGAGCTGGAAATAATCCAATCATGTAATTATTTGTACCGATGTGCTGAGCACTAAACAGTCAGTGAATCAAACGTCGCCATTTTTATTTTGACATATCTAAATAAAACCTGTAATTTACGCAACACCTAAACATTGTCGTTTTTGCCGTCACCGGCCGGCGGAGAGGCTCCATTAAATGGAACATCGATTGGGACCAGATGCGGAGGCAAAGCTGAAGGGGGATGCCCCGGACAAAGCGAAGGAGAGCCCAGACGGTGATGAGTCCGCCTATAAAATGCTGTTTTCCGTCATTACGGAAGCCATTTTAGTTGTCGATACAGTAACACGTTATTTTACCTACGTGAATCCGGCCGCCTGTGACATGTTTGGATATGATGAGGGCGAGTTTTTGCAACTGCGGGTGGAGGATCTTCATCCCGAAGAGGAGCTGCCCGGCGTGCGGGATGAGTTTCAGGCCATGGTTGCGGGGAAAACAGACAGAGCTTACGACATTCCCTGCCTGCATAAAAACGGCTCAGTTTTTTATAACGACATCCGTATGGCGCACTTTGTTATCGGAGCCGTTAAATTCAATGTGGGATTTTTCACCGACAGCTCCAGCCGCCGGCAGGCGGTAGAAGCGCTGCGTAAAAATGAAGAGCTTCTTCGTCTGATTACCGACAACATGTCCGACATGATCAGGGTTGTGGATCTGCGGGGAGTCAATTTGTATCTGAGCCCGTCGCATTTCAAAAAACTGGGCTACAAGCCGGAGAACCGGCTCAACAGATCCGCTTTTGAAATCGTCCACCCCGATGATGCTGACCGGTGCAAAAAAATGTTTTCCGATGCGCTGGCGTTTGGCCGGCAGACGGTCGTACAATACAGGGTCAGGCATGCGGATGGAGGCTACATCTGGCTGGAGACGGTCGGAGACGCGATGCGCGACGAAACAGGCAGAATCACCGCCGCGATTTTAAGTTCGCGTGATGTCACTGACCGCAAAAAAATGGAAGAAGAGCTCATCAGCAGTGAGCAGAGATACCGTGGCATTATCAAAGGCCTGCAGGAGGCTTATTACGAAGGAGACCTTGACGGCAACTTCGTTTTTGTCAATGACGCGCTTTGCCGCAGTCTTGGTTATGAACCGGAAGAAGTTATCGGAAAAAACCACAGACTGTTCCAGGACAGACAGTGGGCTGATCAGCTCTACCGCGACTTTCATCAGGTCTTTACAACCGGCTTGCCCCGGCAGGGAATCGAGGCTCAATTTATAAAAAAAGACGGAAGTATTGTTTGTTATGAGCTTTCTGCACTGGTCCGTCGTGATGCCTACGGTAATGCTGTAGGTTCCGCCGGGGTGGCCATCGACATTACCGCCCGCAAAAAGGCCGAAGAGGCGCTGAGATTAAGTGAAGAAAACTTCCGCCGATCGCTGGATGACTCGCCGCTCGGGGCGCGTATTGTTTCCGCCGGCGGAGACACGATTTATGCCAACAAGACCCTTCTGGATATCTACG
>Ga0116178_10000626_pt1 | contig 31244 bp, 24 predicted proteins | sample AD_STIC12_MetaG_FD_89880 | JGI IMG/M metagenome (GOLD analysis project Ga0116178, IMG submission 89880) | Active sludge microbial communities of municipal wastewater-treating anaerobic digesters from USA - AD_STIC12_MetaG | ecosystem: Engineered > Bioreactor > Anaerobic > Digestate | place: USA...
GGCACGTCATCGGGAACCGGAGGTACCGGTGCTACCGGAGGCGTCGGCGGCAGGGGTGGCAAGGGCGGCATGGCAAAGATCGATTTGAACTCCGGGGCCTTGAGGGCAAGTGCAATCGACTTGCGTTCGCGCAGCACGCGGATCGGCACTTCCTTGCCGGCAGGTTGGTCGCGCAATGCGCGCAAGGCATCCTCGGGTCGGCTGATCGCTTCGCCGGCAACCTCGACGATCACATCGCCACCGCGCAGTCCCGGCAGGGACCCATCATCGGCGGAAATCACCAAAGCCCCCTTGTCGGCTCCGAAGTAGCGGCCGAGTTCGGCGTTGACCGGCGCCAGGTTGAGGCCCCACCACGGCATGCCACGGTAGGTATCGCGCATGGCGCGGTGAGCGGATGCCCGGATCGCTTCGCGGTCGGCGCGGGTGGCTTGCTCGCGCGCGCGTTCGATCTCGACGCGTACCCGCTCGCCCTCATGCTCGGCGCGCTGCATCTCGCGTTCGACGCGTTGTTCGATATCCCGGGCGATCGCTTCATCGTCATCATCGCCATCGCCAATCAACGAGGGCCAGGTCCAGGCCTTGTGCCGCTCCGCGATCAGTTCCACTTCGGCGCGCTGGTTTCCGCGCCGGTAGGCGATGGTCAGCTTGTCGTCCTGCTTGAGATCCGACAGCAGGTCCCGGGCCTGTTCACGCGCTGCCTCACCATCGCCGGCAGGGACGGCCTTGCCGTTGATGGCAACGATGACGTCGCCATTGCGCAAGCCGGCACGTGCCGCCGGGCCTCCCGGCGTGACGGCATTGATCAGGACTTCCTTGTCGTTCTTGCCCAGCACCACGCCGATGATGGCGCGGTCCGGATCGCCGATGTAGCGGAATGCATAGGCGCGTGGTCCGGCATCACCCATTTCCATGGACAAGGTCGCCATGCGCTGCGACAGTTCCTGGATTTGCGTGCGCAGTTCGGCCATCTCGGCACTGGCTGCAGCGGTGGCGGCAGCCTTGTCTGCGGCAACGGCGGCAGTCTGGGCTGACCTGGCTGCAACGGCAGCGGCCGAAGCGGAGGCCGCGGGTTGGTTGCCGCTGTCTTGATTCTCGCGGCCTGCCGGTGGATTGGCGGCCAATGCACTGCTTCCAGCCAGGGCCAGGGTGATCAGGCAGGTGCGGAGCTTCATCGTCGTTTCCTCAATTGATTCGTTGGTTGGTGTTGTCTGCCGAAGTCAGCGCGAAATGGCCGGCCGCGATGGACGCGCCGGATGCGCGGATCGTGGCCAGGTCTTCCAGCAGGCGCACCCGTTTGCGCCACAGCGGCAAGGCATCGTTTGCATCACGCGCGGCGCCGAGCTGGATATCGATGAGGCCGATCAGGTCCTCGACTTCAACCGCCGCCATCAGGTCGCGACTGTCCTGCGCCGCGTTGTGCGAAAGCGCGCTGATCCATCGCTCCATGGATTGCGAGCGCTGCTGCAAGTCGGCCAGTTCGGTAGAGCCCATGGCTGGGTTGCTTGCCGTCGGCTTGCTGGCGGTTGGCAGGGAAAGTTGCAGGGTCTGCCTGGGCCAGAGCATGAAGGCAGCCAGGCCGGCAGCGAGCGCCAACGGAACCAGCACATGCAGCCGATGCGAACGGCGGCGGGACTGCAACGCGCGCGAAAGGTCCGGCCACAGGTCGCGGTCCGGCGTGCATTCCGGCAGCGCGCGCAAGGCTGCGCTGCAGGCGTTGTGGCTTGCGTCGGTCAAACGGCTGTCGCCGGACTCAGCCATGGCGTGATCTCCTCGTGATTCCGTGATGTTTCCGCTTCAAGCAGATGGCGCAGGCGCTGATTGCCGCGCATCACCTGGGTCTTGGAAAAGCTGATCGACTTGCCGGTCAGCTCGGCAATTTCCTGATGCGTGTATTCCTCGACGTGGAACAACCAGAGCACGCTGCGCGTGAGCGCCGGCAGTCGGGCCAGGGCACGCTCGATATTGCTGGCGTCGGCGCTTGCCCAGGGCTCCGCGGCGTTGCCTGCGATGCTGTCGTCCTCGGGCAGGGATTCGAGAACGACGCCTCGCTCGCGACGCATGCGCATCAGGGCTTCATTGACCACGATCTGCCGCAACCAGCCCCAGAACGGGGCGTCGCCGCGAAATTGTGCAACGCGCTCGAACAGGCGAAGCATGGCGTCGTGAACCGTCTCGCGTGCGTGTTCGGCATCGCCGAGCATGCGCAAGGCCAGTGTGTAGGCGGGTCGCTCGAATGCGCGATAGATGGTTTCCAGTGCGCGCAGGTCGCCGCGCCGCGCGCCTGCCAGCACGGTGTCGGGAAGCTCGATCTGGAAGCTGGTGGCGCTCACGGAAAGTTTGGATGCGGTGCCGCGGAAAATGGTCGCAACGATTTCAGATGATGCTCCCGATCGGCCGGGCGATGGTCGTGTCCACGGCTGTCCGCGAACCCGGCGCGGACACTGTCCGCACACGCGAACGGACTCTTCAAGTTCTGTGAAATCAACAACTTGATGGTTGGCACGCCGCTTGCTGAAGATGACCCATGGGCAGCCATGCGGGACTGCCGTGGAGAAAGGAATGATTCGCGACACCTCGGCGCAGGACCGGCAACTCAAGCGTGAGCCGAACCAGGGACGGCGCCGGATCAAATTTGGCATCGCCGTGGTTGCCGTCGTTGCCCTGCTTGCGTTGGTGGTTCCAACCGCAGCCCGCCTGTTCTCCTCGGACACGGCAGCGAGCATGGAACGCTTGCGCATTGCGCAAGTGAAGCGCGGCACCCTGGTGCGTGATGTCTCCGTGCAGGGCAGCGTTGTTGCCGCGATCAGCCCGACGGTCTACGCGCCCAGCTCAGGCACCGTGACCTTGATGGTGAATGCAGGCGACAAGGTCACGAAAGACCAGGTGTTGGCGGAAGTGCAGAGCCCGGAGCTCAACAATCGCCTGCGCCAGGAGCAGGCAACGCGCGACAGTCTCGATATCGAAGTGCAGCGCTCGCGGCTGGATCATCGCAAGCAGCAATTGGCGGCCAAGAAGGTGCTCGACCAGGCCATGATCGACCGCCAGACCGCCAAGCGCGAGGTCGAGCGCACGCAACGAGCGTTCGATGCCGGTGCCATGTCCGAAATGGACCTGTTGCGCACCAAGGATGCCTTGGCCAAGGCCGACATCTCGGTGGCCAATGCCGAGGCGGAAATGAATCTCGATGTCGAAAGCCTGGCGTTCGAACTCAAGAGCAAGCAATTGGCCTTTGATCGCCAGCGCCTGCTTGCCGAAGACCTGCAACGCCAGGTCGATGAACTCAAGGTGCGCTCACCGGTGGATGGCCAGGTTGGGCAATTGATCGTGCAGCAGCGCGCGAATGTCGCCGCCAACGCGCCGCTGCTCAGCGTGGTTGACCTGAGCGCGCTGGAAATCGAGGTCAAGGTTCCGGAAGTGTTTGCCAACGAACTGGCCATCGGCATGTCCGCCGAGATTCGCGATGACGCCCGTACCTACCAGGGCGAAATCAGCGCGGTGTCGCCACAGGTGGTCGATGGCCAGGTCAGTGGTCGCATCCGCTTCAGCGATGGCAAGCCGGCCGGATTGCGCCAGAACCAGCGCCTGACCACGCGCATTTTGATGGACGAACATCCCGACGTGCTGATGGTCGAGCGCGGACCTTTTGTCGATACCGGCGGTGGCCGCGTGGCCTATGTCGTGCACGGCAATGTGGCTGATCGCACCGCCATCGAAGTCGGCGCCACCAGTCTCAACGCAGTGGAAATCGTGAACGGCGTCAAGGAGGGCGACCGCATCGTGATTTCCGGCACCGATGCTTTCAAAGGCGCGCAGAGAGTGGCGCTGGATTAGTGCGGGGAATCGGGAATGGGGAATAGGGAATAGGGAATAGGGAATAGGGAATAGGGAATCGGCAGCAACAGAAATCGGCGAGCTTTGAGCTTTGGCCTCTTACCCATTCCCGGTTCCCAATTCTCGACTCCCGGTTTTCCATCCATTCTCCATTCCCGATTCCCGGTAACAACAACGCCACACCCATCAACACACGTAAAGACTCAATACCCCTCAGGATCCCGACATGCTGAAGATGACCCACCTGCAAAAGGTCTACCGCACCCATCTCATCGAGACCCACGCCCTGCGTGATTTCTCGATCAACGTGAGGGAGGGTGAATTCGTCGCGGTGACCGGACCATCCGGGTCCGGCAAGACGACCTTTCTCAACATCGCCGGTCTGCTTGAGGAGTTCACCGGTGGCGAGTACTGGCTGGACGGTGTCGACGTGCGCGGCCTGGATGACAATGCCCGATCGAAACTGCGCAACGAAAAGATCGGATTCATCTTCCAGAGCTTCAACCTGATTCCGGACCTCAACCTGTTCGACAACGTCGACGTGCCGCTGCGCTATCGCGGATTCGCTGCCGCCGAGCGCAAGAAGCGCATCGAGGAATCCTTGTCCCGCGTCGGCCTGTCTTCGCGCTTGAAGCACTACCCGTCGGAACTCTCCGGCGGCCAGCAGCAGCGCGTGGCGATTGCCCGTGCGCTGGCCGGTTCACCGCGCCTGTTGATGGCGGACGAGCCGACCGGAAACCTGGATTCGCTGATGGCTCGCGGCGTCATGGAACTGCTTGAGGAAGTGAACCGCCAGGGCACCACCATCGTCATGGTCACCCACGATGCCGAACTCGCGGCGCGCGCCCAGCGCAACGTGCACGTGATCGATGGCCAGGTCACCGACTTCGACGATGAGCCGCGGCTGCGGCGGGAAGCGGAGATCGGAGACCGGAGATCAGGGGAAGTTGTCGCATGAGTGAAGGCTTTCGCAATCTTGAGGTATGGCAGCTCGCCATGGATCTCGTTGAGTCCGTCTATCGGACCACTGCAGATTTTCCTGCTGACGAGAAGTTCGGACTGACAAGTCAGGCACGACGAGCTTCAGTTTCAGTTCCTTCATGCATTGCCGAAGGTCATGCGAGACATACCACGCGCGAATATCTGCGTTTTGTCGGGCTTGCAGCCGGGTCGTTGGCTGAGCTCAGAACTCAACTAGAAATCTCTTCGCGCCTTGCTTGGTTGCAGCCTGAAGCATTTGCAGAGCTTGAAGTAAAAACTGAACGACTGTCCCGCATGCTCACCCGCCTACGGCTCGCGCTGGAATCCAAGCTTGCCAAATCCCCAGCTCTTCCCCCGATCTCTGATCTCTGATCTCCCAACCCCCGAGTCCCGATATGTTTTCTTACTACCTCCAGCTTGGCCTGCACAGCCTCAAGCGCAATCCGGTTCTGACCGCGTTGATGGTCATCGGCATTGGCCTCGGCATTGCCGCCAGCATGACCACCCTGACCGTGTTGCACCTGATGGGCAGCGATCCGATTCCATGGAAAAGCGACAAGCTGCATTACGTGCAGCTCGACAATTGGGACGTCAACCAACCCTACTACGATGACGGTCGGCCACCGGACCAGGTCACCTATCGCGATGCGGTGGCGCTGATGGAGGCCGGCAAGGCGGACAAGCAGTCGGCGATGTACAAGCTGGCCATGCCGGTGCAGCCGGAAAACCCGGAGATCAAGCCCTTCCGGGCGCTGGGGCGGGTGGCCTACACCGATTTCTTCGGCATGTTCGAGCCGCCGTTCCGCTTCGGCAGCCCGTGGGGCGCATCGGAAGATGCCAGCCATGCGCGGGTCATCGTGCTCGGCAAGGAAATCAACGAGAAGCTGTTCGGTGGACAGGACAGCGTCGGCAAGTCGGTGCGCCTGGACGGAAATGACTACCGCGTGGTGGGCGTCCTTGGAGACTGGAATCTGCGTTTCCGCTATTACGACGTCACCAACGGCGCATTTGCCGATCCTGACGAATTCTTCATCCCGTTTACCACGGCGATTGACCTGAAGCAGCGCGCTTCCGGCAACAACAGCTGCTTCAGTCCGTCTGGCGATGGCTGGGATGCCTATCTCGATTCGGACTGCGTGTGGATCCAGATGTGGGTGCAGCTGGATTCCGCGCATGGGCTGGAGGAGTACAAGTCCTTCCTCGACAACTACGTCAACGAGCAGAAGAAGCTCGGTCGCTTCCAGCGCCCGCTCAACAACCGCCTGCTCGACGTGAATGGCTGGATGAAGGACCAGGAGGTGGTTTCGCGCGACATGGAAGTGCAGACGGGACTCGCGTTTGCTTTCCTGATCGTGTGCCTGGTCAACACCGTGGGCCTGTTGCTGGCCAAGTTCACGCGCAAGGCCGGCGAAATCGGATTGCGCCGCGCGTTGGGCGCGAGCCGTCGCCAGGTGTTCGGGCAATACATGATCGAGTCCGGCGTGGTGGGCCTGAGCGGTGGTCTGCTCGGCCTGGCCTTGACCGGCCTCGGCCTGATCGCAGTGCGTGCGCTGTACTCGGAATACCAGACCGTGGCCCATCTGGATTGGGCCATGACCTTCCTCACCATCGCGCTGGCCATTGTTGCGGCCCTGCTCGCTGGCATCTATCCGACCTGGCGCGCCTGTCGCGTGCAGCCGGCAGCGCAGTTGAAGGTGTGAAAGGCCGGGAGTCGAGAATGGGGAATAGGGAATGGGAGAAGCAGATTCTCCCGGCCCAATGAAACCCGCTCTTACCGATTCCCGATTCCCGATTCCCGACTCCCGGACAAGAAAACCATGGAAATCCGTCCCATTCTCTCAGCGCTGATGCGCAGCAAGGTTTCAATGATCCTGATCGGCGTGCAGGTTGCGCTGACCCTTGCCATTGTCTGCAATGCGCTGTTCATCATTGGCCAACGTCTTGACCGCATGGATCGACCCAGTGGCGTCAACGAGGCGGATACCTTCACCTTCAGCAGCAGTGGGTTCGGCGAAGGCTTCGACGCGCGTGCGGTGATGAAGTCCGACCTTGAGGTGATGCGACAGATTCCGGGTGTTGCCTCCGTCGCCACCACCAACTCGGTTCCCATGAGCGATGGTGGATGGGGCGAAGGTATCAGTCTGAAGCCGGATCAAAAGACCTCGACGGCGAGCACCGCGTTCTACCTGGTGAATGACAGCGCCGTCCAGACATTTGGCCTGAACCTGATCGCTGGGCGCGACTTCAAACCTGAAGAGGTCATGGACGTCAAGTTTGGGGATCGCCCGCAACCCAAAGTGATAATTCTGACCAAGGCCCTTTCCGAGAAAATGTTCCCGGATGGTGGTGCGCTGGGCAAGCAGGTCTATCTCACTGGAAACGAACCCAGCACCGTGATCGGCATCGTCGAGGGCATGCAGCAACCGTGGATGTCGAGTGATGAAGTTGAATATTCCACACTTGCGCCGGTCTACATGACCTATGGAAACGCTTCGCGTTACCTGGTGCGCGCCGAGCCGGGGCGGCGCGACGAGGTGATGAAGGCGGTCGAGCAGAAACTCGCCGAGGTCAACCCGAGCCGAATCATCGGTAAGCTGAAGGGTTTGCAGGACTATCGCGCCGATGCCTACGCCAGTGACCGCGCCATGGCCATCATTCTCGGCACGGTCATCTTCGCATTGCTTGCGATCACGGCACTGGGCATTGTCGGCATGGCCAGCTTCTGGGTTGCCCAGCGCACGCGCCAGATCGGTACCCGTCGTGCATTGGGGGCGACGAAGTTCGACATCCTGCGTTATTTCCACACCGAGAACTTCATCATCACGAGCCTCGGCCTCGTGCTTGGCGCAATCCTCGCCTATGCGTTCAGCCTGTGGATGATGCAGGCCTATCAGTCACCCAAGCTGCCCTGGTACTACGTGCCGATCGGGTTCCTTTGCCTGTGGGCACTGGGCCAGCTTGCCGTGCTCGGCCCCGCCCTGCGCGCATCACGAGTGCCACCGGCAATCGCCACGCGGAGTGTGTGATTGGGGCCGGGAATAGGGAATAGGGAATCGAGAATAGTAGGAGAATGTCCCCCGGGTGAGTGGCCTTTGGTATTTTCCATTCCCAATTCTCCATTCCCGACTCCCGGCTTTGTCAGCATCGCAACCAATCGGCATCGCCCTGCATCCAAGCGGCCATGCCGCCAATTTCCTACAGATCACGAGCCATGCGAACCGTTTTGGTCATTGACGACAACCCAGCCGTGCGAACGGCATTGGAACTCCTGTTCGGCTTGCACGACATCCGCACTGTGGGTGCCGAGTCGCCGGAGCTCGGCTTGAGCGTGCTGGCAAGCGAGAGCATTGATCTCGTCGTGCAGGACATGAATTTCAGCGCCGACACCACCTCGGGTGAGGAAGGCATCGCGCTGTATCGGTCGATCCGTGCCGACTATCCAGACCTGCCGATCATCCTGCTCACCGCATGGACCCGTCTTGAAACGGCCGTGCAGCTGATCAAGGCCGGCGCCGGCGATTACATCGGCAAACCCTGGGATGACAACAAGCTGCTGGCCACGGTGGAAAACCTTCTGGAGCTGTCGCAGGCCACGCGCGAGGTATCGCGTTTCCGCGAGGAGCGCCGTCGTCGTCGCCGTCAACTGGATGATCGCTACGACCTGCGCGGCATCGTGTTTGCCTCCAGTGGCATGGAGCGCGTGGTGGAGCTGGCCTGCCAGGTGGCGCGTGCCGACGTGCCGGTGTTGATCACGGGACCGAACGGTGCCGGCAAGGAGCGCATTGCCGAAATCGTGCAAGCCAACTCGGCGCGGGCCAAGGGGCCTTTCATAACCGTCAACTGCGGAGCCCTGCCGCACGAATTGATCGAAGCCGAATTGTTCGGCGCCGATCCGGGCGCCTACACCGGTGCGCCCAACCGCGCGCGCGAGGGGCGTTTCGAGGTCGCCGACGGCGGCACCCTGTTCCTTGATGAGATCGGCAATCTGCCGCTGGCAGGACAGATGAAACTGCTGCGCATCCTTGAAACCGGCCAGTTCGAACGGCTGGGTTCGAGCCGAACGCGACAGGTTTCGGTGCGCGTGATCAGCGCAACCAACGCGGATTTGCCTGCACTGATCCGCGAGGGTCAATTCCGCGAAGATCTTTTCTACCGCCTCAACGTGATCGAGCTGCGGGTACCGCCGCTGTCCGAGCGCAGCGATGACATCCTGCCGCTGGCCGAGCACTTCCTGGGTGGCAGGGCCAGCCTGCATTCCAGCGCACGCTCCGCACTGGCCGCGCACACCTGGCCGGGCAATGTGCGCGAGCTCAAGAATGCAATCGAGCGCGCCAGCCTCTTGTGCAGCGACGGCGTGATCCACGCGCGCGACCTTGCATTGGCGCCCCATCGTGCGGGCGGCGTGCGCCTGCCGGCGGAAGCCGAACCGGACAAGCCGATGATCGAAGCGGCGTTGCAAAAGGCACGGGGTGTGATCAGCCAGGCGGCCGCCGACCTCGGCCTTTCCCGCCAGGCGCTGTACCGGCGCATGGAAAAGATGGGCATCGAGTCCTGATCCATGCGGTCGCGTACAAGGCGTCGTCTGGTTGTGTGGCCGCGTCCAACAACTGACGTGGCCGCCAAGGATGACAGAATGCGTAGGGTGGATAAGCGCAGCGCATCCACCGGCTCTACTGTCCGCGGCTCGGTGGATGCGCTGCGCTTATCCACCCTACCAACTGATCCATGCGTTTTCTTCTCCTGCAAAGCGGGGGAAGATGCGCAGGGCAGAATAGGGCGGGTTCCCAAGACTGGTCGTGCGGATTTCAGGCGACCCTGCTCGACGGCGGGATGAGGCTTGTAGCACAGTGTCGCTGGAGCAAACGGTTGGATGGCCTCACCCAGAGATACCCGTCGCATGCGATTCTTTTCACTGGAAGGAAAACTGGCTGCGGCCCTGGTGGCCTGGTCGGTGCTTACTGCGGCGGTGATGGTCGTCGCCTGGTACGGTTTGGGATCGATGGCTTGGGCGGTGGCTGCCGCCATTCTCGTGTTGTTGCTGCCTGCCTTGTTGCTGGCGCGAATGCTGGCCAAGCCCGTCGCCCTGTTGATCCGCGCCCTGGCCGGCAGCGTGTCGGCGTTTGGCGATGGTGATTTCAGCTTCTCCATCCGCAACCAACGCCGCGATGAAGTGGGTGATCTTGTCGATGCCCACAACGAACTCGGACGCGTGTTGCGCGAGCAACGCCAGAATCTCTTCCAGCGCGAATTGCTGCTTGATACCGTGGTGCAGAACACGCCGAATGCGCTGCTGCTGGTTGAGCCGGGTGGGCACATCGTCTACGCCAACCTGGCGGCGCGCGCCTTGCTCAACAATGGCCGTGCCCTGAATGGCTCAGGCATTGGCGAGGTGCTGGCCGAAGCGCCGCCGGCGCTGGCCGAGGCGCTGTCGGGCAACGAGGATTCCCTGTTCAGCGTCGAGCTGAACCACGAGGAAGAAACCTTTCACCTGTCGCAGCGCCAATTCAACCTGCAGGGGCGCACGCATCGATTGATTCTGCTCAGGCGCATGACGCGCGAGCTGTCGCGCCAGGAAGTGGCGACCTGGAAAAAGGTCATCCGCGTCGTCAGCCATGAAATCAACAACTCGCTGGCGCCGATCCGTTCGCTCTCGCACAGCGGACGCGAATTGGTGAAGCGGGGTGCGCTGGATCGCCTGGACACCGTGTTCGACACCATCGAGGAGCGCGCATCGCACCTGGGCGGATTCGTGCAGGGCTACGCCCGCTTTGCGCGATTGCCCTTGCCACAACCCGCGGCCATCTCTTGGCAGCCGTTCCTCGCTGCCTTGAGCCAGCACTCGCCATTTCGACTGGTGCTTGGACCACCGGCGAGAGACGCATGGTTTGATCGTGCGCAGATCGAACAATTGTTGATCAACCTGCTGAAGAATGCGGTCGAGTCGGGCGGCGATCCCCAGGCCATCGAGCTTGCCATCGAGCAGCGTGGGCGTGAGCTGCGCATCGAGGTGCGCGACCGCGGGCCCGGCATGAGTGAAACGGTGCTGGCCAATGCCTTGCTGCCGTTCTACTCGACCAAGCGCAGCGGCAGCGGGCTGGGCCTGGCGCTTGCGCGCGAGATTGCCGAAGCCCACGGCGGTCGATTGCACCTGGCCAATCGCGCCGACGGTGGGCTGCAGGTGAGTCTGACCTTGCCACAACCTTAGGGCAACTCTGATTTTGCTCGTCATTCCGGCGAGGCGCTTTACAACAGCCGAATGGCTGGTCAAGCCGGAATCCATCTTGATCTTGTTGCAATGGAATCAAGGGCAAAATGGACCCCGGCGTATGCCGGGGTGACGAAGATTGTGGTTGATCAGAGTTTCCTTGGGGCAGCGCTGGTCAAGTCGCTTCCGTTCGTGGTGAGCCCGTCGAACCATGAACGAAATCAAGGCGCCATGCGCTCACTTTTAGATGCGTTCTGGACAGGCAGGACTTGATCAGCGTTGCCTTGGCAGGCTGCCAGAGCTGCGTCGCTTGATCGAGATTGCCCTGGTCAATTCGCGCCTCCTGAGTATCCGCGGCGCCCCGACTCCTGCTAGATTGCACCCACGCACATATCTACAAGGAGTGGGTCATGGATAGCCTGATCGGCTTGGTCGTCGTTGTATTGGTGTTCATTGCGCTGGCCAAGCTGGTGCGTATCGTGCCGCAGGGCTTCGAATGGACCGTGCAGCGTTGGGGCAAGTACACCCACACCCTCACGCCAGGGTTCCACCTGCTGGTGCCGGTGGTGCAGAGCATCGGCCACAAGATCAACATGATGGAACAGGTGCTCGATGTGCCCTCGCAAGAAGTCATCACCAGGGACAACGCGGTGGTGCGCGTCGATGGCGTGGTCTTCTACCAGGTGCTCGATTCGGCCAAGGCTGCCTACGAGGTGGCCAATCTGGAACGCGCCTCGTTGGCGCTGATCATGACCAACATCCGTACCGTGCTGGGTTCCATGGATCTCGATGAGTCGCTGAGCAAGCGCGACGAGATCAATGCCAAGTTGCTGACCGTGGTCGACGAGGCCACCCATCCCTGGGGAGTCAAGGTCACCCGCATCGAGATCAAGGACATCACGCCGCCGCGCGATCTGGTTGACGCCATGGCCAAGCAGATGAAGGCGGAACGCGAAAAGCGCGCCAACATCCTGGAAGCCGAGGGCCTGCGCCAGGCCGCCATCCTCAAGGCCGACGGCGAGAAGCAGGCCGCCATCCTCGATGCCGAAGGCAAGAAGGAGGCCGCCTTCCGCGAAGCCGAGGCACGCGAGCGCCTGGCCGAGGCTGAAGCGAAGGCGACCACTTCGGTGTCCGACGCGATTGCTGGCGGCGACATCAATGCCATCAATTATTTCGTCGCCAACAAGTATGTGGAGGCGCTCAAGGAGATGGCGCGCTCGCCGAACCAGAAGATGCTGATGCTGCCGTTCGAAGCCAGTGGCATCCTCGGATCACTCGCGGGCATCGCCGAAATTGCCAAGAACTCCTTCGACAAGTCGTCCAACCCGCCGCCGCCGCCCCCGCGGCCGTCGGCGCCCGTCATGCGTTGAGGAGTTGCGAACATGGGACCGGTTTTCTCCAACCTCATCGACAGCTACGGATGGTGGCTGCTGGCGCTCGGCCTGATCGCCGCCGAGTTGATCGCGCCCGGATATTTCCTGCTCTGGATCGGTCTTGCCGCCGCAGTCATGGGAATCATCATGCTGGTGTTCCCCGGCATGCCGTTCCTTGCCCAGGCCATCGTGTTTGCCGCGCTCGCCCTCGCCCTGTGCGTGGTGTACTGGAAGTTCATCCGACCGGCCGCCGAACTGCGCAACGATCAACCCCTGCTCAACCGCAAGGGTGATCGCATGATCGGGCGTCGGGTGATGGTGGTCGAGCCCATTGTCAACGGTCGCGGCAAGGTCAAGGTTGGAGACTCCGTGTGGCTGGTCGAGGGCGCCGATTGCGCGGTCGGCAGCCTGGTGGAAGTGGTGGGCGTGCAGGGCGTGACCTTGAAGGTCGTGGCTGCCGCCTGAGCTGTTTGATCCCGCGCGACGAAGGATCTGCCCTGAGCATCCAGGGATGAGCGGGTGGCCTTGCGATCCGTTCATGGTTCGACGAGCTCACCACGAACGGAGGGGGTGAGAGCCGTTCATGGTTCGACGGGCTCACCACGAACGGAGTTGTCTGTCCCCGTTCGTCTTGAGCATCCAGGGATGAGCGGGTGGTTTTGCGATCCGTTCATGGTTCCCTTCGACAAGCTCAGGACAGGCTCTGGCTCACCACGAACGGAATTGCCTGTCCCCGTTCGTCTTGAGCGAGTGGGAGGGCCTGTCCTGAGATTCCATGTTGCCGGTCAACGAGCTCTGAGCAAAAAATTCCGTTCGTGGTGAGCTCCCAAGCCCCGTTCGTGGTGAGCTCGTCGAACCATGAACGGCCTCGTGCCAACATCCGCGCATTCTTCGAGCGGCCAAGAGCGAAACCTATCCCGGATTGCGCTGCGCTTCATCCGGGCCACGCCACTGATCCCGATCGTGGTGAGGGGCGGAGGTCGGAAGCCAACATACAAGCCAGTCGAAGGCTGGGCGGGAAGGCCGAGCTTCGGAATGTGCCGATTGCCTATAATCGGCGACTCCCCGACAGGCCCATTGCCATGACCCGCAAGACAGTACTCAATGATACGCACCGTGCGCTCGGTGCACGCATGGTCGATTTCGGCGGCTGGGACATGCCGCTCAACTACGGTTCGCAGATCGAAGAACACCATGCGGTGCGACGCGACGCCGGCATGTTCGATGTCTCGCACATGACCGTGGTCGATCTTGCAGGCCCACGCACCCGCGAATTCCTTCGATTCCTGTTTGCCAACGACGTGGGCAAGCTCAAGAAGCCGGGCAAGGCGCTCTATTCCTGCATGCTCAATGAGCAAGGCGGGGTGATTGATGACTTGATCGTGTATTTCATCGACGAGTCGCACTTCCGCACCGTGGTCAATGCCTCGACCCGCGAGAAAGACCTGGCGTGGATCAACCGGCACGCAGGTCAATTCGGCGTTTCGGTTCGTGAACGCAGCGACCTGGCGATGATTGCCGTGCAGGGGCCGCAGGCACGCACCAAGGCGGCCTCCGTTTTGCCAGTGGAGGCGGCGGGTGCGGCGCTCAAGCTCGGCAAGTTCGTCGCGCTGCCTGGCGAGGAGCTCTTCATTGCGCGCACCGGCTACACCGGCGAAGACGGTTTCGAGATCATCGTGCCGGAAACTGCGGCGGTCGATCTGTGGAACAAGCTGCTGGCGGCGGGCGTGACTCCGGCCGGGCTCGGCGCGCGCGATACCCTGCGCCTGGAGGCCGGCATGAACCTGTACGGCCAGGACATGGATGAAACGATCACGCCCTGGGAAGCCGGCCTTGGCTGGACCGTGGCGCTGGACGAGGAGCGCGACTTCATCGGTCGCGCCGCGTTGCAGGCGCAGCGTGATGGCGGCGTTGGTCGCGCCATGGTGGGAATCGTCATGGACGAAAAGGGCGTGCTGCGTCATGGCCAAGCCGTGTTGACCGATCACGGCCAGGGCGAAATCCTCTCCGGCACGTTTTCGCCCACGCTCGGCAAGGCCATTGCGTTTGCGCGCGTCCCGGCGGGTGAGCCCGGCTCCGTGCGCGTGGACATCCGCGGACGGGAAGTCCCCGTGCGCGTGGTCAAGGTTCCCTTCGTTCGGGAAGGCCAGGCGGTATCGGCCTGACCCGCACGGACCCGATGCCGATGATTGCCGGTGCCGACCTGCTGATAGAATCACCGCGTCGTACCCAACCTGAACCTTGACTCATTGCGGAATGCAGCCATGAAAGAAATACCCGGCGATCTGAATTTCCTGAAGTCCCACGAGTGGGTGCGCGTCGAAGACAACGGCACCGCGACGGTCGGAATCTCCGATCACGCGCAGGGGTTGCTTGGCGACCTCGTGTATGTGGAGCTGCCGAATGTCGGCGATACCGCCCAGGCAGGCACGGCTGCGGCCGTCGTCGAGTCGGTCAAGGCCGCATCGGACGTGTACTCGCCAGTCAGTGGCGAGATCGTTGCCGTCAACGAGTCGCTCAGCGACAGGCCCGAGACCATCAACGAGGATGCCTACGGCGATGGCTGGATCTTCGTCGTCAAGCTCAGCGATCGCGCAGAGCTTGAGGAACTGCTGGACGCCGATGCCTATGCGGAACTGATCGAAAACGAAGACGATTGATCCTGCGGGTGCTTGCGCGGAATCGGACAAGGCCGGGCAACCGGCCTTTTTCGTTTGCGCACGTCGGCGCTCGGCAACGAACATCAGGCAGCAGGCATGGTTCGATGCCTGCGCATGGGTTGAGGGCAATGCTTGACGCGTTTCGCCGATCGACGATGTCGGACTTCGCGGACACGCAAGTGACTCTTCCTGGCGCGCCGGATTCGATGCGCATTCACTGCCGAAATCCGCCCGGTTCCATGTTGCCGAAGATGCGGCGGCAAGGTCGCAAGTCGTCCCTCGGCAGGGGTGCGGAGGCAAAATTCCGCTCTTTCGTGAAAATATTTTTCCGGCCGTTTGGCCTTCGTTGTGGATCCGGATAGCCCCGTTTTCGAGTCCGCGCGTTGCGGATTTTCCGCGTCCTGAAATTCTCGAACGGCATCAAATCTTGCGTGCGAACTAAGTGGTGAGGCGCTGCAAGCCGCATTAGTGCTTGCTCTCCGGGTTTCGCAAGAAAAATTGGCGGTGGACGTATAGACGTCCAGAAGGCCATTCAGAAAGTTTGCAAAGTGCTCTCCAGGTGGCTCCTCGGGGTGATTTTTCGGCGCTTCGGACCCCTGTTCGAGACCCTTGATTCCTATCAGAAATCTGTTGACACGCGCACGCGACAGGAATAATTTTCGCCGCAGTAACACTACGGACATGAAAAAGGAATCATGGCTTCACCCAGATTCATCGATCCCTATATCGAACACGGCCTCAAATCTTCGGCCGCAAGAAAAATCACGGTATCGATTCCGCTGCATGTACTTCGACTTTTGTCCGATGAACGGACACGACGCCAGGTAGCAAACCTGCGTCACGCTACAAACAGCAATCTGCTGTGCGAAGCATTTCTTCACGCTTTTACTGGGCAACCACTGCCAACTGACGAGGAGCTAAGACGCGATATGGCAACCAAGAAAGCAACTGCAAAGAAGAAACCCGCTGCAAAGAAGCCGGCTGCAAAGAAGGCAGCCAAGAAGACAGTAGCCAAGAAGGCTCCTGCCAAGAAGAAGACGGCCAAGGCGAAGACCTCCGCGGCCGTGAAGAAGGCTCCGGCCAAGAAAGCTGCAAAGAAGAAGACTGCAAAGAAGGCTGCAAAGAAGTAAGTAACGCTGTTGCCGGGGTGACTGTCTGCTGGCGGTCAACCCCTTTGCCGGGTCACCTGCATGGTTGGTTTGATGCAGGCCAGTACCGGCCAAATGCACAATAAGGTGAGTTCAGAAGACCTTGGGTGCATTCAGTAATTCGAACTCCTCTCCCTGCGGTCTGCCCAGCGCAGGGAGAGATTTCGAAACTGCCATTCCCCTCCGCTCCACCCATCCCCTGGTTCGACCTGCGCCGCTGGCCAAAGCACGGCGACGAACTGTGAAATCCGCCGCCTTGGTCCGCCGCAGACCCTGCTACCGTTTCCCGACACTTCCGGGTTGAAACGTATGCGAAAGCCTGCCTTGCTGCTTGTGCTCTGGTCTGCCCTTTCCGGTGGCGCATTGGCGGCGACCGTACCCGTCAGCGTCGATCTGGATCTCGACCGCCGCGCACTGAGCCCCGACATCTTCGGCGTTAGCGGCTGGCCCAACTTCCAGCAGGTTGCCTATCCGCTGGTGCGCTGGGGAGGCAACTCGACCACGCGCTACAACTGGCAAGCCGATGTGCACAACACGGCCGGCGACTGGTTCTTCATGAACATCCCGGACGGCGACGGCACGCCCGCCGCCTCGTCGTTCGAGGCAGGCATCGGTGCCGCCCTTGCGGCGGATGCGCATCCGCTGGTCACCCTGACCACGATCGGCTACATCGCCAAGCCGGTGCAGCAGAAGCGATGGGGATTTTCCCGGATCAAGTATGGCCCGCAGTTGCAGGACGAGTGCAGCTACTTCGGCAACGATCCGCCGACGTGGTGCACCGCCGATGCGGGCAATGGATTGTGCAATCCGGCGCAGAACCAGACCCAGTTCTGCAATTCGTCGGGCGTGATCGTCAACAACGATCCGCTGGATACCTCCGATGTCGCCACGCCGCAGACGATGCGCAACTGGGTTGGCCATCTGCAGCAGACCTTTGGCAGCGCAGCCAATGGCGGCGTCCGCAACTACGCGCTGGACAACGAACCGATGCTGTGGAATTCCACCCATCGCGACGTGCATCCGCAACCGCTGACCTACGACGAGATCTGGCAGCGCACGGTAGCCTATGCAAGTGCCGTGAAGGCGCAGGATCCGGCAGCACAGGTGTTCGGGCCGGTGACCTGGGGCTACTGCGACCTGTTCGGATCGGCTGCCGACAATTGCGTCGACGGCAGCGACCGCGAGGCGCACGAGGGCAAGCCGTTCGTGAAGTGGTATCTCGGCAAGGTCTGCGAGTACCAGGCGCAGAACGGCGTGCGTCTGGTGGATGTCCTCGATCTGCATTACTACCCGCAAGGGCAGGGCGTGGTGGATTTCTCCGACCCGCCCAACGGCTCGGAAACCGCCACCGTTTCCGCCCGTCGCCTGCGCTCGCTGAAGGAACTCTACGACGCCAACTGGGAGTCGGAATCCTGGGTTGCCGATCTCGGCAACGATCCAACCTGGCACTACAGCCGCCCCAATTTGATTCCGCGCGTGCGCGCCTGGATCGACGAGGAATGCCCCGGCACGCGCCTTGCCATCACCGAATACAACTGGGGTGCCGACAACGGCGCCAGCAGCGCGCTGGCCCAGGCCGAGGCGTTGGCGATCTTCGCCCGCGAAGGAGTGGATGCGGCCGCGCGTTGGGTCATGCCAGACAGCGGCTCCCTGGTGGAGCGCGCATTCCGGCTGTATCTGGACTACGACGGCCAAGGCAGTCGCGTGCAAGGATTCAGCACGCGCGCGATAAGCTCCGATGTCGATGCGCTGGGCGCCTATGCGGTGCACGCGCCCGGCCAGCGCGTGATGATCCTGCTGTTCAACAAGGCAACCACATCCACCACCGCCAACCTTGATCTCGGCACGTCATTGGCCGGTCCCTGGAAGTTGTACCGCTTCAGTGGCACCAGCGATCTGGCCCAGGTTGCCTCGGGCAACATCAACGGCTCGACGATTGCGGTCAGCAACATGCCGGCACGCTCCGCCAACCTGCTGGTGCTGCCCGATGCCGACGTGATTTTTGCGGATGGTTTCGAACCCTGATTTCCGGTTTTGGGTTGGGAGCCGCTTTGCAGATCGGAGCTTGCTCCGCTGGGTGCTTGCCGCATGATTGCAGCCGAGCAAGCTCGGCTCTACCGAGGCGGGATCGGGGAACACCGATCAGCCCGCCGCTGGCCGTCCCTTGTAGAGCGCAGCTTGCTGCGCTCAACGCAACATCGCAGACCAAGCCGAGCAAGCTCGGCTCTACCCAGGCTTCGAACCTCCGCGGTTCTTGTAGCGCGGAGCTTGCTGCGCTCAATGCAACATCGCAGACCAAGCCGAGCAAGCTCGGCTCTGCCGAGGTGAGATGCGGGAACACCGATCAGCCCGCCGTTGGCCGTCCCTTGTAGAGCGCAGCTTGCTGCGCTCAACGCAACATCGCAGACCAAGCCGAGCAAGCTCGGCTCTGCCCAGGCTTCGAACCTCCGCGGTTCTTGTAGAGCGGAGCTTGCTCCGCTTCCAATTTGACGCACGATGGCAGCCGAGCAAGCTCGGCTCTACAACCGCATGTAGAGCGCAGCTTGCTGCGCTCAACGCAACATCGCAGACCAAGCCGAGCAAGCTCGGCTTTACCTCGCGGCGGTGATCAGCGTGCAGGGTCGGCGATGGGTTCAATCAAGGTAGGTCCCTGGTTGCGCACATTGCCCACCGCCTTGCCGACGGCATGCCAGCGCACCTCAGGCAGGGGCGCGGCGTGCGCGATGTTCATGGCCTCATCCGTCGATCCGTAAAGCCATGCCTGATGAAGTTCGGCGGGCAGCATCAGCGGCATGCGGTCATGCAGATCAGCGAGTGGGCCGGCCGCGTCCATGGTGATGATGGAATAGGTTTCCACGGGTTCCGCATCGGCTGGAGTGAAGCGCTCCCACAGTCCGGCAAACATCAGGATCGGTGCGCGGGCCGGATGAATGTAGAACGGTTGCTTGGCGCGACCTTCGCCCGGCCATTCGTAGTAGCCGGATGCGGGCACCAGGCAACGTCGCGCGCGCCACGCGGCGCGGAAGGCGGGTTTGCTGGCCACGGTTTCAATGCGTGCATTGATGGTGTTCCAGGCGATGCGCGTGTCCCTGGCCCAGGCCGGGATGATTCCCCAGCGCATCGCATGGGCACTGCCGCCACCCTCATCGTTCGCAGTGAGCACCCAGCCGATTTGGGTTGGAGCGAAGTTGTAGGCCGGTTCCGGATCCTGCGCCGGCGTGCTCAATTCAAGGCCAGTCGAAAACGCATGCACGTCGGCCCAGCGATAGTGGTTGGAGTAACGTCCACACATGGCTCAGGGGAGATGGCTCAGAGGTTCTGGTAGTTCGGTCCGCTGCCGCCTTCGGGCGTCACCCAGTTGATGATCTGGTAGGGATCCTTGATGTCGCAGGTCTTGCAGTGCACGCAGTTGGCGGCATTGATCTGCAGGCGCTTGCCGGCCCCGTCGCTGACGATCTCGTACACCCCGGCCGGACAGAAGCGTGTGCAGGGGTTGTTGTACTCAGCGGTGCAGCGCGTCGTGCAGATGTCCGGTTCCGCCACGTGCAGATGGATGGGCTGGTCTTCGTCGTGCTGGGTGGCGGCGAAGTACACACTGGCCAGACGATCACGTGGGGCCAGGTTGCGTTCTCCCCATCCGCGCTCGGGCGTGGTGTACTCATCGACCTTGCGCAGTGCCGAATGATCGGCATGGTTCTTCAGCGTCCACGGCGACAGCCCGGCGGTGGCGGTTTCCCACACGGCGTTGGCCAATCCAAACCACATGCCCTTGTTGAAGCCGGGACGGATGTTGCGCACCTTGCGCAGTTCCTTCATCACCACCGAGCCACGCAGCTTGGCATCCCAGCCGGTCACGCCACCGGACTCGGCAATCAGTTCCGCGGCCAGCATGCCCGAGCGCATGGCCTGATGGGTGCCCTTGATCTTCGGCACATTCAGCAGGCCGGCCGAATCGCCGATCAGGATGGCGCCCGGCATTTCCAGCCTGAGCAAGGATTGGTAGCCGCCTTCCACCAGGCTGCGCGCGCCGGCGGAAAGGATCTGGCCGCCTTCCAGCAGCGGTTTGACCAGAGGGTGATGCTTGAGTTGCTGGAATGCCTCGAACGGCTTGAACTCGGGATCGACGTAGTCAAGGCCGGCAACGAATCCGATCGCCACGCGATTCTGGTCCAGGTGATACAGGAAGCTGCCGCCGTAGGTGGCCGGGTCCAGCGGCCAGCCCATCGTGTGCATGATCTTGCCGGGCTGGCCGCGGCCTTCGGGCAATTGCCAGAGTTCCTTGAGGCCGATGCCATAGGTTTGCGGATTGCTTTCGGCATCCAGCGTGTAGCGCGCGATGAGCTGCTTGCTGATGCTGCCGCGGCAACCCTCGCCGAGCACGGTGATCGGCGCATGGATGTCGATGCCTTGGGTGTATCCGGGCTTGTGCGAGCCGTCGCGGGCCACGCCCATGTCGCCAATGCGCACGCCGCACACGGCGCCGGCGTCGTTGAAAACCGCTTCGCTTGCGGCAAAGCCGGGAAACACATCGACACCGAGGGCTTCGGCCTTGCCCGCCAGCCAGCCACAAAGCGCGCCGAGCGAGACGATGAAATTGCCGGTGTTGTGCATCTGCGGGGGAACCATCGGGAAGCGGGTCGCACGCGTGCTGTCGCGCAGCCACCAGAATTCATCGGCACCGGCGGCAATGCAGATGGGCGGCGGTTCCTTGCCCCATTCGGGCAGCAGTTCGTTGAGCGGCTCCGGCTCGATCACTGCCCCGGAAAGAATCTGCGCGCCGATGGTCGATGCCTTCTCGATCACGCAAACGCTCAAGTCCGGCTTGAGCTGCTTGAGGCGGATGGCGAAGGCCAGACCGGCGGGACCGGCTCCGACCGTGATCACGTCGTATTGCATGGTTTCGCGTTCGCTCATGGCCTGAATCCGCCGGTTGCTGGTTCGGCGGCCATTGTCCGGTTTCGTGTCGCGGGCGGCAATTCATGGGCCATAATCCGCGTTCGAACGGGGAGCAGGCATGACCGAGTCCAGCGAGATCGAACTTTCCTCAACGAGGCTGCGCGGGGCCAGCGCGTTCCAGCAGCTTCACTGGCTGGCCAGTGGCCGTGTCAGCGCAGCGCAATTGACCGAAACCTATCTGTCGGCCATCGACCAGCACAACCCGGCCTTGAATGCCTACGTCTGCGTCGACTCCGGAGCCGCACTGGCGGCCAGCACCAGCGATCAGCGCCGCGCCGCGCGCAGCGTGATCGGGCGCCTGGACGGATTGTCGGTCGCGATCAAGGACAACATGGACGTGGCCGGCCTCGCCACGGGCCTGGGCCTGGCATCGCGCAGGAACCGCGTGGTCGCCAACAATGCAGCGGTGGTGAATCGCCTGCGTGCCGCCGGTGCCGTGGTGCTCGGCAAGACCGAAACCGACGAAGCCGCATTGGGCACCACCGGCAGCACTGCCGCGCATGGGCCGACGCGCAATCCGCTGCGCCCTGATCTCATCTGTGGCGGATCGTCGGCCGGCTCTGCCGTTGCCGTTGCCGCCGGCCTGTGCAGCTTTGCCATCGGCACCGACACGCTCGGCTCGGTGCGCATCCCGGCCAGCCACTGCGGCATCTATGGGCTGCGTCCGACGCTTGGCGAGATTTCCATGCGCGGCGTGGTTCCGGCTGCACGCAGGCTCGATACCGTCGGCATCCTCGCGCGCTCGGTGCAGGATCTCACCATCGTGTTGCAGGTGCTTGGCGGTTACGACGCTGAAGACGCGCGCTCACGGCGACGTCGCGTGGCCTTGTCGCCGCCGGATTGGGAACCCGGCCGCCTGCGCAGCGGTTTCCTGCCCGATTTGCAGGCGCGCGGCGTCAGCGCCGAAGTTTGCGCCGTGTTCAATCGCGCCGCCGATGCCTTGGCGCTGGAACTCGGCGAGCGCATCGATGCGGACTTCAGCAGCTATGACTTTGCGCGCACCCGGCGTGCCGCGTTGCTCATCATGGAAAGCGAATTGGCCTGCGAGCTGGAAGCCGATCTCGACGACGGAGCGCATCCGGTTTCCCAGCGCCTGCGTGACATGCTGCGATTCCCCCACGCCAAATCCGCCATCGACTACGCGGCGGCCGACCGTCTGCTTGATGCCGCCGTGCGCCGCGCACGTCGACTGTTCGAGCAGATCGATGTGCTGGTGCTGCCCACGGTTTCAAACGGCCCCTATCGCATTGGCGAAACCGAGCGCGCCAGCGATGCCGACCTGTGCAGCTTCGCCAGCGTTGCCGGCTGTCCCGCCGTCAGCCTGCCGATGGGCACGCTGGCCAGCGGCATGCCGGTGGGTTTGCAATTGATCGGTGCGCCCGGCTCCGACTTGCGCCTGTTGGATCTTGCCGAAGTCTGCGCCGCCACCCTCGACGCGGAACCGACGTATCCGGTTTTCGCTTGAGTTGTGGCGGATAGTGCAGTTTGCGGATGATCGCCTTTACGTCGGCCGCGATGACCTCTTCGACAAGCATGCCCTGAGGGAAGGTCTGAACAAGTATTGTCGCGAGCAAGCTCGCTCCCACCATTGCTTGATTTTGTGGGAGCGAGCTTGCTCGCGACAAATGAGATCCGTACTTGTTCAGAGTTTCCTGAGCATGGTCGAAGGGCACAGGACAGACCCGTCGAACCATGAACGGAATCAAGCTGACATGTGCTCGACTTTCAATGTCCGACTCGGGTGTGTCGAAGCGTTTTGAATACGCGAGAAGCTCATTGGCCCCGTCGCGTACTAAGCCAAGCCCGTGCTGCCGAAAACAACCCGCCGATACCTGCTGCGGTTAACGCGTAACACCAGAGTATCCTTTCTTTGCGGCCCGGAGAGCAAGAATCGGGTAGCAATGCTTGGTTCAAGTCGACGGGTGCAAGCGACGACCAGAAAAGACACTGCAGAATCATGAACGCTCCAAGCCCTACAGCGCTCATGCTCCAGTATGCAACCGAACCTGGACCTTGTTCGTTGCTGCGGAGCGCATGGATGCCAGCCGCTATTCCAGTTGCTGCACCACATGAAGTGAATACAACGAATGCCGCAATGCCCATTGTCGATACCCCTAACCTGCAATATTCACGAACGTCGCAGGAAAACGCCCGAAGCCTTGGTATGACAACGTATTACAACGATCAGCGGGGATTCAACAGCGTGTTCGCCTGAGTGTCCCGAGCGACCCCGAAAAGCATCGTCCCGAAAGGGCAGGCGTCTGAGGAGAAATGTCTGCCGCGAACATCCACGCCCGCTCATGAATAGTGCTGGTTAAAGCCTGGTGGATGCGCTGCGCTTATCCACCCTACGAACCCCTTCCACCGTTGTAGGGTGGATAAGCGCAGCGCATCCACCGGCCTTGGAGTGTGGAAGGGAAGATTTCCTCCGTGATCATCCGCGCCCGTTCACGACCGAAGGAAGTCCCTTTTCGGGATGAACAATGTAGGCTAAAGGTTCATTTCGCCCACAGCGTTGTCCATTGAGAGCACCGCCTGCAATCCTTGACGCACATCTGATTGCTGGGTCAGTTCGGGACGGATCCTTCACTCCCGTGCGTTCGCCTTGTCGGAGGCCGGCGCGCTCCAATGCCCATTGCCTTGCGCGATGGTCCACTCGACCAGTTGTGGCATGAGCTCGTTGATGGCCAGCTCAAAGGCACGGGCGGCGCTGGCGGCGTCGGTCGAGCCGGCGTCGGCGCTGGCTGCAAGCGCATGGCTTGCAACGATGCGGTTGCTGCTGCGGTCGTACAGTTTCGCGGTGAGGCGGATCACGGCGCGGGGCGTGCCGCCAGCAAGTTCGATCTGGAAATCGTGCAGGTTGATGGCCAGCAGGTAGTCGCCGCCCAGGCCAGCGTCCATCGCGCTGACACCGTTCACGCGAGCATCCGTTTCAAATGCGCGCACGATCAGGTTGCGCAACAGGGTGGGCGCCGGATCGCTCCAGCGTGCATCGGCATACACCTCCAGCACGCCTGGGCTCGGCATGACGGCAATGCGCGCGGAATCGAGCGTGCTGCTCGATTGCGGAGTATCGACCAGCAGTTGCCACGGCACGCCGGCGTTGTTTTGCGCGTGTGCGGACAAGTCGAGTTGCGGCGCGTAGATGGCAAAGGATCCGTGCTTGCCGGAGAGTGCAGCGCAGGCGCCCAGCAGCAGGCTCACGCCGAACGCGGTCAGAATTGCGACGAGTCGATTCATTCCGGTTTGAACTCCCGTGGTTGGTCGCGCCCGAGCAGCAGGGTGTTGGAGCTTCCCAACTGGTCGCCCAGTTGCTTGAAGGAGCGCAAGGTTTCCTGCAACTCGATCAGGGTCGGGCCCACCTGGCGCAGTCCGCCTTCGCTGAAACTGTTGATGGCAGCCTGGTTGCGATCAAGCATCTGTCCGGCGGACCCGGCCACCTGGTCGATGGCGTTGATGGCCTTGTCGGTGGACTGGATGACGCGGCGCAAATCGGTGTCGATCAGGCGGTTGGTGGACTTGGCCATCTGGTCGAGCGTGCCCAAAGTGGATTTGAGCTCGCCGCTGGCATCGGCGAGTTGCGCAAGCGCGGTGGCGAGTGCTTCGCGCTGGCCGGCGATGGTTCCGGCAATGCTGTCGAAATGCTCAAGCGTTGAACTGACATGCGCGATGTTTTCCTCCGAAAGCAACTGGCCGATGCGCAACAACGACTGGTTGACGCTGGTGACGATGTCCTCGCCCGAGGACAACAGTTTCGACAGCGCCGACTCCTGCGCATGAATGCGCGGCACCGGTTCGGCATCGGTTGGCAGAAGCGGCTTGCTGGACGGCTTGCCACCGGAGAGCTGGATGAACGCGGTGCCGGTGACGCCGAGCAGGCCGAGCTTGGCTTGCGTGTCCACCTTCACCGGCGTGTCACCCGCCAACTGGATGCGCGCGATGACGATGCGCGGATCGGTGGGGTCCAGCTTGAGCTGGGTCACCTGGCCCACGTTGATGCCGTTGTACTGCACGAGGCCCCCCTTGGAGAGTCCGGTGACGGCTTCGCGGAAGATCACGTCGTAAAGGGCGAACTCGCGATCGGCGCTGGTCTTGGACAGCCACAGCACGAATCCGGCACCGAGCAGGAAGGCCAGGATCGCAAAGGCGCCGATGAGGATGTGGTGAGCGCGGGTTTCCATGATCAGTGGCCTGCGGATGAAAGGGAGGTTTGGCGGGTCCTTGCCTGCTGTGCCGCACGTCCGCGCGGCCCCTGGAAATAATCGCGCACCCAGGGTTCGTCGAATTTCTCGACCACCTCCAGCGAATCGGCAACCAGGATCTTCTTCTGCGCGAGCACGGCAACGCGATCACAGATCGTGTACAGGGTATCGAGGTCGTGGGTGATCAGGAACACGGTGAGCCCCAGGCTGTCGCGCAGGGTGAGGATGAGTTGATCGAATGCCGCCGCGCCGATCGGGTCGAGTCCCGCAGTGGGTTCATCCAGAAACAGGATGTCCGGATCGAGGATCAAGGCACGCGCGAGGGCAGCGCGCTTGACCATGCCGCCGGACAACTGCGAGGGAAACTTGCTGGAAGCATCGAGGGGCAGGCCAGCCAGCGCGATCTTCAGCTGCACCAGGCGATGCACCATGGCGGCATCCAGTGCGTAGTGCTCATGCAGGGCAACGGCCACGTTCTCGGCCACGGTCAGCGAGGAAAACAACGCGCCGTTCTGGAACAGCACGCCGCAACGTTGCTGCATGCGCTCGCGACGCGCTTCCGGCAAGCTTGCCATGTCTTCGCCGAACAGGTGGATGCTGCCCGCCGCAGGATGCCCCAGCCCGATGATTGCGCGCAGCAGCACGGACTTGCCCGAACCCGATCCGCCGACCACGCCAAGGATTTCGCCGCGGCGCACGTCGAGATCCAGGCTCTCGTGCACCACTTGTTCACCGAACTGGTTGCGCAAGCCGCGGATGCGGATGATGGGCTCCGCGTCGCTCACAGGTCGATCTCCAGGAAGAACACCGCCGCCAGCGCATCCACCAGGATCACCACGAAAATGGATTGCACCACGCTGGAGGTGGTGTGCGTGCCGACTGATTCGGCGCTGCCGGATACCTTGAAGCCCTCCATGCAACCGATGGCCGCGATGAGGAATGCAAACAGCGGTGCCTTGCTCATGCCCACCCAGAAATGGCGGATGCTGGTGGTTTCCTGCAGGCGGGTGAAGAACATCAGCGGCGAGATGTCGAGCGTGGCCACGCAGACCACGGCCCCGCCGATGATTCCGGCCAGCATGCCAACCAGGGTCAGGATGGGCAGCGACACCAGAAGGGCGATCACCCGCGGCATCACCAGCACGTCCACCGGTTGCAATCCGAGGGTGCGTATTGCGTCGATTTCCTCGCGCGCCTTCATCGAGCCGATCTGCGCGGTGAACGCGCTGCCGGAGCGCCCGGCCACCATGATCGCGGTGAGCAACACGCCGAACTCGCGCAGGAACGAATAGCCCACCAGTTCCACCGTGAAAATGCTTGCCCCGAAATCACGCAACACGACGGCGCCAAGAAACGCGACCACCGCGCCGACCAAGAAGCAGAGCAGGGCCACGATGGGCGTGGCATTGAGGCCGGTCTGCTCGATGTGGGCAACCGTGGACGTGGTGCGCCATTGCGAAGGACGCAGGGCACTGCGTGCGAAGGAGGAAAGGATCAGGCCGATGAAGCCGACCAGCCCGAGGGTGTTGCGCCACATGGCTTCCAGGGCGTTGCCGACGTTGGCAACGATGCCGAGGAATCCGGCATCGCGCTTTCGCTTCGGCGGCGGCACGCCTTCGGCCCTGGCAACAGCTGCGATCAGCTGGCGCGTTGCATCGTTGGCGGTCAGTACCCGTTGGCTGTCGCCGGCAACGAGGTCGAGCAGGACGCTCGCGCCGGCGGTGTCGATGCGGGATTCGACCTCGATATCCAGCGCAACATCGCTGCGCGCGGCTTTGCGCATCTGCGCACACAAGGCGGCGAGCTCGGAAATGTGCTCCAGCGTCCAGTCACCGCGGATGGTGATCCGGCTGCCGTCGTCGACCAGCTGTGCCGATCCGCGCTCGCTCATGCCTGAAAGAGTAGCAGCATTCCCGCCAAGCGCCGGAGTGTTGCCCGAACGCAGGCTGAGCGCGGCGTGCGACGGCGGCGGCTGAACGTATCGGTGCGTCCGGGCAAACGCCATAATGCGCGCCGTCCCATCACGTTGCCCTGCCCATGATTGCCGCCTCCATGACCACCCGCGTCGAGTTCATCGTCGAACTCGCGCGTCGCTTGCACGAATACGGCACGGCGGCGCCGCGACTGGAAGCGGCCGTCATCCTGGTTGGCAAACGCCTGGGTCTCGCCTGCGACATCCTCTCCACGCCCACCTCGATCATCATGAGTTTCTCGCGCCTGGAAAACGCGCCGGGGATCGCAGAGATGACCCAGGTGCTGCGCGTGTCGCCGGGTGACGTGGATCTCAAGAGCCTGTGCCTCGTGGACGAGATTGCCGACCAGGTCATCGACGGCAAGCTGGATCTGGCCGAAGGCCGCCAACGCCTGCGCGCCGTGGGTTCGCGCAAACAGTCAAAAGGTATGACTTTGCTGATGCTGCTGTCCTACTCGATTGCCTCTGCCTGCGTCGCCGCCATCCTGCTGACCGGTTGGGAAGGCGTCGTATCCGCCGGCGTGATCGGTCTGGTTACCGGCACGATTGCGTTTGCTGCACGAAAACGCGCAAACATCGCCGCGGCGTTCGAAGCCATTTCCGCGCTGGCCGCAACCATCATTGCGACCTTGATTTCGATGTACATCGTGCCGATCCAGGTGCCATCCGTGATCGTGGCCAGCCTGATCATCCTCATGCCCGGCATGAGCCTGACCGCCGCCGTGCGCGAGTTGTCGAGCCAGGACCTCGTGTCCGGAACGGCGCGCATGGCCGGTGCCCTGGCAGTATTGCTCAAGCTGGCCTTCGGCACGGTTGCGGCAACCCAGGTCTGCGCCTTGTTCGGCTTGATTCCGCCGCCCGTGCCGATGAGCCGGGTGGAGCCGTGGACTGAATTGATCGCGGTACCCGTGGCGGCGATAGCGTTTGCCATCATGTTCCGCAGTCCGTGGCGCTTCTTCCCGCTGGTGATCGGTTCCGTGATTGCGGGCTACATCTGCACGCGCCTGGGTGGTGCCTTCGTTTCCGCGCCGTTCGGCGTCTTCGTGGGCGGACTGTTGCTTGGTGCCAGCAGCAACGTATTCGCGCGCGCATTCGAACGGCCGGGCGCCTTGGTTCGCGAACCCGGCATCATCCTGCTGGTCCCCGGCAGCGTGGCTTTCCGCTCCATGAGCTTCGTGTTCGAACGCGATGTCATGCTCGGCCTGGATACGGCAATCACCCTGACCACATTGCTGGTGGCGCTCGTTGCGGGTCTGTTGTTCGGCGACCTGCTGGTACCGCCGAGAAGGAAGCTTTAATTGCCGGGAATGGGGAATTGGGATTGGGACGCGAGCGGTGGTGACAAGTGTTCACCGCAGTTCCCCCTCTCCCGTTGGCGGGAGAGGGCTGGGGTGAGGGTGGAGCGGCAATCGGATTCAAGCCAATCACCAACTTCACTAGCACAGTTGTTTTTCCTATCAACGATTCTCTATTCCCTATTCCCCATTCTCCGCTTAATCACTTCAACAACGAGCGCAGCATCCAGGCGGTCTTCTCGTGGGATTCCACGCGTTGCGTGGCGAGGTCGGCGGTGGGTTGATCATTGGCGTTATCGGCTGCCGTAATGGTTGCGCGCGCCGTGCGCGCCGCGGTTTCATGACCTTCCACCAATTGCGAAACCATGGCCTTCCAGTCGGGGACTTTGGTTTCTTCCTTGATCGAGGTCAGCTTGCCGAACTGTGAATAGGAGCCCGGTGCGAACAAATCGAGGGCGCGGATGCGTTCGGCAATCACGTCGTTGGCTTGCCACAGTTCGTTGTACTGGGTTTCGAACATCACGTGCAGGCTGTTGAACATGGGGCCGGTCACGTTCCAATGGAAGCTGTGCGTTTTCAGGTACAGAGAATAGTTGTCGGCAAGCAGGCGTGACAGGTGTCCGGCAACCTTCTTGCGGTCAGCGGCGGAAATTCCAATGTTGATGGCCATGGCAGTTCTCCTTCTGGGCGGTTTCGAGTTTGCACGTACCGGATCGACATGGGTATTCGAATATTGAAATCAATCCGACAGGGAGCAGCTATCATGCACCCAATTCCGCATGCGTTGCGCACTTGATCCGGCATGATTGTGCATGCCCACCGCTGAATGCAGCCATCCAAATCGTTGCCACCCCGCTCCGCACTTGCGGACATTGCCACCCGTGACCGCGGCCGCCTGATCGGCCGCTGGCAACGCCTGTCCGCGACCGGTACATCTGCCAATCCCGAGCAGGTTGCCGACCTTGCCCGCGACATCGAATCGTCGATTGCCTGGGTGGCGGCGCGGCGTACGCGCGTGCCGACCATCCGTGTCGACGAGTCACTGCCCATTGCTGCGCGCAGCGAGGAAATCATCCGCCTCATCGCTGGGCATCAAGTGCTGGTGCTGGCCGGTGAAACCGGGTCGGGCAAGACCACGCAATTGCCCAAGCTGTGTCTCGCCGCCGGTCGCGGCGTGGCCGGCATGATCGGTTGCACGCAGCCACGCCGGATTGCCGCGCGCACGGTGGCCCGCCGCGTTGCCAGCGAACTGGGCACGACCGTGGGTGAGCTGGTCGGCTTCCAGGTGCGTTTCGATGAGCGCGTGGGCGATGCCTCGCTGGTCAAATTCATGACCGATGGCATCCTGCTGGCGGAAACACAGGGAGATGCCTGGCTCAGCGCCTACGACACGATCATTCTCGACGAAGCGCACGAGCGCAGCCTCAACATCGATTTCCTGATCGGCTATCTCAAGCGCCTGCTTGCCAAGCGTCGTGATCTCAAGCTGATCATCACGTCGGCCACCATTGACACCGCACGCTTTGCCGAACACTTCGGTGGTGCGCCGGTGGTGGAAGTGGAGGGCCGCAGCTTTCCGGTGGAACTGCGCTGGCGCCCTCCCGCCGAGCGTGCCGATGCCGGCCTTGCCGAACAGATCGTCGCGGTGATGGACGAGATCAACGCGGCTGATCCGCTGGGCGATGTGCTGGTGTTTCTGCCCGGAGAGCGTGAGATCCGCGACGCCCACCTCGCGCTGGAGCGGCGCAAGTATCGCGAGACCGAAATCCTGGCCCTGTATGCGCGGCTTTCGGCCAACGAACAGGATCGTGTATTCAAGCCGGGTGCGAAGCGGCGCATCGTGCTTGCCACCAATGTGGCCGAGACTTCGCTGACCGTTCCGCGCATCCGCTACGTCATCGACAGCGGAACCGCGCGGGTCAAACGCTACAGCCAGCGCGGACAGTTGGAACGCCTGCACATCGAAGCGGTTTCCCAGGCGGCCGCGGACCAGCGCAAGGGGCGTTGCGGGCGCATCGGGCCCGGCACGTGCTATCGCCTGTACGCGGAAGATGATTTCGCGCAGCGGCCGCGCTTCACCGATCCGGAAGTGCTGCGCACCTCACTGGCCGGCGTGATCCTGCGCATGCTGGCGTTGAAGCTGGGCAATGTCGCGGAATTCCCCTTCGTCGATGCCCCGGAGGAACGCGCCATCGGTGATGGCTATCGGCGTCTTCTTGAAATCGGTGCGATCGATGCACAACACCGGCTGACCCGCATTGGCTCGGCCATCGCGAACATGCCGGTGGACGTGGCCCTGGCGCGCATGCTGGTCGAGGCCGAACGGCTGGGCGTGGTGAGTGAAATCCAGGTACTGGTGTCCTTCCTCAGCATCCAGGATCCACGCGAACGTCCGGCCGATGCGCGTGCCCAGGCCGATGCGGCGCATGCGCAGTTCAACGATCCGAAATCCGATTTTCTCGGCATCCTCAAGCTGTGGCAGACCTACACGCAATCACACCAGGACCTGACCCAAGCCAGACTGCGCGATTGGTGCAAGGCCCACTTCCTCAACTTCATGCGCATGCGTGAATGGCGCGAGCTGCATCGGCAGTTGGTTGTGGGGCCGGGAATGGGTGAAA